>Ga0335082_10008693_pt1 | contig 11035 bp, 8 predicted proteins | sample Lox_Sample_41_FD_206718 | JGI IMG/M metagenome (GOLD analysis project Ga0335082, IMG submission 206718) | Soil microbial communities from Loxahatchee National Wildlife Refuge, Florida, United States - Lox_Sample_4.1 | ecosystem: Environmental > Terrestrial > Soil > Wetlands | place: USA: Florida... | reverse complement strand
GCCGGCCACCGAGATCGACGTTGCGGTAGAAGCAGTTCCGCGGCGTGTACGACCCCAGGGTCAGGTTAGCCAGGTCAGAGTTCGTCGGGTTGCCGAATTTCCCGACGCCGCTGAACACATTCGAATAGACCAGGTTGCCGCGCGCCTGGAACAGGCAGAACTTGGCCAGCGGCTTGTTGTTGATGCCGCCCTGGCAGTGCGTGCCTGGCGGCGGCTGCTCCGGGTCGGCGTTATCGCTGACGAGGATCCCCCATGCGCCCTGATCCGCGATGACGTTGCGGGCCACCGTGTCATACGAGCCCCCAACTAGCTGGATGCCTACTCCGACGGGCGCGATGGCTCCGTTACCCGGCGCGTTCGCGTTGTTGTTCGCCTCGATCGTGTTGCCCTCGATGATCGTGCAGGACCTCGTGGCGCTGCCCGGGCAGCGGCCGTCCTGTGGTGGCGGCGCGTCGTCGTTGTTCTCCGAGTTCGGCGCGATGCCGGCCCGGTTGTTCCGGAACAAGGAGTTCTTGATGACCAGCTGTCCGCCTGAATTCGTGCCGGAATAACCGAGGTCGGAGTTGACCCCGGTGTCGTTCGCCAGCGTCATGTTGCAGATCTGGCGGCACGCGCCCACGTAGTAGGCCGCATCGGCCATGTTGCTGGCGTACGAGTTGGCGATGAGTCCCGGGCCGCTCGAGTTGCTGACGAAGATTCCGTACTGGGCCAGCTGCGGGCTGTTCAGCTTGGCCGGCGCGTACTGCGATGTCGCGGTCAGGTATGAGCCGGAGTAGGAGCCCATGCCGATCGTGCCGGTGCCGTCGCCGCCGTTCCACCAGATCTCGTTGCCGTGCTCGCCGTCTCCGGCCAGGTAATCGCACACGGTCAGATTCTGGATCGTGACCCCGCTGGCCTTCGACACCACGATCCCGTCACGCGGCGCGAAGTCCTGCTGGGCGGCGGCCGACGGGCACGGGTGCGCGGCGGTCCCCTTGCTGCCGTCGATGATCACCCGGTTGCGGTCCAATCCGCGAACGTGCAGGTTCGGCTTTTGTATCCAGACGCCCGCGGTCGGCCATCGCCTGCTCTTCTCGTGATAGACGCCGGGGTAGACGAGTATCCAGTCACCGGGGCGCGCGGCATCGACGGCTCCCTGAACGGTGCGGTAGTAAGGCCTGGCTGAGCGCTGAAGCGCCGGGCACCGGACGGTGCTGCCGTTGCAGACGAGCAGCACGCTCGGTCCCTGGCTCGCTGCCTGCTGACCCGAAGTGCGGCCGGCCGGGCTCGTCGTGACCGTGTGCACTGCGGCCGGACTTGTGCAACCCGCGATGGCCACGATGAGAACCGCGCCGGACAAGAACGCACGTCGCATGATGAACCCCCGATCAAACGGAATCGCGACGACTGGGCGGTACGATCCGATCAGTCGAAGAACGGTATCGAGTCATTTCATGGAGCCGGGACTTGCCGGTTTAATACAGCTCTGGCAGCCCGGGTAACAGAACTGTTACCCGGCGGCATGCCCCGGTGTTTCGCCTGCCGTTCCGGGAACGTTGCCGGCTGGCGAGTCCGTGACCCCGCCGGCCGGTCGGCTACGGGCTCGCTATCGTTACCTGGTGACGTCATGGGCCGATCACGCGATCTGGTGGCACGTGTACCCGCTCGGCTTCACCGGCGCGGAAAAGGCGGAACTGGCGGAAGAGGAGCCCGTCCGGCACCGGTTGCGGCAGCTGGAGGGCTGGCTGGACTATGCGGTCGAGCTCGGCTGTTCGGGCCTGCTGCTCGGTCCCGTCTTCGCCGCCGAGACCCATGGCTACGACACCATCAGCCATTTCCGGATCGATCCCCGGCTGGGCGATCACGCTGACTTCGACCAGCTGGTCGCCGAGGCTGGCCGGCGTGGACTGCGTGTCGTCCTGGACGGGGTGTTCAACCACGTCAGCCGCTCGTTCCCGGCGTTCCAGGCCGCACTGGCCGGCGGCCCCGGTTCGCCTGCCGCCCGGTGGTTCCGGTACGACCCCGCGGCCGGCGAGTACGCCACGTTCGAGGGCCATCACCAACTCGTCGTCCTGGATCACGAGGAGCCCGAGGTTCTCGACTACGTCGCGCAGGTCATGACCTACTGGCTGGACCGGGGCGCGGCCGGATGGCGGCTCGACGCCGCGTACGCGGTGCAGGCCAGCTTCTGGGCCAAGGTGCTGCCGGTCGTCAGGGACGCGCACCCGGACGCGTGGTTCCTCGGCGAGATGATCCACGGTGACTACGCGGCCTACGCGGCCGACAGCGGCCTGGACTCGATCACCCAGTACGAGCTGTGGAAGGCGATCTGGAGTTCGCTCAACGACCCGAACTTCTTCGAGCTGGCCTGGACGCTCGGCCGGCACAACCAGGTACTCGACGCCGTAATGCCGCAGACGTTCCTCGGGAACCATGACGTTACCCGGCTGGCCAGCAGGCTCACCGACGAGCGGCACGTCGGCCACGCCCTGGCCGTACTGCTCGCCGTCGGCGGGATACCGAGCATCTACTACGGAGACGAGCAGGCGTTCCGCGGCGTCAAACAGGAGCGGGCCGGCGGCGACGACGAGGTCCGCCCGGCCTTCCCGGCGGGCCCGGCCGACCTGCCGCCCGGCGGCCGGCCGGCCTACCGGCTGCACCAGCGCCTGATCGGCTTCCGCCGCCGCCACCCCTGGCTGTCCCGGGCGCGGACCACCGTGGAGCACCTGGCCAGCGAGACGATCGCCATCCGGGCCGCCGCGGGCGACGCCGGGATCCTCCTGCTGCTGAACGCGGGTGACACCCCGTTCCGGTTCCCGGTGGAGGTGACCGGGCTGACCGTGGCTGAGACCTCCGAGCCGGATGCCCGGCCCGGCGACCCTGCCGTGGTGCCCGGGCACGGCTGGACCATCCTGGGCTCATGAGCGTCCTCGCGCCGGCCTGGGTGGTGGCCGGGCCGCCCGGAGGCGGCAAGAGCACGGTCGCGGACCTGCTCCTGGCCGCCCTCGAGCCGACCCCGGCACTGCTGGACAAGGACACGATGTACGCCTCGTTCGTATCGGCCGTGCTCGCCTCGGCCGGGCGGCCGCCGGGCGAGCGCGAGGGACCGTGGTACGACGAGCATGTCAAGGTGCACGAGTACGCCGGGATGGCGGCCACCGCCCGCGAGATCCGGGCGCACGGCTGCCCGGTCCTGCTGTCCGGCCCGTTCACCGCGCAGATTCACGACGGGCAGCGGTGGCGTTCCTGGGTGGCCGAACTCGGTGGCGGTACCGTCCGCCTGGTCTGGGTCAGGTCGGACGAGGCCACCCTGCTCCGCCGGCTCACCGCCCGCGGGCTGGGCCGCGACGCGGCCAAGCTGGCCGAGTTCGAGCAGTTCTGCGCCAGCATGCGGATCGGCGCCGAGCCGGCCGCCCCGCACCTCACCGTAGACAACCGCCTGACCGCCGCCGTCCCGCTCCGCGAGCAGGTCGCCGACCTGGTGCAGGCGGTCTAGCCCATGGGGTAGCGGTGGAAGCCGACGGCGTACTCGCAGCCGGCGCCGAGCCCGACGTAGCCGGCCATGTTCTTCAGGAACTCGTCCGGGTCGAATTCGCGGCCCAGGCCCTCGATGTAGGCCCGGTGCTCGCGCAGCGACGCCACGCCCGCCTCGATCGTGTCGGTGACGTCGACGAAGTGCGTCGGCGCGCCGGTGCCGGCCACGTAGGCGTCCCTGATATCGGTGGCCCGCGGCCCCGCCTCGGGGAATACCCATTCGTTGGCGGCGTCACGGCAGGCGTCCAGCGTGGCCAGCCCCACGGCCCGGTGGTCGGAGTGATTGACCGGGCCCTCCTCGCCCCAGGTGAGGTCGAAGCTCATCCCGATGACCACCTGGGGCTGCAGCCTGCGGATCGCGGCGGCAAGGTCGCGCCGCAGCGCGATCCCGTACTCCACCAGCCCGTCCGGGTGGTCAAGGAACTCCACCTCGGTCACGCCGACGACCGCGGCACTGCGGCGCTCTTCCTCCACCCGCAGCGGGGCGACCTTGTCCGGGGGCATTCCGGCGATGCCGGCCTCGCCGCGGGTGACGAGCACGTAGGACACCTGCTTGCCCTGCCGCGTCCACCGGGCCACGGCGGAAGCGACGCCGTATTCCAGATCGTCCGGGTGAGCCACCACGGCCACGGCCCGATCCCAGTCCTCCGGCATCGGCTTCATCCCCGGCACCCCTCTTCCCCTCGGTCGTACCCCAACACTGTCATACCGTGGCGCTCCGCCCCGCGGCGGCGCTCAGGCCGGGCAGGTCCACTCCTCCGGGCTGCGGATCGGGCCGCGGGCCGATCCGGAGCCCGTCGCGTCCGGCGGCGGGAAGTGCTCCTTGAGCGTGAACACGTACGCCGTGGGGCCGAACTCCCGCAGGTGGATCAGCCGCTCCTCGGCCTCACCGGTCGTCGGGGTGTGACCGCGCGGTATCCACCACAGCGCGGTCTGCGCCTCCGCCATCCGCTCGAACCACGCGCGGCGGCGCCGCAGGACCTGCCGGTGCGCGTCCGAGTAGACGTACGCGGCGAGTGCCGCGACCGAGTCCCAGACCGACATGTTGACCAGGACGCCGGCGCTCCCCGCCCGGTCCCACTCGAACGCGTGCACCGCGGTCGCGTTGCCGTCCTCGGTCTGCAGCCGCCAGACGAAGCCGGGGGCGGCGTCCGCGACCGCGTTGACCGGGGCGAGGGCCGCCACGAAGTCCGCGAGCAGGGGGCTGTCCAGCGGCTCGCGCATCCGGGCGATGTTCACTTGCGCCAGTAGGTAGTCCACGCCGTCATGGTGCCAGCCGCCACGACCGCGGGCAACGGCAGGTCGCAGTCATGAACTGACGGGTGGGCAACTACGTCATAATGAGTAGCAAGAGCGCAGTTGTACCCCGGACTGCCCAGAGGCCACCCATCGACCGTACGGGAGGGGAATCCTTGGCTCGCGCGCCTCTACGGGCCGGCGATCCTGCGCGGATCGGCCACTACCGGCTGACGGCCAGGCTGGGCTCCGGTGGCATGGGCGTGGTGTACCTGGGCATCGGCTGGGACGGCAGCCAGGTGGCGGTCAAGGTACTCCGCCCGGAACTGGCCGACGATCAGGAATTCCGGCGCCGCTTCCGCCGTGAGGTTTCCGCGTTGATGCGGGTCAAGGGCCTGTGTACGGTCCGGGTGATCGAAGCCGACACCGAGTCGGCGCAGCCCTTCATGATCACCGAGTACGCCGAGGGCCCGTCGCTGGCCGAGTACATCGACAGCCACGGGGTGATCGGCCCCGATATGCTCTACGGCCTGGCCACCGGGCTGGCCGAGGCGCTGACCGTGATCCACGCGGCCGGCATCGTGCACCGCGACTTCAAGCCCTCCAACGTCATCCTGACCGACGCCGGCCCGAAGGTCATCGACTTCGGCATCGCCCAGGCCCTGGACGCCACGTCCATGACCAGGACCGGCATGATGGTCGGCTCCGCCGGTTTCATGGCGCCCGATCAGATCAGCGGGCGGCCCGGCCCGCCCGCCGACATCTTCGTCTGGGGCGTGACGGTCGCGTACGCGGCCACCGGCCAGCCGCCGTTCGGCACCGGGGACACCAACGCGGTCCTGTACCGGGTCCTGCACGGTGACCCGGACATCAGCGGCGTTCCGGATCCGCTGCGGTCGCTGGTCGAGGCCGCCCTGACCAAGGATCCGGACCAGCGGCCCACCGCCCGGCAGCTCCTCGACCAGCTCACCGGCATCTCGGTGGCGCCCTCTCCGCGCGTCCAGGACTCGCCCACCCAGACCATCCTGGCGAAGACCTGGCAGCAGACCGGGCCGGGTCCCAGCGGTCCCCGGCCGGCCGGCGAGGCTCCCCGGCCGAATGGCTCACTTCTCCTCGAGCCCGCCCCGTATCCGGGCACCCCGCCTCGAGGCACCACCCCGTCCACTCACCCCGGAGCAGCCGACGGCAGCCCGGGCCGGTTCAGCAGGCGGACCGCCGCGATCGGCACGGCGGCCCTGGCCGCCGCGGCTATCGCGGCCGCCGTGGTCTTCGCCATCTTGCCCGGGCACACGCCGAAGGAAGGCCCGGCCGCCAACGAGGGAGGCCCGGGAACGGCGACCCCGGTCGCGCCGAACACCCTGCCGACCTATCCCGGGCAGCTGGCCCGCGGCGTCTTCCAGCGGATCGACCGCATCGTCGCCTCGGGGAGCACGATGGTGACAACGGGCTCGCAGAAGACCGGCAAGGCCGTCCGCCAGCAGTTCTTCGTGTCGACCGACGCCGGGCAGACCTGGCGGCTGGCCCCGGTTCAGCTGCCAGGCGGCGGCCAGCCCCCGCTGGGGCACGAGGCCGTCAGGATCGCGGGCGGCCAGCGCGGCTGGATGGCATTCGGCGACCACGCCATCTGGATCAGCCAGGACGGGCAGTCCTGGACGCTGGCCAGAACCCGGGGAATCACCCCGCGGCACTCCAGTGACACGATCAACGTGGTCACCAACACGCCGGACGGCTTCCTGGCGGCGGGCTACGAGTCGACCAGCGCCGGGAGCCAGGCGGTGACCTGGATCTCGCGGGACGGCGTGACCTGGCAGCGGCTGACGGCCGCGCAGCTGGGGCTGCAGGAGCCCGGGGGAACCACCCCGCAGGGCATCGACTTCGCCGTCTCGCACGGCACCGCCACGGTGATCACCGATCGCGGAGCCGGCGTGTGGCTGAGCACCGACAGCGGGGCGCACTGGACGCCGGTGACGATCCCCGTCGACCACGGCGCCCAGAACGCCATCAGCGGCGTGTCGTTCGACGCGGCCGGGCTCATCGCGGTCCGGCCAGGCCGCACCGCGAGCGGCGCCAGCGACGGGGTCGCCTACTTCTCCCAGGACGGCCGGACCTGGCAGTACGCCGGCACGATCGCCGCGGCAGGCGGCTGGAGCCCGGACGTGGTCAAGGGCAGCGACTACGGCTTCGTGGTGGCTGGCCACACCAGGGACCAGTACGTGGCCTACACCAGCACCGGCACCGGCACGAGATGGCAGCCGACCGGGTCGCTCGGCAGCACGTCCAGCGGTCCGGGCTTCACCCCGGCCGCCGGGCCGGGCGGCAGCGCCATCGCGGCCGGCAGCACCAACTCCACCCGCACCAGCCAGCAGGGCCTGCTCATCAAGGCCGATACCGCAGGGCACCAGCAGCCTGTCTCGCTGAGCTCCATCCAGGGCGGCCTCGTCCCCGAGGAGACGGTGAGCAGCCTCGCCGCGGCCGGGAACGAGCAGGTCGCCGTGGGCAGCGCCGACGGCTACCCCGCGGTGTGGCGGCGGGTGTCGGACGGCCCCTGGACCCTGGTCTCCTCGCTGACCCAGGTGTCCGCGGGCACCGACCTCGCCAGGCTGTCCGCCGTGACCCACGGGCCGCGCGGATGGCTGGCCGTCGGCCCCGGTCCCCTCGTGCTCACCTCCGCCGACGGTACGACATGGCGGCCGGCCGACACCATCACGCACGACCTGGCCGGCGTGTCCGCCGTGCAGGCGGCCAGCGGCCCGCGCGGCTACGTGATCACCGGCACGGTGGCCGAACCTGGCGGCGCGTACTCGCGGGACGTCTGGTGGTCGCCGGACCTGGTCACCTGGACCAAGGCGCGCGAGGTGAACGACACGGCCGGTTCCGGCCGTGTGCTGGCCGTCGCCGCGGGCCCGGCGGGCTTCGTGTCGGCCGGCTCCCGCGACAAGCTGCCGGCGGTGTGGACGAGCTCCGACGGGCGTACCTGGACGGCGGTCGGCACGCCGCTGCCAGCCGGGGCCACGGCCGGGGTGATCCAGCAGGTGGCGGTCAACGGGAGCCACGTGGTCGCGCTGGGCCAGCAGATCACCGCGCACGGCGTCCAGCCCCTCGCCGAACGCTCCGACGACGGCGGCAAGACCTGGCAGCCGGTGCCGTTCACCGCACCGGGGGCCGGTGTCAGCTTCACCGCGCTGACCGCCAGCGGGAGCGGATTCACCGCCGCGGCGCGGTTCGGCTCGTCCGGCGGGACCATGGCCGCCGCCGTCTGGACCTCGGCCAACGGGGCGAGCTGGACGCAGTCGCCGGTCAGCGGCCTGGACGGCGGCGGCAGCCACGCCATCACCGCGCTAGCCGCGTCCGGTTCCGCGGTAACCGGCATCGACTCGATCCAGACCCAGGCCAGCCAGCAATTCGTGGCGCAGAGTCTTCCCCCTGGCTGACGGGACGGCACGCACCCGGCCGATACGGTAGGAAAATAACATGCAGACGATCGTGCTCGCCTGCCTGGACAGCACCATGACCGCCCGGGAGGAGGATCCTGTTGGCTCGCACGCCGCTCCGGCCCGATGACCCGACCCGGCTCGGCAATTACCGGCTGACCGCGAGGCTGGGCTCGGGCGGCATGGGCGTGGTGTACCTGGGCGTCTCCTGGGACGGTGCCCCGGTCGCGGTCAAGGTGCTGCGCCCTGAGCTGGCGGGCGACGAGGAGTTCCGCCGCCGCTTCGGCCGCGAGGTGGCGGCGCTGGTCCAGGTCAAGGGCGTCTGCACGGTGCGGGTGATCGAGGCGGACTCGCAGTCGGCCACGCCGTTCGTGGTCACCGAGTACGCCCAGGGCCCGTCGCTGTCCGAGTACATCGACAAGCACGGATCGGTCGCCCCGGGCATGCTGTTCGGGCTGGCCACCGGCCTGGCCGAGGCCCTGACCACGATCCACGCGGCCGGCATCATGCACCGTGACCTCAAGCCCTCCAACATCATCCTGACCGATGCCGGCCCGAAGGTGATCGACTTCGGCATCGCCCGGCGGCAGGACACCACCGCCGTGACCAGGACGGGCATGATGATCGGCTCGATGGGCTTCATGGCACCCGAGCAGATCAGCGGACACCCCGGCCCGGAGGCCGACATCTTCGCCTGGGGCGTGACGGTGGCGTACGCGGCCACCGGCCGGTCGCCGTTCGGCGCCGGGAACACACACTCGGTCCTGTACCGGATCATGTACGGCGACGCCGACATCTCCTCGGTCCCCGACTCGCTGCTCCCGCTGGTCGAAGCCTCGCTGGCCAAGGACCCGCAGAGCCGTCCGAGCGCGCGGCAACTGCTGGACCGGCTGACGGCCGCCGGCCGCCCGGAGAACGTTCACGACTCGCCCACCCAGATGATCCTGGCGCGGACCTGGCAGAGCGGATCCCACCCGAGCCCGCCCGCGGCGCACGCCGGCTGGCCGTACGCGGCGCAGCCCGATGCCGGATCACCCGCCGCAGCGTCCCCCGCCGGGCCGGCCGTCACCGACGCGCCTACCGCCGACTCGCCTACCGCCGACTCGCCTACCACCGACTCGCCGTCCGCGGCGCCACCGGCCGGCCCGGTGCCAGCTCCCGAGAACGCGGTGCCGGCTCCGGCGAAGGTGCCCGTCGGCCGGCGGATGGCCACGATCGCCACGTCGGCCCTGGCGGCAATGCGCCTACGCCGGCCTGGCCGCCCGGCCGACCCCAAGCAGTGACTAGGGCTCCCGGCCCAGACCGTTCGGCTCCATCTGGCGGGAGGCCAGCATCCGCGGCGCGGTGGTCCTAGCATCCTTGACCCGTCGGCCGGCGGGCCTGTGCAATGAGCGGGATGCCGTTGTTGATGCTGTGGCTGCGGCGCGAGGCTCGCCTACGCTGGCCCGCGCTGCTGGCCTGCTGCCTGCTGGTGACCATCGCCAGCGCGACGGTGCTGACCGCGACGGCGGGGGCCCGGCGCGGCGCGAGCACGGTTACCCGGCTGCTCGCCGTCACCCGGGGAGGTGCCGCTCAACGCCATCGTCAGGCTCCGCGGCGGCGCGACTGACCTGCCCGCGTTCCGCGCCGAACTGGCCCGTGTGAGCCGCGGGTCCTCGATCGACGTCCTCGACCTGGCCACGCTCGCCGGGCACTATCGCAGCGTCACGGGCTTCGAGAGCGCCTGCCTGCTCGCCTTCGCGCTGGCCGCGTTCCTGGCCGGGCTGGTGCTGGCCGGGCAGGCCATCGCCCGGCTGGTAGCTGCCTCCGCCGGAGAGCTGCGCCTGGCCACAGCGCTGGGCCTGACCCGGGGCCAGGGAACGGCGCTGGCGGCGGTCGGCCCGGTGGCGGCCTCCGTGGCCTGGGTCGGTGCCGGTGTCGCGCTGGCCATCGGCGCGTCGCGGTGGATGCCGTTCGGCGTGGCGGCGACGAAAGAGCCTGATCCGGGTGTGACCGCCGACTGGCTGGTGCTCGGGATCGGGCTGGTGGTCTTCCCCGCGCTGACGGCGGCGGTGGCCGCCGCCACCGGATGGCTGACGCTGGGCAGGCCCGGCACCGGGCCAGCCGCCCGCCGGTCTGCCGTTGCCCAGGCCGCGGCTCGGGCCGGGTTGCCCGCGCCGGCGGTGGTAGGAGTGCGGTTCGCGCTCGAGCCCGGCCGCGGCGCGAATTCGGTTCCGGCGCGGGCGGCGCTGCTCGGCGCGGTCAGCGGCGTCCTCGGGGTCATCGCCGCGTTCACCTTCGCGGCCGGCGTATCCGACGCGGCCGCCCACCCGGGCCGGTTCGGCCAGGACTACCAGTTCACGGTGGTCTTCGGGTCCGGTGGACATGATTTCCTGCCGAACGGGCCGGTGCTAAGTGCCCTCGCCACCGATCCAGCCGTTAGCGGGATCACCGACCTGCGGATCGACGCGGCCAGCTCAGGCGGGACCTCGGTGCTGGCTCACAGCTACGACCCAGTGGGCGCGCCTGTGCCCCTGGTCCTGACGGCGGGCGCCCCGCCTGTCCGCGACGACGAGCTCGTGCTGGCGCCCGCCACCGCCAGGCGGCTCGGGGCCCGTGTCGGTTCGGTCGTACCGCTGGCCGGCGACCGCGGTACCCGGCGGATGCGGGTAACCGGCATCGGGTTCACCATGGAAAGCTCGACCGCTCCCTATGACAACGGGGGATGGGTCACCAGGCGCGGCTACGACGCGCTGTTCTCCGGGTTCAAGGAACACGGCGGGCTGATCGCGCTGCGCCCCGGCACCGATCCCGCGCGCGTCCTGCCGCGGCTGCGGAAGCTGGCCGTCAGCGCATCCGGCGGCCAGCCCGTGCTG
>Ga0335082_10008692_pt1 | contig 11036 bp, 3 predicted proteins | sample Lox_Sample_41_FD_206718 | JGI IMG/M metagenome (GOLD analysis project Ga0335082, IMG submission 206718) | Soil microbial communities from Loxahatchee National Wildlife Refuge, Florida, United States - Lox_Sample_4.1 | ecosystem: Environmental > Terrestrial > Soil > Wetlands | place: USA: Florida... | reverse complement strand
CGAGCCCGCCCCGACACACCGAGCTTCTTCCTGCCGACCGCGTCCTCGCCCTGCGAGTCGGCAACTTCGGCACACCGGCGCGATGGCGCGACCGCGCCCGCGCGCCTCCCAGGCCCAACCACCCCGGTTAACCGAGCTTGCCTTGACGTACGGCGCTCCGCCGCGACCCAGCTTCGAGGCCCGCCCTGCGGGCCAGCACCCTCCGCGGCGAGCAAAACCGTGCGGAAAGCAAGTCGATACCGAACTGCGTGGACGCTGTTCCGAGTGCCTGACGGAAGGAGGCCGAGATGACCCGTTCAAACGATTGCGCACCAACGACCTGGTCACCTTGGCCAGCATCGTCCTTGGCACCACGGGCGGGTTGGTACAGCGATTCTCTCCCTCCTTGCGCGTCGTTTGCGCCGACTCAACCGGGCCATGCCGCCAAACGAGGAATCATGTTCCGCAGCCTTCGCAAGAGTCTCTCGATCTGCGCCATGCTCGCGCTGGCTTGCGCTGGCGCCCAGGCTCAGAACCGGTTGGCCAACGGCCGCTGGGACCTGAGCGCCGACTTTTCGGCGACCAAGAATCCCAACGGTGTGTGGAGCTACGGCTGGACCGAGAGCGACGGCAGCCGGTTCACGCGTGGAACACGGTTCCAACCGATTGCTGGAGTCGACGCCTGGGCTGGCTTCCGTGCCGGCGATGGGACTGGGACCCCCTGGACTGGGGCTCCCTATGTCAGCCACAACGGGACTGACTCTGCGATCTGGTACGGGTTGAGCGTGACGTTGTTTTGGGAACCGGGCGAAACCATTTTCCACCCTGGCCCCGAGAATGAACGGGCCGTCGTCCGCTGGACGGCACCGTCCGCAGGGGTGTTCGCCGTGCAGTCCCGTTTCTACTTGAAGGACCACGGAGCCACGGACGTCAGCGTGTTGGTCCACGGGAAGCCAGTCTCCGCCGCGAACCTCGACTACGAATCTCACTACGAGGACAGGCTGGTGCTGGCGGCCGGGGACACGGTCGACTTTACCGTCGGATACGGGACCGATGGTAACTACTACGGCGACTCGACCGGCATCGCGGTGACCATTGCACCGACCGACTGTGGCAACGACGCGCTCGATCCGGGGGAGGAGTGCGACGACGGCAACCTCGTCAGTGGTGACGGCTGTGATGCGAACTGCACGCCGACCGCCTGCGGCAACGGTGTCGTCACTGCGGGCGAGCAGTGCGACGATCACAACCGCGCTGTGGGCGACGGCTGCGACGCCAGTTGCCACACCGAGGCCGGGTGGACCTGCGCCCTGCCAGGCCGACCGTGCCGCCCGGTGTGCGGTGACAACCTCAAAGTTGGTGCCGAGCAGTGCGACGACGGCAATCTGGTCGACGGCGACAACTGCGACTCGAACTGCACCCTCACCGCCTGCGGAAACGGTGTCGTCACGACAGGCGAGCAATGCGACGACGGCAACACGAACGCCTGCGACGGCTGCTCGCCGACCTGCCGCAGCGAGCCCCTGGGCTCGGTCTGCGGCGACGAGGTGGTCAGTATTGCGTGCGGCGAACAGTGCGACGACGGCAACAAGGTGTCCGGCGACCGCTGCAGCGCCACCTGTCAGCGCGAGTTCTGTGGCGACGGTGTTGTGCAGCCTGGGCTCGGCGAGCAGTGCGACGACGGCAATCTGATCGACGGCGACGGCTGCGACTCGACCTGCCGGACCACCGGCTGCGGCAGCGGCATCGTCACGGCGGGCGAGGACTGCGACGACGGCAACACGAACGCCTGCGACGGCTGCTCGCCGACCTGCCAGAACGAGCCCCTGGGCTCGATCTGTGGCGACGGCGTGCTCAGCGTTGCGTGCGGCGAGGAGTGCGACGATGGCAATCCGTTCTCCGGGGACGGCTGCAGTGCGGCGTGTCGGCGCGAGCTGTGCGGCGACGGGGTTGTGCAGCCTGATCTCGGCGAGCAGTGCGACGACGGCAACCGAATCGACGGCGACGGCTGTGACTCGACCTGCCGGACGACCGGCTGTGGCAGCGGCGCCGTCACGGCGGGCGAGGAGTGCGACGACGGCAACCGCAATCCATCGGACGGCTGCACCAACAGTTGTACAATCTGCGGGAACGGCGAAGTGAGGCCACCCGAGAAGTGCGATGACGGCAACCTCGTCGACACGGACGACTGTACGGCGGATTGCCGATTGGCTCGACAGGTGGTTGGCACCGGCACACCGGGGAGCTGTACCGAAGCCGCGCTCGATGCCGCGTTGGCCAGTGCCCGCACGGTGACGTTCAACTGCGGGGCCGCCCCCGTGACCATTACGATCACCGGCACCAAGACCATCGCCGCCACCACCATCATCGACGGTGGCGGTCGCATCACGATCAGCGGTGGCAACGCGGTCGGCGTCTTTACAGTCAACTCTGGCGTCAGCTTCGATGCCCGCAACCTGACCATCGCCGGCGGTCGCGGCAGCGGCATCAACAACTACGGCGACGCGACGCTCACCAACTGCACCCTGAGCGGCAACTCGGACGGCGACTACGGCGGCGGCGGCATCAACAACCAGGGCAACGCGACGCTGACCAACTGTACCCTGAGCGGCAACTCGGCCGGCGACCAGGGCGGCGGCGGCATCAACAACTACGGCAACGCGACATTGACGAACTGTACCCTGAGCGGCAACTCGGCCGGCGGCTACCGGGGTGGCGGCGGGATCAGCAACCGGGGCAACGCGCTGCTGACGAACTGTACCCTGAGCGGCAACTCGGCTGATTCCGAGGGCGTTGACGGTATCCGCAACTCTCTCGGCACGGCGACACTGACGAACTGCACGCTGAGTGGCAACTCGATCAGCAACGAAACAGCCTGCAGCGGGTGCGGCCTTGGCTCGTGTTGCGAATCCGGCTCGATCGCGCTGACAAATACGATCACCGCCGGGCTGATCTGCCAAGCCCCGATCACCGACGGCGGTCACAACCTCATCGAGGACGCTGCGAACGCCTGCGGCTTCACTAACGGCGTGAACGGCAACCTCGTTGGCGTCGACCCGTCGCTCGACCCCACCGGCCTCACGGACAACGGTGGCCCGACGAGGACAATCGCCCTGCTCCCCGGCAGCCCGGCCATTGACGCGGGTGACATCGCCTCGTGTCCGGCCACCGATCAGCGAGGTGTGCCACGCCCGTACGGAGCGGCGTGCGACATCGGTGCCTACGAGCGGACTCTCTGCGGCAACGGCATCCCCGACGCGGGCGAGCAGTGCGACGACGGCAACCTGATCGACGGTGACGGCTGCGACTCGAACTGCCGGACGACCGGATGCGGCAGCAGCATCGTCACGGCAGGCGAGGAGTGCGACGACGGCAACCGCGCAGTGGGCGACGGCTGCGACGCCAGTTGCCACACCGAGATTGGGTGGACCTGCACCGTGCCGGGCCGACCGTGCCAGCCGGTGTGCGGTGACCGCCTCCAAGTTGGTGCCGAGCAGTGCGACGACGGCAACCTGATCGACGGCGACGGCTGCGACTCGAACTGCACCCCGACCGCCTGCGGCAACGGCATCGTCACGGCAGGGGAGGCGTGCGACGACGGCAATCTGATCGACGGCGATGACTGCGAACGGAACTGCACGCTGCCCGGCTGCGGCAACGGCATCCTCGACCGCGGCGAGCAGTGCGATGATGGCAATTTCGTCGACGGCGATGGCTGCGACTCGAACTGCACGGTGAGCCGCTGCGGCAACGGCGTCGTCACGACGGGCGAGCAGTGCGACGACGGCAACCTGGTGAGCGGCGACGACTGCGAACCGGACTGCACGCTGCCCCGCTGCGGCAACCGCATCGTCGACCGCGGCGAGGAGTGTGAAGACGGCAACCTCGTCGACGGCGACGGCTGCGACTCGAACTGCACCCTCACCGCCTGCGGCAACGGCATCCTCACGACGGGCGAGCAGTGCGACGACGGCAACCACAACCCGTTCGATGGCTGCACCAACGACTGCACCGTGTGTGGCGACGGCAAGATCACCTCGCCCGAAGAGTGCGACGACGGCGGCACGGCCAGCGGCGACGACTGCGACGCGCAGTGCCGCGAGCCGCGCGTCGTGGGCACTGGCAGCCCGCAGAGCTGCACGGAGGTGGCATTCGATGCGGCCCTGGCCGCACGGTCGGTGATCTTCCACTGCGGACCGGACCCGGTCACCATCGTCCTGACGGGCGAGAAGGCCGTCACCGCCGGCACCACGGTCGACGGCGGCGGCCTGATCACGCTGAGCGGCGGCCGGGCTGTGCGAATCTTCACGGTGGAGGCGAATGCCGCCCTCGAGGTGCGCAATCTGACGATTGCTGACTCGTCCGTCGCGGACGGTGGCGGCGGCGGCATTAGAAACCTCGGCACCTTGGTGGTGACTAACAGCACCCTCTTCAGAAACGGCTCAGGCCGCGATGGGGGCGGCATCGAGAACGCCGGCACACTGACGGTGACCAACAGCACCTTCTCGGAGAACAGAGCCTGGTTCGGCGGTGGCATTGCCAACGGCGGCACAGCTACGGTCACAAACTGCACGTTCGTGGGGAACGGCGCCGAAGGCGGTGGCATCTACAACGCCTCCGGGACGGTGACGGTCACAAACTGCACGTTCTCGGAGAACAGCGGCAGTGCCATATTAAACGGCTCCGGCACGCTAACCGTGACCCGCAGCAGTTTCTCGGGGAACAGCGGCTCCGGCGGCTACGGTGGTGGCGGGATCATCAACTGGAGTCATGATAGGGCCACGGTCAGCGACTGTACGTTCTCTGAGAACCGCGCCGAACGCGGCGGCGGCATCGCCAACCGCGCCGGCACACTGACGGTAGCCAACAGCACCTTCTCGGAGAACATCGCCGACACGGGTGGCGCCGTCGTCAACGAGCACGATGGCGGTGAACTGACGATAGTGTCCAATAGTACTTTCTCCGGGAACACGGGCTTCTTCGGGGGCGGGGGCATCGCCAACGAGGGCACGCTGACGGTGGTCAACAGCACCTTCTCAGAAAACGCTGCCCCCGGTGGCCGCGGGGGCGGCATCGGCAATGTCGGATTGGATTGGGGCGGGCCGGTGCTAGCGACGGTGATCAACAGCACCTTCTCCGAAAACACCGCCGGCCGTGACGGCGGCATCGCGAACTCTGCCACGCTGACGGTAACGAACACGATCGTCGCGAATTCCGGTGGTGGGAACTGTGGCACCGTCACCGACGGCGGGCACAACCTGCAGTGGCCGGGCATGGACTGTGGTGACACGATTTGGTCGGCCGACCCACGGCTCGCCCCCACCGGCCTCAAGGGCAACGGCGGCCCGACGCAGACGATCGCCCTGCTGCCCGGCAGCCCGGCGATCGACGCCGGAGATCCGGAGGTCTGTGCCAATCCGCCGGTGAACGGATTCGATCAGCGCGGCTACGTGCGGCCGGGCACGGGCTACGCCAACTGCTCGATCGGCGCCTACGAGTACAACTCGCCTGGCCCGCCGACGGGCTGTATCGGCGACTGCGACGCCAACGCCCGGGTCACCGTCGACGAAATCATCACCATGGCAAATATCGCCCTCGGGACTGCCTCGATGGCGGAGTGCGGCAGCGGCGACGCGGACCTCAACAACGAGATCACCATCGACGAAATTCTCACGGGGGTGAGCAATGCGCTGAGCGGGTGTCCGCTGCCACCGACGCCGACCCCCACGCCTACGAAGACGCCCACACCAAGCGCGACGGGAACGCCGCCGACCCTGACGCCCACCATCACCCCGACCGCAACGGTGACGGGAACGCCGCCGACTCCAACCATCACGTCGCCGCCGATGCCGGCAGTAGCAGCGATCCGGACGCTCACGAGCTTGCCGACCCACACACCCAGCAAGACGCCCACACCATCACCGACGCCGAGCGTGCCAGAAATGTCGACCGGGGCAGCGTGAGGAGGAGAAGCCATGACTTGGGCAAACGATTCGGGACGACCGCACTCCGTTACGTCAGCGCCGGGCGCGTGGAGGTATGCGCAGAATAGGAGACTGCCATGAAACGTTCCGGCTCCCAGTATCGATTCGCTCTACCCCTACTGTCGATTTGCGTACTCAATCTCACCCTGCCCTCAGGGACCACGTCGTTCACCGCCTCGGCGATCCCCGGGCGCCATCACGGTCCACTGGGTTCCAGCCGGCGGGCGTCGCGAAGGATGCGCCCACGCGGAACATGGGGGAGCATGAGAGCGAACCTGTCGATGGCCGCAATCACGGTTGCGCTGGGATGGCTGCTCGGCACGCCGGCCGGCGTGCTCGCTGCGAAGCTGACGTGCCTGACGGGCACGGACCCGAGCGTCGCGAACGACCTGTCACGGATCACGGCTGTGCGCGCCCAGGTCGACGCGCAGTGCCCGTGCAGCAGCTTCGACGGCAGCTCGGGCAAGAGTCACCGGAAGTATGTCACGTGTGCCAACGGCGTGATCAAGGAACAGGTCAGCGCCGGCACCCTCCGCACCCAGTGCAAGGCCACGGTGAAGAAGTACTATTCGGCATCGACCTGCGGCCAGCCTGCCAGCAAGGGCATGGTGCCGTGCATCAAGAAGACCGCAGCGGGCAAGGTGACCTGCGCGATCAAACCCAGTGCGAGGTGTGTGGATAGGCCGGGGAGGTACAGACAAGCGGCGTGCTCTGGCTTCCGCCTCTGTATTGATGCAACGGCAGCGTTTCTGGGCGCAACGGACGGCGACGTGAACAAGGCGCTTGCCGGCTGCTTCGACGCCGTCATCGCGGCGCCGCAGCTCGCGGGAACCACCGACGTCGTCTACGACTCGATGGGCATCCCACACATCTACGGGCCGGATCTCAACTCCGTCACCTACGTCCAAGGCTACGTCCACGCCGCGCACCGCTTCTGGTATATGGACGTGGCGCGGCACTGGGGAGAAGGGCGGCTGACCGAGCTGTTCGGCGCCGGCAGCCTGACGGCCGACGTGGCGATGCGGACGCTTCTCACCACGCGGGACGGCCGCCGGATGGAGGAGGCGATGTGGGAGCGCATCCAGGCGACCGACCCCGAGATCACGGCAGCAATCGAGGCGTACGCGGCCGGGGTCAACGCCTGGCTCGCCGATCTGCAGGCCGGGCGCAACGGCGCCACCCTGCCACCCGAGTACGGGGTCCTCGGGATGGTGCCGGACGACCTGCCGCCGTGGCGCCCGCAGGACACTGTCATCTTTCATATCGCCGGGTGGTGGGACATGGACAGCTGGATTCTGTCCGACACCATGTCGTACGCGGAATTGTGGGAGACGCTGGACGAGGCGGCCCGCAAGGACGTCCTGCGCCCCGCCCCGTTCGTCTACGCACCGGTTATTCCCAGCGCACAACCGCTGGTCATCGCGCCGCTGGCGACGCCCGCTTCCGTGCCGCCGGCCCTGCCCCGGCCGGGTGTGGCCGGGGCCGTGCGCAATCTTCTCGACCAGGTCGCGCGAACATCGCCGCTCGGAGGGGGCGAACCCGGCGCCGGCTGCAACAGCTGGGTGGTCGCGCCCGCCCTGAGCGACAGCGGCTCCGCCATGCTCGCCGCCGACACACATATGCCGTTCAGGAACCCGGTTCTCTATTTCTTCCAGCAGCTCGACGTCGCGAGCGGGCCGCCGATGCGCGTGAGCGGCGCAGGCCTTCCCGGGACCCCGTTCAACGCCCTCCGCGGCTACAACGAAAGCGGCGCCTGGGCGATCACGATGGCGTACTTCGACAACGTCGACGTCTACGTTGAAACCATCACCACGCCGCCGGACTATCCCGCCTCACCGCGCACGGTGCTGTTCAAAGGCGAGCAAGTTCCGGTGCTGCGGCTGCAGGAACAGTTCAAGATCAAGGGGAGCAGCATCCCGAGGACATCCGTCATCGAAGTCGTGCCGCACCACGGGCCGATGCTGCCGGATCCCAACCTCAATGACGGCGTCGTCGGGCTGGCGGCCACCGGCATGACGATGCGCTGGACCGGCCAGGGGATGAGCAACGAAGCTCGTACCCAGCTCGGTCTCATGCGGGCGCAGAACGCCGAGGAGTTCCGGGCCGCGCTGCGCAGCCCCGTGCGGGACGTGGGCCCGATCAACTACGTCTGGGCCGATGTGCACGGCGACATCGCCTACTCGCCCTACGCGCGTCTGCCGCAGCGCCCGGCCGGCACGGTGCCGTGGGGGCTGATGCCCGGCACCGGCGAGGCGGAGTGGCTCACCGACGCGGCGGGAAACGTTGCGTGGATTCCGGAGGAGGAGTTTCCGCAGGCCCTGAACCCGCCGCTGGGCTTCATGTCGACGGCGAACGGCGACCCCACCGGTCACACCGTCGATAACGACCCGCTCAACGACGGTGCCTATTTCTCCGCTTGGCACATCGATGGACTGCGCCAACAGCGCATCCAGGACATGCTGTCGAACCGCGCCAACCTACGACGGGCGGGAGCGAAGATGACCATGGCGGACATGTCCGCCTACCAGTACGACACCGCCAGCCTCGACGCCCTGCGCATGCTGCCCTTCCTGTTCACGGCGGCAGAGGCGCGCCCCGAGCTGGTGACGGAGAAAATGACCGACGCCATCGCCCGACTGCAGGCGTGGATGGAGGAGAAGCCGGGCTCGCCGGCCTGTGACGCCATAGCGGGCATCGACGCCCACGATCTGCGTGCCGACGTGCCGCCGCGCGCACAGCCGGTGAGCGACGAGGAACGGGCGGACGCGGTGGCCAGCTCCATTTACCATGCCTGGGTGAAACAGATCTGGGAAGTCCTGCCACCGGAGTGGCCGCAGGCGTGGGTCATACTACCGTGGAGGCTGGTGTTGCACCTGCTGGAAGACATCGACCGGACGGACCCGGCCTTTCGCGTGTGGACCAAGGGCCCGAACGGCGATTCCACCATGTGGGACGATCCCGCCACGACGGAGGTCGAAACCCGCACCGAGGTGCTGCTTGGGGCGCTGAGCCGGGCGCTCGACCTGCTCGAGCAGAAGTTCGGTTCAGCGGATATGAGCACGTGGTTGTGGGGCAAGCTGCACCAGGTGTCGCTCAAGCACAGCCTGGGCTTGAACATAGGTCCCTTTCCTGCGCCGGGTGGCTTTTGGACTGTCAACAACGCCGCCGCGGGACCTTGGCGAAGCGGATATCCGGGCGACTTCAGCGTCTCACTCGGCCCGATCGAGCGCCTCGTCGTGCAGCTCGACCCGGCGGGCATCAGGGCTACGCACGTCCTGCAAGGCGGCCAGAACGGCAACCCGGGCGCCCAGTCGAAGTACAACCAGATCAACCCGGCCATCCACTACAGCGACATGATCCCGAAATGGATCAACGGCGAGACGATCGAGATGCGCGTCAGCCGCCAGGCCGTCGCCGCCGACAACCAGCGGCACGTGAAGTACGTGCCCGCGGGGAGGGAGTAATGGGCGCGAGGAGGGAGTGATGACACAGACAAACGAGCGGTTACCACCGCCATCCGTTACGCTGGCGTCAAGCGCGTGGACGTAGGCGGCCCTCCCGCGCAGACGGTCGGTGTGGCGCTCCGGGCAGCTTGTTCTTTGGACCCGGCACTCGACCTCTGACAGATTGCAATCTAGACTTGCAATCTGTCACACTCCGAGGCACGCTGCCTGGGGGATGATCGAACGGATACTTCAGGCACATCTCACCGATCTGGCGGGACGTTATCCGGTCGTCACGCTCACCGGACCACGCCAGTCGGGCAAGACCACACTCTGTCGGGCCACCTTCCCTCACAAGCCGTACGTCTCGTTGGAAACGCCGGCGCAACGCGACTTCGCGCTGCGTGATCCCGTCGGCTTCCTGCACCGCTTTCCCGAGGGCGCCGTATTCGATGAGATTCAGAGGGCGAGCGATCTTCCGTCCTACCTTCAATCAATCGTCGACGATGACCCGCGGCCGGGACGCTTCATCCTCACCGGATCACAGAATCTCGCCGTGGTGCAATCGGTGTCGCAGTCGCTGGCTGGACGCACCGCGCTCCTGCAGCTCCTGCCTTTGGCTCTGGAAGAGGTCCGGCGCTTCGAGTCGGCGCCAACCGACTTGTTCGATGTCATTTGCACGGGTGGCTATCCACGCATCTTAGATCGCCACCTGCCTGCGGCCGAGTGGCTGGGCAATTACACCGCCGCCTATGTCGAGCGCGACGTGCGCCAGATCTTGAACATCGGCGACCTGCTCGCGTTCCAGACGTTCCTGCGCCTGAGTGCCGGGCGGGTCGGGCAATTACTCAACTTGTCCTCTCTCGGCAATGACTGCGGCGTCACACACATGACCGCCAAGAGCTGGCTCTCCGTGCTCGAGGCTTCCTTCCTCCTCTTTCGCTTGCGACCGTTTCACCGCAACCTGGGCAAGCGCTTGGTCAAATCGCCGAAACTGTACTTCTACGATACCGGCTTGCTCTGCCACCTGCTCGGCATCGAGAAGGCCGGGCAACTAGAAACACACCCGCTGCGTGGGGCGATTTTCGAGAACTGGGTCATTGCGGAGATCATGAAGTACTGGGCCAATCGCGGCCGAGTGCCGGCGCTGTACTTCTATCGCGACCAGCGTGGCAATGAATTGGACCTGGTGATCGAGCACGCCGCGCGCTGGACAGCTGTGGAGATCAAGTCAGCCGCCACTCCTGCCGCGCATTTCTACGATGCCCTCGACACCTTCCAGACCCTCGCAAGAAACAGCGGTCTGGCCCCTCAGCCGCTCGAGCCATTGGTCGTGTACGGTGGCGCCGAGACACAGCTGCGGAGCAAGGGCACGCTGTTGTCCTGGTCCGACATCGACAGCTTCGCGTGGTTCGGGTAGCACGTGCCGCGTGACATCGAGTTGCCGAGCTGGTGCCATGGAGATAGCGCTACGAGGCCATCATCATTGGGCTCGGCGGCGCAGTTTGGCTTCGACCTGCGGTGGCTGATGCGTTGGATTTCGCTCGCCGCGCACGGGTCTTTCTGCCGGCCCAATCGTTGGCGCGAACCGCCACTCTCGACTGTGAACTCCCGACTATCGACTCGTCGG
>Ga0335082_10008691_pt1 | contig 11036 bp, 7 predicted proteins | sample Lox_Sample_41_FD_206718 | JGI IMG/M metagenome (GOLD analysis project Ga0335082, IMG submission 206718) | Soil microbial communities from Loxahatchee National Wildlife Refuge, Florida, United States - Lox_Sample_4.1 | ecosystem: Environmental > Terrestrial > Soil > Wetlands | place: USA: Florida... | reverse complement strand
GTCAGGTTTACCGCGATATCCGCGCTCGCCAGCGTGATCGTGGCCCCAGGGATCACCGCTCCCATGGGATCCGTGACCGTTCCGCGCAGCGAAGTCGTGCTGGATTGCCCGAAAGCCAGAGTTGTGAGGGAGACAAAGAGGATAAGGAAAAAAAGAGAACGCTCGGGAAGATTCCGAGTCATGGCAGAGCCCCTTTCGTGCACCGGAAAGATTCAAGGCAACGAAATGAGTGCCACCACAAAAAAGAGCGCCGCTATCCACGGAGAAGCTTCGTGCGGAAACGGACAAACCCGAGCAACCAAACACACCCAACGCAATCCTCGCGTTGGAGGAGTAGACGTTAGGTTTAAAAAAAGGTTAGCAACCCCGGAACCACCGGCTTCGGACCGGCATGTCGAGACGCCTGGATTCGACCCGGCCAGAACTTCAGCAAAATGGTGTATTGGCCGACCGCCACATCGGCACTTCGAATCGCCTAACTTTTCCCCAAATGAATCACCCGCGCTTCGGTCATCGCCGGGTGCTTCCGCACTTCCTCGAGCACTTTATCCGACACTTCGCCATCCACTCGAATCAGCGACACAGCCTCCGCTCCCTGGGCGTTATCCCGGCGCCCCAGTGCAAAAGTGGCAATGTTTACGCCGCTCTTCCCCAGCGTCGTACCTACGTGCCCGATCACGCCCGGCCGATCCTGATTTCGCAGGAACAAGACGGTGCCGTCCAACTGAGCCTCTAGCGGTATGCCGTCAATCTGGATCACCCGCGGCGAGCCATCGTGCAGCACTGTGCCTTCCGCGGAAAAGCCCTGTTCCCCACCCTTGGCTGGGTACGCGGATACTTCCAATGTGTGCGGAAAACCATGACCGCGCTTCCGCGTTTCCTCTTCCACCGTCAGCCCGCGGCCCGTCGCTACTGCCGGCGCATTGACTACGGTTACCTTCTCATCGAGGATGGCGTTCAGCATCCCTGCCAACACCGCGCTCCGCAAAAGATGCGTTCCGACTTCGGCAACCTCTCCCGCATAGCGGATGCGAATCCGCGCCGGCCGCGTCTCCGCCGCCTGCGAGACCAGCGACCCCAGGCGCTCCGCTAGACCGAGATACGGCCGTACGCGCCGGTACTGATCCGGCGAAAGCGCCGGCAGATTCACGGCGTTCTTGATAATTCCTTCCACCAGGTAGTCGCGCACCTGCACCGCCACCTGCGTGCCCAACTCTTCCTGCGCCTCCGCCGTCGATCCCGCAACGTGCGGCGTCGCCACAACGTTCGGCAATCCGATCAGCGGACAACTCTTCGGCGGCTCTTCGACGAACACGTCCAGCGCCGCGCCTCCGACCTGCCCGCTCTTGATTGCCGCCGCCAGATCCGCCTCGTTGATGAGTTCTCCGCGCGCCGTGTTGATGATCCGCACACCCTTCTTCATCTTTGCGATGCTCGCTGCGTTGATCATATCTTTCGTCTGCGGGCTGACGGCGGTATGCAACGAGATGAAATCGCTTTCCGCGTACACTTTTTCCAACGGCACCAACTCCACCGACAGCTCCTTCGCCGCCGCCTCGCTGATAAACGGGTCAAATGCCAGCACGCGCATCTCGAATCCATCCGCGCGTGTAGCCACTTCGCTGCCGATGCGCCCCAATCCGATTAATCCCAGCGTCTTCCCGCGCACTTCCGCGCCCGAGGACGATTTTTCCCACTTCCCTTCCCGCATCGCCGCGTCGAACTTCGGCACCTGGCGCACCAGCGCCAGCAGCAGCGCAAACGCATGCTCGGCGACGCTTACGGAGCTGCCGCCCGGCGTGCTCATCACCAGGATTCCGCGCTTGGTCGCCTCGTCCAAATCAATGTTGTCCACGCCCACGCCGGCGCGCCCGATCACCCGCAACCGCGGCGCGTGATCCAGCAGCGCGGGCGTCACCTTCGTGGCGCTGCGCACAATCAACGCATCGGCGTCCGCCAACTCCGCATTCAGAGTGTCTTTGGAAGTGAAAACGATGTTCCAGCCGGTCTGCTTCAGGATTTCTATGCCGCGATCGCTGATTTTGTCCGCAACGATGACCTTCATAATTCCTCTATTCCGGGTAAAAGCCATTGCGAGCGCTCAGTGGTCTCTTCCCGCGTATGGGTAGCCTTCCAACTTACTTTGCCCGCGAAACGCTGTCAAACGTGTGTTTCGCAGAAATTTTTATGACCCGAATGCGCGTCTGTTATAGTTCACAAAGGGAGTGAAGCATGAGCCTTGCCGAGCAGATTCAAAAAGACATTGTCGTCGCCATGAAATCGAAAGAAGAACTCCGCCTGAGCGTCCTGCGCATGTTCAAGGCCGCGTTTCAGCTCAAGGAAGTCGAAAAAATGCGCAAGCTCGACGACGCCGAATCCATTCAACTCCTCCAAACCCTCGTCAAACAGCGCAAAGAATCCATCGAGCAGTTCACCAAGGGCGGCCGCATGGACCTTGCCGAGAAAGAATCCTCCGAACTCAAAATTCTCGAATCCTATCTTCCCGCCGGTGCCAGCGAAGCCGAAATGGACGCGGCCATCACCCAGGCCATCGCCTCCACCGGCGCCGCTTCCATGAAACAAATGGGCGCCGTCGTCAAAGCCGCCAAAGACGCCCTCACCGGCAAAACTGTCGACGGCAAGCTCCTCAGCGATCTAGTCCGCGCACGTCTCTCCAAACTCGGCTGAAGTCCCGGCCCATTGGACCAAAACATCCGGCCATGGCTCTCCCCGAGCAAATCCCTCTCCGCTACACCGAAGAAGACGCCGGCTACATGTCTGTACGCCCCGTCGTCAAACAGACTTTCCGCCTAACTGAACTTGCAGACATGGTCGTGAGCGTCGCCGGCAAAGACGCCGCCCGAGTGCAACAAATCTTCCGTAGCGGCACCGTCGTCTACCACGGCTACCGCTACTGGTGGGACGCACTCTCCGTGGAACTTCCCGAATTGGAGAAGCTCCTCGCCGGATTTGACGACGACGATCCCAAACGCACATTCGTTCCGGGCGAAGCGGTTGCTGTCCTGTTCGAAATGGGTGGAGGTACGCAACGTGTTGTCAACGAAATCGCCCAGCGCGAAGCCTCCGCTAAAAAACTTTTCGCCAAACTGTCTCCGTGGGACGTCGTTCTCTCCGCCACCGCCTCGCACCCCGCCCGGTACGAGAAATTCGATCACGGCCGAAAAGCCGATCTCTTCCGCTTTTCTCTTCCCTTCGACCAAGCCCGATCCTTGCTCGCGGCCATGCTTCAGTCCGCCCCGCGCAAGCTCCGTTACCGTTGGTCCACCCTCCGGCCTCCTGCCGCGCTCACCTTCGTCTGTCCGCGCGGGAGAAAATCTTGACGGCCGCTGAGTTTCGTTAAGACACCTCCACTCCGCGGAAAACGCCTGGGTGTTCCACCGGTTGTTATACTCGCAGCAGCTCAGATGAAAACTCCCCGGAATTCACCGTCGAACAGCGTCATAGAGCCTGGCGTTCGCTTTCGCAGCTGGATCGAGAGCTATTTCGCGAACCTATTTCAGATGTCGGCCAAAAGCGCCGCGTGGAATCGCATCACCTTTGCGGCTTTGCTTGCGCTGGTTTCGCTTTGGGCCCTCCGCGTCTACCTCACCTGGGCCACCTGGGGCAATCTCTCCATTGATTGCGGCCGCGAAATGTACGTGCCCGCCGTCCTGGCTCAAGGGAAAACCCTATACAAGGACGTGTGGTTTGGTTACATGCCGGCCGCGCCGTATATCAACGCGACGTTGTACCGTATGTTTGGAATTTCGCTGACCACGCTCTATTGGGCCGGATGTCTCTCCGCACTGACGTGCGCCGTCCTGTTGTTTCTGACGGGCAAGCGGCTGGGCTCGTGGATCGCGGGCTGGGGCGCAGGGGCCGTGGTATTGTTTCAGTCCTTTCACGCCTGGCATTTTTGTTTTCCGCTGCCGTACAGTTTTTCATCCGTCTATGGTTGCGTGTCCGCTTGCCTGTTCCTTTACCTGCTGATCCATGTCTGGGATGCGGGGTCGCGGTTATGGCTATGGGCCGCGGGTCTTTTGGCGGGCATTGCGTTGTGCCTCAAGTTGGAATTTGGCGTCGCTTGTTTTGCCGCTCTGGGCGTTGCATTGGGGCTTCGCGTTTTGAACAAGAAGTCGCTTCCATTTTTCGTGAGAGATCTCGCTGCAATCTCGCCGGGGCTCATTCTTGTTTTCGTTGTCCTGGTCTGGATGCTTTCCCTGGGCGGATTTGCGTTTATTACCCAGGAAAATCTAGCCGGCACCTGGCCTTTTGACTACTTCATGAAAACCTATGGGAAGCTCTGGCTGCAGCGGTCGGGACTCGCGCTGGATGGCGAGTCGCTCCGTGCAGCCGCGGTTCGCGGACTTTTCTCCCTGGGAGCCTGGACCGAAATCTTCCTACTGTTGCTCTGGAAGCGCAGAGATCTCAAATCGCATTTGGTTCGGATCGCCGTGTTTCTCTGCTTGCTTCCGTATATCGCCTTGTCGCTTCACTGGCGCTTGTTCAACACTCTCGGCGCCGTCTTCTTTCCTCGCGATATGGTTCTTTACGTAAGCCTGGCTGGGGCGCTGGGCCTTACCTTTGGATGGGCTCACCGAAAGGAGCGCGGCTTCGCCATTCTTCTGCTGATGCTCTTCGCGGGGCTCCTGGGGTCGCGCATTTTGTTGCGAAATACGCCCGGCGGCTACGCCATTTACTATAACGGTCCCGCGATTCTGGGCTTTCTGTTGCTGGTCCGGGCCTTGTTTCCGGAGGTCAAGGATACGAAGCCAATTTTGAGGCGTCCGGAAACCTTGCTTTGCCTCGCCTGCGTAGGCGTGGCGGCTTTCTATTCTCTCGACTATCTCGCGGATCCTTCGGACCTGGTTCCACTGAAAACCGACCGGGGCACGATCAAGGTCGCGCGGCAAGTGGCGGCCAATTACACCGCAGGAATACGGCTGATGAAAGAGAGCGCCAGGAAGGGCGAGTACGTGCTTTCTGTTCCCGAAGATGTCAGCTTGTATTTTCTTTCGGAAGCGGATTGTCCCACACGGCTCTACTATTTCCAGCCGGGAGTTATTTCCCCGGGAAAAATCACAGAAGAGGTGATGCAGCAACTGCGCGAGAAAAACGTGAGATATCTGCTGTGGTCAAATCGCGACTATTCCGATTATGGGGCGCCAAAATTCGGAACCGATTACGCCCAGGATTTGGGGGATTATTTCCGCAGCCATTACCATAAGGTGGGTCTCATCGCGCCGGATTCCTTCCTGGACTGGCAGACCATGTTTACGCTTTGGGAGAAAAACGAGCCGCCGACGACGCGTTAGACAGACCCGCTCTTTTTCTCTGCAAAGGCCTTCCCGACCAGAAGTGCCGACGGTCCGCGAGCTTTTTGCTCAATCGAATAAGTCCCAAATACGAGTCATTCCCGTTACCCATAGGTTTAGGCTCCAAAGACTCTCCAAATTCGGCCAGGGGAACCAGTAGACTGGACGTGAGCTTCATTTGCTTTTGCATTCGGGGAAAAGTCCTTCCGGATTGCCCGTTTCCCCGCGAAGTTCTTCGGTGGCGGACCACTCAACCCATGATTGAGAACGGCAACATCGTGAGCGAACTGGCGGAAGCGAGGCTTTCGCCCCATTTAGGCACACCCGGCGGACAGAGGGGAACAGGCACACACGGAGGTGGCAAACCGTGGGAAGCGAGCCCCGTCGCGAAAAACTGCCTGGTCGGCGGTTTCGCCCTGATGGTTGTTTATATGGGAGTTCGCGCGCTGATCACGGCCACCACTCGCCCCTTCTGGTTCGACGAAGTCTGCACCTGGACGATCGTTCAGCAACCGGGAATCTCGGGAGTCTGGAACGCGTTGCGGCACGCGGCGGACGGGCAACCGCTGGGATTCTATCTTGTCGAAAAAATTCCCCGCCTGTTTGTCGCACACGATGAAATCGCGTTACGCATTCCCACGGTCCTGGCGTTTTGCGCGGTCATGCTTTGCGTCTTCACCTGGATTCGCACGGCGTGCGGCTCCATCGTCGCGTGGATCTGTTGTTTATTCCTGCTGTTCTCTCCGTTGCGGAATTACTATGCCACCGAAGCCCGTCCCTACGTTCTTGTTGCGGCGTGCCTGGCCTTTGCGCTCGTCTGCTATCAACGCGTGGATCGCCGCGCCTTCGTGGTTTTGCTCGCTTTGACTCTTGCGGCCGCCGAGTGCTTCCACTACTACGCGATCTTTTTGGTGTTCCCATTCGGCGTTGCGGAAGCGGCCTTCCTCCTGAGGAATCATAAATTCCGCGTGGGCGTTTGGCTGGCGCTTTGCTCCCCGATGGTCCCATTGTTGGCTTTCTTGCCCCTGCTCTCCCGTTTGAAGGCGGCCTACGGCGCGTCTTTCTGGGCCCAGCCGATGGCGTCCGAAACATTGAATGTCTATTCGTGGCTGATAGGGGCGAGCGAGATGAGCCTGCCTCAAACGCTCCCCGGGCGCTTGCTCGTGATTGGATCTTTTCTCGGGGCAACGGTTTTTCTGATGATTCGCTTGGCAAAAGATTTTTCGGACAATCGCCCGCGACTTAACGAAACGGCGCTGCTGCTGGGTCTGCTCGTGTCGCCCTGGGTCATGTATCTGTCGCTGAGGCTTGCGCACGGCGGACTTACCGTACGCTATATGCTGCCCTTCACGGTTACCATTCCCCTGGTTCTCGCGCAGTTCCTGGTTATGCTCAACCGCAGAACCCTCCACCTGATTGCCGGAGTCCTATTTCTCCTCCTGGCCGTGCTCGAGGTCTCTTTTTGGAAATACAGTCTGCCCATGGAACGCGAAGCCTTCACACCGGTCAAACTTCTCGATTCGCTCCTTCGCCAGGCGGGCCATCCCGATCTGCCAGTTCTGATCTCCAATCCGGTGGATTATCTGAGTCTGGTTCATTACGCCTCACCCCCGCTAGCTTCGCGGCTGGTCGAACCGCTGGATACATCTGCTGAGTTCGCTTATGCGCAAACGGACAATCTCGGCAAGAATCTGATGGCCATAGCTCCATACACCCAACTCAACCTGCCGGCCTATCGTGATTTTCAGGCCCAGCACGAGGTTTTCCTTTTGTATACAACCAGCCGCCGGGGGACGGAGCGCATGGACTGGTGGACGCGACGCCTTCGGCACGACGGGGTCGCGATGCAAACCCTCGCTCAGTGGGGCGACGCCGAAGTTTACCTCGTCACACTTCCCGAGTCTCGAACGAAGGGTGACCCGCGGGACTAGGGGTTCACGCATTCTCACGATTGGACCATAGCCGCTCCCGAGACTAAAAATCTGGGCTGGCCACGCCCCACAAACGCCGCTGGCTTCATTCACCTTAGGGATGTTGTAGGAAGACCTATCCAGCGCATCCCCTCGACGCCTTCGTGCAATCGAAGCAAATGATGGAAGATAGGACTAGTCCCCGCTGCGGCTAGCCCGGTCTGAGGTCCAAACAGGCAAAACTCTGCAGAGATTACATCTTGCCGGTAAATGGCCCAAGCCAGGCTGCCAGACAAAAGCGATTTGAAGCGCAACCATCCGAGTGCATCCGCTGGCCGATGCTGAACCCGGCAGTGTCAGCGCTCAACTCTCTCTCGCGGCGCCTGGGGCGCCACTGGTAAGCTTGTATTCCAAGCCAGGGAATCAATCCCGTTGATTGTGGCGCCCATCTCCGCACGGAAGGCGCGAAGGCATCGCGAAACAGATGCGGCTGCACGGCGGGTGCGGTACCGCGGAGGGATTTTCCGCGGGCGTTATTCCCGGATGGCTTCCAGGATGAGCTATGCCCGTTCCGCCGCTGCCGTTGCTCAACTTTTTCGTATTGCTGGTCATGCTCTCGATTGGCCTGCGTGTCAGCGGGGGAGAGTTACTCGGGGTCCTGCGCAATCGCGCCTTGTTCGGCAAGGTGCTGCTCGCGAATTGCGTCCTCATCCCCGCCCTCGGTTTTCTCCTCGTACAGCTCTTCCCTCTAACGCCCGACGCCAGTGTCGGCATCCTGCTGCTCGCGGCCATACCGGGAACGCCCATCGCGCTGCAATTCACCCGTATGGCGAAGAGTCGCCTGGCGTTTGCCGCCGTGATGACCTTTCTGCTCTCGCTAGTGAGCATCGCCATCACTCCTGTGGCCGTTCAGGTCATGCCGAAAATCGCGATGCACAGCGAGCAGCCGATCTTCAACCTGGTCCTCAGCATGCTTCTTTACTTCGCGGTGCCTTTGTTCGCCGGAATATGGGTGGCCCGGCTTGCACCGCACGTCGCTCCCCGCCTTGTCGTGCCCCTCGAACTTCTGGCGACCGCCGCCTTTCTTTTTCTGATGTGGGAGACGCGCCTGGTGCGCCAGAATGCGCTCAGCGCGGTTGCCGGTCGCGGCGCCATTCTCGCGATGTTCTTGCTGTTACTTCTTTCGATGTTGATCGGCTGGTTCACTGGAGGGCCGGATCCCGACTCGCGCCGGATCCTGGCGACCTCCACGGGCATGCGCAGCGTGATCGTGGTGCTGTTTGTGGCCCGCTCCTGTTTTCCCGGTACCAACATCTACATGGTTCCTGTCGTCTACCTGACGCTGATGGTCCCCACAAATCTCCTGTTCCATTTGCTTTTCCTCGGTTGGCAGAAGCTCCACTCAAGACCGAAGCCCGCGTAACACACCCGGCGGGTCCTCGCTCGCTCCCTGCGGGGCATGCACGGCGGCAATCCCTGGCGCAGCGATTCGGAACAATCCATGCTGCTGGGCGAGGGCCTGACTGTCCGTGTTTTGCGGGAGAAAGCGCGTTGCTAGGGCAAGAAGTTCACCATCGCCACTATCTTCAATCCATAGCGTTGTGATGGCGCACAGGAAAGAAGCGCGAAATGAACTCGATTTTTAGAAAGTTGTGGTAGCTCCGCGGTCAACTAGGCCGACGGATTTTTCAATATATCGGCAAGGGCGCGCATCCGCTTTGCATCGGCTGGGCTCTTCGCCGACGCGGCGCTTCTCTCCAGCGAAGGCGCCATGCCCTGCAGCTTCTTCACCTTGCCCGCATTCATGTGCGACTTCTCGGCACTGGCAATCGCCTTCCGCAGCGAAGAGATCTTGTCCGCGCTCAGGGCCTGGGTGCGCGACAACTGATCGATGTAGGCTTTCGCCACCACCAGCGTGGATGGCCACTCGATCTTCTGCTGGTTCTGGACGTTCTCTTCCGTGACCCGTACCGATTTAGCCGCGTCAATTTCGTTCTGCGTAAGATTTTGCGTCGGCGTTAGTTCAAACACATCTAACCCGCGGGCAATTTCCGAGCCGTAGATGTACCCGTTGTACCAGTAGGCCGACCAGTCGCCGCCGAGAATCAGAATCTTCGGATCGATGGGTCCGCGATCGAAATAGGCAATCTCCATCGGGCGATCCGGATCGGTGAAGTCCATCACGGAAACGCCACCCTGATACCAGGCTTGCACTTCGACGTCGCGCCCGGGCACAGGAATCAAAGAGCCGTTATGCGCAACGCAGTTTTCCGTATCGCTCTGCGCCGAAGGCATCTTGTAGTAGCTGGCAAAGTTCAGCTTATCGTCCTTCAACCGGAAGATCGCGTCTGCGCCCCACTTGTTCGGATCGTTCGGACGGCACCGCGCGCCGAGGCCGCCGCCCCACTCGTCGGTGAAGACGACTTTGCTGCCGTCGTTCGAGAACGAAGCGGAGTGCCAGTAAGAATAGTTGGGGTCGTTCACCGCGTCCACGCGCTTCGGATGCACGGGATCCTTGATGTCCAGCAGGATTCCGTTCCCGGAGCACGCGCCGGCAGCCAATCCGATCGCGGAATAGACAGTGATGTCGTGGCACTGGTCGGTGTCGCGCGGCTTCTGTTCCGCCTTGTCGTGGCTGCCGCCGTTGCTCAAGCCATTGATCGCGCCAGTTCGCGCATCCATGAACACGCGCGGGCTGGAAACGATCTTGGCTTCTTGTGGCGCCGCGAGCGGAACCTGGATCACATCAATCCGGAACAGGGCCGTATTCGGATCCTTGTCCGGCTTTTCCCCCGAACAGCCCGCAAGCTCCTCGGACTGGCGCACAAAGGATGTGCCGGAGACGTAGATGTAAACATTGTTTTTATCGTTTGGATCAAGCACCAGCGTATGCGTGTGCGAACCGCGGCAGGTCTGCACCGCCGCGACTTGCTTGGGATTGCGAATGTCGGAGATATCGAAGATGCGCACGCCGCGGAAGCGGTCCTTTTGCGCCGCTGGGATACGATGCTTTTTCTCTTTCTGCTCCTCGGGCGAGGGCGGCGGCTCCGGGGGAAAGCCCTGCGTGCCGCAATCGAGGCGGCCGTTGGGCATTTCCACGGACATAAACATGAGGTTCTTGTACACCGAGACATCGCCTTGCCCGCCGGGACACACCATCGAAGTCACCAGCGTCGCGTTCCCCGGATTGCTGATGTCAAAAATGTTCATGCCATAGAAATTTCCCTGAAACAGGTGATTGCCCTGGAACGCGATGTCGGAGTTGGAAAAGGCAAGCTGCGCGATCACCAACTGCAAAGGCTTGGGAATCTTGGCGACGTTGCCAATTCCAAGCAACCCGATCGTCTTCCCAACCTTGGGATCTTCCGGATCGACAGTACCGAGTTGAAAGGCGTCCGGCTTCTTCACAAGGATGAGGTGCTTCAGGCCCATCGAAGTTTCGCCTGCATCGTAGAGGCCCGGCGTCAGCTTGTAGCGCGGATCGTTGACGTTGGAACCCGTCATGCCGGGAGGCAGCGCGGGAGCTGGCTGCGGAGCGAAGGGATTATCCTCTTCCTCGTCCTCTTCTTTCTTCGAAGGCTCTTGCTTGTTGGCCTCCTGTTTGGCGGCGTCCTGCTTGGCAGGCGCTTGCGCGGGTTCCTGCGCCCGCATCCGTGCGGCACCACAACCCAGCAGAACCGCAACACAAATCCCGTGTAAAGCAACACGAAGCAATCGGCTCATCGTTTCTCCTCGGAGGACTTAATGTCGAGCATGGCCTGCATAATCTTGATTTCGGCGCGCTGGGTGTTGTCGGCGTCGGTGGCAAAGT
>Ga0335082_10008687_pt1 | contig 11040 bp, 9 predicted proteins | sample Lox_Sample_41_FD_206718 | JGI IMG/M metagenome (GOLD analysis project Ga0335082, IMG submission 206718) | Soil microbial communities from Loxahatchee National Wildlife Refuge, Florida, United States - Lox_Sample_4.1 | ecosystem: Environmental > Terrestrial > Soil > Wetlands | place: USA: Florida... | reverse complement strand
TGGTTGCGGTTGTAAACCTCCATGTCAATGTTGACCAACTGGATAATGCCCAGCATACTGCCTGCGGTTCGAACCGGCATGCATACCACCGAGCATCCATCGGAGAAGAAGTTGTCGTTGCTGCTCTCCTGGATACGAGGATCGCGCTTGATGTCAGAGATGACAATCGGCCGGCCATTCTTGACCACCCATCGTGCCAGAGTTTCGCCCGAGGTCAACATCAGCGCATTGATGCTCTCGAAACCTTTACCCACCGCAGCCGCGTAATAGAACTCGCGGCTGACTTCATCAAGCATCAGCAACGCCCATGTCGCCGGCTCAAAGTAAGCCGCCATCTTCTCCATGATGGTTTGCAGGACGGTATCGAGGTCGAGGGACGACGTCAGCGCCTTTGCCACGTCGTGAAAAATCGTCAACTCTTTGGCTTGGTTGTCCTTATCCATTGCTGCAAAGAAAATGTTCGGGCTTTAGATTCCAACTGCTGTCAACGGATACAACGCAAACCCTGGCGGGCCGCCAATTCTTGGCCTCTCCGCTGATACCTGCATCTCTGAGTTCACTTCCCCGCCGGCACAGAGCACAATCTGAACTTATTCGAGCATACCACCTAAGGGCCGTCTGCAAAGTTCGACATTTCCAGTTCCATTCCCACATTGACACTCCCCGCCAGACTTCATATGATTCGATAAAGAATCTGGCTAAGCCCAAGTGAGTAAATCATTTGAAGAAACGGGAACCGGCGCTCAGGCTTTCGGTGAACGGCTGCGGCGGGAGCGCGAGACGCGTGGCATCTCGCTGGAGGAAATTGCCGCCACAACCAAGATCAGCAAACGTTTGCTCCGCGCCCTCGAGGATGGCCAATTCGAGTTGCTCCCCGGCGGCATCTTCAACAAAAGTTATGTTCGGGCCTACGCGCGCCATCTCGGCATTGACGAGGAGCAAGCTGTTGCCGGCTACCTGCAGGCGGCACATGAAGAACCGCCCGATGTACGTCTGATCGCCCATCAGAATTCTGCGATGCACGACCGCATTGGTGCGAACCACATGGCCGGAGGCGCCGGTTTTCCTGTTCTGCCAGTCCTGATCCTGGTGGTTGTGATCGCCGGCGGATTCGGAGGCTGGCGACTCTATCGCCAACGGCAACGGGAACGGGCGCTACCACCTGCAGTAATGCAGGTAGGTGCTCACAACGAGAAGGCTATTCCTGGGCCGGTTGCATCAGTCCCCCCGAATGCGCCCTCGGAAAACAGGCCCACTTCGCAACCCTCGGCCACATCGGCGGACTCGAGCGTCGTTCCAACCGTTCAAGCGGCAGAGAGCTCATCGAATTCCTCCAAGCCCTCGGATTCGGCGGCCACGGGTAACAACTCAGGCAGCCAGGCGACGGTGCCATTTGCTGTAACCGTCCGTGCCAAAGAGCGGGCACGCGTGGAGGTCAAGTCAGATGGAGAGATCGTGGCACGAGGCATAATTGAGCCGTCCGAGGTCAAGACATTTCACGCTACAAATCGCCTGGTATTCTGGACCGCAAACGCCGACCTGGTAGAGATCTCATTCAACGGCAAGAGCCTGCCTCTGGGCGGTCTTGATAAGGGCGAACAAGTGCTTATCTTCAATTCCCACGGACTGCTGCCACGAACGGCGAGTCAATGACCTGTTCGAGCGGAACATTGGTTACCCACCTCAACATGAAGGACATCGGCGAGAAAGTCGTGCGCATTGAGGCTGACGCCTTGCGTGCGCTCGCCGACCGGCTGGCGGGCCCGATGTCGGCCAACTTCGAACGTGCTGTTGAGTTGCTTTATGCCTGCGCTGGCCGGGTCATCGTCACCGGCATGGGCAAGAGCGGTCTGATCGCACGCAAAGTCGCCGCCACGCTTAACTCCACAGGAAGCCCGGCGATGTTTCTCCATCCTGCCGAGGCGCTGCACGGCGATCTCGGAATGGTGCTTCGCGGCGATGCAGTCCTTGCTTTTTCAGCCAGTGGGGAAACCAGCGAATTAGTGCAACTGCTGGCCACTGTTAAGCGCCTGGGCATTCCGCTCATTGCCCTGACCTGCGACGATCTTCACACAAATTCGACGGCAACGCCGCGCCGCTCAACCCTGGCGCAAGCAGCGGATGTCGCTCTCGACTGCTCCGTGGCGCACGAAGCGTGCTCATTGGGGCTGGCGCCTACAGCTTCCACCACGAGTATGCTCGCGCTCGGCGATGCACTGGCCGTCGCCCTATCGGAGCGGCGCGGATTCAAGGAAGAAGATTTCGCAAACCTGCATCCCGGCGGCAAGCTGGGCAAGCGCTTCGCGCGAGCCTCTGCGCTTATGCATGCGGGAGACGCCATCCCGCGCGTGACTCCCGCAACGCCGATGACCGAGGTCATCTACGAGATGTCGCGAAAGGGACTGGGCATGACCACGGTGGTCGACGGCGAGAAACTGGTTGGGCTTATCAGCGACGGCGACTTGCGCCGCTTGCTGGAGCGGCATGGCAAGCACGCAGTTGATTTGACCGCCGGCGAGTGCATGACGCCCTTGCCCGAGGTTGTCGGCCCGGATATCTTCGCCATCGCGGCACTCGACATCATGGAGCAGAAAAAAATCACTTCCCTTCCTGTTATAGACGAGGCCGGGCGCCTGCTTGGCGTTCTGCACCTCCACGATCTGTGGGGAACGCAGATGCTGTGAAACTAACTGCCCTCTACAAATCCAACCACCACTTCCCTCTCCCTCGGACCGTCAAGTTCTACCAGGATGACGCGCTGCCAGGTGCCCAGCAGCAGCAGGCCGCCTTCCACGGCCATGCTGATGGAGGTCCCGATGAGGGTTGACAGGATGTGGTCAGGCACATGTGCGGGGTTATGCGGATGGCGATAGGACAGCTTGGGGACCATGTGCTCAAAGGCGTCGAGCATGTCAAGGTCGGTTCCCGGGTCAAGATCGGCTGTCGCGAGCGCGGCGGTGGTGTGCAGCAGGTTCAACTGGCAGATGCCGGTCTTCTCTGCAAAGTGCTTATAGAGCAGTTTTTCCAGGTGCTCGGTAATGTCCACGATCTCGCGCTTCTTGTGCGTCTTGACGGTCAGACGATGCATGGCCCACCTACTTGCCCGGCGTGAACAGCTCCAGGCGCACGCGCCAGGTCACCGACTCTCCGGGCTTCAGCAGCACCATTCCGGTGTCAGCGTTTCCCCAGCTCTTGCTATACGGATCGGGAAGGTTGAATTGCGGCTCGATGGCGACGAAATTCTTCTGCGGAGGAGCATAAACCTGAACGGATTTGATCTGCGGCGAAAGCGTCGTCAGCCGCAGGCCGTAATTGGCCGCGGGATCGATGATCTCGGACACCGTAGTGCCCCCTGGCCCTCTGATGAGATCGGAAAAGTTGTCGTCCAGATACTGCGTGCCCAGCTCGCGGCCACCCGAGGCGGTGTAGTCGTAGGAAGTACCCTTCACGGGAACCCGTTTGCCGGTGATGAACGAATCGTCGTAATTGTTCATGACAGCGCGCACCTCGCCCGGCAGGTGCAAGCGGGCCTGCTTGCGGTCGCCGCTGGGCAGGACAAAATATGGATGCCAGCCAATCCCCATCGGGAGCGGCGCATGACCCGCATTGGTGGCGGTGACCGACATCTCGAATGCGCTGTTGGTCAACGTATCCTCGACCTTGACGTCGGTGTCGGACAACCAGTGTCCGTCGAAGTTGCCGGCATTCAGACCGGCCGAGACCGTTGATTCTCTTGCTCCGTTCTTCTGAGTGACGTTCTGGAATTTCGACTTCAGCATTAGACCGTGAATCGCGTGCTTCTCTGCGCCCGGCTCGGTGCCGCTCCAGTTCGCCGGAAGCGTGACGGTCTTGCCGGCTACGGTCGCGGTGATGGTCTTTCCGTCACCCGACAGCTTGCCGCGAATCCGGTTGGCAAAGGGCAGCAAAATGGCGCCACCGATCTTAAAGACCTGGTTGCCGAATTGGTCGTCACCCTCGTCCAGCAATTGCGCAGCTTCCGGCAAGGGCGGTGAATTGAGCAGACTGATTTCGCCCTTACCCGGGAGGAATGCCTTGATTTGCAACACGGCCATGCCGCGGGCCGGAAGCACGACTGCTTCCAAGAACTGCGGCTTGCTTTTGTCGGAAGGGGCAGGCCGCTGAAGCACCACCGCGGGCTCGCCACCAATCTTGATGGCCACACTGCTGTCAGCCGGTTGCTGGCCGCTCAGGTTGGGTGGCAGCGCGCATCCAATGGCCAGCGCGAGAATCAAACTTGTCCAACGCTTCGATGATTTTACCATCGACGTGAGTCCTCTCGTAGCCTGTCGCTAAGTGGCAGGCGAAGGCTGCGCGAGCCCGGGGAACCGCATGATGCAGTCCTGCCAAGGCTCGGCGCACCATCATAATCGCTGAGGAGGCAAGTTTGAAAACGAAAGACAGACAACGGCCAGCCGAGCGGGCAGCCTGTTCAACGTTGCACGGTTAGACGGCCGTAGCCACGTCGGCCAGTTGGCGGCGACGCTGAGCCAGCGCCGACTGAATGAAGGTGACCTCACGTCCCAGCATATCGGTCGCTTCCCGGCAAAGGTCGGGCCTTTCGTGCATCAATCGGAGAAACTTATCGCGGGGAACATGCAGTATGACCGACTCGACCAGCGTAACCGCCGTTAGGCTGTAGGCGTGTCCAGTGAAGGTGGCCGGAAGTCCCAGCAAAGATCCCGCCGCGAAGTCGCGGTCGAGATGTGGCAAACCCCTAACGCTCATGCGCACCTTTCCTTTGCGCACCAGGTAAACGCCCACGCTATTGCCATCTTCACGAAACAGCACACTTCCTGCCGGACATTGCTGATTGCTCCCCATCGCATCGAGGCTGTTTTGTAACTGTTCCGAAGCTTTCAGGATCCTGTTGGTGCCGCCCACTTTTTTCATTGCGCTGTTATGCCAAAATCAGAGCCCATCTTCTGTGACCACAATCACAGATGACTGTGAGGAAGAACCGGATGCCAACCGTAGCCAAGGACTTAACAATTCCCCGGGACATGGTGAGTCCCGGGGAAATAAGTCTGACTACCCAATCGGATTCGGTCGCGGGTACTTGGGTGGATTGGGCATTGGTGGTTTCGGTGGAAGCGGCCCCGGTATCGGCGGCGGCATTATCCCTGCCACTAAGGGAGGATTCGGCAGTGGGTGCTTGGGCGGTACCGGTGGCATAGGAGTCGGCGGTGGCCACGGCGGATTCGGCGGCAAAACCGTCATGAACGGCGGGTTCGGCAGCGGATGCCGCGGTGGAACCGGTGGCGCCGGCGGTGGCGTCGGCATTGGTGGACGTGGCGGCATACCCGCTAGCAACGGAGGGTTCGGCAGCGGATGCCGCGGTGGAACCGGTGGTGCCGGCGGTGGCGTCGGCATCGGTGGACGCGGCGGCATACCCGCTAGCAACGGCGGGTTCGGCAGCGGATGCCGCGGCGGAACCGGTGGCGCCGGCGGTGGCGTCGGCATCGGTGGACGTGGCGGCATACCCGCTAGCAACGGAGGGTTCGGCAGCGGATGCCGCGGCGGAACCGGTGGCGCCGGCGGCGGCGTCGGCATCGGTGGACGCGGCGGCATACCCGCTAGCAATGGAGGATTCGGCAGGGGGTGCCGGGGCGGAGCCGGTGGCGCCGGCGGTGGTGTCGGCATCGGTGGACGTGGCGGCATACCCGCTAGAAACGGCGGATTCGGCAGGGGGTGCTTAGGCGGAGTGGGTAGTGGATTCTTCGGTGGAATGGGGTGTGGTCCGGGAATTGGCGGTCCCTGCACTACATCGCCCAAACCGATAGAAGGAGTCGTGGCATATCCGGTGGTGAACAAACACACCAGCAGCAGTACGACTCCAGCAAGTACTCTGCGAGTCATAGCTGTTTCTCCTAACTCAGCGTCAAGGCAACAAACTGACGCGTTGCTTTGAAAGGAGGCAGCAGAGGCGTTGACAGCCCTGAGGAACGGAAACTGGCCGGCCCGCTCCTTCGAATACGGCGAGTATCTACCTATAAAGGGCCCTGGGAGAGGGCTTGGTTGCTGGGCAGAGGCAACTTGACCAATCGATTCGAAAGGAGAGGGCTACCTACCAACGTCTTGCTGTCTTCACGTTCGGTTACATCAGTGCCCGGCAAGAACTAGCCGCGATCTCCACTTCTTTATTTACGCCTATGGACTGCGTGCGTCAGTGACCCCGCACACGTAGGCATGTGATAAGCGTGCCCTGCCTCAGTGATTATCAAAAGTGTCATGGTCCCCAGTTCGGAGGGAACATGTTAAGCAATTCGAACGTATCGACAGGACGGGCCGTCCCGATATCCATGACCCAGTTAGGCAAATGTCGCACTGCCCGAAGCCGCATGAGGGCTGTAATCTGGTTTCTTTTGTTTTGCATGAGTTCAGCTACTGCTGGGGTAGCCCAGGAGCCCATTCACGTTGACGTGAAGCTTGTGAATGTTGCGTTCTCAGTGCGCAACTCGCGCGGAGCGTTAGTTGACAATCTCACCAAGGACGACGTCGAGATTTTCGAGGACGCCGTTCCACAAAAGATTTCGTTCTTCGCACGCAGCCTCGACGTCCCACTGACGCTCGGCCTGATCGTCGACGCCAGCGAAAGTCAGGACCCCTTCTCCAGGCAGCATCAGCGCGACCTGGAAATCTTTCTGCGGGACATCCTGGGGCCACGGGATCGGGTATTTCTGATAGGTTTCGGGAACCATATCCGCCTGGTCAGTGATTTCTCGGCATCGGCTGCGGAAATCATCGACCGCTGGCGCCAGTTTCAACACGACAGCCGGCGCTTTCCCGAGCTCGGGCCGCCCGAAAAGCGCGAACTCGGTACCGGCTTTTACGACGCTATTTACTACTCCGTCACCGAGAAGCTGGCAAACGAGACGGGCCGCCGCGCATTGCTGGTGTTCAGCGATGGCGAAGATAATTCGAGCTCACACGACATGATGAGCACCATTGAAGCGGCTCAGGCGGCAAACGTGTTGGTGTACACCATCCGTTATACCCGGAAGGAGCACGGCCAGTTGACCGCGCGCAACAAATACGGAATCAGCGTGATGGATCGAATCGCCAAGGAGACCGGCGGCTCCCATATCGACGCGGAGATTACCGACCCGCACACCTACTTCCAAGAGGTCGCGGCCGAGTTGCGAAGCTCATACGAGCTCGCCTACTACCCCACCAGCCCTATGAAGGATGACACTTTTCGCAAGATCATAATCCGCACAAAACAGCCAGGATTGACGGTGCGATCCAAGACTGGTTACTTCTCGCGATAAACTTGCGCGGCCCGCGATCGTCAAGTGTCCGGACGCAGACTGCCATCACTCAGTTGCGTGGAGCCGGCCGTTTAGAAACAGTGTCCGAGGAACGGCGAGCCCTCGGCTGGCGTTTTTCCGTGCGCGCCTTGTCTAACCGTGCTGCGAGCGTGTCAAAACCCGGTGTGGGTCCGTTCCAGCGCAACTGCTCTACATCCTCAAAGAGCGCGATGTCGGTTCGAAGCGTTGCCAGTGTCCGAAAGAGCAGGGCACTGTCCCATTCGCGGCGAAGCGTCCCGGCCAGCGCGCTTGCGTTGGTGGCGTTCACCCGCCACTCGCGGCAGTCCCGAGGTATGGACTCAAGATGAATGAACTTGGCGAGCACGGCCGACGACGACTTCGCACCCCATCCAGGCAAGCCGGGATATCCATCTGCCGAGTCGCCCACCAGGGCCAGATAGTCCGGGATGGATGTTGGTGAAACGCCGAACTTCTCCACCACCCCCTCCTCGTCCAGAGTGACGCCAGTGCGGCGATTCAGTTGAACTATGCGGGTCCCACGCACACTTTGAGCAAGGTCTTTGTCCGGAGTGCAGATGATCACGCGTTCGACCCGCGGATCACCAGAGGCCGCAATCGCGCCTGCAGCCAAAGCATCATCCGCCTCGAACTCCACCATCGGCCAGACGGCGATTCCTGCCGCTGCCAGGACTTCTTCGAGCAGCGGGAACTGCGCCAGGAGATCACGCTCAACGCCCGCGCTGGTCTTGTATCCTCGCCATAATCCATTGCGAAACGACTCAATGACATGATCAGTGGCTACGGCGATATGGGTGGCGCCATCGCGGATCATGCCCAGCACCGATGAGAGGACCCCTCGAACTGCGGCGACCTCCCGATCATGCTCATCGCGCGCAGACGGCAATGCGTAGTAATGCCGGAACAACTCATAGGTGCCGTCAACCAGATACACATCCAAGCTCCACCTCCACGCCGGCTCCGCGATTCTAACTGAGTCGTCCTCCTGTTAATGGACTTGGTACTAGCTTAACGATTAACCGACATTTAACACCGCCTAGGACACCGGGGGCGCGATACTGAAACGTGGGAACATTGACGCAATTCCGACCGCATGGGGACTGGCTGTCGCCGGATAGCCCGAACGTCAACTCCCTGACTCTAAGCTCACCGTCAACTCTTAACCGCGTTCTTGTGGCTGCGGTGTGCTATCGCGTGCGCGGCGGTGAACCGGAGTTCCTCCTGGTGCGCACCAAGAGCGGCCATTGGACATTTCCGAAGGGAGCAGTCGGTCGCGACCTGACCACTGCAGACGCAGCCGCTAGGGAAGCCTACGAAGAAGCTGGCGTAAGAGGCCGAGTTGAGGGTGTACCTTTTACTTACTATCGTCATTGCAAACCCAGGTACCAGCGTTCCCGCCGACGCGTGGTTTTGGTTCACGCCCATTTGTGCAAGGTTCAGCGCCTGGCACCACCGCTGGAGGGGTACCGGGATCCAACATGGTTCACAGCATCGGAAGCAAAGCGCCGGTTGCAGAAGCTCCGGACTGCTGAGTTTGCGGCTGAATTGGCGAGTGTAATTGACCGGGCGACGGAGCGGATCTGGTATCGCTGACCGCCGGCGCTGCAATGCCAAATCCAAGTAGAAGTTTAAAGCAAAAGGCCGAGAATCCTCTTAGTGAGGCTCGGCCTTTACTACGGAAGGTGGTTAGGCGACTTACTCGTGCGACTTGGGCGCATTGCCCAGCAACCGATAGACCGTCGCGGTCTTCGTGCAATTCAGCGCGATGTACTCCTCGGCCGAGTATTGCAGCGCGATGAAAAAGTCCTCAGCTCTCTTCAACGCTGGCTTGGCCAGGTCGTTGCGGTCCTTGAACTTAAACTGGTACGCAAACTCGCCGATCAGCGGGCGGTGCTCGCCGCGCGTGCGCCAGATGGCGACGTTGGCCTTGGCGGTCATGCCGTCGCCGAAATCGAGGATGCCGATGTCCTGCAGGACCTCCTCGACGATGGTATTGCTGACCAGCTTGATCTCCTCTTTCGGGTCCTTGCGGACCTTGGCAAGCGCCGGCAGCAGCTCGACCAACTGGTCCATATCGCGCACATTCTCTTTGCCCATGCCGATGGCGGAGCGCAGGAACTGCACGTTATGGGAGAACAGCAGCCGAATGCCGCCGAGCTTGTCCTTCAGCGGCATGGCCTGGCACTTGAACTTAACCTGGTGGTCGCCCAGAATGTGCGGCCGGACGTCGGTTTCGGCACAGAGCTGCATGTCGGGATGCCGGAACTTGAAGACCATCTCCGGATCGCCGATGGGGAAGCCGTCCTTGTAGGGGATCCGGCGGCGCAGGATGAACGCGTTGTTGTACAGGCGGAAGTCGTCGGTGTCGATAAAAACGATTTCGCGGGCCTTCGTCGGCTGCGAATCGAAGCCGGCAATGCTGTACTTGACGCCGGTCTGCTTGGCGGGCTCCTTAAACACCTTGCCGAAGTCGAAGAAGCTCTGGCGCGACCAGAACTTGTTGGGACGCAGAATGAGCTTGCAGCAGAGATACGTAACCGTATGGATCGGCATGCCATCGGCATAAACGCCCGGTTTGAGCGGGGGAACGCGACCCACCCAACTGGGGGTCACGGCCTCCCGCGTCTTTACGACTGGCGCGGGTGGTGGAACGGGCTTTGACGCCGGCTTGCCGTTCTTGGCACGGGCTGGCGCAGTGGCTGTGGCTGTTGGCATAGCTTTCCCTCTGTGGTGATCACCTTTTCTGGATGTTAACAAATTGTAATATGTGATGTGATTCTACACTCAAAGCCTTGATTCCAGTAGCATCACCTGCGCCGCGACCGAAAAAACAGACTGCTACCAGCAAGTTTCTATCGCCGCTTTAGCGCCTCGAGTTCGTCCATCGTACGCGGCCAGTCGGACCGCAAGAGTCGCGACAGGCTCCGATCGGCCAGCAGCTTTCCGCCCGTTTGGCAGCGAGGACAGTAGTTGGTTTCATTGTCGGCGTAGCGAATCCGCTGAATTTTCTCGCCGCACCTCGGGCATGGCTTCCCGTAACGGCCGTGTACCGCCATCCCCTCACGAAAGGCTGTCACCTTCTCCGGAAAGTTGGTTCCCGCGTCATCGCTCAGCCGGTCTATCCAGAACTGGAGAGTGTCGCGAGTCGCCGCGAACAGCCGCTGCCACTCCCCCGGTTTCAGCTTTTGCGTGAGTGCAATCGGGGACAGTTGAGCAGCGTGCAGGATCTCATCCGAATAGGCATTGCCGATTCCGCCGACAATGCGAGGATCGGTGAGCGCCCTCTTTAGCGTACGGTCCTCGTTGCTCAGTACATCACGAAAGGAACCAGGATCGCTGCCGAAGACGTCGATTCCACCCGGGTCAATTGAGTGCAGCGCATCCTCGCCACGCAGCACGTATAACGACGCACGACGCTTCGCGCCGGCTTCGGTCAGAACCAGCGAGCCGTTGGAGAAATCGAAAGCTGCCAGACTTTGCCGGCCTCCCAGTTTTGCTCCTCGCTCTCGCCAATGCAGGCGGCCGGCGATCATCAAGTGCACTACCAGCCAGAGGTCGCCCTCCACTCCAATCGCGATTCGCTTGCCGACCCGCCGCAGTTCGCGAACAGTGTGACCTTCCGCCTCCTTAATCGACGGCTCTGCCGTGCGAAGCAGAAAGGGACTCGCCAGCCGTATTTGTTGGATGGGCTGCGCTACGATCCGCCGTTCGAGCGCAAGGATATAGGCGGTGA
>Ga0335082_10008686_pt1 | contig 11040 bp, 8 predicted proteins | sample Lox_Sample_41_FD_206718 | JGI IMG/M metagenome (GOLD analysis project Ga0335082, IMG submission 206718) | Soil microbial communities from Loxahatchee National Wildlife Refuge, Florida, United States - Lox_Sample_4.1 | ecosystem: Environmental > Terrestrial > Soil > Wetlands | place: USA: Florida... | reverse complement strand
AAAGGGCTAGCCCGGAATACGGTAGAGTCTTATGAGAGAGATTTGCACAAGTATCTGCTTTTTATGAAGGACAAAAGTCACGATGAAATAACACAGAATGATGTGGTCTCCTTTCTTTCACATCTATCGTCTTCCGGGATATCAATGCCGTCCATAGCGCGTAGTCTTGCTGCAGTCCGGGGGCTTCATAAATACCTGATCATCGACGGCTTGGCACGGACTGACCCGACCGTTAACCTCGAGACGCCGCGGGGCTGGAAACGGCTGCCGAAGACGCTTTCAACAGCTGATGTCGATGCGCTCCTTTCCCAACCCACCACGGCAACACCGATCGGACTCCGGGACAAAGCCATGCTCGAGCTTCTCTACGCTACGGGGCTCCGGGTCAGCGAGCTGGTCGGGCTCAGGCTCCAGGATATAAATCTCGAGCGAGGATTCCTCATTGTTATGGGAAAGGGATCGAAGGAACGTGCTGTTCCCATGGGAGAGGTCGCGGCGGCTGCGGTAAGGCGGTATCTCGAGAACGGTCGGACGGCCCTCCTGAACGGAAGCGATTCAGAGCTCCTGTTCATCAGCTCGAAGCGGAGGGGCATAAGCAGACAAATGTTCTGGGAGCGTATGAAATTTTATGCGCTTAAGGCCGGAATCGGAACGACCATATCGCCGCATACGTTGCGCCACTCGTTCGCCACACACCTTCTCGATAACGGCGCCGATCTCCGGGCGGTTCAGGCCATGCTCGGCCATTCGGACATTTCAACGACGCAGATCTATACCCATGTATCGATGGAGCGGCTCAGGAAGATACATGGGAAGTTCCATCCGAGAGGATAATTAATTGGGGATTTCAAAATGAGGATTCGAATCCGCAATCTACAAGCCACGAACCGAAATTGAACTATGGATGTAATTACCAGCCATACGAATGCAGATTTTGACGCCCTAGCCTCCATGGTGGCGGCGAAGAAGCTTTATCCCGAGGCCAAGCTTGTCTTCCCGGGCTCGCAGGAAAAAAGTATGAGGGATTTTTTCCTTGAATCCGCGTTCTATGCCGTAGAGGCGGAACGGCTCAAGAATGTTGACGTCGACAGCATCACCAGGCTCATCATTGTTGATAACCGGAATCCTGCCCGCCTAGGGAAGCTTGCGGGCGCTCTTGGAAGACCGGGTGTCTCTGTGCATATCTATGATCACCATCCGACAACGGAAGGAGACATCAGGGGCGAACTCGAAATCGTGGAGATGATCGGGGCCACGACGACGATCATGGTAGAACTGCTTCGGCAGAAGGGGATGCCGATCACGCAGCTCGAGGCAACGATATTTGCCCTCGGCATTTATGAGGAGACTGGATCGCTTACCTTTGTGTCGACTACGAAGCGCGACGTGGAGGCGGTGGCATACCTCATCTCCCAGGGCGCACAACTAAACATCGTTTCTGATTTCATTTCCCGCGAGCTTACCGCAGAACAAATCGCGATCCTGAACGACCTTATTACGGCTGCCACGAGCTATGATATCAATGGCGTCCGCATCGTGATCGCAGCCATGGCCACCCACCATTATGTCCCGGACCTGGCGAACCTGGCGCATAAGATAAGGGACATGGAAAGCCTCGACGTGCTCTTCCTCGTGGTGCAGATGGGCGACAAGACGAACGTCATCGGACGCTGCAGGATCCCTCAGGTAAATGTGGGCGAAGTGCTCGAAGAGCTGGGCGGCGGTGGCCATGCAACAGCGGCATCAGCGGTGGTCAAGGAGATGACCTACCTGCAGACCAAGGAACGCCTGATCGATGTCCTGAAGCACCACATAAAGCCCGGGCCGGTTGCGAGCGAGATCATGACCTCTCCGGTCAAGACCATCCCCTCCGGAAACACCATCCAAGAAGCAAACGAGGCGATGACCCGATTCAGCGTGAACGTGCTGCCTGTTCTGAGCAACGAAAAGTTTCAAGGAACCATTACGCGCGAGGTCGTGCAGAAAGCGCTTTTCCACGGACTGGGCACGCAGAAGGTCGAAGAATTTATGACCACCGGTGGCCCGGTCGTATCTCCTGACGCACCCATGGCTCAGGTTGAGCGGATCATGATCGAAGAGCACCAGCGGTTCATCCCGGTGCTCGATCGCAGCGGCATGCTTGTGGGAGCGATCACCCGGACTGATCTCCTCCGTTCCCTGCATGAAGAACGGCTGGCAGAAGTCCCTGAACGGGATGATTTCGGTCTGCGTTCCAACCGGACTGTCAAGGGGCTTATCGAGGAACGGCTGCCGCCGGAGATATGTGATGCGCTCAGGACAGTCGGAGATGTTGCCGGCGAGGCGGGATTCCCGGTGTATCTCGTCGGTGGCATCGTACGCGACCTTTTCCTTCGCGTTACCAATTTCGATATTGATATCGTGGTGGAAGGGGACGGGATAACATTCGCGGGCATGCTTGTGAAGCGTGCCGGTGGCCGTATGAAGACCCACCAGAAGTTCGGTACGGCTGTCGTAGTGCTCCCGAACGGGCTGAAACTCGATATCGCCACTGCCCGGCTCGAGTATTATGAGTCCCCGGCTGCTTTACCTACCGTCGAGCTCTCTTCCATTAAAAAGGACCTCTACCGCCGTGATTTCACCATCAATACCCTCGCCGTGCGGCTGAACAAGAAGCGCTATGGGGAACTTATAGATTTTTTCGGCGGCCTGCGTGATATCAAGGAAAAGACGATCCGCGTCCTCCATAGCCTTTCATTCGTGGAGGACCCGACGCGCGTGCTCCGTGCAATCCGATTCGAACAGCGCTTTGATTTCCGCCTGAGCAAGCACACCCAGAACCTGATCAAAACCGCAGTTAACATGAAACTGTTCCACAAGCTCACGGGCGAACGGATGTACACCGAGCTGGTACTCATGTTCTCGGAGGCGGAGCCAGTTAAGACCCTGAAGCGCATGAAGGACTTCGACCTACTCAAATTCATCCATCCGAACCTTAAAAGTTCTACGGAAACGGAACGCCTCTTTGGCCACATAGCAGAGACACTCACCTGGTTCCGGCTTCTCTATCTGGACATCAGGATCGAGAAGTGGTTCGTTTATTTTCTCGGCCTCCTGGACCGCTTGAATGATGCCGCCGTCAAGGAGGCACTCGAACGGCTTGCGGTACCTGCGAGGGTCCGAGAGAGAGTGCTTCAGGCACGAGAACGATACCGCGGGGTGCTCTACATATTCTACACGGAGGCTAATCTGCCGCCAAGTCGCGTATATGACCTTCTCGCGCCGCTGCAGACCGAGTCGATCCTTCTGGTGATGGCAAAAGCTCGGCAGGATACTGCCAAAAAATACATTTCCCTCTATCTCACGCACCTCCGCAACGTCAAGGTCACGATCACGGGAGATGATCTCAAGGATCTAGGTATCTCGCCCGGACCGAAATACAGAAAGCTCCTTGCCGAACTGCGGGACGCGAAACTTGACGGAAATATCAGAAACCGGGATGAGGAGATTAAATACGTGAAGAACAGGAGCACGGCACGATGAAGTTTCCCGTTGACGAATAAGGAAAACTTAGGCATAGTTACTCCATGATCTATATAGGCCTCTTCGGAGGTGTTCTTCTCCTGCTCTACGGTATCAAGCTGCTGAACGACGGGCTGCAGAACGCGACAGGACCCCGGATCCGTTCGCTGCTACGTTCACTCACGAGCAACCGGCTTACTGCCGTGGGCGCCGGAGCATTCATCACCGGGCTCATCCAGTCGAGCAGCGCCACGTCGGTCATGCTGGTGGGGTTCGTGAGCGCGGGGCTGATGAGCTTCCGTCAAACCCTGGCCGTGATTCTGGGCGCCGACATCGGCGCCACGCTCACGGTCCAGCTCATAGCGTTTCACGTCTACGATTATGCCATTCTCCTTATCGGCATAGGTCTCCTCTTTGAGCTGTTCTCCAAAAGGCAACTTTACAAGAACATCGGGCAGGGTCTGCTGGGGTTCGGCTTCGTGTTCCTTTCCATCAAGATCATGACCGATGCGATGGCTCCCCTTGAGCAGAACGAACTGTTCCGCCAGGTCCTGCTCGTCATGATCGGAAGTCCGGTCACAGGGATCCTGCTTTCCGCTGCCATTACGGCCTTTATTCATAGTAGCGCAGCAGCAATCGGTATCGCTCTCGCGCTTGCCGGACATGGCCTCATTACTCTTGAAGCGGCCATTTACATTGTATTCGGCGCCAACATCGGGACCTGCTCCACCGCGCTGATAGCAAGCCTGCGCGCGCCAGCCGAAGCGCGGCGAGTGGCGTGGGCGCACATTCTCTTCAAGGTGCTCGGCGTGGCTCTGTTCCTGCCATTCCTCGTCCCGTTCCAGAACCTTGTCACACGCACTGCGCCGGACCTCCTGCGGCAGATAGCGAACGCACATACGCTTTTCAATGTGATTATTGCAATAGTGTTCCTCCCCTTTACTCTTCTGTTCTCGAAACTTATCACAAAGCTCGTGCCCGAGAAGGCCGAGGAAAAGAAGTTTGGCCCTCTGTATCTGGACGACCATGTGCTCAAAACTCCGGCGCTTGCATTGGGACAGGCCGCACGCGAGGCGCTCCGGGCATCGGACATCGTGAGGGAGATGCTCATCGACTCGGTCAAGGTATTTGAAAGCGACGATCAATCGACCGTAACGGCCATAAAAAACAAGGATAACCTGATCGATCTCCTCGATCGCCATATCCGTCTTTATATCACCCGACTGTCTGCTTCTCATCTATCTGAATCACAGACCCGGCGCTCGATGGTTGTCCTGGAGATCTCCCGCGACCTTGAAAGCATAGGAGACATCATTGATCGGAACATCATGCCCCTTGCCATGAAGCGGATCAGCAAAGGGCTTACTTTTTCGGAAGAAGGGATGCGCGAGATTATATCGTTCCACAAGAAGATCATTGAGAACTTTGACACTGCCATATCTGCGTTCACAAGCAATGATCGGGACCTTGCGGACCGCGTCCTCAGAAGCAAGGAAGAGCTCGGTACTATGGAGCGGGAGCTTGTCCAGGCCCATCTGGACCGTCTCCGCAAGGGGTTTCAGGAATCCATCGACACAAGCCACATCCATCTTGATCTTCTTGGAAATCTTGCGCGTATCAACTCGCTAATTACTCACATTATTTATCCGATCGCCGAAGAAAAACGCGGAAGAGGGCGCGAAGACGTGGGAATCGAGGGATGATTTAAAGGCCCAGCACAAAGCAGCCAAAGTTGAGAGCTGATAATCAGAAGGAGGATTGTGCATGATCAGGCAGCTGAGGGTAAAGACACATTCAAGGACGGAACTCGTGGATATCACGCAGGGCGTGCAGAGGCTGGTGGCTGAGAGCGGCATCCGATCGGGCGTGTGTTATATCTATGTGCCGCACACGACATCCGCAGTCACGATCAATGAGAACTCGGACCCGAACGTGGGACGCGATATCCTGAAGGAGCTGAACAAGGTCATCCCCTTTGACGACAATTACGGACATACCGAGGGCAACTCGGCGGCGCATATAAAGTCGAGCATCATCGGTGTGTCCAGGGCCGTTATGGTGGAGGAGGGGAGGCTTGCGCTCGGGACATGGCAGGCTGTGTTCTACTGCGAGTTCGACGGCCCCCGTGACCGCAGGGTACTCGTAAAGGTGATGAAGGACTAGGGCAGCGTACAGACACGGGACAAGCCCCTTTTTTCTATGAAAACGCAACAGCTAACAAAAAACTGCATTCATCTGTACCCATCCGTGGCAAAGGTTGCCTTTTTCATCCTTACCAAAACCACCGCAGAAAGCCCTTGGCTTTAGCCATGGGAATGAATGCGGGAATCATTCTAGTTGCTAGTTGTCAAATAATACAATATATTAGTTGTTATGGCTTCAAAGGCGACAACCCAGTCTTTAATCCACGAGTTTCAACTCGTGACCTCTCCGAAAGAGGACCGCATATTGGAGGTGCGCCTTAACGCGGGACGTAATCTCTACAATGCCTGTCTCTCCGAGGCGCTCACGCGCCTTAACGCCATGCGTGGTTCCGACGAATGGAAGACTGCGCGGAACATGCCTCATGGAAAAGCCAGGATAGCAGCGTTGGAAGAACTGAGAAAAAACTATCAGGGATAAAATGTTGCCCAGGAAGGAGTGATATGCGCGTGTCTCTGCTCGGGAGATTGTGTAGCGCTTTAAACCGACACGGATAGTCTTGTTCAGAATGGCAAATGAATTATGGTTTTGGAATTTCTCATATTATATGGTAATATCCTGCTATGACCCTGGTCACGGAACAGCTCAAACTTTCTGATTTCGATTACGACCTTCCTGAATCTCTCATCGCTCAGGAACCTTCACCCATAAGGGACCGCTCACGCCTCATGGTCCTCAAGCGAGAAGCGGGTGGCATCATGCACGGCATTTTCTCCGATATTGAACACTACCTCGTACCGGGTGACCTGCTCGTTCTTAACGACACAAAGGTTTTTCCGTGCAGGCTCCTGGCGAAGAAGCCGGGTGGCGGAAAGGCTGAGATTTTTCTGCTGTCCGAGATAGAACAAAACCTCTGGGATGCACTGGTAAAGGGCGGCGTGGGTGCAGGTAAAAGACTGAACATTGCACCGGGCATCGAAGCAGAGGTCGTCAAAGACAGCGATGAGGGCACCAGAGCGGTCAGGTTTTACGGTGTAAACGATATCAGGGGGGTTCTGCCCGAGATCGGAAGGACGCCACTCCCCCCCTACATAAAACGCAGTCCATTCCCGCGCGATCGGGAACGATACCAGACCGTGTACGCTGCGCACGAAGGCGCGGTTGCGGCGCCAACGGCCGGTCTTCATTTCACGGGGGAACTTCTCAAGCGTCTGGAGTCGAAGGGTATTGACTTCGTAACAGTGACCCTCCACGTGGGGCCGGGCACATTCCAGCCTGTCCGCGCTGAAATGATCGCGGACCACAGGATGCTTCAAGAACGCTACTCGATTCCCGGTGATTCAGCGGCGAGAATCAATCGGGCAAAAGCCAACGGAAGACGGATAATCGCCGTGGGGACCACGAGCGTGCGCACGATAGAGACAGCGTCAATGGATGACGGAACCGTTGCTTCCAGAGAGGGGTACTCAAATCTATTCATCCACCCGGGGTACCCGTTCAAGGTCACAGACGGCATCATCACTAATTTTCATCTGCCGAAGTCTACGCTGCTCATGCTCGTCTCGGCGTTTGCCGGCAGGGAGAACATTCTTTCAGCATACCGCACGGGAGTGGCGGAAAAGTACCGGTTTTACAGCTATGGAGATGCTATGCTGATCCTGTAAAAGATGAATCAGAGTTTGCAGATTGGCAATTGGAAATTAAAGGATATCAGGAGAGTTTCTTTATGGAGTATAATGAGTGTTAACATTTACAATCTTTATTTCTCACTGTCTCATTTATTGCTAGGGCGGAGTTCGTTATGAACAATCAAACAGGCGGGATCATATCAAAGCTGTTCATCATTCCCGCAGGGGTTGCCCTGATGGTGGGCTTCTTCTTCTTAGGCTATTATGTAGGGAAATATCAGAGCAAATCCGGCGTGCAGGGGGAGACCATGCCGCCGCTTCCCGAGGTGGTCTCGAACAAGCCGCCGAAACAGGAAGAATTCACGTTCTACAAAACTCTGACGGACAAGGAAAACAAGACGGTATCGATTGACCTTAATCCCAAATCCGTGGCCGAAGAAAAGCAGACTAACAAAAAACAGGCCGTCACAGAGGGGCCTAAGGACAAAGGCGAAGAAACTGCCAAGAAGGATATAAAAATTGTGGTCAAGGCGGAGAAGGAGAAATCCGTGTTGCCTTCAAAACAGCTCGCTATAAAACAGTCAGCACAGCTTCCGGTGGAGACGAAGAAGGAAACAACTTCGACTCACGGCTCAAGCTCCAAGTTGCGCTATACCATCCAGATTGCAGCGTATCAGGAAAAGGAGATGGCCGAAGACGACGTGAAAAAGATGAAGACGCGCGGATATGCGGCATTCATCCTCTCTTCCACCGTGCCGGACAAGGGAACTTGGTACCGCGTAAGGCTCGGCAGCTTTCCAAACAAGGCTGCGGCAGAGAAGCTCCAGAAGCAGCTCCAAGTCAAAGAGGGGATTTCGTCGTTCATTACGATTGAATGATACTAATGAGTTCTTAGACCGGATGGGCATGGATGCAAACGGTTGGGAAAATGCAATAAGGAATTGTCAGCATGGATCATCGTTGAACGCTTCGTCGTATCTTATGACTTGGTCCCGGATTCATTCAAAGCTTTTTTAGACAAGCTTTGGCTATTGTATTGATTTCTAAGTTAAGGGCCATCCCATCTAGAGTTCTTATCTGTGTCCGTTCGCATAAATCTGTGATGAAGTTCAATGCACGGTCTTGTCGGTTATTAACTGAAGAGAAAGCGGAACAAGGCCAACTCGTTCTTCGTCCAGCCGTGTTTCTATCCAGTACGTCCCCGGCACGGCAAACGTCGTGTTGAAACGGATAGAGATATCACGGTGCCGCTGAGTTTCACTGAAGAGGACTATGGCAGCTTCTGATTCGGAGATGACCTGCTCGCGGTCCGGGGCGAGCAGCCTTACCTTGACCTTGAATTCTCCCTTCCCACCGGTCCATTCATTCACGATGGCGAACCGCGGGTGTACGGCCGGGAAGGCATTCGCATAGATGCTTTCGAACAGCCCCATGAGACTGAACTTGCCGCCCATCTCCTGACGCACATCATCGCACAGGATTGTGTAGCCTAACGTCGGTTTGACCTTCACACGCGCCATTGCACATACGTTATCATATAATAAAGAGCGCCGTCAATCTGTTTTTTCTTGACAAATATTTCCAATCAACGTAATCTTATCCGCAACTTATGGCAACACCAGACCTCATAAAACTGCTCGATAGCCTCCATCCACTCGAAATAAAGGTCCTCTTCTGCTTCAATCAGGGTGATACCTTATCCGCATCGGAAATTATGAACTCGTCAGGGCTCGACGAATCCCGCCTGGATATGGCATCAGGCTGGCTTCAGTCAAAAGGCCTGCTCGCGGTCACGGGAGAAACGGTCACTACTTATGAAACCCTTACCGAGACCGGCGCCGAATACAAGGAGAAAGGCACACCAGAGAACCGCATCATTGCCGCGCTCCGTGATAAAAAACAGTTTACCGTCAAGGACATCATCCAGTCCTGGGGTATGGACCCCACTGAGGTGAGTTCAGCTGTTGGTTCGCTCAAGGCAAGCAATGTCGTTCGCATTGCTCAGGGAGGCATACTCGAGATTGATCCGGCGGGTGACACCGCTCCGTTCGAATTACTGCAGGAAGTTATTGAGGAAACCGGAGGAGCATCCATCGCCCTATCTACCCTGCCGGCACACAAACAGGCTGTGATACAGGCCAATTTCCACAAGCGAGGCAAGGGGAAGGGGATTTTCCGCATAACGGAGAAGAAGAACCGCATCTACGGTCTCACTGCTGACGGGAAGACAGCCTTCAAACTTATCAAGGAACGCGGTGCGGTGAGCGAGGAGGCGTCTGCCCTCACGCCAGAGATGCTGAAGCAGGGCACCTGGAAAAATAAGAAATTCCGTTCGTACAATATTTCGCTCAATCCTCCCCGGCAGAGCATCGGCAGGAAGCACCCTTACAAGGAATTTCTTGATTTCGTGAAATACAAGTTCATCGGTATGGGGTTCGAGGAGATGCGCGGCCCGCTCGTGGAGAACGAGTTCTGGGACATGGACGCCTTGTTCATGCCTCAGTTCCATCCGGCAAGGAACATACATGACGTGTACTTTGTGAGGGAACCGGGATTGAGCAAAGATATCGAGGAGCCATTCGGCAAACGGGTCGCTGCGGCCCACAAGGACGGCGGCAAGACCGGATCAACGGGCTGGCGGTATGCTTTTGATCTTGAGCGCGCAAAAAGACTGATCCTCCGTAGCCAGGGCACCGCCGTATCGGCAAGGACGCTCGCGTCCGGCCCGAAGATCCCGGGAAAATATTTTTCGATCGCGCGCTGTTTCCGGTACGATGCCGTGGATGCTACGCACGCACCAGACTTTTACCAGGTCGAGGGCATCGTGCTAGGGGAAGGCATCGATTTCAAGGCCTTGCTTGGACTGCTGAAGCTCTTCGGCCAGGAGATCGCTAAGGCCAGCGAATTCCAGTTCCGGCCTGCGTACTTTCCATTCACCGAACCGTCGGTGGAACTGCACGTCAAACACCCAAAGCTCGGGTGGATGGAGCTGGGTGGCGCGGGCATGTTCCGACCTGAGGTGACCATGCCCCTCGGCGTGAACGTGCCGGTCATCGCTTGGGGCCTCGGTCTAGACCGCATGGCCATGGTGGCGCTTGGCATTCAGGACATTCGCGACCTGTTCTCGCGGGACCTGGATTTTATCCGGACAAAAAAGATACAATTAAATAAATAGGGCGCAGAGACGAGGATGATGATCAGCCTTGTCTCAAACAACTGGACCACGGGCCTTCGTATTTACTATGCCTACGATTGACATTAAAAAACGCGACCTCGACAGCCTCATCGGCAAAAAGCTCGCCCTCAGCGCGCTTGAAAAGCACCTGATGCTCGCCAAGGCAGAGCTCAAAGAGTATGTCGCTGAAACCGACGATCTCAAGGTGGAGTTGTCCGACAGTAACAGACCGGACCTCTGGTCCGCGGAAGGCATCGCCCGCCAGATACGCATCTCGATATCGGGAAAACCTGAAGAATATCCGTTCGTGAAGCACGGCAGGAAGGCAACTCGGGAGATCAGGGTCGCGAAGGAGATGAGGTCTGTGCGGCCGTATATCGCGGCCTGTACCGCAAATGGTCTGCGCATGAACGATGACGTGCTGGCGCAGATGATCCAGAGCCAGGACAAACTGTCGGAGATTTTCGGCAGGAAACGGACTACCGTCTCGATCGGTATATACGAACTCAATCGGATCGTCTTTCCGGTTGATTACCGGCTTGCGGAACCGTCTTCGCTTTCTTTCACGCCGCTCGGCATGGAGGAGAAGCTCAA
>Ga0335082_10008685_pt1 | contig 11041 bp, 8 predicted proteins | sample Lox_Sample_41_FD_206718 | JGI IMG/M metagenome (GOLD analysis project Ga0335082, IMG submission 206718) | Soil microbial communities from Loxahatchee National Wildlife Refuge, Florida, United States - Lox_Sample_4.1 | ecosystem: Environmental > Terrestrial > Soil > Wetlands | place: USA: Florida... | reverse complement strand
ATCGCCGCCGCCCGAGGCTTCCGCGAGCGACCGCCCGGCGAGAACCCGGTCGCGCGGGCGCTCGTCGAGCGCGCGCTCGGCCCCTTCCTCGAGGCGCTGCGCTCCGAGCAGGCATCGTCGCTGCTGGTGAGGCCCTAGGAGAGCCGCATGCTGCTCGCCCAGGGGCGCTACTGGCGCGTTACGCTGCTGCGCAAGCACGACTGCGCGCTGTTCGTGCTCGGCAAGCTGGTGGGCGAACTCGAGGACCTGACGGCGTTCGAGGTGGAGGTGCCGCTGGCGCGCTGGAACTCGCTGGTGAAGCTCGCCGAGTCGGACCGCAAGCTGCTCGGCGGTCTCCTGCTCGATCACGCCGACGCCAAGGATCTGGTCGCGCGCGTGGTGGCGAGCGACCGCCTGCTCGGTGAACTGCAACGCGTGGTGCGCGACGCGACCGTCGCGCTGGTCGAGGCCGGGGCGCTCGTGATCGCGCCCGCCTCGGAGGAGGACTGACGTGCGCAGACGCTTCGGTCGTCGGCGTTGGGGTGGCGATGACGGAACGCGCTCGCTCGATTCGGCGCGCGAGCTCGCGCGCGCCGTCGAGTCCGGTGCGGTGCCGGCGGATGCGCTGGCGCCGCTGGAGACGGACGAGGTGCCGGGCGCCCTCGCCGCGGTCGGACGCGGAGCGTCGCGCGAGGGCGAGCCGCTCGTGGTCGCCAGCTCGCCGGGCTCGGGAGGCGACGCCTGGCTGGCCGCGGTCGCGGTGGCCGCTCGGCTCGTCGAGGAGGAGGGCTTCCGCGGAGTCGCCTACGCGGTCTCCTCGAGCTGGCCGCTGGCCGCGCGCCGGCGGCTCGGGCTGCTGCGCCCCGGCGTGCTCCGCGTGCGGGCGCGCATCGAGCCCTCGATGCCGGATGCCGAACGCGACGTGGCACCCGAGGCTCCCGAGGCCGTGCTTCCGGCGGCGTCCTCGCCCGCTGCGGGCGCGAGCAGCAGCGTTCGCGCGCTCTACGAGCGCGCCGCGACCGCGCTCGCGGGCCTCGGCGCCAAGCACGGCGGGAGCGTGCGCTCGCTCGCGAGCGGGCTCGAGCTGGTGCTGGTCGGGCGCTCCGTGGCGGCCCTGCGACTGGACGAGCGCGGCGTCTGGCTGGAGGCCTGGGAGCCGCGCCGCGAGAGCCTGCGGCTCGCCTCCGACAGCCTGTCCGACGCCTTCGACCGGGTCGAGGGATCGCTCCGCAAGTTCCTGAGTGATCGAAGGATTCGCGAAGGCGAGCCGGGCCTGCGCGCGCTCCTGGCGGCGCGTCTCGTGGAGGGGACGGGCATCCGCGACGCGCGCCCGTGGCCGCATGCGGGCAGCGCCGGCGAGGCGATCGACTTCATCGGCATCGACGCGGCCGAGCGCGCCGTGATCGGCGCCGTGCGGTCCGAGCTCTCGCTCGCCGCGCTCGGCCCCGTGCTCGACGGCTGGATCGAGCTCGCGCCGCGGCTCCCGGTGCTGCTCGCCGGCGCGCGGCCGCCGGCGCCTCCGGGTGCGCCCTTGCTGCTGCTCGCCGCCGAGCGCTTCGACGCCGCGGCGCTGCGTGTGCTCGCGTGTCTGGACGTCGAGGTGCGCCACTTCGCGGCCGAGGGCCTCGCGCGGCGCGAGCCGCAGCTCGTGGCGCGCGAGCCGCTGCGTCCGCTCGCGGCGGGCGCTCGCCCCACGCCGCCGCCGCGCTTCGTCGAGCCGAGCGAGGCGCCCGCCGCGCCGCGCGAGACCACCCCGCGCGAAACGACGCCGCGCGAAGCGAGCGAGCCCTCGCGCGAGCCGACACCGCGTCGTGACGGTGGCGACGGTGAGGCGTCGAGGCCGCGCTTCGAGGAGTTCTCGCTCTTCGATCTCGGCGACGGCGGCAGCGACGAGGCGGCGCGCTCCGGAGGCCGGCGTCGGCGCCGGCGACGGCGGGGACGCGGCCGCGGTCGCGGTCCGCTGCCGATCGATGCCGGCAACGGATCCGAGGACGGGGGCGAGCCGGCCGAGGAGGAGGAGGGCGAGCCGGAGGCGCGCGAGACCGTCGAGGCACGCGCGCCGAGTGAGGGCCATCGCTCGCGGCGCGGCCGACGCGGCCGCGATCGGGGGCGGCGCGGGCAGCGTCCGTCCGAGAGCGCCGCGCCAAGCGTCGACGCGGCGCGCTCCGAGGCGGAACGCGCCGACGATCTCGACGGCGAGGGCGAGCCGGCCGAGGTCGAGGACGTCGAGGTCGAAGACGCGCTGGTCTCGCTCGCCGAGGTCCCCGAGGTGGAGGAGACCCCCGAGCCGAGCTACGAGGACGAGGAGGAGCCCGACGAGGAGGAGAGCCCGGAGGAGGCGCGCCTGCGGCGCGAGCGGGAGGCGCGCCGGCGCGCCCGCATCGCGAAGAGCGAGCCGGAGCCGAGCGCCCCGCCGCCGCGCGCCCCGCGGCGCCGCGCGGCGATCCTGGCGCACGCGGACCGCGACTCGATCGGGGCCGCGGTGCTGCTCGCGCGCGAGATCCGCCTGCTCGAGGGGATCTGGATCTACCCGCAGTCCGACCTGATGACGTTCTTCCGGAGCGTCGCCACCGATCTGCGCGAAGATACACCGATCTATGTGATTGGATTCACGGCGTCCCCCGCGCGCGACACGCTGCAGGCGGCCTCGCTGTATCGCGATCGCCTGCTCTGGTACGACCATCACGAGTGGCCGCCCGAGGATCTCGAACGGCTGCGCGGCGCGATCGGCGCCGAGGCGGTGCACGTCGACGCCACGGCGGCGAGCCCGCTGGCGCTCGTGCTGATCGGCTCGTCGCGGCGCAGCCGCTTCTCCGACAAGCTCGTCGACCTGCTCACGGGCCGCTTCACGCGCCACGACTACGAGCGCTGGGGGCGCCTCTGGTGGTGGAGGCTGGGCCAGCTCGGCACGCGGCCGGGCGAGCGCCGCGCCGAGCTCGACGCGCTGCTGACCGGTCGGCCCTCGGACCTGGCGCGCGAAGCGTCGCGCGCCCCGCTGCCGCCGCCGCCGGCGGAGGTGGAGTGGGTCGCCTCGCGCGACTTCCGGCTGGTCCACTTCGGCGGCTACGCGCTGGTGCGGGTCCTGGTCCCGGCCGGGGTCGACGTGCACCTGGCGGCGCGCGTCGCGCGCGAGCGCTATGGCTGCCAGCTCTCGCTGGGCGGCAGCGAGGGTGGCGAGCAGTTCGTGCTCGGTGCCGACGATGCCACCAGCCGCCGCGCCCTCGACCTCGGCCGCATGATCGATCATCTGGCCGACAAGTTCGCGTGGGTCACCGCGCTGCCCGACGCTGATCATGTGTCGCGCTTCCGCATCGCGGGCGCCGCCGCGCATCCGGAGCGGGTCGACGAGGTGGTGGGCGAGATCGTCATGGGCCGCTCGCTGCTCGAGGGGTGAGCGCGCCGGTCGCCGGCAACTTCGTCGAGGTCTTCTCGTCCGTGCAGGGCGAGGGACCCCACGTCGGGGCACCCACGCTCTTCGTGCGCCTCGGCGTCTGCGACCTGCGCTGCCGCTGGTGCGACTCGCCGCACACCTGGCGTCCCAGCCCGACGTGTCGCATCGAGACGGCGCGCGGCGCGGGCAGCTTCCGCAGCGAGGCGAACCCGCTCGCCGTGGGGGCCGTGGTGCAGGCGGCGGAGGCGCTCGAGCTCGAGGCGCACGACTTCGTGTCGCTGACCGGCGGAGAGCCGCTGCTGCAGCCGGACGTGGTGGCCGCGCTCGCCGGCGCGCTGGGCCGTCGCGGGCCGCGCCTCCACCTCGAGACCCACGGCCTGCTGGCGGATGCGCTCGCGCGGGTGCTCGGCGCGATCGACGTGGTCTCGATGGATTGGAAGCTCGCCAGCGACGTGCGGCGCGAGGGCGAGCCGAGCGAGGTGCTGCAGCGCAGCGGTCGCGACTTCCACGCCGAGCACGAGCGCTTCCTGTGCACCGCGCTGCGCGCGCCCGAGCGCTACGTCAAGATCGTGGTGAGCGATGCCAGCGGCGACGACGAGGTGATCGAGGCGTGCGAGCGCATCGCGCGGATCGCGCCCGACACGCTCGTGGTGCTGCAGCCGGTGACTCCCTTCGGACCCGTGCGCGAGCGCCCCTCGGCGCGGCGCATGCTCGCGCTCGCCGCGCGCGCCAGGCTCGCGCTCGCCGCGGTGCGCGTCATCCCGCAGACGCACCCGGTGTATGGTGCACCCTGAGGCGCGCTCATTGCCGGAGCGCGTCGCGCAGGGTGTGCAGCGCCTCGGGGCGCGAGCCGGTGCGGCGGCCTCCGAAGCGCTCGGCGAGATAGGTCTCGGTGAGCGACCAGAACGCCGCCGCGGCGGCGGGCGGCACGGTGCGCGCGGCGCGGCGCGCGAAGTCGCGCGCCGCGACGGCCTCGCCGCGCACCAGCCCGGTGCGCCGCTCGAGCAGCCGCAGCGCCTCGGCATAGAACGGCGGCAGGTGCCGCGCGGGGCCGCGCCGCGCGCGCCAGCGCGCCAGCTGCCAGGCGAGCGCCGCGGCGGCGGCGAGCCAGGCGATCCAGCGCCCGAGATCCTGCAGCGCCGGGTGCGAGCGCGGGCTCGAAGGGGCCTCGCCGCTCGGCTCGCGCGCCTCGCGCCACTGTCGCCACGCCAGCCAGCCGCTGCGCAGCGCGCGCAGCTGGTCGGAGCGGTCGAACTCGACCACGTGCCGGTACCACCACAGCTCGACCGCGCTGCCGAGGTCGCGCAGCGCGACCCCGAGCCCGAGCGCGGCCGGATGCAGGCGCTGGTCGGGGGGCGTCGGGTCGTAGCGCACCCAGCCGGCGCGCTCGAAGTGCACCTCGACCCAGGCGTGCGCATCCGAGCGCGAGAGCTCGACGAAGCCGCCGATCTCGTTCTGGCGGCCTCCCGCGAAGCCGTTCACCAGCCGCGCGGGAATGCCGATCGAGCGCAGCAGGACGACCATCGCCGAGGCGAAGTACTCGCAGTGCCCCTCGCCGTGCTCGAGCAGGAAGATCTCGACGGGCGAGCGCGGGTCGCCCGGCGCCTCGGGTGGCGGCGTGTCGCTGTAGCGCCCCGTGCGCTGCAGGTGTCGCTCGATGGCGTAGGCACGGTCAGCGTCCGTCCGGGCGCCCTCGACGGCGGCCTGCGCCAGCGCCTGGATCTCGGGTGAGAGCGGGGGGAGCTCGAGCCAGCGCTCGGCCTCGGCGCGCGGCGGGAGCGCGCGGTCGTCGCGCAGCTCGGCCAGCGTCGGCGTACGCGTCGACGTCTCGATGGTGTAATGGACGCGGTCCGCGACGCTCTCGGGCGCGTAGAGCCCGCCGTTCGCGTCGCCCTCGACGCGGCCCACGCTGCCCTCGATGCGCAGCGGCGCGCCCGCCGCGAACAGCACGCCCGAGGTCACCGGCTCGCGCACCACGCGCTGGACCAGATCGGGGCCGGCATGGCGGCGCGTGCCCGCGCCGGGCAGCCACGCCCCGAGGTCGGCCGCGACGGCCACCAGCTCGCGGGCCGGAGTCACCGACCAGCTGCGCCCGTCGAAGCGATCGAAGGCCAGGCCCCGCCAGTAGGCCCGCTCGGGAGGAAGCGCGACGCCGCGCAGCGTCTCGACCCGCATCGCGACGGTGGCGTCCTGCCGGATGCGGCCCAGGTCGCCGAGCTCGATGCGGTCCGAGAAGCCGGCGGCCGGTGCGCCGAGCACGCCGGGCGCCGCCAGCGAGCCCGAGCGGATGCGCGGCAGCACCAGGAAGACGGCAAAGGCGAGCACGATCGAGAGCGCGGAGGCGGCCAGCGTGGTGCGCAGCAGGCCGGGCGCCTGGGCGCGCGCCCGGGACCACGGCTCGCCCGCCGCGAGCGACTCCATCCACAAGGTGTGGACCACGAGCGTCCACACCACGGTGAAGACGAAGGCGAGCAGCAGCGGGGGGAACCAGAGGCTGTCGGTGAGGCTCGCCGCCAGGATCATCTGGAAGAGAGCGAGCGCGACGAGCAGGAAGTCGGAGCGCCGCGGGCGCGCGTCGAGCAGCTGCAGCGCGAGCGCGAGGTGCGCGAAGTGGGCGAGCGCCACGAGCGCCATGGCGCCGCGCAGCCAGAGGCCGGCGGCGGCCGCGGCCACCCCGGCGAGCGCGGCGTTGAGCACCCAGCCACTGCGCTGCCAGGACGCCGGCCGCTGGCGCAAGGCAAAGCTCGTGATCAGTGCGAGCGCGTGGACGGCCACGGCGGCGGGCCGCAGCTCTCCGGTGGCGGCGAGCGCCACGTCGCTTACCGCCACCAGTGCGAAGCTGGAGAGCGGCCGCGGCGGTCGCGCGAGCTGCGCCTCCGCGGTCACGAGCGCGCAGCCTCGGACGCGAGGCGTTCCTCGCGCGCGTCGCTCTCGGGCTGGATCAGGGCGAGGTAGCCGAGCAGGCGGGCGCGGTGGACGGCGCCGGCCGCAGGCGCCAGGGCCGCGTCGTCGGTGCGCAGGCCCACCCGCAGTCCGGCGCGCAGGCCCGCCTCCGCCTGTGCGGCCGCGCGCTCGACGGCGCGCTCGAAGCCATCCCCGGGCGCCGCTCCGCGCGTGCGCAGCACCACCTCCGCCTCGCCCGAGACGTCGCCCTCGGCGTCGCGCACCAGCAGCGCGCTGCGCCGCCACGACGCCCGCCAGTGGACGCGCCGTGGGGCGTCGCCGGGCGCGAACGCGCGCAGCCCCGCCACCTCGGTCTCGTCGTCGCTGCGGCCGCTCGCCTCGTCGCCGAGCGAGCGCAAGGCCTCGTGCACGCGCGGCGGAGGCGAGGGCGCCAGCGCCGGGTAGACGATCGCCTCCGCGCCGCGCTCGATCCAGAGCGACTTCGCGAAGAGCCCGAACGGGAAGCGCGTGACGACCCGGAAGCCCTCGAAGCGCAGCGCGCCGCGGCGGGTCGGCTCGAAGCGGTAGCTGCGCCGCTCGCGCTGCCCGGGGCCGATGCGGAGCGCGAAGCCGCCGCCGAGCTGCATCCGGGCGCCCGAGGGGCCGGCGTCGCCGAAGTCCTCCACCGCGATCGCATGCGCCCACACGCGGCTCTGTGCATTGGCGATCTCGAGGACGACGCGCGCCGGACGGCCGGCGATCAGCTCGAAGGGCAGCCGGCGCTCGACCTCGATCCCGCGCAGCGCCGCCTCGGAGAGCACACCCGAGAGCACCAGGAAGGCGAGCATCAGCGACAGCACCAGGTACAGCAGGTTGTTCCCGGTGTTGAGCGCCGCGAAGCCGACCGCGAACACCAGCGCGAAGAAGACCCAGCCCGCCCGCGTCGGGCGGAGGCGTCGCGGGGGTCGCAGGGCGCGCCGCAGCGCGCCGATCAGAGCGGCACGGCGACGCCGTCCAGGATCTCGCGGATCACCCACTCCGCCTCCTCGGGCCCGCGCCCGCTCGTCTCGCCGCGCGGATCGAGGACGATGCGGTGGGCGAGCACGCCGGTCGCGAGGTCGCGCACGTCCTCGGGGATGCAGAAGTCGCGGCCGTCGACCAGCGCGCGCGCCTGCGCCGCGCGCCGCAGCGCGACCGCGCCGCGCGGCGAGGCGCCGAGCCGCACGCCGCCATGCTCGCGCGTGGCGCGCACGATCTCGAGCAGATAGCCGACCAGTCCGTCGTCGAACTTCACGCGCTCGGCGGCGGCGCGCATGGCGAGCAGGTCTTCCGCGCCGAGCACGGCGGCCAGGCGCGGCAGCTCGGTCGCGGCCGGATCGTCGCGCAGCACGGCCGCCTCGTCGGCGGGATCCGGGTAGCCGATGCGCAGCCGCAGCAGGAAGCGGTCGAGCTGCGACTCCGGCAGCGGGTGCGTGCCGTGGTGCTCGAGCGGGTTCTGGGTGGCCACCACCAGGAAGGGTGCGGGCAGCCGGTGCACCACCCCGTCGATGCTGACCGAGCCCTCCGCCATCGCCTCGAGCAGCGCGGACTGCGTCTTCGGGCTGGCGCGATTGATCTCGTCGGCGAGCACGACCTGCGCGAAGAGCGGGCCGGGCTGGAAGGTGAAGGCGCCGGTCGGGCGGCCGCCGCGCAGCTCGGGGACGGCCGAGCCGATCAGGTCGGCGGGCAGCAGGTCGCTGGTGAACTGGATGCGGCGGAAGCTCGCGTCCACCGAGCGGGCGAGCGCGTGCGCGAGGGTGGTCTTGCCCACGCCGGGCACGTCCTCGAGCAGGATGTGGCCGCCCGCGATCCACGCCTCGACGGTCTGGCGGATCACGTCGGGCTTGCCGCGCACGGCGCGCTCGACGTTGGCGCGCAGCCGGCGCGCCAGCCCGGCGACGTGCTCGGGGTCGAGCGGGGTGCCCTCCACGGATCCTCCGGCGGCTTGCGATGCTCCCCGCTCCACCTCCCTCCTTCGGCCGGCAGGCGCTCGATCCTGAGGGAGCGCGTGGCGGCAAGCGACCGGCAGGCGAGCGGCGCATCGCCCCGTCCAGCGGCGCGTTGCTCAGCGGATCGCAGCGACCGGACTGCGCGCCGGCAGGCCGAGCGCCGCGCGGGGGTCGGGGGCGCGCGCCGCCGTGCGCACCGTCTCGACGAAGGCGCGCAGATCGCCGCCGTGGTCGGCGAGCAGTGCGGCGTAGGCATCGAGGTCGCGCTCGTAGGTGCCGGCCAGCGCCAGACAGGCGTCGTTCAGCTGGAGCGCGGCCGCCCACGCGGGCTTCACGTGGGGTAGCGCCGCCAGCGCGCTGCGGGCCTCGTCCTCGAACGCAATGCGCTGCTCGGCGCGACCTCCGAGGTCGGGATCCGCGTACAGCGCTGCGATGCGCGCGCGGAGGTCCGAGAGCACCCGGGCGACGGCGCGCTCTGCGGTGACCCGCGCGCGCTCCCGCGTCTGCGCCTCCGGGTCGCCCTCGAAGAAGCGGACGGCGCCCTCCTCGCCGATGAAGGTGGCCACGCCTTCGTCGAAGTCCGCGTCGCTCGGGACGTACACGGTCGCGTGCACGAGCTCGTGGATCAGCGTCTCGGCCAGCGTGCCGGTGCCGCCCTCCAGCATCGGCGTGGTGACCGGGTCGGCGAGCCAGCCGAGCGTCGAGTAGGCGGGGACCGGCACCAGGCAGACGTCGAGCCCCTCGGACCGCAGCCGCGCCGCCTCCTGCTCGGCGCGCGCCAGATCGAAGAAGCCCTTGTACGGCACATGGCCGACCCAGGGGAACCAGAAACTGGCGGGCTCGATCTCGCCCGGACGCGTCGCGACGACGGCCGTCACCACGCGATCCCCCGGCCAGGCGGCGTACGATCTATATTGGTCGCCCACCTGGAGCCCGAGCTCCGCGGCGAAGCTGCGCACCGCCTCGACGTGCGCGAGCTCGTCGCGCAGCGCGGACTCGGTCGCGGGGTCGTCCAGCACGCGCGCGATCGGCCGCGCGCGCCACAAGAGGCGCGCCTGGCCGTCGGCCAGGTGCGCGAGGTAGCAGCCGGCGAGGGGAAGCGTCGCGATGAGCAGGAGCCAGGCGGAGCCCTTCGCGCTGGTGCGCGCGCGCGCCGCGGCGGGGCTCGCCGACCGCGTCGCGGCGGAGGCGTGGGAGGCGGGCGCGAGCGGCCTCGAGGAGCGCGAAGAGGGCGCCATCGTCGCGCTCCTGATCTACGCGCCGGTCGCGCGCGCCGCAGCGGTGCGCCGCGCGGCCGTCGCTCTGCTCGGCGAGCAGGCGGTCGCGCCGATCGAGCCGGTCGCCGAGGTCGACTGGCCGCAGACCTGGAAGCTCGGGCTGCGACCCACCGTGGTGTCGGCGCGCCTGGTGGTGCGGCCGCCCTTCGCGCCCTTCGAGCTGGCGGCCGGCCAGCGGGAGGTGCGCATCGAGCCGCGCCAGGCCTTCGGCACCGGTGCGCACGCCTCGACCGGGCTCGCGCTGGCGGCGCTCGACGCGCGGCTCGCGGTGCGCGGCGCCGAGCGCGTGCTCGACGTCGGGTGCGGAAGCGGCGTGCTGGCGCTCGCCGCGCTGCGCCTCGGAGCACAGCGGGCCATGGCGTGCGACGTCGATCCGCTGGCCGCGCGCGAGGCGCTCGACAACGCGCGCCGCAACGAGCTCGCCAGTCGCTTCGCGGCATTCGCCGGGACGCTCGCGGCGCTGCGCGCCTGTGTCTTCGACCTGGTGCTCGCCAACCTGCTGCGCCGCGAGCTCGCGCCGCTGCTTCCCGAGCTGGTCTCGCGGGTGCGGCGGGGCGGCGCGCTGGTGCTGTCCGGCCTGCTCGCGGCCGAGCGCGCCTGGGCGGAGTCGGCGCTGGTGGCGCTCGGCGCCCGCGTCGACCGGGCAGACGGGTGCAGCGACGAGCGCGGCGACGAATGGATCTCGCTCACGGCGTTGCGCTGAGCTGCGCGCGCCAATGCGCGAGCAGACGCCCGAGCGTGTCGGCCAGCGCGATGCGCGGCGTCCAGCCGGTGGCGCGGCGCAGGCGCTCCGCGCTGCCGAGCGAGGCGTCGGCGGGGCGCCAGCGGCCGCGGTCGACGCGCACGGCGGGTCGCACCGCCGAGTGCGCCAACAGCCCATCGAGCAGCTCGCGGACCGCCACCGCCACGCCGCGTGCGACGTTGTAGGCGCCGCGCGGCACGGCGCGGTCGAGTAGGCGCAGGTAGGCCTCCGCCACGTCCTCGACGTCGAGGAAGTCGCGCACCGCGTCGAGATTGCCGACCTCGAGCTCGGCCGGCCGGCGTCCCGCCTCGATCTCGGCGAGCTGGCGCGCGAAGCCCGAGGCCACGAAGTCGTCCGGCTGGCCCGGTCCGGTGTGGTTGAAGGGGCGCGCGCGCACCACGTCGAGGCCGCGCGCCGCCCACGCCGCGCCCAGCGCGTCGGCGGCCGCCTTCGAACGCGCGTAGGGCGAGGCGGGGCGCAGCGGAGCGCCTTCGTCGCAGCCGGCGGGGTCGAAGGGGAGCGGCGCGTGGCCGTAGATCTCGCTCGAGGTGACCAGCAGCACGCGCGCGCCGGGAGCGCGACGCGCGGCGGCGCGCAGCACGTGGAGCGTTCCGAGATAGTTGACGCGGGCGGCGGCCTCGGGCTCGGCGAAGGAGCGAGCGACCGAGGTCAGCGCCGCCAGGTGCACGACGGCATCGGGACGCGCGCGCGCCAGCGAGGTATCGACGGCGGCGGCGTCGCACACGTCGGCGCCCGGCTCGAAGCGCTCGACGACGTGTCC
>Ga0335082_10008682_pt1 | contig 11041 bp, 13 predicted proteins | sample Lox_Sample_41_FD_206718 | JGI IMG/M metagenome (GOLD analysis project Ga0335082, IMG submission 206718) | Soil microbial communities from Loxahatchee National Wildlife Refuge, Florida, United States - Lox_Sample_4.1 | ecosystem: Environmental > Terrestrial > Soil > Wetlands | place: USA... | reverse complement strand
GCCGGCATCGTGCCTTCCAACACCAGTCCCTACGCCGTCAACGCCTTCTGCGGGAACACGGCCTTCGGCCCGGTGGTGCCGGCGGCGCTGGTCAACTTCTTCCGGCCTTCCGGACTCAATCTCTCCATGATCCCCCTGATGACGGGGATCTTCGGCCCCGGATGCATCACCTTCGCCCAGAACCTGATCAGCTCGCTGGGGCTGGGGGTGGGAGTGCCGGTGCCCTTCAGCGACATGGTGGCCAACTTCTCCAACGGCAGCTCCGTGTACCACGGCCTGACCGTGAACCTGCGCAAGCGCTTCAGCCACAAGTACGAGTTCCTGGCCTCCTACACCTGGTCGCACGCCATCGACGACTCCACCGACCTGCAGTCGCTGCTCTCGCCCCAGGACAGCTTCCTGCCCAGCGCGGAGCGCGCCAGTTCCACCTTCGACCAGCGCCACCGCTTCGTCTTCAGCGCGGTCTACCAGAGCGGGAAGCTGGCGGGCGACGGCTTCGGCAGCAAGTTCTTCAGCGACTGGACGGTGGCGCCCATCCTCGAGGCGGGCTCGGGGCGGCCCTTCAACATCATCACCGCCGAGAACGCGAACTTCCAGCTCGAGCCCAATTCGGCGCGGCCCAACGTGGTGCCCTCGGGCACGCCCACCAACTCCTGCGGATTCCCCACCGTGGCCTCCAAGTTCTCGCCCACGGGCTTCTTCCAGGTACCCTGCTTCGCCGACGGGCAACTGAACGGCGACCTAGGCCGTAACTCGGCCAACAAGCCCTCCACCGTGTTCACCGACCTGCGCATCGCCCGCACCTTCCATCTGGGCGAACGCGTGAACCTGGACGGGATCGTGGACATGTTCAACCTGATCAACAAGTTCAACGTGGCCGACGTCAACCCCCTGTACACGCAGGCGGGGACGCCCACCGCCGCCTTCGACCCGCGCCAGTTCCAGTTCGCGCTGCGGCTGACCTGGTAGCTGACGTGGTCGAGGGTGGGGATGACTCCGGGTCCCGGCGATCCGGCGGGACCTTTTTCATTGACGGCGGCCTGAGCTTCGGCATTCACTGGGGAGCATGAAGAGCAGGAGCAAGACCCGCCTGGGCGACGCCACCCACTGTATCCACGCGGGCGAAGAACGCCACGGCAGCAACCGCGGCCTGGCCACGGAGATCGACCTGGCCTCCGTCTTCGTGGTGCCGGGCGTGGAAGAACTACGCCGCTATGCGGAGGGCAAGTCCAGCGCCTACCTCTACACCCGCTACGCCAATCCCACCACCCGGGCGGCGGAGGTGAAGCTGGCGGCGCTGGAGGACGGGGAAGACTGCGTGGTCACCGCCAGCGGCATGGCGGCGGCCATGGTGGCGGTGCTGGCCTGCTGCCGGAGCGGCGACGAGATCGTCTCCATGCTCGACATCTACGGCGGCACGCTCAAGCTTTTCCAGAACCTGCTGCCGCGGCTGGGCGTGCGGACCCGCTTCGTGCCCTTCCACCAACTGGAACGCGTGGAAACCTACTTCAGCCGGCGCACGCGCATGCTCTTCCTGGAGTCGCCCACCAACCCCACGCTGCGCTGCCCCGAACTGGAGCGCCTGTGCGCCATCGGCCGCCGCCGCGGGGCCTGCGTGCTGGTGGACAACACCTTCGCCACGCCCATCCTGCAGAAGCCGCTCGCCCTGGGCGCCGACCTGGTGCTGCACTCCGCCACCAAGTATCTGGGGGGGCACAGCGACGTCACCGCCGGGGCGCTGGTGGGTCCGCGAAAGTGGGTCGGTCCGGCGCGGCAGACGATGGTGCAGTCGGGCGGCTGCCTGGACCCGGCCGCTTCCTACCTACTGATCCGCGGGCTGAAGACCCTGGAGGTCCGCGTGGAGCGCGCCTGCCGCAACGCCGCCCGCATCGCCGAGGTTCTCTCCGGCCATCCCAAGGTGACACGCGTGCTCTATCCCGGCCTGCCCGGCAACCAGGGCCACGCCGCGGCCCGCCGCCAGATGCGCGACTTCGGCATGATGGTCTCGTTCGAGATCCGGGGAGGCGGCCGCGCCGCCGAACGCTTCATCGACCGCCTGCGTCTGTGGTACCTGGCCACCAGCCTGGGCGGCGTGGAGTCCACCGTCTCGTACCCCGTGCTCTCCTCGCACGTGGGCCTGGCCAAGAAAACGCTGAAGCTGCTGGACGTGAGCGCAGCCACGGTGCGCCTCTCGGTGGGCATCGAGGACGCCGACGACCTCATCGCCGACCTCGACCAGGCGCTGGACGCCGCCTGAGCCGGGCTCGTCTGCGCTGCGCGCGCGCGATTGACCCCCCAAAAGCCAGCGTAGTAGGATGCCCTTACTGCCGAAAATCCTTGGCACTTCCGGTTTGTAGCCCAAGCCCGACCGCATCAAAGAAAAAGAACAAGAGGGTTATGGAGATTCGTAAGGCCCATTGGCTGCTGTTGATCCTGGGCGCGGTCCTGCTGGCCACCTCCTGCGAAGAGAGCGCGAAGAAGCACGCCGCCGATCCTCCACCGCAGGCCCTGGCACCCGCCGCGACGCCCGCGCCGCCGCAGCAGCCGGCGCCCGCGCCCAAGCCGGAGCCGCCGGCGCCGCCCCAGCCCGATCCCGTCGACGCCCAGGTGGCGCGCGCGGAAGCCGAATTCCAGGCCGGCCAGGCGAACTACAACGCCGGCCACCTGGACGCCGCCAAGGCCAACTTCGACCACGCCGTCAACCTGCTGCTGGAGGGTCCGGTGGAGGTGCGCTCCGACGAGCGCCTGCAGCGCGAGTTCGACAAGATCACCGAAGCCGTCCAGAACCTGGAGATGCAGGCGCTGCAGCAGGGCGACGGCTTCCGCGAGCAGCAGGCGCAGCCCGCTCCCATCGACGAAGCCAACGACGTCACCTTCCCCGTCGATCCCAACATCCGCGCCAAGGCCGAAGCCGAGATGAGCCAGACGCGCGCCGACTTCCCCCTGGTCATCAACGACCAGGTGGCGAGCTACATCGCCTTCTATTCCTCCTCCACCCGCGGCCGCAACACCCTGACCCGCGCCTGGGTGCGCGCCGGGCGCTATCGCGAGATGATCGAGCGCATCTTCCGCGAGGAAGGGGTGCCCCAGGACCTGATCTACCTGGCGCAGGCGGAGTCGGGCTTCCAGCCGCTGGCGCTCTCGCGCGCCGGCGCCCGCGGCATGTGGCAGTTCATGGCCAGCCGTGCCTCCGGCTACGGCCTGGAACGCAACTGGTGGGTGGACGAGCGCCAGGACCCGGAAAAATCCACCCGCGCCGCCGCCCGCCACCTCAAGGACCTCTACAACCAGTTCGGCGATTGGTACCTGGTCATGGCCGCCTACAATTCCGGACCGCTCACCGTGCAGCAAGGGGTACAGCGCACCGGCTATGCCGACTTCTGGGAACTCTACAAGCGCAACGTCCTGCCGCGGGAGACCAAGAACTACGTCCCCATCATCGTGGCCATGACCATCATCGCCAAGAACCCGGCGCAGTACGGCCTGCAGGAGGTGGAGCCCGACCCCCCGCTCGAGACCGACACCGTCACCGTGCACTATCCCGTGGACTTGCGCCTGGTGGCCGAGTGCGTGGATGCTCCGTTGGAGACCCTGGAGGACCTGAACCCCAGCCTGCTGCGCATGAGCACTCCCAAGGACGCGGACTTCGATTTGCACCTGCCCGCCGGCACCAAGTCGAAGTACGAGCAGGCCATCCTCGCCATTCCCGTGGACAAGCGCGTGTGGTGGCGCTATCACCGGGTGGCCCCGGGCGAGACCCTGGCCATGATCGCCTCCAAGTACCACACCAAGACCCAGGCCATCGCCCAGGCCAACAACCTGGAAGGCAGCGACCTCACCCCCGACACCAAGCTCATCATTCCGGCCGCGCCCGGCAAGGGAGACGGGGAATTGGTCTACTCCAAGCGGCCCACCCGCTACCGCGTGCGCATGGGCGACACCGTGCTCTCCGTGGCCGACGACTTCGGCGTCCCCCCGGACAAGCTGCGGCAGTGGAACCGCCTGCGCGGCAACGACCTGCGCAAGGGCCGGGTGCTGCTCATCTACCGCCCCGTACCCGCGGGCGAGGCCGCCAGGGCCGGCCGCCCCGGCGGCCCCAAGTCGAAGCGCGGCAAGGGCCCGCCGGCCGCCGCCGGGGCCGGCAGCCAGCGCCACACGGTCAAGGCGGGAGAGACGCTCTCCAGCATCGCGCAGGCCTACAACACCACGGTGGAAGCGCTGCGGCGGGATAACCCCAAAGCCGGCGACAAGTTACGGGCGGGGCAGGTGCTGGTCATCGGGCCCGCCCGCTGACCTCCGGCTCCGTGGTTTTGACAGTTGCCCCCAAAGCGTTATAATCCGCGCCGGTTTCGTTCTAACCTGTTAGGGAACGCTTGGCGCAGCGACTTTCATAACCCGAAGACAGCCCCGCACGAGAGGAGGCACACATGAGCTTCGACGACACCCTCTATGGCCGCAATGATGACGAGATGGACGAATTCGGCGAACCCAGCGGGTATGGGGAGAGCCTCGAGGAAGATTACGAGGAAGAAGAGGAAGAGGAGGAAGAGCCCGCGGGTTCCAGCATCAGCGTTCCCAGCATGGAGCCGGAGAGCGAGCGCGGCGGCATGAGGGGAGGAGGAGCGCCTCCCAAGCCCGCCCGCCCCGCCAAGAAAAAGGCCGCCAAGAAGAGAGCCAAGAAGGCCGCGAAGAAGAAGCCGGCGCGCAAGAAGAAGGCCAGGAAGGCGGCCAAGAAGGCCAAGAAGCGTCCCGCGAAAAAGAAGGGCGGGAAGAAAAAGAAGGGCGGCAAAAAGAAGAAGGGCCGTCGCCGCTAGAAGCCAGAGACGAGATCTTACCCGCCGCGGGCGCCGCCCGCGGCTTTTGTTTTCCGAGTCGCGGGCTAACTACTGACAAGGGGATCTATTAACAATTACGGCCCGCTTGTTTTGAGCAACGAATCGCCGCAGCAATCAGCATGACTTCCCAGAGCACGGCCCAGGCAGCCAACCCGTAACTTGTTGCCGCCACAAACCGAGTCTCCCCGTGCCAACCTGCGATGCCGCCACGCAGGAAGTAAACCGCCCGGTAGAGGCACCCGAACAAAGCAACTCCCATGACGGCCGCTGCAAGTGTGAGCCAGTGCAGGCGGCTGGGCGGTTGAGTGACGAGTGGCAGATTGCCTGTCCGACGGTCGAACCACCGGCCGGTGTAATACCAGATGACAAGCACAAACGGTGGCATCAATATCAGAACGGCATCAGCGAATCTCTCGTTAGATACTCTCGCTGCTGTCAGAATTAGCGCTGCGCACAAGTACGCTGGGGCGTTTAACGCGACCGCAACGAGTCGAGGCGCAGATTCGAGAGGATAAAAGGGATTTTCTACCGTCCACGGTACGTTGGTGCTCTCTTGCAAAATCGCGGCCAGCAAACGTGGACGTGCGCCGACGATAGCCAGCGTGCCGAATAGCAGTAAGTTGAGCACCGGAAGCAACACACGCCAGCGAATACGCTTTGCCATTTACCTCCAAAGACACCGTCCACTCGCAGCCGGCTCCAAGCGGCACCTGTCGATAACAGCGCCTTGTCACCAGGCTCGCCGGGGAACCCCGGAGCGACGATGGATTCCTTCTCAAGACTTACCGCCCCCGCCCGCGCACGGCGTGCAGGCAGCGGGTGTAGAGCTCCAGCAGGTGGTCGGCGTGCTCATCGGCGCGGGAGGCCGTGCCTCCCTGGAAGCCGACGCTGGCCCAGCAGCAGCCCGATCCAGCAGCTCACCGGCCAGCTCAACAGCCACGCCAGCCAGTACCAGTGCGGCCAGCCCTTGCTCCAGTTGGGAATGGTCGCGGCGATGCCCAGCACCTCCCCGATGACGAAGAACCAGAGCACGTGCCGGGCGGCGCGGCCCGGAGCCCAGCGGGCGCAGAGCCCGGCGCAGAGGATCGAGACGACGACGAAGAGTGCGGTGCTGGCGAGCAGGGCGTTGTTGGAGGGAACGCGCCCGCGGACGAAGTCGCCCGGGAAGAGGCGGGAGAGCAGCGGGTCGGTGGCCAGCACGAGGATCACCGAGAGCAAGTAGCACCCCACGACCACGCCGATGGACTTGAGCATCGGTCTCACCTCCTATGGAGCGGGGGGAGTCTATCAGAAGTGCCCCGCTCAAGCCCGGTCTTGGCTTAAGTGGGTGAGCGCGACTGTCGCCTTCATGCCGCTTTCTCCGGTCTCTCGCCGTCGACTAGGGAGACTGGCCTATTCGACGCCCCCACTTGTCGAGCTGACAGCCGCACCTTTCGCAGGTGCCGCCGCCCCAGAGCGCTTGCCGCAGAGACTTGGGCCGCCGGATCTGCGGCATGGGCGACCGGCATGCCGGGCAGTGCACTGGTTTGAGGTTGATGCCCCACTTGTCCCTCGCTCTTGTCCCTAACGCCAGCGCCAAGCCGAGAAGCACGAGCGGGAGGATCATGAGGACCAGGATGAAGGGAATCATTCGCACTCCCGCGGTATGAACGCCTACCGCCCGCGCCCGCGCACGGCGTGCAGGCAGCGGGTATAGAGCTCCAGCAGGTGGTTGGCGTGCTCATCGGCGCGGGAGGCCGTGCCTCCCTGGAAGCCGGCGCCGGGCGAGTCCACCTTGCCGAAGCCCGTGGTCAGGGCGATGAACTTCATCATGTCGAGGGCGATGTCCTCGTCGCGGCGCGGTCCTACCAGGCTGCTGGCTTCTTCCATGATCTCCCTCCCAGGGCGACGACTGTGGTGAACGGTCCGCCGCTATTGTACCCGGGGCGCCGCCGGCCGCGCTGCGCCTAGGTCTCGATGGCCACGTGGCAGACCCGGCCCACGATGTAGTCGGCGAACCCTTTGCCTTCCTCGATGGGCACGACGTCCACGGGATAGGCCTGGTTGTGGGGGCGCAGCACCAGGTTCTTGCCCGCCTGCTCCACGTACTTGACGGTGCAGCCGTCGCCCTTGCGCACCGCGTACATATTCTGCTCGTTCTTGCGGTAGGGCTTGAGCGAGTTGTAGTGGCGGTCGAGGAGCACGGTGGCCCCGGGCAGCAGGCGCGGGTACATGCTCATGCCGTCGCGGGCGTCCACCTTGACCAGCACGAAGCGGCGCCAGTCCTCGCGGGCGGAGGCGCATTCGGAGCGCAGCCGCTGCAGGAAGGCCTTCTTGAACTTCAGGATGTCGCGCACGTTCTCGCTGGTGATGAGGGGCTCGCCCGCGGCCACCTCGCCCTCCACCAGCAGCACGTTCTCGAACTCGTCCTCGGCGGGAGGCAGGATGCTGGCGCGCTTGTTGATCTCGTCGGGATCGAGCAGGTCGAGCACCGAGAGATGCTGCGCCGCCAGCACCTTGTCCAGGCCCTCCTGGCTGAGCTGGCGCTTGCGGTTGAGGAAGTTGGAGATGTGGGCCTGCTCGAAGCCGGTCTGGCGGGCGAGCTTGAGCCCGGTCAGCTCCCCGGCTTCGATGCGCTGCCACATCCGCTTGCGCAGGTTCTCTTGCAGGGCTTTGAATTTCATGCCCCGAGTATAACATTCGGATATAGAAATGCAAGTGCCTGGAACGAAAAGAAATAAACCCCTTGACCCGGGCCTCTCAAGCGGCTATATATGTGTATATCGCTATAACTGAGTGTTGCGAGGTTGTATGGAGCAAGCGCCCCCCGCCGAGCAGGAGAGGCAATTCACCGAATTCCGCCGCAAGGTGCGGGAGTCCGAGCTGCTCTCGGCCGCCCTGGAGCGCCTGCTGCTGGCCCTGCGCTTCACCGGCCGCTTGAGCGTGGTGGTGCAGAACGGCCATGTGCTCAAGTCGGGCTACGAGGAGGGCTACTTCACGCGCCGCAAGGACGTGCGCCTGGTGCCCTGAGCCACCCGCGCCGCCCCGTCGGCGGGCGCGGCACAACTGAATAGCCGCGGCAGGTCGTCGTAACACAAACGAGCCCTGCGCCGGTTCCGCTAGCTGCGGGACCGGCGTGGGGCTTTTTCTTTGTCCGCGACGCGGCCGCAGAAGAAGGAGAGAGCGATGCCAACCGCAGATCGAGAAGCGGAGACCCGCATGGAGCTGAAGTACTGCGAGCGCTGCGGCGGATTGTGGCTGCGGCCTGCGGGCAGCGGCCTCAGCTACTGCGAGAGCTGCACCCGGCACATGGCCCAGCTTCCCGCCGTGCGCCTGAAGACCCCGGTCCAGGAGGAGGAACCGGAAGGGAGGCAGCCATGAGCGGCGCCCGGACCATTCCCATCCGCTGTCCAGGGGGCCGCACCGTGTGGCTCGCGCCCTCCGACCTGGCTCTCTATCGCGGCGCCACCCTGGGCCTGCTGCGCCGCTACTTCCAGCTCTCGGTCGAGATCGGGCGGCTGCCCTCGCTGCTGGGGCGCGAGTGCTTCCGCGCCCGGCTCAGCTCCTACCAGGCGCAGAGTTTCGAGGACGTGGTGATCTTCGTCCACGACCTGGAGCGCTGCGTGGAGAGGCTGGACGAATTCTCGCAGCAACTGCTGGCCCGCGTGGTCTTCCAGGAACACAGCCGGGAAGAGGCTGCCGCCCTCCTGGGTTGCACCCGCAAGACCGTTTTCACGCTCCTGGCCGATGCCCTGGACCGGCTGAGCACGCAGCTGCTGCGGCGCTGTTTGCTCCCCCTGCTGCCCCTGCATGCCGCCCGCGCGAGGCCTCGGGAGAAATCTTGTCAAGAGGGGAAAAACGCGGAAATCTCCGCAACCGCAAGTAAGCACAGGAAATAGAGTCGCAACAGAGATTACCCATTTGCCCCGGCGAAAATGCTATGCTGGATTTAGAAGGTCAGAAAAAGAGGAACTCCTGGAAGGCGCGGTCACCGCGCCTTTTGCTTTTATGAAGCCTGCCCGCAAGCCCAAACGCACGCACGGTCGCGAACCTGCCGCCTTCGACCCTGTCCAGGCGGTGAAGCGCGCCCTGCCCGGCATCGTGAACGCGATCATCGAGCAGGCGGAGCAAGGCAGCTACCAGCACGCCAAGTTTCTCTTTGAGTTCGCGGGCATCGGGAACCAGCCCCCGGCGTCCGCGCCCGAGGAAGAGTCGCTGGCCGCGCTCTTGTTCCGGGAATTGCAGCTCGAGGATTCTTAGAGAACCCCACCGCCCGCCCTGTGCGGGTCCACCCCGGGGACGGTAGAATGAACCTCAGTGTCTTCTATCTCCCGAAGCGGGTGACGAGACCGCCGGGACGGGCTGGGTGCATGGACATGAGCTGGGTGACCGACCGGCTGGCGGTCGGCGGCGGGATCTGGAGCGAGCCTAAGATGGCCGAGGTCGCCCGCGCCGGCGTGACCCACATCGTCAACATGCAGATCGAGTTCGACGATGCCCCGCTGGCCGCGCTCCACGGCATCCAGGTGTTGTGGGTCCCGGTGGACGACGACTTTCATCCCAAGCCCCCGGAGGTCTTCCAGCGGGGCGTCGACTTCGCCGCCGCCGCCCTGGAGCAGCCCGGCAGCAAGCTCTTCGTGCACTGCGCCGCCGGCGTGCACCGTGCTCCCATGATGACCCTGGCCATCCTGAGGGCGCGGGGCTGGAGCCTGGGGAAGGCCATGGAAACCATCCAGACCAGCCGCCCCGTAGTGGACTTTGCCGACGTGTACGTCTCCAGCGTGGAGAGCTTCCTGCGCTCCCGTCTGGCCGGGAACCAGTAAGGTCTTCGGCGCCCTTCGTTGGAGCAGCTAACCGACTTCATAATTCCGGGCTCTGGCCGGCTGGGCTAAGCTCAGCCTGCGGCCGGGGACCCGGCCCTGCGGATGACGAGAAGCTTATGACCAGGATACCGTTGCGAGTGCACCGCCCGTGGAGGCGGTTTTTTTGTTGCGTCGTGGTAGTGCTGTTGACGGCGGCCGCGGGTTACCCCGTGCCTCCCGCCGCCCCTGCCAAGACAACCGTCTCCGACGTGCTCTATCGCGCCGACGGCACTCCCGCCGCCGGCACGCTGGTAATCTCGTGGCCCGCCTTCACCACCGCCGATCAGGCCCCGGTGGCGGCGGGCTCCCTTAGCGTGCCCATCGGCCCGGGTGGCGTGGTCAGCCTCGCCTTGGTGCCCAACGAGGGCGCCGAGCCCGCGGGCACCTACTACAAGGTCGTCCTCAAGCTGGCCGGCGGCGAGACCAGCACCGAGTACTGGACGGTGCCCGCCACTTCGCCTGCCAGCATCTCGGCCATCCGCGCCACGGTGATGCCCGCGGGGGTGGCCATCCAGGCGGCCTCGCGCGCCTACGTGGACACGGCCGTGGCCGGCAAGGCCAGCGACGCCGCGGTGCTGCACAACAGCGGGGATGAGAGCGTCGCCGGCGTGAAGCAGTTCTCCGCCTCTCCGCTGGTGCCGACTCCCACCGCCGACCAGGGCGCCGCCAACAAGGCATACGTGGACGGCGCTACCGCCGTCATCGGCAATCTCTTCGTCGCCAAAGCGGGCGACTCCATGGCCGGCCCGCTGACCCTGAGCGGCGACCCGGCCGCGCCCGGGCAAGCCGCCAACCGCCACTACGTGGACACGCAGATCGCCGTGGTGAGCGGCGGCCTGGCGGGCAAAGCCGACGTGGTCCACACCCAGGACGCCTCCACCATCACCAGCGGGACGCTGGACGCCGGCCGCCTGCCTGCCGTGCCGGTGAGCAAAGGCGGCACCGGGCAATCCTCCTGGACCTCCAGCCGCTGCGTGCGGGTGAAGAACGACGGCAGCGGGCTGGAGGCGGCGCCCGCCGACTGCGGCGTGGCCGAGACCGACTGGGCCAATCCCGGCGAGATCGGGCAGGCCGCGCCCAACAATGCCACCTTCACCGCCGCCAGCGTGCAGTCGCTCAACCACACCCGTTACGCCAGCCGCTTCAACGGAGCGGACGCCGGCGTGCGTCTCCAGGCCGCCATCAACGACCTGCCCGCGACCGGGGGCACGGTCGAAGCCGACTTCGAGGGCGCGCACACCATCTCCAGCGACGTCTTCGCCGGCATCAGCAAGCCGGTGCACCTCATGCTGGGAGCCGGGGCCTACTCCTTCTCCTCCAACGTCACCATCCCCGCCAACGTGACCCTGGAGTTCCGGCAAGGGG
>Ga0335082_10008681_pt1 | contig 11042 bp, 7 predicted proteins | sample Lox_Sample_41_FD_206718 | JGI IMG/M metagenome (GOLD analysis project Ga0335082, IMG submission 206718) | Soil microbial communities from Loxahatchee National Wildlife Refuge, Florida, United States - Lox_Sample_4.1 | ecosystem: Environmental > Terrestrial > Soil > Wetlands | place: USA: Florida... | reverse complement strand
CCAAACTCCCGAAGCACGACCTCGGCCAGTCGTTCGGCCATTGTTTCGATCAAACGGAACTGCTCTTTGTGGGCGATCTCGATCAGCCGTTGCGAGATTGCGGCGTAGTCAAAGGCGTCGCGGAGTTGATCCGTTTGGGCGATGCGGCGGACGTCGCAGCCGATCTCCAGATCCAGCGAGAACCGCTGGCCGGTTTTCTGTTCCTCCGGCGTGATCCCGCAATGGCCGTAAAATTCGAGATGATCGATGCTGAGTTTATCCACGTTTCTCCCCGGAGCTGACTATATCAGATCGTGCCGTGTACATCAATCAGCTAATACAAACAACGTTCATCGTGTTACATCGGCGGGTCCTGTCCTTCGGCAGCCCCATCCGTCCTCGCTCAGCGTCCTCCTGGGGTTGAAGGGGAACCACACGAAAAACTCCTTGGCCTTTCCGTTGCGGGCGGATGGGGCGCCCCGCCTGCGGCCACCCGCCGGATGTCACTCGAAACTTGTCGTTTGTGTTTGGTAAGGGCGCGGTGCGCCGTGCCCCTACGATACACCGTCCTACATCTGAAACTGCGCCTCGTACAAAAGGGTGTACATGCCGCCGCCGGCGAGGAGTTCCTCGTGAGTTCCGCGCTCGATGATCCGTCCGTTCTGAACGACGAGGATCTTATTGACGTGTTTCAAGGTGGAGAGACGATGGGCAATGATGAAGGTCGTGCGATGGAACGTCAGGGCGCCCAGCGCTTCCTGGATCTTGGCCTCGGTCTCGGTGTCGATGTTGGAGGTGGCCTCGTCGAAGATGATGATCGGCGGGTCTTTGAGCAGCGCCCGCGCGATCGCGATCCGCTGTTTCTGTCCGACCGACAGCTTCACGCCGCGTTCGCCGATCCAGGTCGAGTAGCCGTCCGGAAGCGAGAGAATGAATTCGTGGGCCCGCGCCGCTTCGGCCGCCGCGGTCACCTCTTCTTCGGTGGCATCGAGGCGTCCGTAGACGATGTTCTCTCGCACCGTTCCGTTGAACAGAAACGGCTCCTGAGCCACGACCCCGATCTGATCGCGGAGATACGAAAGTTTGAGATCCCGGACGTCTTTCCCGTCGATCGTGATCGCGCCCGTATCGACGTCGTACAGACGCATCAGCAGTTTGATGATCGTGCTCTTGCCGCTCCCGCTCGGCCCGACCAAAGCGATTTTTTCACCGGGAAAGGCCTGGAGCGCGATCTGCTGAAGGACCGGGGCGTTCGGGCGGTAGTGAAAGGAAACGTTCTTGAACTCCACAAACCCCTGGACTTTTTCAGGAAGCTGAACCGCGCCGGGTCGGTTGGAAACCTCCGGCACGGCGTCCATGATCTCGAAGACGCGCTCCCCCGACGCCAGCGATTGCTGTAGCATGTGATTCACCGAATGGATCTGGTTGATCGGGGTGTAGAACAGTCCCAGATAGCTCAGGAAGGCCACCAATCCGCCGACCGTCATCCGGCCGTCCAGAACCGCATGAGTACCGAACCAAAGAATCAGCAGCGTGCCGGTTGAGGCGATGAGGATCATGCCGGGAGAATAAACGGACCAGATGCGCGCCACCCGCAGATTGCCGCGGCTGTATTCCAGGCTTTGTCGGTTGAACCGTTCCACCTCGTACGCCTCCCGATTGAAACTCATCGTCTCGCGGATTCCGGAGATGCTGTCCTGAAGCAGCGCGTTGAGCTGGGCCGCCTGCTGTCGGATGACGTGATAGAGTTTGTGCACCCGGGTGGTAAAGACCGTCGCGCCCAGAACCAGGAAGGGGATCGGGATCAGTGCGATCAAGGCGAGCTGCCAGTTCAGGAAGAATAGCACCGCCATGATTCCCAACAACGTGAGGCCGGCCATGACCAGCGCCTCCACGCCGTCGATGAAGATCCGCTCCAGGTTGTTCACGTCGTTCACCACGCGGGACATGATCTCCCCCGTCGCGCGGTTCTCGTAATAGCTGACCGAGAGCCGCTGAAGGGCCCGGTAGATCTGGTCGCGCATGTCATAGATCACGCGCTGCTCCAGCGTGTTGTTGAACCGGATGCGCGCCGAGTTCAAAAGATTCCGGCCGAGATGGGCCGCGACCAGTCCGAGGATGAGCCATTTGAGCAGCGGGAGGTTCTCGCCCCGGATCACGTCGTCGATCACCCGCTTGAGCAGCCAGGGCGGGACCATTTCGAGCGTGGTGGTGAGGACGGCGCAGGCCAGGGTCAGGTAGGCCAGACGCTGATACGGTCTGATGTAGCGTATGACACGAAACAGCGAACGCATCTACTCGGCCTCTTCATCCTGCGGCTTCATCCAAAACCGCTCGTACTCTTTGAGGTGGGCCAGCGTTGAAAGATCGCGCATCCGATCCAGGAAAACCTTTCCGGCCAGATGGTCCAGCTCGTGCTGAATCACGACGGCCGGAAAGCCCTCGGCTTCCAGTTTCTGTTCTTTTCCGTTGCGATCCAGAAAACGGACCGATACCTTCTTGGACCGGGGCACCTTTCCCCGAAAACTTTCCACACTGAGACAGCCTTCCCATCCCTCGACCGTCTCCTCCGATTTGGAGAGGAAGACCGGGTTGACGAGGACCAGCAACGGCACGTCGGGAGCCCAGGGATATCGTTTGCTGTTGTGGACCTCGATCACGGCGATCTGCTTGGACTCGTGCACCTGCGGTGCGGCCAGGCCGACCCCGTCGTATTCATGCATTGTTTCGATCATGTCGTCGATCAACTTCTGGATCGCGGGACTTTTCAGTTCCGAAAGGGGAACCTCTTTGGCGATCTGCCGAAGAATCGGGTTGCCCAGTTTGGAGGTTTTTAGAATCGACATGAGGGTGCGCTCCTCTGTTCATTCGGCCGGACTTCGACGAGCCTTCGGCGTGAGCGCTCAGTCGAGCCGTTTGGGCCGGGGACCTTTCTCGAGACGGTGAAGACGGGCCGTCATCCGTTCCAGAGGAATCATGTCGCGCGTCCTCTGGCCGATCTCGATCCCTTTGCGGTAGATCCCCTTGGCCTCCTCGACCTTTCCGATTTTTTCCAGCGCGCCGCCGAGATGTTCATAGACGACGGTATAGTCCGGCTTCAGCGCGATCGCTTTTTCGAACGCCTCGACCGCCAGTGAGGCGGACTCGTCGGCCAGATAGGCCTGTCCCAGGCTGAACCAGAGCATCTCGCTCTCCGGCTCCGCGGCCAGCACCTTCTTGATCCGGTCGATCTTTTCCGAAGCCATCGGGCCGCTCGCAAGGAATGAATCTGAAGACATAGTATAGGGAAGTTGTCGATCAGCGTCAATCGGGAATCAACGGCAAGATCGTGATTGACTTGATGACGCGTTTTTGTTACTTTAATCACACCATGATGATTTCAAATCGAGACGAACTCGTAAAAATGGCGAAGACGGTTCGCAAAGACATCCTCCGGATGACCACGGCCGCCGGATCCGGTCATCCCACCAGTTCCTTCTCAACCGTCGAGATCCTGACCACGCTTTTCTTCCAGGTTCTGAGGCATGATCCGAAGCGGCCGGACTGGCCCGATCGGGACCGGTTTATTCTGAGCAAAGGGCATGCGGCGCCCGCGCTCTACTCTTTCTTGGCGCGCAGCGGGTACTTCCCGGTTGAACAGCTTACGACCTTGCGCAAGCTGGACAGCCCCTTGCAAGGCCATCCCGAGCGACACAGGATCGGCGGCGTCGAGGCCTCGACCGGCTCGTTGGGGCAAGGCATCTCGATCGGGATCGGCATGGCCCTGGCCGGGCGGCTGGATCGGAAGGACTATCGGGTATATGTGATGACGGGCGACGGCGAGTTGGATGAGGGCCAGGTCTGGGAGGCGGCGCTGTACTCCGGAAACCACGCCCTGGATCATCTCACCGTGATTGTCGACCATAATCAGGCCCAACAGGACGGTTGGGTGAAGGACGTGATGGATCTGGCCCCGCTCGCCGACAAATGGACGGCCTTCAAGTGGCATGCGATCGAGATCGACGGCCATGACTGGGATCAGATCGCGAAGGCCTTTGACGAAGCCCGAGCCACAAAGGGAAAGCCGACCGTGATCATCGCCCGGACGATCAAAGGCAAGGGTGTTTCATTCATGGAAAACAAGCCGGAGCTTCACGGCATTCCGCCCACGCCGGAACAGATGGAGCAGGCGTTGGCCGAACTCGATCAGCGTTAGTGTCCTTCCGAATCATTTGCCCCGTCGTCAGCGCATCCATGAGCACGCGGTATCATTCCAGTCGAATTTCTCAAGGACTCCTGTGGGCAGGGGTCGCCGTACTTCTTTCCTCCGCGGCCGTCCTTACGCTGGCCCAACCCCCCAAAAATGTGCTGCAACTCATTACGGACCAGGATGTCCTCCGCCAGGATCAAACAGCCAAGGAAAAAGGACTGACCGAGGTGGGCCGGTCGATGATTCTGGAATTAAAAGACGGTCCCGAGATCGATGTCCTCCGTCCCGGGGGCGGGGAGATCGGCCAGCAGCCGGTCGAGATCGACGTGGAGTTTAAACAATCCAAAGACGGGGCCGAGCCGAACATGTCCACGCTGAAGGTTCGGTATATCAAATTTTTCACGATCGACATCACGGACCGAGTCAAGCCGTTTATCATGGCCAACCGGATTCATGCCAGCCAGGCCGAGTTCCCAAAGGGCGACCACACCGTTGAACTCTATGTCGAGGACACCCAGGGCAAGGCCAGCTCAAAGGTGATCGAGTTCAAGGTGCTTTAGGTCTGGATGGAAGCCTTTTGGGCGACCGTGCGGAATTGACAAGCCTGCCTGTTTTTGGTTATAGTGATTTTCCCCGATTTTTGCATCTATTTTTTTATTAATGAACCGGATGCGGGAATAGCTCAGCGGTAGAGCATCGCCTTGCCAAGGCGAGGGTCGCGGGTTCAAATCCCGTTTCCCGCTCCATTTTTCTTGCGCTTCATAATTAGAAAGTCCGAACTCATGGTCATTTGGAGTTAAGGGGATGATGGCGATCGGGCAACATTTTTACACTCCGGTTTTCAATTAAGTATCGAGTCATTTCTTCGGCTGGAAGGGGTTTACTAAATACATGACCTTGTACCTGATCGCAACCAACCGACCGTAGATATTGAAGTTGTTCCTCCGTCTCGACCCCTTCGGCGACGATCTTGAGATTAAGGCTATGCGCAAGAGTGATGATGACTTCCACCAACCTCTTGTCATCCGGATTCGTTGAAACATCGCGCACAAAAGTCCGATCGATTTTTAATTTGGTCACAGGAAAACGCTGAAGATATCCTAAGGAAGAATAGCCGCTACCAAAATCATCTATCGAAATTTCCACTCCGATGGCGTTTAGGTCCCGTAACGTCATCTCCGCGCTATCGGCGCTTTTCATAATGATGCTCTCCGTAATCTCCAGTTCGAGATATTTGGGATCAAGACCGGTTTGCTTGAGCGTGCTGGCGATTATATTAGAGAGATCCTTTTGTTGAAACTGAATGGCTGAGAGGTTAACGGCTACATCCAAGGGGGGAAGGCCAGCGGTTTGCCATGCCATGTTTTGGGCACACGCGGTTTTCAAGACCCATTCCCCGATCGGCAAGATCAGTCCAACCTCCTCTGCAAGAGGAATGAACTTCCCCGGGAGAATCATTTTTTTACTCTTCGGTTGCTGCCAACGAATTAATGCCTCGGCCCCAATGATCTTTCCGGAAACCAGATCAATTTTGGGTTGATAGAAAAGAATAAACTCACCCCGTTCTACGGCATGGCGGAGACCGTTTTCAAGCCTCAATCGTTCAGAAATTTTTGCATTTAGGGTTGGGGAATAGATTTGATAATTGTTCTTTCCCTCCTCCTTAGCCCGATACATCGCAATATCCGCATTTCGAACGAGTGTCTCGTAATTTTCGCCGTCATCGGGATAAACGGCGATTCCTATACTGGCGGTGATAAAAATTTCACGTTCTTGCAGACTAAAGGGTTTTGACAGCGCGGTAAGGATCTTATCCGCGACAAGATAAGTAAGATCCGGGGAAGCCATGGCATCCAGAATCACGATGAATTCGTCTCCGCCAAGCCGTGCAACGGTATCTCCTTCACGAATACAATTTTTCAAACGTACTGCAACGGATTTGAGTAAGAGATCACCAAAGTTGTGGCCGAACGTATCGTTGATGTTTTTAAAACGATCCAAATCGAGAAACAGAACTGCGACGGCATTATGGGTCCGGGCGGCTCTAGAGGTCACCTGACTTAGACGGTCATAGAACAGAGTGCGATTGGGCAGGCCCGTCAGTGAATCGAAACTTGCCAAATAATTTAGTCTTTCTTCATCATTTTTCCGCTGGGTGATATCACGGAAGCTCCAGACTCTTCCCACGATTTTTTGGCCAACCTTCTGAGGTTTTGAATACCGTTCGAATAATCGGCCGTCTTTAAAATGCAAGAAATCTTGACTCTCAATCTCGGGCAGGGAATAGAGTTCCCTTACCTTCTTTAAAAAAACGTCAGGGTCTTTCAATTGATCAAGAACATGGGACAGAGCCTTGCTGTCATCTTTGGAGGCCAAAATGGAAGTCGGAATATTCCACATTTCAACAAACTTTTGATTGAAGCTGGTAATCTTTCCATTATTGTCAACAACCAGGATACCGTCGGTGGTGGATTCCAGGGCGGCATTGAGTAAGGAAAGCGTCAGTCGTTCCTCTTCCTCAAACCGTTTTCGCTCGGTGACATCCCGAATGATAACAATCCCGCCTAACGTCTCATCCTCCTCGTTGATGAGATGAGAAGCGTGACCTTCTACAAATATATGTTTTCCGGATTTTGATATGAAAAGATGGGCGTCCTGAACGGTGGCTGTTCTTTCGATCTGTGGTCTGGAAAAAAAATCCGATCCCACCGCACTTAATAGGAACGGTAAAATTTCGAAAGCGGGTTTACCCAGCGCCTCGACCTTGCTAACTTCGGTGAGGCGTTCCATGGCGGGATTCCAGACCGTAAAAAAAAAATCACGGTCGAAGGCCACGATGCCGTCCACGCTGCTCTTAATGACCGATTGGAGATAGGAATTCGCCTGAAATAATTCTTGAGAGCTGATCTTGAGTGAACGTTCAAACAGTCCGCGATCCTCGTCAAATTGCCGGTAAGTATCGTTGACCACGGTTGCAAATTTCAAGAGTTCTTGAGACAGGGAGCTCTCACGACCGAAGGCCCGCTTGATCTGGTGCCTTAAAAGACGATGGAAATTATTCACAGTCATCTCTCAGAGAAGGTGGTGATGGTCATCGACTGGTTATGAAATTCGCATTTCGAATTTGGGTTAAAAGGAGAATACCCTCCGTAAGAGTAGAATCCGGCAAGAACGGTTTGATTTCCCATAATTTCACGAACTCCTTCCACTTCTTCTCCGGTTCTCTGCTTTAGCACAAGTTTTCGACCCACACAACTGATCAAAACAGCCAATTCGGGGGAAGAAGAGCCGAGCGCTTCGTAACTGGCCTTGGCGGCTCCAATCGACCCTTCGATTAATCCCTCATAATTGGTTCTCATCAGGCGCGCGTATTCTCCCTGGGGAACATCGCCCGCAAAGATCATGCTCTTTTCTTTTTCGTCAACACCGAGGATCGTACGGACCACACTGGTAGACCCTTCTTTTTTTCGCAGACTCAAAGGGAAATGCAACGCGGTCGCCGGAAGGCCTTTCGCATGGTCACCGAGATAATTTTTATACAGTCCCAACGCAGATACCCCGTCAAACTCATACAAAATATTGCCCTTCGATCGCGTCACGAGTCTCTCCGGACCAAAGGGGTCCCAGCCGCCCATGGCTCCATAACCCACTTTTAATCTGTTCCCGTAAAGGCCTAACGCGGCGACGACGCTTTGTTCCGGCAGACCGTCCGATAACACCAAGGTTTCCTTAAAAAGGGCGCCGTCGCCCGATAGTCCACCTGTGACCGCAACGTGTGGGGGGAGATGTTTCATGAGTCCGGCGACCAGGTCACTAGCCTTAACATTGAGCCCGTCCGATATGACGAACACGTGACGCAATTCCCGTTTCGGAAGCGATTGTGCCAATTGTTCTCCCACCTGAAAGCTTTCCGCGCTGTTCTTAAGTTTCAGCTTCGTCCCTATGGTCTTTGTGTGGTCAAACCGGACAGCGGTGACAACCAGGGATTCATCAGATACCTGAGTTCCACAAATTTCACCCGAAGTTGAACAACCCAGGTGATTGGCCTTGGGATATGCTTTCTTGACTGTTTCAAGTAGGGCGCCCTCTCTTAGGATTGACCTGGATCCGAAAATTAAAACCAATTGTGCTGACTCTCCTAATTTTCCAAGGGACCCGCCTTCCCATCCTTCTGCTTTCGTCCAGATGTTCTGTTCGACTTTCATATTTTTTCTCCTGATTTCAAGTAACTACAAGGAATTAATGGCTCCCTGTAATCTCCTATATTTAAACTAACACAAACTGGAGGTTTGTCAATCTGCGGAAAGCTTTACTTCCGGAAGTCACCTCTTTGATAAAGGTTCGAATTGCTTCGGATAATCGGAAAAACCTATGTAAGGGATAATACCGACCTTGCGCAAAAGATCCATGATTGCGACCTGTGTGTAGTCTCACGGGTTTCCGAATCTTCCCAGCAACAATTTGCCTCGATTGTACGGCTAAAAGCCCGGATGATCTCCCCCTTCTATTTGTTCCAGCCAGAACTCAGTGGCCCGGGTCATGAAACTTTGGCCATGGTGTGGCTCTTTATCGACTATTAGAGATTTCTTGAGAAAACACGGTAAGTTGCCCTCTCCTTGCCCCATTGATTATCCGTGATCAACTGCATAAAGGCCACAACAAGCCCCAAGTCGCTTTGAGGAGATTTCTATACTTTTGTGGGGTTGACGTTAGTTGATGATTGGTGTATATAGCTATGTTACGCCTTTTCAAGGCGAGGGTCGCGGGATCAGGTCTCGTTTTCCGTTCCAGTTCAATAAATCAGTCCCCTCGCTTTTCGAATCCGTAATAAGACAGAAAGGGATCAGGTATATTTAAATTAAGACGAGCGGGTAGGTTAAATTTGAACATTTCACCTGAGGTTATGCGAAACATCTCATCTAAAATGACTATGGGGGGGAATCTCTTCTTGAAGTGCTCTTCCAGAAATATATTGTTGCTGATTGCTGGGGCGCTGGCCATGGTGTTGTCAGCGTGCGGTGGAGGTGGCGGAGGCGGTGAAGGTGGCGGAGGCACCAGCATCAAACCGCGCTATGCCTATGTAGCTAACGATAACGACAACAGTGTCTCAACCTATGTTGTTGATGACACAGGCGGCCGGCTTAAGTGGATCGGCAAAGTCGCCTCGGGATCAAATCCCGAATCCGTCACCGTAGATCCCTCGGGTAAATACGCCTACGTGGCGAATAACAGCAGCGGCAATGTTTCGCAGTACACGATCGGGGTGGACGGAAGCCTGACGCCGATGAGTCCGGCGACGGTTGGGGCAGGCACAGGTCCGAGTTCCGTTACGGTCGATCCCTCCGGTGGATATGCCTATGTGGCGAACACGACCGACAGCGACATATCGGCCTACATCATCGATCAAACCAAAGGCGTCTTAACAGAGATTGTGGGCTCGCCGTTTGGGGCGGGCACAAACCCCATCTCCCTCACGGTCCATCCCTCCGGCAAATATGCCTATGCGGCGAACCGTACCAGCAACAATGTTTCGCAATACACGATCGCGGTGGACGGAAGCTTGGCACCCATGAGCCCGGCAACGGTCGGCGCGGGCACAAATCCCGTCTCGGTCGCCGTGGCTCCCTCGGGTAAATATGCCTACGTGGCAAACTATGATTTGTTGAATACTGGCAATTCCACCATCTCGCAGTACAAGATCGGAGCAGACGGCAGCCTGACAGCAATGAGCTCCGCGACGGTCGCCGCGGGCATAAACCCTATTTCCGTGACCGTCGATCCGTCCGGATCTTACGCCTACGTGGCGGACTATGATTTGACGAACGCGAGCAACTCCATCATCTCGGAATACCAGATCGGTGCGAGTGGCGCTCTGACGCCCATGAGCACGGCAACAGTCGGCGCGGGCACGAATCCCGAATCGGTCATGGTCGATCCCTCCGGCAAATTTGTCTATGTGGCAAACTCTGGCAGCAACAACGTTTCTCAGTACACGATCGAAGCGGACGGCAGCTTGACCCCGTTACCGCCCGCCGTAGTGCCGGCTTACAACGGTCCTTTTTCAATCGCATTGTCCCACGGAACGGCATCGGTTAGTGCGGTTCCGAAGTATGCCTATGCGGCGAATGCGGGCGGCATCAATGTTTCGCAGTACACGATCGGCGCAAATGGTGCCCTGACGCCCATGAGCTCGGCGACGGTTGCCGCCGGTACAGTGCCCACCTCCGTCACGGTCGATCCCTCGGGGCAATTTGCCTATGTGGCGAATTTTGCGGACGACAACGTTTCGCAGTACACGATCGGCTCGGATGGCAGTCTGACGGCCATGAGCACGGCAACGATTGCCGCCGGCACATCTCCAAACTCCGTCACCGTGGATCCCTTGGGCCGATACGTCTACGTGGCGAACAAGGGCACCGACAACGACATTTCGCAGTACACGATTGGCTCGGATGGTAGTCTGGCGGCCATGATCACGCCCACGGTCCCCGCAGGCACACAGCCGAACTCCGTTACCGTGGATCCCTCGGGCCGATACGTCTACGTGGCGAACAATGGCAGCGGCACCGTCTCGCAGTACACGATCGGCACGGACGGCAGCCTGACGGCGATGAGCACGGCGACGGTTCCCGCAGGCACAAATCCCAGCTTCGTCGCCGTTGATCCGTCGGGCAGCTATGCCTATGTGACGAACAACGGCAGCGTCACCGTCTCGCAGTACACGATCGGGGCGGACGGCAGCCTGACGGCGATGAGCACGGCGACGGTCACCGCCGGCACAAACCCTATTTCCGTGACCGTCGATCCCTTGGGTAAATATGCCTACGTGGCAAACTATGATTTGTTGAATACTGGCAATTCCACCATCTCGCAG
>Ga0335082_10008680_pt1 | contig 11044 bp, 8 predicted proteins | sample Lox_Sample_41_FD_206718 | JGI IMG/M metagenome (GOLD analysis project Ga0335082, IMG submission 206718) | Soil microbial communities from Loxahatchee National Wildlife Refuge, Florida, United States - Lox_Sample_4.1 | ecosystem: Environmental > Terrestrial > Soil > Wetlands | place: USA: Florida... | reverse complement strand
GCTGCAGATCGGCAGCGCGCAGTTCGCGATCACGCAGCCGCGCGTACCCTGTTACAAGCTCGGCATCCGCCTCGGCGATGAGCGCATGCCCAGGCTGTTCGCGCAATCGGCGCGCACCGGTTTCTACCTGCGCGTGCTGCGCGAAGGCGTAATCGAGGCCGGTGACGCGGTGGACGTCATCGAAGCGGGCTACCGCGAGGTAGCGATCAAGCCGCTGTTCGAGGCCTATATGAACCGCGGCGGCAAGGAAGCGGCGAGCATCCTGCGGCGCGCGCTCGAAGTCCCGGAGCTGTCGCCGGAGTGGCGCGCCCAGATCGAGAAGCGCCTCGAGCGCGATCGCGAATGAGGATCGCGGCAACAGCGGGCAGCGCCGGCATCCCCGGCGCGAACGCCTGCGTGTTAATTATGTCCTTGCGCAATTCGACGGTTCCTGCCCAAGATTGCAGTGTGGCAAGTCCAAAGCCGGGGAAGAACGCGGCGTCGCGCCGATACGCTCCGCCTCCGCCCCGGTGACAGGGTTACAATAGCGCAAGCACTGCCGAATCCACCACCTCAACACCGCCTGAATATCGCGTTCGCCCCGCCGATGTCGACCAATCTCGAGAACTCCAATAGCGCGAGCCACTTGTTGCGCACGCGCAGCAAGATCGCGCCGGTGCTCGGGGCGCTTGCGACGCGCGATCAGCGCGTCACCGCGGAGCTCCCGGGCAGCCAGGATCTGTTTACCACGCGCATACTCCTCGCCGACCCGGTCGGGGATTTCATCATCGTTGCCGCAGCGGACGAGCCGCTCAATTCCGCCGTGCTCGCCCTGGCGCGCGTGACCATGGTCGCCGAGCCGGACGACTGGCATATCGAATTCGTCGGGCTCGAGCCGAAAGCGGTCGTGCATGAAGGCATCGCGGCGATTCGCTTCGGCTATCCGGAAATCCTGACCGTGCAGCAACGCCGGCAGAACGAGCGTTTCGATGCGGCGCCGGCAATCATGCTGCGCTGCGTCGCCGATGCCGGCGGCTTCGCGCCGTTCGACGCGCAGATCAGGGATGTCAGCATGGGCGGCATCAGCGTGCTCCTGTACCCGCCGGACGTGATGATCGAGCCGGGCACGGTGCTGGTGGGCAGCCGCATCGAAATTCCGGGGGCCGATCCGATCACCGTCGACCTGGAAGTGCGCTATTCGGAGCTGGTGACGCTGGAGGACGGCAGCCGCGCGCGCTGCTCCGGATTCCGCTTCCTCAACGCGTCGGACGAGGTCAAGCAGCAACTCATCGACGCGATCAACGGGCGCTGAGCCGCAGCGCGGTCGGCGCCGGATCTACTTCGCCTGCGCGAGTTGCTTCAGTGTGAAGGTGTAGCTGGCATCGCCCAGCGGCTTGTGACAGGCGAGGCACTCGGCCTGGTTCACGCCTGGGCGCTGCTGTTTGTCGGTAGTGAAGACGGCGTAGTTCCAATTGCCGTTGCGCAGCATGTCGGGGATGGCGTTGCCCCAACCGGCACCGCTCGCCATCGCCGTGTAGGCAATCAGCTTGTCCGCGACATAAAAACCGTCGCTGCCCATGACCGGCTTGCTGTCGGCGTCGAGTTTCGCCGCATAGACCTCAGCGAACAGCACCGAGCCGTCGGGCAAGTGCTTGCCTTCCTTCGCCGCCTGCACTGCGGCCGTGTTGGCGTAGAAGTAGCGAACCTGCTTGGTCGCCGGGAAATTGATCGTGTGGTATTTCGTGAACGTATTCTTGTAGTCTTCCGGGAAGGTCACGCGGGTCGTCGCGAGATTCGGCAGGAAGCTCGATTTGGCGCCCGTTTCCGGACCCGGCAGTGCGGCAAAATACGCCGCGACATTGGCCATGTCCTCGGGGCTCAGCTGCGCCGCGATCGCATTCATGATCGGGTTCTTGCGCGTGCCCTCCTTGAGCGCCTTCAACTGCGCCTGGATGTAGCCCGCCCGCTGCGCTGCGAGGTTCGGGATGGCCTCGCTCACGCTTACCCCGTTCGCGCCGTGGCAGGCGGCGCACACCGCGGCGACCTTGGCCTTGCCGGCTTCGGCATCGGCGGCCTGCAATCCCGGCGCGAAGGCCAGCACGGCGATCGTCGTGAGCATTTTCTTCATCGGGTCCCCCGCTAGTTGATTGCGCGCGTCTCAGACTGAAAATCGCGACCGAAATTCGGACCGCTGTTCGTTAACATCCGTCCGCCCGATTTATTCCGGCGCGCGCCCGGCGGCGACCGAACTGCGCGGCGCAGCCGCGACCGCAACGGCTTTGCGTCAGAGCTTGTAGCCGATCTGGCGCAGGAAGCCCTTGCGCCAGGCGACATCGGCTTCGGTCTCCACGCCCAGGGGAACTGCGCCGTCGATGACGCCGAGGATGCCGCGCCCGCGCTCGGTCTGCGCGATGACCACCTCGGTGGGGTTGGCCGTGGCGCAGAAGATGCGGCACACCTCGGGCACCAGCTTGAGCGCGTTCAGCACGTTCACGGGGAAGAAGCCATCGCCCAGGAACACGATGAAGCTGTGGCCCGCACCGATGGCGAGCGCGTTCCTCTGCGCGAGCTCTACCATGGCGGCGTCGGTACCCGAGAGCCGCACCAGGCACTTGCCCGACGCCTCGCAGAACGCGAGGCCGAACTTGATCCCCGGCACCGCGCCCACCAGGGCCTCGTGCACGTCTTCCACGGTCTTGATGAAATGCGTCTGCCCGAGGATGAAGTTGGTCGCTTCGGGCTTGTCGATTGCGACGGTGAGAAGTTGCATGCGGCCCCCTTGTGCGCGGTTCGGATACGCTGAAGTGTATTACTCGCCGCGCCGCGCCGAAAGCGCGCCCTGCTGCAGGCGCGCGCGCCGCCGCTGTTCGTCAAGCTCGCAGTGCGCCAATCCGGGCGACGCTTGATATTCGTCAATACCCGACTCGCGAAACTGACAAATGCTCCAATGCAGCTCCAATGAAACCGTTGCCCCGGGCGACGCGTCGCGGCGCGATGCGCGCGGCCCACGGCCCCGACCGCACCGGCGGCGCGCACCGACCGCAGCGCGTTCTGCAACATGAGCCTGATTCCGAAACTGCAGCACCGAGGACGACGCCTGGTCCGCGCGACGGCGACCGCGCTGCTGTTCGCCCTGCATGCGCTGGCGCCGGCCGCAGCGGCGGCCGGCCACGACCTGCCCGCCACTGGCGTGGAAGTGTTCGTGCGCGAGGGCTGTCCGCATTGCGAGGAGGCGCAGCGCTTCGTGGCGCGCCTGCGCCGCGACCGCGCCGCGCTGCAGGTGACCATTCACGACATCCGCAAAGAGCCCGCCGCTCTCGCGCGGCTGCGCGAACTCGCGGCCGCGGCAGGCGTGGCCACGCCCGGGGTGCCGGCCTTCTACCTGCGCGGCGAACTGATCGTGGGCTTTGCCGGCGAGAGCACCACCGGGGCGCGCATCGAGGCGCTGCTCGACCGGCGGCCGGCCGCGCCTGCGCCGAGCGGCCCCCAGAACGCGGCGTGCCCGCTGGATGAAGGCCTTGCCTGCAAACCCGAGCCGGCCGCAGCCGCGACGGCCGCAGCGGACGAGTCGATAGTCCTGCCGTGGCTGGACATCAGGATCACGGTCGAGGATATCGGACTGCCGCTTTTCACCGCGGCCATCGGCCTGCTCGACGGCTTCAACCCGTGCTCGATGTGGGTGCTGGTGCTGATGATTTCGATGCTGGCCGCGATCGGCGACCGCAGGAAGATGCTGATCATCGCGGGCACCTTCGTCGCGATCGAAGGCATCGCCTACTTCGCGTTCATGGCGGCCTGGCTCAACCTGTTCCTGCTGGTCGGCGCCTCGCGCGCGTCCGAAGTGGTGCTCGGGGTGATCGCGCTGGTCGCGGGCCTGGTCAACGTCAAGGATTTCTGGGCGCTGGGCCGCGGCATCACGCTCTCGATTCCCGCGGCGGCCAAGCCGGGGATCTACGCGCGCATGCGCCGCGTCCTGCACGAGGAGAGCATGCTGGTGACGCTCGCCGGCACGGCGGTGCTGGCGGTCCTGGTGCAGATCGTCGAACTGCTCTGCACCTCGGGCTTTCCCGCGCTGTACACGCGCATCCTGACGCTGCGCCACCTCGACGCATGGACCTACTACGGCTACCTGCTGCTCTACAATGTAATGTACATGCTCGACGACGTCGTCGTGCTCGCGATCGGCGTGATCACCCTGAGCCAGCACCGGCTGCAGGAGAGGGAAGGGCGCAGACTCAAATTGCTCTCCGGCATGGTGATGCTGCTGCTCGGGATCTACCTGATCGCGATCGCGCAATGAGCGAGGAGATCGATCGCCATGTTCGTGCTGCGTCTGACCGTACTGCTCGCCTGCGTCGCGGCCGCAGCATTGGCCGGCGCGGAGACGCTGGCGCCCGGCGACTACCGCTTCGAGCTGCAGATCGGCGGACGCAGCCGCAGCTATCTGGCGCACGTCCCGCCGCAGGCGAAGGCCGCGGCGCTGCCGGTGGTAGTCAGCCTGCACGGCGGCGGCGGCAACGCCGAGCAGCATCGGCGCAGCACAGGGATGGACGCGGCCGCGGACCGCGACGGCTACATCGCCGTCTACCCCAACGGCAGCGGGCGCCAGCGCGGGCGTTTTCTGACCTGGAATGCCGGTAACTGCTGCGGCTACGCGCAGGCCGAGGGCGTTGACGATGTCGGCTTCATCGCCGCTGTGCTGGACGACCTCGCGCGGCGCGCGGCCATCGACCCGCTGCGCATTTATGTCGCGGGTCACTCCAACGGCGGCATGATGGCGCACCGCCTGGGCGAGGCCCTGCCCGAGCGCATCGCCGCCATCGCCTCGGTTGCGGGCGCGCATGTACCGGCTGCCGCTGGCGGCCGCGCCATGCCGGTGTTGCAGATCCACAGCGCAGACGATCCGCGCGCGCCCTACGGCGGCGGCCTCGGGCCGCCGTTTCCGTTCACCGACATCCGCGTGCCGCATCCTTCGGTGGAGGCCACCCTGTCGGCATGGGTCGCGCGCGACGGCTGCGATTCCGTCCCGGCCGATCGCGAGGCGCGCGAGGCGGACGGGCACACGGCGCGGTTGCTCGTCTACGGCAACTGCCGCGATGGCGCGGAAGTGGCGCTGTGGCGGCTCACCGGTACCGGACACGGCTGGCCCGGCGCCGCGCCCGCGCTGGAACGCCTGCTCGGGCCGACAACCAGGGTGATCGACGCCAACACGGAAATCTGGCGCTTCTTCTCGCGTTTTTCGCTGCCGCGGAAATGAAACAATTTGTTTCATGGAATGCCGCGAGGGCGCGAGCTGTATATACTCGCGTGGCGATTTGAGCGTGCATCGGCGCCCGCGCCGCAACCTGCGCTGCACTGTGCGTTCGAGCATTGGAGACGCCCGCCATCCTTCCCGATCCTGCCATGCCTGATTCAGTCCGACGTCCGCGCGCGTGGCCGACGCTTGCAATTGCGCTGGTGCTGCTTGCCGCCGCGGGCACCGCCACGGCGCAGGCGGACGCGCGCGTCATCGTGAAATTCAGGCACGCGGCGGCGGTGGTGCGCCTGCACCCGCTGGCGGCGACGGCCGGCGCACGCGAGGCCGCTGATAGTGCCGCCGCGCGTGCCGATACGCTGAATGCGCGGCATGGCCTGCACCTCAAGAGCGGAAGAATGCTGAGCGAGCGCGCGCAAGTGCTGTTCTCGAGCGAACTCGACGCCGCGGCGCTGGTCAAGCGCCTCGGCGCGGACCCCGATGTCGAATATGCGGTCATCGACCAGCGCCGGCACCGGCTCCTGGTGCCCAACGACCCTTTGTACGCGCAAGGGCCCGCGATCAGCGGCAGCACCGGCGGGCCCGCGGTCGGCCAGTGGTACCTGCGCGCGCCGGCGGGTGAGATAGCGTCCAGCATCAACGCGCCAAGCGCATGGGACCGGACGACCGGGAGTTCCAGCATCGTCGTTGCGGTCCTCGACACCGGCGTGCGCCCGGAACACCCGGATCTGGCCGGCCGTCTGCTTGCCGGCTATAACATGGTCAGCGACCCCACCATAGCGAATAACGGCGTCGGCCGGGATGCAGACGCATCCGATCCGGGCGATTGGGTCACCAGGGCGGAGTCCCGCAATTCGTCCGGTCCCTTTTTTGGCTGCACCGTAGAAAACAGTTCTTGGCACGGCACCATGACTTCCAGCTTGATCGGTGCGGCGACCAACAACGGCACCGGCCTGGCGGGCGTCGCCTGGGGAATCAAGCTCCAGCCCGTGCGCGTGCTCGGCAAATGCGGCGGATTCGACTCGGACATCATCGCCGGAATGGAGTGGGCGGCGGGCCTGTCCGTTCCGGGTGTTCCCGCGAACCCGAACCCGGCGCGCGTGATCAACATGAGCCTGGGCGGAAGCGGTACTTGCGCTCAAAGCTATCTGGACGCGCTCAATGCGATCGGCAGCCTGCAGAATCCTCCGGTCATCGTCGCCGCGGCAGGCAACAGCGACGGTCAGGCGGTAGGGACGCCGGCCAACTGCCCGGGAGTGATCGCCGTCGGCGGCCTGCGCCACGTCGGAACCAAGGTCGGATTTTCCGATGCCGGTCCGGAAATCGCAATCAGCGCCCCGGCCGGCAACTGCGTCAACACCAGCAGTTCCCAGCCCTGCCTGTATCCCATCCTGGCGGCGACGAATACCGGCACGACGACGCCCGCGGCATCCGCCTATACCGACAGCTTCAACTACAGCATCGGTACGAGCTTTGCCGCGCCTCTGGTCGCCGGTACCGCCGCGCTGATGTTGTCGGTGCAACCCTCGATGACGCCGGCCCAAGTCAAGACCGTGTTGCAGGCGTCGGCGCGCCCCTTTCCTTCCAGCGGCGTCGCCGACGATCCGCAGACCGGCCCGATCCCGCAATGTCATGCGCCCGACAGCAGCACGCAGATCCAATGCTATTGCACCACGAGCACCTGCGGCGCCGGCATGCTCGACGCCGGCGCGGCGGTGGCGGCCGCGTATGCGCTGGGCACTTCGGCGGACGCCGGCGTGACCAAGGACGTGCGCAGCTACATTCCCGCCGCAATGGCGGCCCTGGGCTACACCAGCTATGTGCGCGTGATCAACAGCGGCAGCACGGCTACGCCGGTTTCGGCGGCGCTGATCGACGCAACGACGGGCGCCGTCGGCGCTTCCGCGCAATTGACCGCGGCGCTGCCCCCGGGCGCCGCTGTCACCTACTCGGCGCAGCAAATCGAAACAGCTTTGGGCGTCTCCCTGCCCGCTGCGAGCAGACCCCGCCTGCGCGTCAGCGCGAGCGTGCCGATCGAGGTGCAGTCGTTCCAGTCCAACCCGACCGGGGTCGTCGGCGAGAACCAGGCTGCGGCCACCGGCGCTTCGAGTTATTACGTCCCGAGCTATATTCCCGCGGCGCTGGCAGGATCCGGCTTCTACAGTTTCATCCGCGTCATCAATGTCGGCGCGGCCGCCACCCCCGTCCAGGTCGCGGTCGTCGACGGGAACAGCGGCGCCACCGCGGCGTCGGGACAACTGACGGCGGCGCTGCCTTCCGGCGGCGCCGCCACGTTCACGGCACAACAGATCGAGGCGGCGCTGGGGGTTGTCCTGCCCGCGGGCAGCCGGCCGCGCATGCTCGTGTCGGGCTCCGTGCCATTGGAAGTTCAGTCGTTTCAGGCTAACCCCGGCGGCGTGGTCACGCAGAACGGGAGCGCGCGCGGCGGCACTACCGTGCCGGTGCAGAGTTATATTCCGGCAGCACTTGCGGCGAGCGGGTTCAGCAGTTTCATCCGCGTCATCAACAACGGCACGCTGCCCACCTCGGTCGCGGTCGCATTGATCGATGCGTCCACCGGCCAGACGCGCGCGTCGGGCCAGCTGGCGTCCGCGCTGCCGGCGAACGCCGCCGTCACGTTCAGCGCAGCGCAGGTCGAGGCGGCGCTCGGCGTCGCCCTCGACGCCCAGGAGCGGCCGCGCATACTCGTGACCAGCCCATCCAATGATCTGAGCGTCCAGTCGTTCCAGTCGAATCCGGGCGGCGTGGTGACGCAAAACCTGGAGACGCGCAGCGGCAGTTCCATCGACGTGCCGAGCTATATTCCGGCCGCCATGGCGCAGTACGGCTACGCCGGCTTCCTGCGCGTCATCAACACCGGCAGCGCCGCGACGCCGGTTTCGGTGGCGCTGATCGACGCGGCGACGGGGCAGGCAGGCCCGGCGCGACTGCTGAGCGCATCGCTGCCCGCGGGCGCCGCCGCCACTTTTTCCGCCTATCAGGTCGAGGCGGCGCTCGGTGGGCCGCTTCCGGCGGGGGACCGGCCACGCATCCGCGTGACGGCGAACGTACCGATCGAGGTACAGTCGTTCCAGTCGAGCCCGACCGGAGTCGTCGTCGAAAACGGGGGTGTGCAATGATCAGGCGCAAACCGTGATCGCGGGCCGCATCACCCGCCGCCGCTTTCTCGGTTCGCTCGCCGCGCTCGGGCTCGGGTCCCTGCGGCCGCTCGAGGCGATCGCCCTGCAGGCCGGCGAACCGAGCAGGACGGCGCAAAGCACGGCCATGCAGCGGGCGGCGCACCAGCTGCTCGAGCGACCTTTGATATTCGACGACCCGATGGCTTTGCACATGCTCGGCGCTCGGCGCGTGAAGTGGCTCGCGCTGAATCTCGAGCGCTACCGCGCGCCGAGCAGGCGCGCGTGGCGCGCCTTCCTCGTCACGCGCAGCCGTTACGCCGAGGACGAGCTCGCGCGCGCTTACCGCGAGGGCACGCGGCAATACATCGTCCTCGGCGCCGGGCTGGATACGTTTGCCTACCGCAATCCGCATGGCAAGCGCCTGCGCGTATTCGAGGTCGACCACCCGTCCACCCAGGCATGGAAGCGCGCCCAGCTGCGCGAGCACGGGATCGAGCTGCCGCGATCGCTGACCTTCGTTCCAGTGGATTTCGAGAGGCAGTCGCTCGCGCTTCGTTTGCGCGAGGCGGGGTGGAGGCGCGATGCCCCCGTATTCATTTCCTGGCTGGGCGTGGCGGTATATCTCACGCGCGACGCGGTGATGCAGACGCTGCGCTTCGTGGCGGAGTCCTGCGCGCGCGGAAGCGAGATCGTGTTCGACTTCGGCGTTCCGGACGCGGCGCTGGACGAATTGGAGCGGAAGCGGCGCGCAGAGCAGGCAAGAGGCGTGGCCGCAGTCGGCGAGCCGTGGATCAGCTATTTCGATCCGCAGGCGCTCGCCGAAGATATGCGGGCGATGGGTTACTCCGATGCCATGAGTTCCGGCACGAAGGAATTGAACGCCCGCTATTTCGCCTTGCGGACCGACGGATTCGGCCTCTACGGTTCGGGCCGCATCATGAGCGCGCGCGTCTGACCCCGGGCGCCGGCGGACTTTCGGCCGGAGTCCGGCCGCGCGCGGCTGCCTGTCGCGCACAACGCGGCCCATGAACGCCGGCTCGCACAGGCCGCGGACGCGGATTCGGCGGGTCGGGCGCCCCGGGCGCGCCGCCGGCGCATTGCGCTCATCCGGCCAATCCGCAGTTCACTCCACGCTTCCTGCGGTTCGTCGCAACGGGCTCGAACATCGCGGCTGACTGTCCTAGAGTTTCATCGACAGCGCAACGGCGCTACCGCACGGGAGGTCAAGATGAACACCGGAATCGCAGCGAAGACACAAACCAAATGGCTCGCAGGCGTCGTGGCATCGATCGCGAACGTGCTGCTGCTCGTCGGCGTGATCAGCCTGGCCGATCACTATGCGCGGGCCGCAGCGGACGTGCAGGTGGAGCCCGCCCCCCTGGCGCAGCAGATGGTAACTGCGCCGAGCCGCGACTCTTGATCCCGTCAGGGCCCGGGACACGCCGCGAAATCCAAGACGCAATTTCAGAATTGTCGAAATGGCCCCTTGCCTCAGGGGAGCACGAGAGGAGACGCCCGAAGGTCTCGATCCCTCTCGAGGGAGAAAGTCCCCGTAGGGAAAATCCCCTCGTCTTGAAGTGAGCTCTGATACCCCCCTGGAGGGGAAGATCCCGCTGGCGGATCTCCCCTCGTTTTTTTGCCGCCGAGTGTCAGCAGACCCCGCGCCGCGGTACTATCCGATGCCTCCGGCCGGCAGGCCGGGCCACAACCGAAGGAGGTCCACGATGAAACTACTGTTGCGCGCGCTTTTCGCGGCGGCGCTGATGGCGCTGGCGGCCGTTTCGGCAAGCGCGGGCGAGCCGCCGTGGGTTGCGAAGAGCAACGAAGACGCCAAGGTCCTGCTGCAGGTACTGGCGAAATACTCGCCCGAGTACGCGAGCCGGCTAGGCGTCGACGGTTTCGACGAAGACATCACCGACCTCTCGCGCGACCAGTTCGAGCCGCGCGAGCGGGACACGCGCGCGGCGATGGCGGAGCTGCAGCGGCGACTGAAGTCGGAGAGCGATCCGAAGGTGAAGCAGGACATCGACATCCTGATCGGCGCGGCGCAGGACAACCTCACCAGCCGCGCGCTCGACCGCAAATACTTCCTGCCGTTCGTCGACGTCGCGCAGATGATCTACGGCGTGACGCAGCTGATGCTCGACCCGCGCATTCCGAAGGAAAGGCAGAAGACGCTGCTGGTCCGTCTGGAAAAGTACGCCGGCCTGGCGCGGGGCTACCGTCCGCTCACCGAACTCGCGAAGGAACGCACCCTCGAGCGCGCCAAGGCGGCGCCCGGCCTGCTTGGGCCATTCAAGGGCGAGGTCGAGCAGACGCTCAGCGACGAACCCACTTTGCTCGCGGGCGTCAAGAATCTGCTGGTCAAGAGCGGATTGCAGGGGTGGGAGAAGAGCTATGCCGCGCTCGAGACCCAGCTCGCGGACTACAATGCATGGGTCAGGGCGACGATCCTGCCGCGCGCGCGCGCCGACCACCGCCTGCCGGCGGAGGTCTACGCCGACAACCTGCATCAGTATGGCGTCGACATCCTCCCCGAGGAGATGATAGCCCGCGCCCTGACGTCGTTCTCCGAAATCCGCAACCAGATGAACATCACCGCCGGGCTGGTCGCCAGGGAGCGCGGCTTCCCCGACCCCGACTACCGCGCGGTCCTGAAGCGGCTCAGGGC
>Ga0335082_10008679_pt1 | contig 11045 bp, 8 predicted proteins | sample Lox_Sample_41_FD_206718 | JGI IMG/M metagenome (GOLD analysis project Ga0335082, IMG submission 206718) | Soil microbial communities from Loxahatchee National Wildlife Refuge, Florida, United States - Lox_Sample_4.1 | ecosystem: Environmental > Terrestrial > Soil > Wetlands | place: USA: Florida... | reverse complement strand
GTCGCCGTCGTCGTCACCAGCCTGGACCGGGCCCGCGACCGGCCGCACCGGCCCGCCGTGATCAGTGCCGCCGCCCAGGGAGCAGGCCCGGACCAGTTCACCATGACCAGCTACTACCGCGACGAGCTGACCGGCCTGCCGGAGATGGGCCTGGTCGGCGGCCAGCTGTGGCGGCAGGCCGGGATCGGCCCGGCCGACGTGCGCACCGCCGTGCTGTACGACCACTTCACCCCGTACGTGCTCATCCAGCTGGAGGAGCTCGGCTTCTGCGGTCGCGGCGAGGCCAGGGACTTCATTGCCGGCGGCGCGATCGAGCTGGGCGGCCGCCTGCCCGTCAACCCACACGGCGGGCAGCTCGGCGAGGCCTACATCCACGGCATGAACGGCATCGCCGAGGCGGTGCGCCAGGTCCGCGGCACGTCGGTCAATCAGGTCCCCGGCGACGGCCCGGTCCTGGTCACCGCGGGCACCGGCGTCCCCACCAGCGGCCTGATCCTGGGCTAGCGGTTACGGCGCGAGCGTCACCGGGATCAGCTGGACGTTGACCGGTTGCCCGTCCTTGGCTGAACTCTCGAATACCTCGATCGTGCCAGGCTGGGGCCGCGGAACCGAGTAGGAGACCGTGACCGAGTAGTCGCCGCGGCAGCCGGTGCCGCAGCTCGCGGTGGTGAATGTCCTGGCGATCTCGTGGCCGGCCGGATCCAAGATGCGCACGCTGACCGTTGCCTCGAACACGTCGGCCGTGCCAGACACGGTAACCGGGCTGGTCACCCGCGCCCCGATGACCGGGCTCCGCACCGTGATCGCGGGCAGGTAGCCGCTGTACATCGCGCGAGTCTGCGGACTTTGCACCGGGACCCCGCCGACCACGGTGACACCCTGGCCGTTGATCGCGAACCGCACGCCGGTGACCGTCGGGAACTGCGTCAGCGTGTAGACCACCTGCGCGATCCGCAGCGGCATCGCCGACGGGGTGGCGGCCGACTCGAACGACGAGCTGAGATCGACGGTCGCGATCCCGGCGGAGATGCGCACGCCACGCACTGTCGTGCCGGCCGGGATCCGCGAGCGAAGACCGGCCGCATACTCGGCCGCCGAAGGACCGGTCAGCATGCGGTCAAGCGCGGCCTGGCCGATACCTGTTGTCGCCGGAACGGTCCGGTTGGTGACGAATAGCTTGCCGTTCCGGCTGAACCAGGCCTGCAGGCCGATCTCCCGGGCCGGGCCCTGAGTCGGCGTCGCCGTCGGTGGCTGGCCGCTTGGTGCGGGCGCCGCGCTCGCGGTCCCGGTGCCCGGGGACACGGCCGGACTGGATGGCGTGGCGGTCGCGGTCGGAGCCGGACCGAGCGCGCCGGACGAGGGCGCCCCGCAACCAGCGGCGAGCAAGCAGACGCCACTGATCATCATGATGGGCAGGCGCTTCATGGGTTCTCCTTCATATGCCCTTACCGCCCCACTGTGCGCCGGCCAGCCAACCGGCGGCTCACCGCACCATCACGGTTCGCTCACATCGGCGGGAGGCCCGAGCGGCAGGGTGAGCCGGAACACCGACCCACCTGCCACGTCGCTGGACACGCTGATATTTCCGCCCAGGAGCCTGGCGTTCTCGAGCGCGATAGCCAGGCCGAGACCGCTGCCCACGCCGGTCCGGGCCGAGTCGGCTTTGTAAAAGCGCTCGAAGACGTGCGGCAGGTGCTCGGGCGGGATGCCCGGACCCCCGTCGGCCACGTCGATGCGGCCGTGAGCACCGTCGGTGCCGGTCCGCACCGTGACATCCCGGCCGCTGTGCTCGACCGCGTTGCCGACCAGGTTCGCCAGTATCCGCTCGATCCGGCGCGGATCGGTGGTCAGCGTGAGCGGCCCGCCGTCCACGGCTACCTGGTCCTGCCAGCCCCGCGCGCTGATCAGCGCGGCCACGACGGACCGGACGTCGACCTGCCGCCGCAGGACTGGCTCAGACCCGGCGTCGAGCCTGGAGATCTCCATCAGCTCGTCGACCAGCGTCCTGAGCCGGCGCACATCGGCGACCATCAGCTCAACGGGGCGGCGCGCCGAGTCGGGCAGGTGGCTGACCTGGCTGCCGAGCAGCGAGGCCTCGGCCACCAGGGCGGTCAGCGGCGTGCGCAGCTCGTGCGCGACGTTCGCGGTGAACCGGAGCTCGCGTGCCTGAGCCGCCGAGAGGGCGGCGATCTTCGCCTCTAGCGCGTCAGCCATCTCGTTGAATGCAGCCGCCCAGGCGCCGAACTCATCCGCCGCGCCGACCGGCAGCCTGGTGTCGAGGCGGCCGCCGGCGATCAGCCGGGCCGCCTCGCTCGCCCTGGCGACCGGTCCCAGCGTTCGCCGGGCGAGCACACGCCCGACCAGCGCCGCCGCCAGCAGCACGCCGAGCCAGGCCACCGCCAGGGTATTGCGCAGCTGAGCCAGGTTGCGCTCGATGCTTTGCTCGGAGAAGAACAGGTACAGCTGAGCGTTCGACCCCGGCACCCGGCCCGCCACGACCAGGTAGGGCTGCCCGGCAACGTCCATCCGCTGGTAGCCGAGCTGCCCCTGGCGGACGAGGCCCTGAAGTACGGCCGGGATCGGCGGGTTCACCTGGGCATCGGAGGCGACCGTACGGCCGCCGGGGAAGATCAGCACCGCGTGGGTGCCCCGCTGCTCGTAGGCCCGGACGAAATCACCGGCCGCCTGGTCGGTGATGGTGGCGGCGAGGTTCAGGTCCTCCCTGGCCTCGGCCGCGCTCGCGGCCAGCGAGCCGCCCAGCCGCGCGTCGCGCACCAGCAGGTACGACGCGACCGCAAGAGCCCCGGCCGAGACCGTCGCTACCAGCACGAAGGCGACGACCAGCCGCCGCCGCAATCCGCCCGGCCAGATCCGTCCGCGTCGGCCGCGTCGGCCGCGAGGCCCGTTCGGCTCCCGGGCCATGCCGTCAGGCCCGGTCCAGGCGGTAGCCGACCCCGCGGATCGTCTTGATCACCGCCGGATGCGACGGATCGTCTTCCACCTTGGCCCGCAGCCGCCCGATGGCCACGTCTACCAGGTGGGACTCCCCGAGGTACTCGTAATCCCACACCCGCTGCAGCAGCAGCTCCCTGGTGAACACCTGACCCGGCCGGCTGGCGAGCTCGAACAGCAGCCGGAACTCGGTCGCGGTGAGCGCGAGCTCGGTGCCGTCCTTCCGCACGGCAAAACCGGCCGGGTCGATCTCCAGCCGGCCGGCCACGATCGGCCCGGCCTCGGCCGGAGCTGCCGCCCGCCTGAGCATGGCCCGCAGCCGCGCGATCAGCTCGGGCAACTCGAATGGCTTCTTGACGTAGTCGTCCGCGCCTGACTCCAGCCCCACCACCACGTCGATGAGGTCGGTCCGTGCCGTCAGCATCACGACCGGGACCCGGCTGAATTTCCTGATCTCGCGGCAGACCTCGAATCCGTCCAGCGACGGCAGCATCACGTCCAGGATCACCGCGTCGAAGCCGCCCGCGCGGACCTTCGCCAGGCCCTCCCGGCCATCGGTCGCCGTGGCGACCCGGAAGCCGGCTGCCTTCAGCCCGATAGACACGATCTCACGGATCGAAGCGTCGTCCTCGACCAGCAGCAGGCGCTCGTCCACAGTGCACCAGATTTCGATGGATGCTCAACCGCTCGCAGGCCAGCTCTGTGGGGAATGCTACTTCGTCCCCGAGACAGGATCGTGCCCGACCGCATCAGTAGACATGCTGAACCGGGGGCGTGGGGCGGTAGCCGGCCCGGTCAGCCTCGGCGAGGCAGACTTCTGCGGGCTGGATGCCGGCGGAGGTGTGCGGGCTGCGCACGGACGCCGCGGCGGAGGCGACCGCCAGCCGCAGGCAGCGCTCGACCTCCCAGCCGTCGTGCAGGCCCAGGATGACGCCGGCGGCGAAGGCGTCGCCCGCGCCTATGGTGCTGCGGACCTGCTCGCGCGGCAGCCGGACCGAGCCCTGGCGCCAGGTTCGGCCGCCCGGGGCGGCGGCGACGCAGCCCGCCGGGACGTGCACCACCGCGAGCGCCGAGACGCCGCGCTCGATCAGGCCGAGCGCCATCGCCTCCAGCGCCGGCCAGTCTGCCGGCCCGTCCGCGGTGGGCGCCGGAGCGTCGATGCCGGTCAGCGCGCCGGCCTCGAGTTCGTTGATCACGATGCTGTCCAGGTAGGGCAGGCAGGGCCGGGCAACCCGGGTGGTGCGGTCCGGTGCCAGGCTGACCATTTCCATGTTGGTGTGCAGGCCCGCGGCCTGGGCTCGCCGGAGCAAGGCGGACCAGCCGTTGCCCCCGCCGGGCTGCGGGCGGTCCATCACCGAGTGGATGCCGGGTGCGCCCGCGTGCAGGACCCGCGCCAGCCCTAGGTCGGCGGCCGAGGCGTCGAATAGCGCGTTGGCCCCGCTGTTGTGGAAGAAGGTCCGCCGGCCGCCATCCCGCTCGATCATCGCGTCGGTGAACGAGGTGACCGCGCCGGCCAGCTTCCTGACGCCGGCCACCTCGATGTCCAGCCGTCGGCACTCGGCCAGGATGAAGGCGCCGTGCTGGTCGTCGCCGATGGCGCCGAGCACCCCTATCGGGAAGGTCGCCCCGAGCATGCGCAGGTCGACGGCCATGTTGAGGCCCGGACCGCCGGTGCTCAGCGATACCTGCTCGATCGTGGCCAGATGATCGAGGGCTGGGTAGGCGTCGATCACCTTGGCGACATCGACGAGAATCGTCCCGGCGCACAGGACCCCTCTGCGGCTCATATGGGGCGGCTCATCCGGTCATCCGGCACGCAGCACGGGATCGGTCACCTCTAGGTCGGCCTCGAGGTCGCGGTGCGGGGCGACCTCGGCCTTGGCCAGGGCATCGTGGTAGGCGCGAACGGCATCGGCCGGACTCAGCTCGCCCCGCAGCACCGGCCGCATCAGGCCGACCAGGTCCAGCTGCGACTCCGCGTGCTGGATCTTGCGCCCGAACAGGGCGACCCGCGCGCCGTGCCGTTCGGCCTGGTGCAGCAGTTCGAAGGTGTCCCGGGTAGTGCCTGCCGACCCGCCCAGGATGCCGACCACCAGCGACGGATCGTATCCAGCCAGTTCGGCCAGTGCGTCCGGGCCGTTGTAGGCCACCTTCAGGAACAGCGGCCGCTGCGCCACGGTGACCCCGGCCAGGGCACGAGTGATCGAGTCGTTGACGAACGCGCCAACCTGACCGGCCGCCAGGGCGGCCGGCGCGTTGGGGTTGAAGACCTCGAGGAAATGCCGGATGCCCAGCGCGGCGGCCTCCCGCCGGAAACTGCCGTACGCCTCGAGCGTGGCCAGGTCGTGGTCCAGTTCGTTGTTGAAGGTCATCGAGTACAGCACGAGATCGCAGAACGGACGGACCGCGGACAGGTCGGCCGTGCGGAACGGCCGCGACGGCAGGGCGGGGTAGCGGCCGCCCCGGCTGTTCCAGATGTCCGTGCTGTCGTTTCCCCGCACGGCCAGGGTCATATCTCCCAGCGAGCCGTCCCGGGCCAGCCGCTCCCCGTTGGCCGCCGAGGTCAGCATGATGTCGAGTTCGCCCTGGGCGACCAGGGCTCGCATGTCGTCGAGGAAGTCGCCGCGCGTGCGGTACCGGCCGGACCCGGCCGTGCGGGCCGGCCCGGCCGTGCGGGCCGGTCCCGCCGAGGTGAGGCCGAACGCCATGTCGGCGTCCTTGGCGTCCGCGATCACGAAGTCGCCGGGGGTGTACCGGCCCGCCGTGATGGCGCCCAGCTTGCGGTCCAGGCGGCGGACGGCCGGATCAGGCATGGACACCGGATCAGGCATGGACATCGGTCAGCCTCTCAGGTGGGTCGGCTTTCTGGAGTGGCGTAGTGGTCGAGGTCAGCGAACGTCTTCCTGACGCCCCCGTCCAGCAGGGCGGTCAGGATCGAGCTGTACGTCCGGGTGAACCGGGTGTCGTCGGCTAGGTCGCCGAAGACCGCGCGGTTGTCCTCGAGGAATGCGGCCGGGTGCCGGCGCTGCCGTCCCGCCGCGGCCCGCAATTGCGGCGCGAGAATGTCGTCGATCTCGTACCTCTCGCCGTTCTCGTCGATGCCCTCGGCGTAGCGGGCCCAGCTGGCCACGACCGCCGCCGAGCGGGTGACCGGACCGTCGGCCGCGAGCTGGTGCCGGATGACCGGGAGCAGGAACTTGGGAATGAGATCGGAGGTGTTGGCGCACAGCCGGGCTACGGTGTCGCGCACCTCCGGGTTGGAGAACCGCTCGATGAGCTGGCGGGCGTACTGATGAACGTCGATGCCGGGCACCGGCCGCAGGGTGGGGATGGCTTCGGCCGTCATGTAGTCCATCAGGAACCGGCCGAACAGCGGGTCCGTGGTGACCTCGTGCACGAGCCGGTACCCGACCAGGTAGCCGGGATAGCACAGCGCCTGGTGACTGGCGTTGAGCAGCCGCAGCTTCATGAGCTCGTAGGGTTCCACGTCGGAGACGATCCGCACGCCGGCGTCTTCCAGTGGCGGCCGGCCGTCGGCGAAGTCGTCTTCAAGCACCCACTGGGTGAACGGCTCGCAGAACACCGGCCACCGGTCCTCCAGGCCGAACCGCCGGCTGAGCTCGGCCCGGTCCTCATCGGTCGTCTGCGGCGTGATGCGGTCGACCATGCAGTTAGGGAACCGAACGTGCCGGGTGATCCAGTCCGCCAGCCCGGGATCGCGCAGGCGGGCGAACGCGGTGAACGCCCGCTGGCTCACATGGCCATTGCCCTGGACGTTGTCGCAGGACAGGATGCTGAAGGCGGGGATGCCCCGGTCACGGCGGCGGGCCAGCGCCTCGGTCACCAGCCCGAAAACGGTGCGCGACGCGGCGCCCGGCCGCAGGTCGGCCAGCACGGACGGCTCGGACGCGTCGAACTCCCCGGTGACCGCGTCGAGGTTGTAGCCGCCCTCGGTGACGGTGAGCGACACGATCCGGGTCGCCGGGTCGGCCATCTTCTCGATCGCGGCCCCGGGATCGCCGGGCGCGAACAGGTACTCCACGATCGACCCGATCACGCGGGGCTCCCAGGTGCCGTCGCTATGCCGCAGGACCAGGGTATACAGGCCGTCCTGGGCGGCCAGCGCGTCGCGCATCGCGGTGTTGGACGGCTGCACCCCGATACCGCAGATGCCCCAGTCCATCGCCGCGCCGCGGTTCATCAGCGTGTCGATGTACATGGCCTGGTGCGAGCGGTGGAAACCGCCGACGCCGATGTGCACGATCCCGGTCGTCACCTGGCGGCGGTCATAACCAGGCACCGGCACGTTCAGCTCGGCCAGCGTTCTCCCGGTCACCGTGGTCATGCGGCTCCTTCCCCAGTCAATCGCAAGGCTGGGACGATATGCCGGAACCTGGCGTGACGTTCCGCGTGGAAGGCGGTCATGGCCGGATCCGGCTCGGCCGCCAGGGCGGCCGGCGGAGCCAGCGGTCCGGCGATGTCGTCGAAGCTCAGCAGGCCCGCCGCGCAGGCGCCCAGCAGGGCCGCGCCCCGGCCGGACGCTGCGGGCACGTCCACGGCGTACAGCGGCAGCCCGAGCACGTCCGCGAGCAGCTGCCGCCAGCCCGCCGCCAGGGTGCCCCCGCCGGCCAGCCGCAGCCGCGCCGGCCGATCCTCGCCGAGCAGGGCGTCGAGCGCGTCGCGGATCGCGAACGCGGTTCCCTCGAGCGCGCCCCGCAGCAGCGACGTCCGGTCATCGGCCAGCGACAGCGCGGTCCAGGAGCCGCGCAGCGCCGGATCGCAGTACGGTGTCCGTTCCCCCGACAGGTGCGGGACGAAGATCGGGTCGTGCGGCCGGCCGGGGCGGTCCGCGCTGGCGTACAGCTCCGCCCAGCTGGCGTTCATGACTTCGCGCACCCAGTTCAGGCTGAGCCCGGCGCTGAGGGTGGCGCCCATCTGGTACCAGCCATCCGGCGTCGCCGACCGGTAGAGGTTGACCCCGGCGTCCGCCCGGCTGACCGGTGCGGCCATCGGCCGGAGGACCTGCGCGCCGGTGCCGACGGTCAGCTGGACGTCGCCCGGGCCGATGCCGCTGCCGAGGGCGGCCGCGGCCGTGTCCCCGGCCCCGGCCGCGACCGGAATGCCCGCGGGCAGCCCCAGCTCGGCCGCTGCCGCGGCGGTGAGGTGCCCGCCCGGCGCGCCGGCCGAGGGCAGCACGGGCGCCAGCAGGGCGGCGTCCAGGCCGAGCGCGCCGACCACGTCGAGATCCCAGCGGTCGCCCGGTACGTCGTAGAGCAGGCTGGCGGATGCGTCGCTGGGCTCGGCGTGGATCTCGCCGGTGAGGCGGGCCCGCAGCCAGTCCTTGGGCGCCAGCGCCCAGCGCGCGTCCTGGTACGTCCCCGGTTCGTGCTCGGCCACCCACATGAGCAGCGGTCCGGTCATCCCGGGGGCCAGCGGGTTGGCCAGCCGGGCCAGCGCGGCCGGCTCCAGGCGGCGGTAGGCGGCCAGCGCCCCGGTGGCCCGGCTGTCGGCCCAGAGCAGGGCCGGCCGGAGCGCCTCGCCGTCGGCTGAGGTCAGCACCAGGCCGTGCATCTGCCCGGAAAGCCCGATCGCCGCCGGCCGCGCGCCGCCCGCGCCGCCCGCGCGGACGGCGGCCTGGACGGCCTCGCAGGCGCAGGCCCGCACCGCGCTCCACCAGTCGCCCGGGTCGCTCTCCGCGTAGCCGGCCTTCGCCGAGCTCACGGCGTAGCCGGCCGACGCCTGCGCCAGGACCCTGCCGCCGGTATCGGTCACGACGGCCTTAGCCGAACTGGTGCCAAGGTCAAGACCCAGGGTGGAGATCGCGTTCATCCCGGCCAGCACTCCGCCCCTACGGCTGCCAGCACTCGATGATGATCTTGTGAACGGTCCGGTCACCGCGCAGCGCATCCAGGGCGCCGGCGTAGTCGTCGAGCGGGAAGCGGTGCGTGATGAGGCCGTCGGTCCGGGCCCGTCGGCCGCGCAGCGCCGCGATCGCGGCCGGGAACGCGTTGATCTCGGCGAAGGACCCCTTGATGGTGATCTCGCGCCGGAACACGTCGTACGGGCTGACCCGCACGAGGTCTTCGGGTTCGGTCACTCCGTAGAACATCACGGTCCCGCCGCTGCGGGTCAGCGGCACGCACTGCTCGGACACGGCCGCCGCCCCGGTGGCGTCGACCACGATGTCGAACCCGCCGCCCGAGGCCGCCTTCAGCTTGGCCGCGTCGCCGGCCAGGTCCGCGCGGTCCATCAGGAACGTCGCGTCGAGCCCGAGGTCCTCGGCCCGCTTGAGCTTGAACGCCGACGAAGCCGCCACGGTCACGCTGGCCGCGCCACCGCGCGCGATGAGCTGGGCCAGCAGCAGTCCGGTCGGGCCGGCGCCGAAGACCAGGGCCGAACTTCCCGGCCGCGGGCTCAGCGTCTCCACGCCGTGCATGGCGCACGCCGTGGGCTCGGTGAACACGGAGATGTCGGGATCGATGCCGTCCACCGAGAAGACCAGGCTGGCCGGGACCGTGACGTATTCGGCGAACGAGCCGGGCCAGTTCGTGCCGAGCCCCTTGAGGCTGGCGCAGAGCAAGGTGCGCCCGGCCCGGCAGTACTCGCAGTGCCCGCAGTTCATGTTCGGGTTGACCGAGACGTACTCGCCGACGCGGAACCCCTGGGTGCCCTCGCCCAGCGCGTCCACCGGCCCGACGAGCTCGTGCCCGGGAGTCAGCGGGAACTCGGCGAAGAACTTGCCGTTGTGGATGTGCAGGTCCGTGCCGCAGATCCCGGTTTGCCGCACTCGCACCCGGACCTCTCCGGGTTTCGGGTCCGGCGTCGGCACCTCCGTGATCGTGAAACTGCCGGGGGCGTCGTAGACGACGGCTTTCATGCTGCTCCTTCGGCGGATGGGACCAGGTCGGGCCGGCCAGAGCCGGGACCGCGGGCTCCGGCCGGAGGCATCCCCGGTCACTCCCCCCCGGCCGCTGCCTCTGCTCCTGCCGCCTCTCTCCTGGTGGTCAGGTGACCCAGCAGGCCGCTCATCCTCGGGCTGCCGCCGCGCAGGGCGGCGGCGCGCCGCTGCTGGTCGACGTAGACGGCGGCGATGAGGACGACGCCGACCACGACCTGCTGCCAGAACGGCTGGATGCCGATGATCACGAATCCGTTCTGCAGCGTGGCCGGGATGAACACCCCGATGACGCTGCCGAGGATGGACCCGTAGCCGCCGAACAGGCTGGTGCCGCCGATGACGACGCCGGCGATCACGCTCAGGTTGGTCGAGGTCTGCCCGCCGATCGTGGTCGACTGGAAGAACGCCAGGTTGAGCCATCCGCCGAAGCCTGCCAGCAGCCCGGATATGGCGTACACCATGATCAGGTGGCGGCTGACCTTCAGGCCGGCCCGCCGCCCCGCCTCGGGGTTCGAGCCGAGCGCGTAGGTGTGCAGCCCGAACCGGGTCCGGTGCAGCAGCACGATCCCGAGCACCACGACGACCGCGGCGATGACGGCCAGCCACGGTATCTCCCCGACGATGTTGCCGAAGCCGACGGTGTTGACCATGACGGTCGGGACGTTGCGCAGGTCCACTCCGCCGGTGAACACCTCGGCCAGGCCGAGTGCCATCCCGAGGGTGCCGAGCGTGACGATGAGCGGCGGGACCTTGGCCCGCGCGACCAGGAACCCGTTGAGCAGCCCCCAGGCGAGCCCGCAGCCGGTGGCCACCAGGGCGCCGATGATGGCCACGCCCCAGCCCTGGCCGTTGCCGATGTTGGCCATCGCCTTGTCGGCGACGACGCCGCTGAAGACCAGCACGCTGCCTATCGACAGGTCGATGCCGCCGGTGATGATCACGAAGGTCATGCCGACGCCCAGCACCGCCAGGATGGCGGTGTTCTGCACGATCCCGCGGATGTTGAACACGGTCAGGAAGGCGCTGGGCTTGAGGATCGAGAAGATGACGACGATCACGGCCAGCACGATGATGATCTGCAGCGCCTGCAGCCGGGCCAGCCGCGCGAGCCGGCCGGTCGGCTCTTCCTCGCTCGGCGGCGCGCCGGCCTGGGCGGCGGCGGGCGCGGTGGTCTGCTCGGACTGCGTCATGACTG
>Ga0335082_10008678_pt1 | contig 11045 bp, 12 predicted proteins | sample Lox_Sample_41_FD_206718 | JGI IMG/M metagenome (GOLD analysis project Ga0335082, IMG submission 206718) | Soil microbial communities from Loxahatchee National Wildlife Refuge, Florida, United States - Lox_Sample_4.1 | ecosystem: Environmental > Terrestrial > Soil > Wetlands | place: USA... | reverse complement strand
CGAGCGTCCGTATAGGCAAGGTCTCCAGGCCGAAGCGGGCCTCGGTACCGGTTTCAGCTCGACGTACGGCCTCGGGATCATGGGCGCCGTCGAGTACACGTGGTCGCAGGGAATCCTGGCCGGTGGCCAGGTGCAGTACTTCATGGGCCAGACCGTGAACGGCCAGTCGTCGCACGCGATGTTCGTGGGCGGCGAGGTCGGTTACAGGATCTTCCCGAGCCGCAAGGTGGAGATCCGCCCCTACGCTTTCCTCGGTCCGGCGTTCATCACGACCGTGAGTCCCACGTCCAATCCGAACCAGCCGAACGTGATCAGCAAGACCGACTTGGCCGTGCAGCCAGGCGTCATCGCGCAGTACCACTTCGGCCAAGCCTTCGTCGGCGGCGACGCCCACTACATGCTCACACCCTCGCCGAACACGCTGGCGATCATGGCCACGGCCGGCCTCGCGTTCTGATCCGCCGCTTTCGTCACTCCCGTCGCCACGGCGATACGAAACATGTTTCGGCTTCTGGCATGAAGGCTCGTGGCACTGGGTGAATCCGTCCTCGGCGATTCCGGCGTCGATTCCTGCACTTCGGTGAGCCGCGGCCACACGCGGCCGCGACTTCGTGGGGAAGGAGTCGCCCATGCACCGCCCGTTTCGCCCGGCACGCGCCTTGATGAGGCGCAGGGCCATGATTCGCTCGCTTGTCGTCCCCTGCATGATCTTGCTCGCTGGCTGCGGCTCGGGATCGTCGTCGTCCGACCTGGCATCGGGTGCCGGAACGTCGCCTGACGACGGGGGCGCGGGCGGTCAGGACGCCGGACAAGGGGACGATTCGTCGTCGGGAGACTCGGCTGCTCCGCACGACTCGGGCGTTGGCCACGACGCCGCGGGCGACGGGGCGGGAGTCACGGACGCCGCGGATGGCGGCGCCATCGCTGCGGTCGACTACGCACCATACTTCCCGACGTGGACGTGGGGCGCCGGCAGCGGCTACGCGTACACCAGCCTCGTGGACCTTCAGCAGAAGGCGAAGCTGAACGAGGTCACCATCGCCTTCGTGCTCTCCGGCGGAGGGTGCAGCGCCGATCAGGGCATCGAGCAGAACCTCTCCGACGTGCAGGCGTTCGTGGCGGCGGGTGGCCACGTCAAGGCATCCTTCGGCGGTGCCGACGGGAGCTACGTCGAGAGCGGGTGCAAAGACGCCAGCTCGTGGGCCTCCGCGATCGAGGCGTTCGTCGACGCGACGGGGATCACGGACCTGGACTTCGACATCGAGCAGGACCCGGTGCTCACCGACTCCGTGAACGCGATGCGCGGGCAGGCGCTGGCTCTCGTCCAAGCGTCGCGTCACGTGCTGGTGGCCTTCACACTCGCGGCCAATCCACACACCAGCGGCTCCCCCGGAGGCTTGACGACGCAAGGGCTCTCGGTGGTCACGCACGCGGTCTCCGCGGGTGTCGTCATCTCCCACGTGAATCTCATGACCATGGACTACGGCGACAGCTACGGAGGTCAGCCGCTCGCACCGGTCGCGATCGGATCCTTGACTGATGCGGCGACCCAGCTCGTCTCGGCGATCCCGGGCCTGACCCAGGACCAGGCCTGGCGGATGCTCGGGGTGATTCCGATGATCGGCAAGAACGACGACGCCGAGGTGTTCTCCATCGACGACGCCAAGGCAGTGGCGGCATTCGCCGTGCAAAAGCGCCTGGGCCTGGTGTCCTTCTGGTCCATCGACAGAGACCAGGTGTGTCCTCAAGGGGCGGACTACAACAGCTGCAGTACGGTCGACCCGACGAACTTCGCCTTCGAGCAGGTGTTCCAGACGGTGACTCAGTAGCGGCACGCGGCGTGGGCCTTGCTTCGGCCCGAGACATGTCGCGCGCGCTCGAGGAGCACACCGGTGAAGTGAGGCTTCGGCTGCAAGCCGACTCGCTGCCCGGGCTCTTCGAGGAGGCCGCCCTCGCCGTCGCGGAGCTGATGTGTGCCGAGTGTTCGGAGCCGGGGGGAGGGGCGCTGCCCGTCAGGGTCGGAGCGCGCGACCGCGAGGCGCTTCTCGCGGCGTGGGTCGACGAGCTCGTCTTCCTCTCCGAGACTCGCAAGCGCGTGTGGAGCGAGGCTCGCGTCGAGCACCTCACCGACACCGAGATCGTGGCGACACTGCGAGGGTTCGAGCCGGTCGCGCTGCGAACGCAGATCAAGGCCGCGACGCTCCACGACCTCAGGATCGCGGAGACGGCCGCCGGTTCTTTCGAGGCGACCTTGGTTCTCGACGTCTGAAGGAGGCGGGCCGTGGAGTTTCCCCTGAAGAGGGTCGACGACGTCATCTGGGAGCTCCCGCGCTGGCACCGTGGCGACATGCGGGTGCCCGTGAGGGTGCTCGCCGACGAGTCGCTGCTCGCCCAGGTGCAGCGCGATCGCAGTCTCGCGCAGCTCGTGAACGTCGCGACGCTGCCCGGCCTCGTGCGGTTCGCCATGGGCATGCCCGACATGCACGAGGGCTACGGGTTCCCCGTCGGCGGCGTCGCCGCGACGCTGTTGCCCGACGGCGTCGTGTCACCCGGCGGCATCGGCTTCGACATCAACTGCGGCGTCCGCCTGCTCGCGGCGGACGTGCCCCGCGCCGGGGTCGACTCCATCGAGCGCCTCGTCCACGAGTTGAGCCGCTCGATTCCCACGGGATACGGCCGCCACGGTCGGCTCGAGCTCTCCGGCGACGAGATGGACCGCGTGTTGAGCGAGGGCTGCTCGTGGATCGTGCGAGCGCGAGGCCTGGGCCGGGAGGAGGACCTGGATCACATCGAGTCGCGAGGCTCGTTGACGGATGCGAGCGCTGCAACCGTATCGGAGCGGGCGAAGCAACGTGGTCACGATCAGCTGGGGACTCTCGGGGGCGGCAATCACTTCCTGGAGGTGCAGGCGATCGACGAGGTGTTCGATACAGCGGCCGCCGAGGCGCTGGGCCTGCGGCGAGGAGACCTCACGGTCTTGCTTCACACGGGCTCACGCGGGCTGGGACATCAGGTCTGCACCGATCACGTGCGCATCATGGATGCCGTGCACTCCCGGTACGGGATACAGCTGCCCGATCGGCAGCTCGCCTGCGCGCCGCTCTCGTCTCGCGAAGGGCGCGACTACTTCGGAGCGATGTGCGCGGCTGCGAACTTCGCGTGGGCGAATCGCCAGGTCCTCACGCACACCGTGAGGTCGGTCTTCACGCGCATCCTCGGTCGCGGCACCGAGCTCCGTGTGGTGTACGACGTCGCCCACAACATCGCGAAGATCGAGACGGTCGTGGGCCAGCGAGTGTGCGTTCACCGGAAGGGCGCAACCCGCGCATTCGGGCCTGGAAGCAGCGATCTCCCCGCCGCGTATCGCGACGTGGGGCAGCCGGTGTTCGTTCCGGGCAGCATGGGCACGGCCTCGTTCGTCATGGTGGGGCTCGAGGCCTCGTCGGAGGTGTCCTTCGGCAGCGCGTGCCACGGAGCTGGGCGTGCGCTCAGCCGCTCGGCCGCGAAGCATCGGGTGACGGGAGCCGCCCTGCGACGCGAGCTCGAGGCCGCTGGCATCGTCGTCCGGTGCGCGTCCAACGAGGAGCTCGCAGAGGAGGCGCCCGTTGCCTACAAGGACGTCGAGCGTGTCGTGGACGTGGTGGCGCGCGCCGGCATCGCCAAGAGGGTGGTCCGGCTCAAGCCGATAGGAGTCCTCAAGGGTTGAGCGACCCTGTGCTAGAGCCCCACCCCGGGCAGGTTCGTGAAGACGACTCCCGCCCCCTGGCTCTTGTAGGTGCGATTCAGATGGATGAGCACGGGCGTCAGCGACTCCAGCGCGATTGCGTTCACGAGCGGCCCCGCGTCGAGTGCGCGCAGCCCGAGATCTCGCACGAGCTGCAGCGTGGTCGACTTGGCGCGTGCGTCGTCGGCTGCGATCAGGACGTCGCACTCGATCGGGTGCGAAGGATCCGCCAGGTGCGTGGCGCTGACGTGGTGCAGCGCCGCGGCGACGGGCGTTGCCGATCCCACGATGGCCTGGGCCTCCAGGGCCGCGGCTTGCCCGGCGGGGAGATGCACCCGGCTCACCTTGGGGGGCACGAGCGGCACGGTCATGTCGATCAGGATCTTGCCCGCAGCGGCGCCGACAATCGGGCGAAGGGTCTCGGCATGTGCCGAGTAGGGCACCGAGAGCACTACGACGTCTGCCACGCTCGCCGCCCAGACGTTGTCGCCACCCTCGAGCGCGGTGGATGGTGCCCCGCCGCCGATCTCGGCGACATGCGCGCGCGCTTTCGCCGGATCGCGAGAGCCGATGGCAATCGCGTGTCCTGCTCGCATCCACCGCTTCGCCAGGCCGGTGCCCTGCTTGCCTGTTCCGCCGACGATTCCAATCCGCATCTGGCGCCTCCGAGGCCACGGGTAGCATGATCGCGTGCGGCGCTCGCCTCGAGGTCGTCGCCGTGCCCGGCGTCCCCCTCGTCGGCGCGGGCGCCGACGTGGCCGCGCTGGTCATTCGCGCCATCCGTGACGCGGCGATCGTCGTCATGGACGGTGACGTCCTCGTGATCACCTCCAAGCTCCTCTCGCGCGCCGAGGGCCGCTTCGTCGACCTGTCGAGCGTGGATCCTTCCCCGCGCGCCGTCGACGTGGCACGGACCGTGGGCAAGGACCCGCGGCTCGTCGAGCTCGTCTTGCGCGAGTCGGTCGCGATCTCCCGGCAGGCACGGGGAGTGCTCATCGTGCGGCACAGACTCGGATTCGTCGTCGCGAACGCCGGCATCGACGCGAGCAATGCCGTGCCGCCCGACGCGCCCGCCGGGAGCGGGCCGTGGGCGCTGCTCCTCCCGGATGCCCCCGATCGATCGGCCGCAGCGATCCGCGCTCGCGTCGAGGCAGAGGTGCCCTCCGGCACCCGCGTGGGCGTGGTGATCACCGACTCGTTCGGAAGACCCTTCCGAATGGGGACGGTAGGCGTTGCGATCGGCGTGTCGGGTCTCCCGCCGCTGTGGGACAGACGAGGAGAGCCGGACCTCTTCGGGCGCACGCTCGAGCAGACGATCACTGCCCTCGCCGATCAGGTCGCGGCGATGGCCGACCTCGTCGCCGGTCAGGCCGCCGAGGGTCGACCGCTCGTGCTCGTGCGCGGTCTCCGCTTCGATCCGGTGACGCAGCCCGCGAGCACCCTGCTGCGCAAGCCGGAGGAGGACCTCTACGCATGAGGGTCGTCGCCCTTTCCGGCGGGGTAGGCGGCGCGCGTCTCATGGATGGCCTCGCTCGCGCGCTGCCTGCCGGCGCGCTCACGGCGCTCGTCAACACGGGCGACGACTTCGTGCACCTGGGCCTGAACGTCTCGCCCGACGTGGACACTGTGATGTACACGCTCGCTGGTCTCGCGCACGAGGAGCGGGGCTGGGGACTCGCAGAGGAGTCCTTCGCAGGGCTCGCGATGGTCAAACGCTACGGGGGCCCCGACTGGTTCGCCCTCGGCGACCGCGATCTCGCGACACACCTGCTTCGCACGGATGCGCTGCGCGCGGGCGAGTTGCTGTCGACAGTGACCGCGCGTCTGTGCGCGTCGCTCGGTGTGGTCCAGCGGATCCTCCCGATGAGCGACGGACCGGTGACCACACTGATCGAGACGGCGAAGGACGGCACGTTGCCCTTCCAGCAATGGTTCGTTCGGCGACGTGCCGAGCCGCGCGTGCGCGGTGTCCGGTTCGAGGGCGATCTCGTTCCGGCGATCGGGGTGATCGAAGCCATCGACGCGTGCGACCTCGTCGTAGTGGGCCCCTCCAACCCGTACGTCTCCGTGGACCCGATTCTCTCCTTGCATGGCGTTCGGGAGGCGATCGCGCGGCGGCCCGTGGTCGCGCTCAGTCCGATCGTCGGCGGCAATGCCGTCAAGGGACCGCTGGCGACGATGATCGTCGACCTCGCCGGTGAGCCTCCGTCGGCCGGCGCGGTGGTCCGCCACTATCGCGGCCTGCTGCGCGGCGTGGTCGTCGAGCACGGAGACGAGGCGACCGTATCCTCCATCCCCGTCCTCGGTACGTCGACGATCATGCGCTCGCGCGAGGATCGGTTCCGTCTCGCACGCGAGATCCTGGCCTTCGCCGAGCGGATCGCGCGATGAGCGGACGCACCTGGGCGGTCGTTCCGGCGAAATCGCTCGTGCGTGGCAAGTCGCGCCTGAGCCCCGCGCTGGACCGCGCGGCACGGGCGAGATTCGCGCGCACGCTGCTCGAACACGTGCTCGAGGTGCTGCGTGCCTCCGGGCTCGAGGGCATCCTCGTCGCGACCGATGGACAAGACGTCAGCGACCTCGCGACCTCGCGTGGGGCGGCGGTCCTCTTCGACCAAGCGGGGGGCTCGCTCGCGGCGGTCGTCGACCGTGCGCTCGCCGAGGTCGAGCGGCGTGGAGCTACGGCTGCCATCGTGCTCATGGCCGACCTTCCGCGCATCGAAGCTCGCGACGTCGTCGAGATCCTGGCGGCGCTGGACGGGCACGACGTCGTGCTCGCCCGCGATCACCTCGGGCACCACACGAACGCCCTGGCGCTGATGCCTCCCACGGCGATGGGCACGCGCTTCGGCCGCGCCGACAGCTTCGAGGCTCATGTCGCCGCCGCGCGCGACGCTGGGCTGCGCGTCGTCGTGATCGACAACGATCGCGTCGCGTTCGACGTCGACCTGCCGGCCGATCACCGGCGCATCACGACGTAGCGACGGGCAGTCGGAACCGGAAGCGCTCGTCGCGAGTCAGGGCTGCGTAGCTGCCGAAGGTCGCGTCGGCGTCGTCGACGGCGTCGAGCGGGTGAGATTCGTCCGAGGTCGCGTCCGGGCCCAGGTCGCGAATCACGCCGTAGCGCGTGTTCCGCTCGAACGGGTGGCGACCGGCGTCGCGGATCGCGCGCCTGAGCGTCGCAGGCGTCTGCAGCTGGCCGTGCGAAGCGCCTGCGGAGGTCGAGATGCTCTCGTTGATGAGCGTGCCGCCGAAGTCGTTGGCGCCGCAACCGAGCAACCATTGCGCCTGGCGCATGCCGTCCTTCACCCACGACACCTGGAGGTTGCGGATGGTGCTCCCGAGCACGAGCCGCGCGATGGCGTAGAGGCGGACGACGTCGTCTCCGGTGGGGCCGGGCCGGAGATCCGGCAGCTGCCGGCGCAGCGTCATCGGCGCTTCCTCGTGGACGAAAGAGAGCGGCACGAACTCGGTGAACCCACCGGTCTCCCGCTGGATCGACCGCAGCAACGCGAGGTGCCGCATGCGCTCGCCGTCGGTCTCGACGTGTCCGTACATGATCGTCGAAGTCGTCGGCAGATCGAGCGCGTGCGCCGTCGTCACGACCTCGACCCACTCGGCGGTCGTGATGCGCCCCGGGGCGATGCGCGCACGGACGCGGTCGTCGAGGACCTCGGCAGAGGTGCCTGGCAGGGACCTCAGCCCCGCGTCCTTCATCTCCTCGAGGACGCTCCGGATCGAACGGCCGCCCTCGGCTGCGGCGTACTTCACCTCCTCGGGGGAGAACGCGTGCACGTGCAGATCCGGCGCGGCGGCGCGGATGGCTCGCAGCAGGTCGACGTAGAAGCGCGCCTCGACCCCGGGCGCCAGGCCGGCCTGGATGCAGACCTCGGTCGCCCCGAAAGCCCGAGCCTCGACGGCGCGACGGACGACTTCGTCGATGGGCAGAAAGTATCCCTCTTCGCTCCGGCGCGTGCGCGAGAAGGCGCAGAAGCGACACGCCTTCACGCACACGTTGGTGAAGTTGATGTTCCGGTTGACGACGTACCCGACGCGGTCCCCCACCTGCTCGCGGCGGACGTGATCGGCCACGGCTACGAGGGCATGTAGGGAAGCGCCCCGGGCGCCGCAGAGGACCACGGCCTGCTCGACGTCGATGTCGCGGCCCTCCAGCGCGCCGTCGAGCACGGCGCGCATCTCGCCCGAGACGCCGTCGAAGACGCGATCGAGGCTCACGGGAGCGCACCCATCGCGGAGAGGCGCGCCTGCACGAGGCGCGTGGGATCGGCGAGACGTCGGTCGAGGAAGTCCGCGCGGTCGACGAAACGATCGTAGATGGGAGCGCGTGGCCGGAGGGTGAACGCGGCACGCGCGCAGAGCTCGCCGAGCCGGTCCACGTGGGGCCACGGATGCCGCGGGTTGACGTAGTCCGGCGTCACCGGGGAGATGCCGCCGAAGTCGTTCAGGCCCGACGCGAGCAGGGCCTGCGCCGCCGCGGGGTTGAGGTTGGGCGGCGCCTGAACCGACACCTCCGCATCCAGGACCAGCCGGGCCATCGCGACGGACCAGGTCACCTCCTGCTCGTCCGGTTCCGGCACGTGCTCCATGGGCACGCCGGGCACGGCTCGGAAGTTCTGGACGATGACCTCCTGCACGTGTCCGTGAGCCCTGTGGAGGCGGCGGATTGCCAGCAGGCTCTCGACGCGCTCCCGGCGCGTCTCACCGATGCCGACGAGGATCCCGGTCGTGAAGGGGATGCGGAGCACGCCGGCCGAGTCGATCATCGCGAGCCGCCTGTCCGGACGCTTGTCCGGTGCGCGGTGGTGCGGCATCCCCGGCTCGCAGAGCCTCTGACTCGAGCACTCGAGCATCAGACCGAGGCTCACGTTGACCTCGCGCAGCCGCAGCATCTCTGCCTCGGTCAGCAGCCCCGCGTTGGTGTGTGGGAGCAGCCCGTGCGCGATTGCCGCCGAGCCAGCCCAGTGCAGGTACTCGACGGTGCTCGCGTGCCCGATCGCCGCCAGCGTCCGCCGGTAGGCCGAGAACGCCTTCTCGGGCGTATCCCCGAGACAGAACAGTGCTTCGCCGCACCCGAGCGCGCGCGCCCGGGCCAGTTGCTCCTCGACCTCAGCGTGCGTCATCGTCCACTCGCCCGGCTCGCCGGGCGAGCGCCGGAACGAGCAGTAGTCGCACCGGTTGCGGCAGAGGTTGGTGAGCGGCAGAAAGACCTTGGGCGAGTAGGTCACCACGCGCCCGAAGGCGCGGTCGCGGACGGCAGCCGCGGCGGCGCGCACGTCGCCCACGAGCGCGCTCCCTGCGTCGGCGAAGGCGAGCGCTTCCTCTTCCGACAGCGGCACGCCGGCGATGGTGCGCTCGAGTGCCGTCTGCACGGGTCAGCCCATAGCGGGGGCGTTGCGCTCGCGCAACGCTGAATTGCGCGTCGCTTCCATCACCGGCGGATCGCCTGCGGCATCGATACGGGGCGTCACCAACAAGGAGCCCATCATGACCGCAGCCATCTCCCCCCGAGTCGAGACGCACAGGACCGGGAAGCCCCTCACCGTTGCCCTCTGGATCGTGCAGGTCCTGCTGGCGCTCATGTTCTTCATTGCCGGCGGCCACAAGGTCGCGGGCGACCCGCAGATGGTGGGCCTCTTCGATGCCATCGGCATCGGCCAGTGGTTCCGCTACGTCACCGGCATCCTCGAGATCGGGGGAGGCGTTCTCCTCCTCGTCCCGCGCGCGCAAGCGGTCGGCGCGGCCGTCCTCTCGGCCGTCATGGTCGGCGCAGTCACCACGCATCTCTTCGTCCTGCACAACGCGCCCTCGATGCCTCTCGTTCTCCTCGTCGGCCTCGCGTTCGTCCTCTTCGGTCGGCGCCAGCAGCTCGTTGCCCTGTGGGCCGGGCTCGTCGAGCGAAACTAAAGGATCTTGTGCCGTGGGTCGTCGCGCTCTACCGCATCGCGACGATGCCCCGATTCGACGACTTCGAGGAAGCGTCCGAGTGGTTTCATCGTCACGCCGGCAGGGTGGAGCCAGGGCCGAAGACGGATGACCTCGAGACCTTCACGCTCATCGTCCGCGGAGCGACCTCCTCCGTCGTCGGCTACAACCCGACCGACCTCGACTCCTACTACAGGGCGTTCGTCGAGGCGTGCGACGAGCTCCTCTCTCGCCTCGGCTGCCCCGAGCCCTGAGACGCACCGGAAGAACGGTGCTTGCACGGTCCGGAGTATGGCGACGAAAGCCGAGGTGGCGCGGGCGAGGGCTGAGCGGGAGCGACAGAAGAGGAGGAAGCCGAAGAAGGCTCGGAGGAGAACGGCCGAAGCTCGGGCGCGCGTGGAGCGGGAAGCCGCGCAGTACACGAGCGGACACTATGCCGGCGGCGTCACCGCGGCGCGCAACGTGAAGATCGACCGCGGGGACCACGAGACGCACGACCTGGAGGACTCCGGCACCGGCCGCCCTTCGCGCAAGTCGACGCGCAAGGCGGCGCATCACATGAAGACGGACAGTCAGCTCCGCAGTCGCGCGGTCCGGCGGGCCCGGTCGCCCAAGGCCCGGAGGGCGAAGGACGCCGCCCGGGCTGCCTGAGCTACTTCGCCGTCACTTCCCGGCCGTGCGCGTGAACACGTACTTCACCTGATCGTCCAGCAGAGTCAGCGTCCGGCGCGCGGGGTCATCGCCGCCGACGATGAACTCGAATCCGGTCTGGGGCGGGTCGACGAGAATCATCTTGAAGCTGCCGTCGACGTCGCGCTTCTGCCCGATGGCGCTCCCCCACTCCCCGGCGTCGAATCGGGCGCCCTTGGGCCCGACCGTCACGGTGACCTTGCCGAGGTCGGCGTTCGTGTAGGTGCCCCCCAGGCCTGCGAGCCAGGCCGGATCGGGATCGCGCGTGACGCGATCCATCCTCTTGGCGATGTCGTCGCGCCGGCTGTCGACGAAGAACTGCAGGCGCAGATCGGCGAGCGGCTTGGCGCCCTCGAAGATCTCTTCGACGACCTTCCGGTCTATGGCCTGGAAGAGTGCACCGCCGACGCCGCTCGCGTTGGTCAGGACGATGATGGCGATGCCCTGATCGGGCAGCATGAACATCTCGGTGTTGAAGCCGAACGTGCCGCCGGAGTGCTCGAGCATCGGCAGATCGCGGAAGGTGCCCACGTCGAGGCCGAGGCCGTAGCTGTCGACGTCGCTCGAGCGCACGCGTGGCTTGCGGCGCTCGAGGAGGTTCGCCTCCGACACGACGCGCTTGCCCTCGGGGGTCACGCCCTTGGCCATCTCGGTCATCACGTAGCGCTCCATGTCCTTGAGGTTGGAC
>Ga0335082_10008676_pt1 | contig 11045 bp, 6 predicted proteins | sample Lox_Sample_41_FD_206718 | JGI IMG/M metagenome (GOLD analysis project Ga0335082, IMG submission 206718) | Soil microbial communities from Loxahatchee National Wildlife Refuge, Florida, United States - Lox_Sample_4.1 | ecosystem: Environmental > Terrestrial > Soil > Wetlands | place: USA: Florida... | reverse complement strand
CGCCCCCTCGGCATCGCACGTCCACACCTCTTCATAACCCGAACGGTCGGATTGAAAGACAATCCTGTGTCCGTCAGGAGAATACTGCACGAATCCTTGCCCGTGCCTGGAATCGCCGATGATCCGGCGCTCGCCGGTTCGGAGGTCCAACCGCCAGAGTCTTCCCGACCAGGACAGCGTCGTGTAGGCGAGCAACCGCCGGTCAGGGGCAACTGCGGGCATTACCGACCCCGGCGAGGCCATACTGAGAAGTTCGCGGGATTGGCCGCCAATCCGCATTCGCCACAACCTCGCGCTGTCCACAATCCCGACGCTGTACACGATGTCGTGATCGTTCACCCAGGCCATGCCACAGAGAAACGGGTAGTTGTGGTTTCCCAGAAGCAGTGGCGCACCCTCCGGTTTTAAGTCTCGTGTCAGGTGAACCGTAAAGATGTGGAACACGGAAGATCCAACTGCCCGGGCAAACGCGAGGACGCGCCCATCTGGCGAGAATCCGCCGGCGAAATCACCAACGTAGATTTCGCCGGGCAGCAAATTCGCCGCTGGCGGCGGGAGCAGGCGGTGCCTCTCGCCCGTTTCCACCGATAGCAGCCACATCCCATAAGGCTCGTTCTCCGAATCCCGCGTCGTGACAACCAGCCACCTGGAGTCCGGTGTCCAGCAGATACGCGCCCAGCCACCAACAATCCCGGATTGATCTATCTTCGCTATCCTTCTCTCCGGACCTCCAATGGACGGCACGAGCACAATTGTGCTTTCGTGGATCCGCAGGAATGCAATGTACCGGTCATCCGGGGACCAGGCCGGCACAGTGTCAAACTCGCCGTGGGTCAAACGCACCGCCGGACCTCCTCGAACCTGCCGGACATAGAGGCCGGATGGATCATCCTTGATAGGGGGCGCTTCTCCGATGTGCGAGGCCATCGGTGGAGCGATCCACTGGTAGGCCACGCGGGTGCCGTCAGGCGAGAACGTCGGGGCATGGACTACCCCTGCCGTGGAGAACAGAATTACCGGATTCACCTCCGCAGGGGCGCGATTGGACCTGGTCCAGATGAAAAGCACCACGGCACACGCGAGTACGGCCGCCAGGACGGAGGCTGGAACGAGCCAGCGTCTCCGCGGGACCTTCTGAGTCCGGATTCCCTCCAGCGCACTCCGCAACTCCGCAGCCGATTGCCAGCGTTTCGCCGGATCACTCGCCATGGCCCTGGCTATGACAGGAGCCACCCTGGACGGCGCCTTCCCCGCGATTTCGGCCAGCACGCATCCGAATGAGTAGATGTCGGACCGGGCGTCGAGTGGCTCGCCGCGCGCCTGCTCCGGCGACATGTACCCGCTCGTGCCGGTCACCGTCGATTGCGGCACCGCTCCGTCTTCCACGCTGACCGGCTTGGCCAGACCGAAGTCCATCAGCTTCACCTGCCCGGAAGTGGTCATGAACAGGTTGTCCGGCTTGATGTCGCGATGTACGATCCCCTGGGCGTGCGCAGCCTCCAGTGCCCGCGATACCTGCATCGCGATCTCGAAGAACTCGGCCTCACTCAGCGGACCACGCGCCATTCGCGCGCGCAGCGATTCGCCCTCCAGGAACTCCATCGCCAGGAAGGCCCGGCCGGATGCTTCACCCAGCTCGTGCAGCGTGCAGATGCCCGGGTGATTCAACGCTCCGATCATGCGCGCCTCGCGGCGCAGCCGTTCCAGCGCCGGCGGATGGGCGGCCAGCTCCTCGGGCAGGAACTTCAGTGCCACCACCCGTCCCAGCGTCAGGTCTTCAGCCTTGTACACCACTCCCATGGCGCCCCGCCCGGCCTCCGCCACGATCCGGTAGTGCGAGACCACCGCCCCCGGAGCCAGCACAGGCGAGGTCTCGGTGGGCGTCTCCAGTGTGCCGATGAACCGGTATCCCTTGCGCGGGAGCGTTTCAATGAAGCGCGGTGTCGCGGCGGTATCCGAGAGCGCCTCGCGCAGACGCTTCATGGCCGAGTTGATGCTGTGCTCGAACTCGACCACGGTGCCGTGCGGCCACAGGCGCGCCTGGATCTCCTCGCGGGTGACCAGCTCACCCGGCCGCTCCAGCAGCATGGCCAGGACGGCGAGGGACTGATCGGGCACACGCAGCCGCGTGACGCCCTTCCGCAGTTCACGCGAAGAGAGCTCAAACGCAAACGCGCCGAACCGAACTAGGCTCACCGCCCCCGCGGCAGCCATGCAGCCTCGCCTCACGCTAGCACAAACCCTCACCGGTGAAAAGGCTAATTCCGGCGAATTCAAACTAATTCAACTGTTTTGATGCATTTGCCGTGTGACTTCGATGTCAGCGACGTTCCCGTCGCCGTGCATCGAGTTCGCGCGGCCAGCGGCGCATCGTCGGCCCATGAATACCTCATGGAAGACGATGTTGATGGCGGCGCTCGGCACGGCGTGCGCTGCGTTCGCGGCAGATGCTCGGCAGGGTTTCCCACCAGACAGTCAGACCCTTACAGTTCTTGTCTATGATTATGCCGGCGTAGCCGAGAGTTCGCTGGATGACATGGAGACGCTCAGCGCGGAGCTGCTGTCGCGGGCAGGTATTCGGACGCATTGGGTCCATTGCCTCGGACATCAAGAGGGTTCACGACCGCCGCTTTGCGACGCCAATCTGGATACAGGGCGGAAACTGCTTCGGATTCTGGCGACATATCCGGGAGACCCGAGTAAGCTCGGGGGCGATCCGCTGGGCATGGCCGTGGTCGAGAACCGCTACGCTTCGGTCTACGCATCCGACATTCACAAGTACGCGGACCGTCACGGGCTGCCGGCCGGCACTCTGATGGCATACGCCGTGACGCATGAGATCGGCCACCTGTTGCTGGGGCGCAGCCACTCCCCGACGGGGATCATGCGGGGTGCGTGGGGGAAAGCGGATTATCGCGACATGGCCCAGCGCTGGCTCGGCTTCGGGCCCACGGAGCGTCAGGCCCTGCGACTGGCAGTCCCGGCGGAACAACGCCTGGCCCGCCTGAAATGAGTCCGGCTCGGAAGACGGTGGATAAGGCACTTCTGGCGAGAACAGCCCTTGCCGCCAATCATTGCCTCGCGGCCTCCCTGGGTGCGACGTCTTTCCTCGGAAACCGAAAGCAGGGTGCTAAGGGGTATTATCGGCGGCAAACCGGGCTGACTCGAGTGCCTCAACCGCCGCCGGGGAGAGATTGTTCGATCTGAAGTTCGGCAATGATTTTGGCATGATCCATCACTGCGAATCATACCGCTGTTCAGGCGTCCCACGCGTCCCACTACTTCTTCGGAGCCCGTTATCTCGGGTTATCGGTAGCGAGTGGTCACCCGAAGCCCACCGCAACCATTTAGAATCGCTACTTCGTCGAAAAACCGTTTCGGGACCCTAGTGGCTGAAGTCGGGCATTGCGACTACACGGGACCATGCATCAAGAGCCGGGGTCGGCTGAGGGGTGGACTCCTGCCGGCTGAAGCGAGCCATCAGCGCCGAACGCATGCTGCGCGCCTGGCTGGCATTGAACATCAGCAGCCCGCCCTTCGCCATCCATTCTTCGTCGGCTTGCCGCCATACCGGCCTCATGATGCCACTTGAGGAATGCGAGTTCGTCCCGAGCAGAAGGTGCCCAATCTCGTGCGCGATGGCATGGCCGAGGAGAACGCCGTCGCTGAGAATGCCGACGGTCGCCTTACGTCGTTCCGGGTTGATGAAGACCGTGACGTAGACGCCTCCCTCAGGGGTTATGAGAGCATAGCCAAACTGCTCGAGCTCCAACGCGAACCTGGGCTGCGCGATGCGGAGGACAAGAACGGTTGGCCCAGGCGCCGCGGTGCAGGCTGGGTTCTGGATCGCGGCCCCGCCGCTGAAGCACTCGACGAAATCGACCATCACACCTGCCTGGCCGAGAATGCGTTTCGCGGTGGCCTCAGCCTGGCCCCGCCTACCGGCCTGGAGATTGACGTAGTCCACCACACGAACCGTGAGTCGCTGGTCGCTGACTGGGGTGTCAGAAAGAACGGGGATTGTGGCGAGTGCCAGTCCCAGAATCATCGAAGCGTTGTGCCGAGCCATGATGAGTTTCATGGCCCGAGGCTGAGCCCGACCGAACGCAACTTCTATTCACCTGGCGCGCAATTCGGAATCCTGGCGCGTAAAGCCTGCGTCTCCGTGTAATGTGTTGAACAATATGGGTATTTGCAGTCTGGTCTCCGCGAAAAACACTTCCACCGCGGGAACGGGCGGTGCTATTCTGCTGTTGAATTCAGAGGTCTCCGATGTCTCAAGCGCAGAAGACCGGGGTCATCCGCTTCGGGGTATTCGAAGTGGAGCCCGGGTCGGGGATTCTGCGCAAACAAGGCGTCCGCATCCGGCTTCAGGAGCAGCCGTTTCAGGTACTGCTGACCCTGGTGGAGAGGCCGGGCGAGATAGTGACCCGCGAAGAACTGAAGCAGAAGATCTGGGCGGGCGTCGAGTTTGGCGATTGCGACCACAGTCTGAACATCGCGGTCAATAAGATTCGCGAAGCGCTTCGGGACTCGGCGGAAACCCCGCGGTATATAGAAACGTTGCCTCGGCGTGGGTATCGCTTCATCGGGCCACTGGAGATGCCGCTGAGATCCGAGCCCGCGCCGCTTTCGCCGGGCGCGCAAGCTGCTGTGGGGCAGCCGCGCCAGTGGCAGTGGTTGTGGCCGCTGGCGGCAATCGCTCCGATGCTGGCACTGGCGCTGGTCTGGTGGCTGCGGGAGCCGCGCGGCGCGCGGGAGCTTCGGGCGATACCCCTGGCGTCGTACCCTGGCTACCAATCTTCCCCGGCCCTGTCGCCGGACGCCAAGCGGCTGGCGTTCGTGTGGAATGGGGACACGCAGGACAGCTTTCAGATCTATGTCGTCGAGATCGGCGAGGGTACGCCGGTACGGATCACCAATCATGCCGGGAGCCCATCCAGCCTGGCATGGTCACCGGACGACCGGTATATTGCTTTTCTGAGGAAGGTGGAGGGCGAGCGGGCCGACTTGGTACTGGTTCCACCTTTCGGAGGGCCGGAGCGCAAGCTCGCAGAAATCTCCATTGGCGAGCTTTCCCTCTGCTGCCTATCGTGGACGCCGGACACCAGGTGGCTGGCGTTCTCAGCCCACAATTCACCGGGGGAGCCCGACAGCATCTGGGCGTTCTCGATGGAGACCGGAGAGCGGCGGAGATTGACCTTCCCGAGGGTTTCGGCCGACGCCATGGGAGACTGGAACGCATCGTTTTCTCCGGATGGGCGCATGCTGGCGTTCGGCAGGGAGGAGAAGAGTTTTGTTTCCTACCCGTGGGTCCTGAGCCTTTCGAGTGACCTGAGGCCTGAAGGTGAACCGCGAAGACTCGGTGACCGTTCCTACGCCAGACTTGGTGGGATTGCTTGGGTGCCCGGCGGCCGGGAAATCGTGTTTGGGGCGGGCGCCGCCCTTGCCAAGCTGCTATGGCGCCTGGACGTTTCCGGGCGGAGCGATCCTCTCCGCCTGCCCTGCGCCACCGAAGATGCTTCCCAACCGGTTATCGTCGGACACAGGCTGGTCTACCTGTGGTACAGGCGTGAAGTAAACCTGTGGCGGCTGGACACTCACACCGGGGAGCGAAAGCTTCTCATCCATTCCGGCTCTGCACGGGAGCACCGCATCCCGCAGTATTCCCCCGACGGGCGCAGGATTGCGTTCCAATCTACCCGTTCCGGCAACATCGAGATATGGAGGTGCGATGCCGACGGATCGAACTGCCTGCAACTGACCTCGTTCCGAGGTCCGCAGCTCGGTCGGCCACGCTGGTCGCCCGATGGCCAGTCCATCACGTTTGACTGCCGGGCGAACGGCGAACCGGGGGCTTATGTTGTCGCCGCAGATGGCGGAAGGCCCCGCCTGCTGGCCAGCGACGCAACCGTGCCGAGCTGGTCGCGGGATGGCCGTTGGATCTACTTCGCTTCCAGCCGTTCCGGCAGCCTTCAAATTTGGAAAACGCCCGCCGCCGGCGGTACGGCGGTACAGGTGACCAGGAACGGCGGGAGAAACCCGATTGAATCGGCTGACGGCAAGTACCTGTATTACAACAGGTCGCCTTTCCGTTACGAGAGGTTCCCCCCGAGTGTCGTTGACTCTCTTCTTCGCATGCCGGTCGGGGGCGGAGAGGAGGTTGAAGTCATCCCGCACGTTTACTGCTGCTTCAACGTGACCGCGAGGGGAGTCTACTTCATGCCGGATCCATACACCATCCGGCTCCTGGACCCGGGCAGCGGCACAGTGACTACCGTCGCAACGCTAGGGCAGAATGTGCTGGGCGCCTTCTGTGTCTCGCCAGACGATCGGTTCGTTGTCTGGGGGCAGGAGGACCGCCGGTCCTCCGAGCTGATGCTGGTGGACGACTTCCAGTGACCCCGCACGGCGAATGTCGGAACCCGCCTGATCGGCGTGCTGGTGCAGATCTGCAACCGCGAATTCAGTATGGTGAACGGCTCTGTCGGCGAGGGGACGCGAACGCGTTTCTGGTCCATCTTTGCAAGCGAGAAGTCCGGTCGCAGCAGGTTTCGCCCCGCCCGCTGGCGAACTGCGGGAATGTGCATGCCGTACCCGGCGTTGGAGCGGTATTTCGTGTTATCGGCAGCCAATGAAACGCCTGGGCTTTGATGCGTCGAACCTTGTTCTCTTGAATCCTGATCCCGAGCGCCTTCACTCCTCACGCAGCAGGATCATCGGATCTACGGTCATCGCCTTTTGCGCTGGAATCCACGCGGCCGCAAGCCCCAACACGAACATCGTGAGCACCACACCGCCCAACACTACCGGATCGTTTGGCGACGCCTGGTACACGATGTACGACAGCACCTTCGATGCGAGAACGCCCAGCAGCAAACCCACGGCCGAGCCCGTCGCCAACAATACGAACGCCCGCCCGAGCGCTGCGCGCAGCAGTTGCTTGCGCCGCGCCCCCAGCGCCATGCGAATTCCCAGTTCGCGCAGCCGTTTGCTCACGGTATACGACGCCATGCCGAAGATTCCCGTCACCGCCAGCATGGCACCCAGCAGCCCCAACACGCCCAGAGCCACGGCGGCCACCCGCGCAGCAAACAACGCTGAGCTCATTTCCTGATTCCACGGCTTCACGACGAGAGGCAATGCCGCGTCCAACCCGTGCAGCGTGTGTTGCAGCGCGGCGGAAATCTCCCCCGGATCGTGCCCCGACCGCACCAGCAGCCACGTGTCGCTCGACTGCTGTTGCAGAAACGAAAAGAACATGGCCGGTTGCTGATCCTCGGTCAGCGTCCGGTATTTCCCGTCTTCCACCACGCCAACCACTTCCGCCCGTATTCCGCCCCAGTATTTGAAATGCCCACCGATCGCTTTGTCCACCGAGCCGAAGACTTTGACCGCAAACCGGCGGTTCACCAGAGCCACCTTCGGTGCATTCTTGTCGTCGCGCAGCGTCAGGTTTCTTCCCGCCAGCAGAGTGGTGCCCGCAGCTTCCAGGTAGCCCGGCGAAATGTTGTAATTCATGGCGTCCGCGGCATGATTGGTTGGCCGGTAATCGGTGGTGCTGTCGGTGAAGACATAGGAATCGCCACCGCCCAGACCCAGCGGAAGGTTCGACACATAGCCCACCGCCGTAACGCCCGGAATGGCCGCTGCCGCCTCCAGCATGCGCCGCTGCATCTGCGGCATCTTCTCATCGGTATAGCCCGCCATGTGCAGTTCGGTCTGGGCCAGCGTCACGTTCTGCGGCACAAAACCGAAACTGCTGTGGAGCGATCGCGCCAGCCCGCGCACCGCTACCAGCGAAGACGTCACCAGTACCGCGCAAATCGCAATCTGCACGGCCAGCAGAACGTCCCGCACCGCGAACCGCCGCCGCCCTTCCACTCCCGCCATACCCGTGCGAATCGCCTGCCATGGATCCGCCCGCATGACCTGGCGCATCGGCATCATCCCGAACAGCAGGCCGCTCCCTAGCGCTAGCGCCAGCGCCACAATGTATGTGGCAGCATCCGGGTTGACAGGAACGTTGATCGGAATATCCGGGATAGGCTGCCACGCACTCAGCAGGCGCAGTATCGCGACACCTCCAGCCAGCCCCAGCGCTCCCCCTGCGAGCGACACCAGCACGGCCGTCATCAGCATCTGCCGCAGCACCAGGCCCCGCCCCGATCCAAGCGCGAGCCGCAGTGCCGTCTCCTTCGCACGATCTGCCGTCCACGCCGCAAACAGGCTTCCAAGGTTCGCGCACGCCGCCAGCAGTATAAGCCCCGCCAACAGCATCAGGCCCGCCACGAATGCCCGCGCCGGCCCTCCGAGCATGTCGCCCACTAGCCCCGGACGAGCCAGCGTGAAGCTGATGCCGTCGTCATCCGCCGGATAGGTCTTCGCCAGCCATGCCCCAAGGGCATTCAGGTCCGCCGTCGCCTGCGCCGCTGTCAACCCGGGTTTCAGCCGGCCCACCACGAACGCGGAGTGATTGCCGCGATACTGGAGTGCGTTGAAGCCCTCGACCGTGGGCTGCTCAACCATCGGAATCCAAAGCGCCGGCGCGAAGAACAGCTCGGTGCCCCGAAACTCCGGCGGCGCCACCCCAATGATGGTGAACGGGTTCTTGTTGATCCGCACCGTCCGCCCCACCACATTCGCATCATCGTGAAAATGGCCATGCCAGTAGGCGTGGCTCAGCACCACATACGGAGCGCTGTTCGGTCCGTGCTCGTCGGCGGCGTGAAAGAGCCGCCCCAGATAAGGCCGAATACCCAGCGCGTCGAAGTAGTTTCCACTTGCCAGGTACGGCCAGGCGGTCGTCGGATTCCTGCCGGTGTCCACCCCCACCGGACCTATGATGGCGAACATCACCAGGCTCTCAAACGTCCGGTTCTTGTCCCGGAGGTCCAGATAGTCGGGATACGACTGCGCCGGGTACCGGAGACGTTGCACCATATAGAGATTCTGCGCGCGCGGCACATTCACCGGCCGCAGTACCAGGGCGTTCAACACGCTGAACACCACCGCGTTCGCCCCAATCCCCAGCGCCAGCGTCAGGATCGCCGTCACCGTAAATCCAGGCGACTTCCGCAACTGTCGTAACGCAACTCGCACGTCGTTGGTCATCAGGGGCCTCTTGTCGGCAAATACGACGCCGCCCGCCGCATAGTTCCCGGTGAATCGCGGCCTGTTACCGTTCATCGGCGAGTCCTGCGATCCAATCACTCGTCTGCGACCGAAGAAGGCGTCCGATGAGACTCCTGGCGGGGTCGGCCCCGAAGGAACGACAAGAGCCATTATCGGTAGCCGTTGCGCCAAGTCTTTTGGGGTAAGCCACTTCAACCTCCGACAGGCCTGAAATCGAAAGGAAGACGCGGCATGAGATCGAGGTCGGGTGGTCAGTGACCTATGAGTTGACGACTTCTCAGGCTGTTGGGGATAAGGCGCCGTGATTAGAACGATGTTTCCGGGGCGGGTGCGAACCCGCCCCGTCTGCCTCACACAACTTTAGTGAGGATCTCGGCGAATTCGGTTTCCGTGAACGCCCTCACGGTAGTCGTCCTGGAGTTGCCCCTGGACGCAATTGACAGCGCAGCGGCTGCAGCCATTTCGTCGCTCGGACCTTGCGTGATTGCCACGATGTCCCAGTCGCCCATGGTTACGTAGATGCCGAGGGTCTTCCCACCGCCGGCTTCCACTAATTTCTTGGCGGCGTCGAACCGCGCGGGGACGTTCCGGATATCCTTGACGCCCTGCTCGGTCCATTTGAAGAGAGTCACGTAGGTGGGCACCACACACCTTCTTTCGTGCCTGTTTTGGGAATCTTGCGATTCAGTTTCCAGCCGGACCGGCGTTCGCGCCAGCCCATCGAGAGCAGCCCGTCACGAGTCCCACCCGAACGTTCGGTGCAACAACGCCGGGCCGGACAGAGTATACACCCAGACTAGCGGAGCGGTCTTAGCACACCCCCGTGTCTGCGCTCCACTCCGGCGGTGGTCGGCCATCGGGAACCCGCCTGCGAAACGAGATTATCGGAAACTAGCCGAACGGGAGCTGAAACAGAAACGATATCCGCTATTATCGGCAGTGAGGAAATTGGCCCTGCCACTTGGCCAGTTATCGGCTTGGCGAGATTCGGGGCGCTGGAGCATCGGCAACCGCTGCCAATAATGCCAGATATCGCTCAAGAGAAGGCCCCCGTGTCCATCAGTTCTGCACCCAGAAGAACCGGCTCCCGATGCCTGCCCCCTTGCCGTTGTTGTCGTAGACCAGCCAGCCGATGGTGTGGATGCCGTTCGTCAGGGTCGTTGTGTCGATCATGAAGTACCCCACCGCACCGTTCGCGTTCGCGTAACCCGGGAACCCCGTCGCGATGTCCGAGCGGTACTGGTTGTAGACCGGATGGCCGAGGTTGTTCCCGTCAACAGTGACTGAGATCGTCGAGCCGTCGGTCGGAATCGAGTATGGTTGGGGCGTCAGCGCCCAGCCGAAGTTGATGATTGTTCCCGAGACGGTTTCGCCCTGCCCGGGTGTATACGACAAAGGAAACCTGAGGTATGGCAGGAACGCGGGAGTGAACGCGTGCGCCTGGACGCCTCCTATGTGCAGCTTGCCCGCGGCGAAATTGGGGTACGCGTGCTGAATCGCGACCGCACGCTACCGCTGACGGTCGATCCGGTTCTAAGTTATTCCACGCTCCTGTCGGGATCGTCCTCGACCAATCCAATGGCGATCGCACTCGATCCCGAAGGCAACGCGTACGTCACCGGATGGACAGCTTCGGCGGATCTGCCAGGCACGTCCGGCACCGGCTGGTTGTTTGCCGCGAAGTCGAACCCGGCAGGCAGCGGCTTGCTCTACGCCACGTACTTTGGTTCGAACAAAGATCGGGCCGACGGAATCGCCGTCGACGGTTCGTGTAATGCATATGTGACCGGCTGGGCTGGCGACCCGAGCTTTCCGGTCACTCCGGGTACGGTAGAGCCCTCAAAGCAGGCTGGCGGTAGTCAGGGTTTCCTGCTGAAGTTCGGACCCAGCGGGCGTGTTGTATGGGGTAC
>Ga0335082_10008675_pt1 | contig 11045 bp, 9 predicted proteins | sample Lox_Sample_41_FD_206718 | JGI IMG/M metagenome (GOLD analysis project Ga0335082, IMG submission 206718) | Soil microbial communities from Loxahatchee National Wildlife Refuge, Florida, United States - Lox_Sample_4.1 | ecosystem: Environmental > Terrestrial > Soil > Wetlands | place: USA: Florida... | reverse complement strand
CGCCAGGTGCAGATTCCCATGCATCCACAAGAGGATGTTCACCACCCAGATCGACACCGGCTGGATGAACGGCCGGAGCACTCCCCCGTACGGATTCGCGTCGTCCAGGTCGTGGCCGACAGCCGCGAGCCGGCGATACTCGAGCGGTCCGGCATACACCTGGAAGCGCATGTCGCCGGCCGCGGCGACCGGCAACGTGACCGAGACGGCGGCGCGGCTCGCGGTCTTGCCGGTGCGCGCGCCGCCCACGGCGATGCTCCCGGCGAACTTTGGCTCGTTCTCCTCGAGCGTCAGCGCCGCGAGCAGGAAGTACTTCGATTTCACGCCGACCCACTCGAACGGTCCATCAAGCAGTTTGGCTTCCCCGGGCTTGAGGGATTGGAAGGCCGTGCTCTGGGTCTTCCCGGCCTTCGTGACGACCGCGTAATGGCGGAAGTCGTCGGTCGAATCGGCCTCCACGGAACGGAGCCCTTGGCCGAGATCGAGGGCGAGCACGGCACCGGTCCGTCCCAACCCGGCGACGTGTCCGGCGACATCGAATCGATATTCGTCGGGCGAGAAGGTGTACTCGAGCGTCACCTGGGCGCCGCCCCGCTCGGCGATCAACGTGAGCTTCGTCCCGGGGCCCGTGACACGAAGGGGGGCGACGTTCGGCTTGAACGTCCAGTCCTCGAGATCCGCCGTGTCCGCACCCTGCACGAGCCGCATGCCCAGCAAGCCGGTGCCGGGTGGGATGAGCTGCACATCTCTGGCTGAGTCCTGCGCCGCAAATGAGCGGAACTGCAGCAGCTCCACATGCACGAGCCGGCCGCCCGAGGTCGAGAAGCCGAGCCGGTAGAGGGGCGAGGTGACCCAGACCGTCTCTGCGGGAACCGCGATGGACGGGCGGACGGGTGCACCGGCGGACGGCGCGACGACAGGAGGCGTCGTGGCGGCGGCGCTCTCCACCCCGGCGCGGTTCGTGTCCGCCGGTGCGCCCGTCCGCCTGGCCGCCGGCTTCTTGAGGAACAGACTCGGCAGCAGCGCGACGAGCAGCATCAACACGATGGCGAGAATAAAGCGACGTTCCACAGCGAGCCCTCAGGCGGGAGGCACGGGATCAAAGCCACCGGGATGGAGCGGGTGACAGCGTGCCAGACGCTTCACGCCTAACCAGCTCCCCTTCACCACCCCGAAGCGCTCGATTGCTTGATACGTATACTGCGAACACGAGGGAATGAACCGACACTGCGTGATCACGAAATGTGACAGCGTGAGCTGGTACAGCCGGATCATTCCCATCGCCGCGAGCCGCGGCCAGCGTTTCACGGTCACGTAATGTGCCTCAAGCCTTCCTGAAGCTCCGCCTGGAGCGCCGGGAACGGAAGGTCGTACGCCGAACGCTTGGCCCGCACGACGAGGTCGTGCGGCGGAAGCGCGGCCAGCGGCCCGCGGCGCAGCACTTCCCGCAGCCGGCGGCGCAGCTGGTTGCGCAGCACCGCGGAGAATTGAAATCGGGGAACGATGAATCCGATGCGGGGGTGCGGAGGACGGGTCTGATTGGGACGCCATGCGAGCTCGAGATGTGCAGTCCGCCACCGGCGTCCTTCTTCCCAGCAGGCGGCGAGATCCGAACCCCGCGCCAGCCGCGCGCGCCGGGGGAACCGCTCGCCCGTTACCGGCTCCGGTGCTTGGACGGCAACCGGAGCGCGAGCCGCTTGCGGCCCTTCTTGCGCCGCCGCGACAGCACCGCTCGTCCCCACACGTCCTTCATGCGAGCGCGGAATCCGTGCTTGTTGATGCGTCGGCGATTACGGGGACGATACGTCGGGCCCATGCGTTTCCTCTCGTGAGGCGGGGAAACCTAGCGCGTTGCCCCTCTTGGTCAAGGTTGACTTCTCCACACGCGAGGCGTACTTTCGGGCCGCCCTGCTACACCCCTACCTCTTGTCACCATCGATGGAGCAGTCGACAAAGGAAGCTTGGAAGCGTCTCCTCGACGAGGCGCGGCGTGAACTTCCCGACGCGACGGTTCGCACCTGGCTCGAGCCAGCCGAACCGATCGGGTTGGACGAGGGCCGACTGATCCTCGGCGCGCCGGATCAGTTTGCCGTCGAGTGGAACGAATCCAAGCACGCGGGCATTTTGGCCCGCGCCGCCGAGCGTGTCTTCGGCCGCCCGACCGCCGTCGTCTTCCGCGTCCAGGAAGACCGCCAGCAGCGTCCTCAAATGGATTTCTTCGTCGCCGCGCGGGAAACCGCCACGGCCGACAAGAGCGGCATCGCGACGACCCCGCTCAACGAACGCTACACGTTCCAGACGTTCGTCATCGGGAAATCCAACGAGCTCGCCGCCGCCGCCGCGCACGCTGTCGCCGAGGCTCCGGGAAAGACCTACAACCCCCTCTTCATCTACGGCGCGACGGGGCTCGGCAAGACGCACCTGATGCAGGCCATCGCGCACTCGGTGCTGCAGAAGAATCCCGAGACCCGGCTCCAGTACTTTGGCGCCGAGCAGTTCATCAACGAAGTCATCGAATCAATCCACGCCCGCACGATGTCGGAATTCCGCCGCCGCTATCGGAACGACGTCGACCTCTTCCTCGTGGACGACGTGCATTTCCTCGAAGGGAAGGAAATGACGCAGGAGGAGTTCTTCCACACCTTCAACGCGCTGTTCGAGGCCCACAAGCAGATCGTCCTCACCTCCGATCGGCCCCCCAAGGAGATCCCGGGGCTCGAGGATCGGCTCATCTCGCGTTTCGAGTGGGGGATGGTCGCGGATATCGGGCATCCCGATCTCGAGCACCGCATCGCGATTCTGCGGAAGAAAGCGGAGCAGGATCATCTCGAGCTGACGATTCCCGACGACGTACTGCGGTTCATTGCCGAGCACATCCGCTCGAGCGTGCGTGAGCTCGAAGGCTGCATCATCAAGCTGCTGCTGTTCGCGTCGCTCAAGAATCGCGAGGTGACCATCGAGCTCGCGCGCGAAGCGCTCTCGGACAAGATCCGTCAGGGCGATGACGGCACGAGCTTCGGCGGGCAGCCCACACCGTCGATCGACCGCGTACAGGAAGTCGTGGCGCGCCGCTGGGGCGTGACGCCCGAAGGGCTGCGCTCCAAGGCCCGCACCAAGACGCTCACGATCCCGCGCCAGGTCGCCATGTATCTCGCCCGCGACATGCTCGGCATGCAGCTGGTCGAGATCGGCCAGGCGTTCGGGGGGCGGGACCATTCGACGGTGATCCATTCCGTGGACAAGGTCGAGCGCCAGATGATTCGCGATCGCACCTTCAAAGAGCGGGTCGAAATGGCGCGCCAGGAGTTGTCAGCACTGTAGCCCACATGTGGGAAGGTCTCTGTGGGGGATGTGGGATTAATGCCTTGGATGTAGAACACACGAGTGATACCAACAGTACCAACACGGCACCCACACGGCGGGAGCCGACATAGAGAGCCGATGCGTCACGAGCTTAGCGCGATCACCAACATTTCCCCGTGCTCTACTACGACTACGATTATTTCTATATATAGAGGCCTTAGAATCTTTTTCCCCAACCAGGCGCCGAGCGGGACATGAAGTTCACCATCACACGCGACCAGTTGCAGGAAGGGCTCGGCGCCGTCGCCGCGGCTGTGCCGACCAAGACCACCCTGCCGGTGCTTGCCAACGTGCTCGTCGAGGCGACCAAGCAGGGGGTCCGACTTGCGGGCACGGATTTGGACATCGCGGTAAGTACGATCGTCCCGGCCGATGTCGACGCGGAGGGCGCCGCCACCCTGCCGGCGAAGAAGCTCGTCGACATCGCGCGCGAGCTGCCGGCGGGTCCGGTGCGCATCACCGCGGCCGGCGAGGCGCGGGTCTCGATCGAGTGCGGCCGGTCGAAATTCAAGCTGCTCGGATTGCCGCGCGAGGAATTCCCCTCGTTTCCCGTGGTGAAGTTCGAGGGCGGGGGAGCGTGGCGAGCCGCCGCCGGCGTGCTGCACAAGCTCGTCGGCCATGTCGCGTTCGCCGCATCGACCGAGGAGAGCCGCCCGATCCTGAACGGCGTGATGTGGGAGCTGCGCCCCGACCGCATGCGGATGGTGGCCACCAACGGGCATCGTCTCGCGAAAATGGACGTGCCGGCGAGCGGCGGGTCGACGGCCGACCTGATCGTTCCACCCAAAGCGCTCGAGCAGGTGCGCCGGCTCATTCCGTCCGATGCCGAAATGGAGATCGCGCGGAGCGACAACCACATCGGCTTCCGCGCCGGCGGGACGCTCGTGTTCTCGCGGCTGATCGAGGGTCCGTACCCGAATTACGAGCAGGTCATCCCACGCGAGAACGACAAGACCGGCACGGTCGACAAAGCCGCGATGACCGCGGCGCTCCGGCGCATGAGCGTCGTTGCCAGCGATCAAACGCACCGGATTCGGCTCGCCTTCTCGGGCGGGGCCGTGAAATTCTCCGTGCAGACGCCGGATCTTGGCGAGGCCCAGGACGAGCTGCCCGTCACCTACGAAGGAGAGCCGCTCGAAATCGGGTTCAACGCCACGTACCTGCTCGAGATCCTCAAGTACATGCCCACTGACGAGGTGCGCTTCACGTTCAAGGCGCCGGAGCGAGCCGCGACCGTCGAGCCAGTCGGCTGGGACGATCCCGCGAGCTATATGGCGCTCGTCATGCCGCTGCGCCTGGTGGACTGAAGAGCGCAGCGTCTCACCAATGGCGGTAGATGTCGGCGCACTCCGAGAGCGCTTGCAGCAGGCACTCGGGGCTGAGTTCAAAGTCGGCGATCTGTTGGGCGAGGGCGGATATGCCGCCGTCTTCCGGGCGAGGGACCGCGCCGGGCGCCGCGACGTCGCGGTCAAGGTGCTCGATCTCGGTCTCACGCCCTCCGCCGAACTCGCGGAGCGCTTCGTGCGCGAGGCGCGCACCGTCGCCCAGCTCGACCACCCGCACGTCGTCCCGATCTACCGCGTCGGTGGATACAAGAACACCATCCTGTACATCATCATGCGCTGCGTCGACGGTATGTCGCTGCGCCAGCTGCTCGAGCGCCGGCACGAGCTCTCCATCGATGACGCCGTGAGAGTCGCACGCCAGGTGGCGGACGCGCTCGGCTATGCGCATCAACGTCACATCATTCATCGCGATATCAAACCCGACAACATTCTGCTCGACGCCTCCGGTCACGTCCTCGTCACGGACTTCGGGATCGCGAAGGCGAGTGAGGTCGCGTCCGCGTCTCAGCTCACCACCGAAGGGATGGTCGTTGGAACCCCGCATTACATGAGCCCGGAGCAGGCCACCGGCGACCGCATCGACACGCGTTCCGACATTTACTCGCTGGGGATCGTGCTGTACCAGATGCTGGCGGGAACGGTGCCGTTCGACGGCGAGTCGGCTCAGGCGGTCCTGATGAAGCAGGCGACCGGCGATCCCGCACCGATCCGGCGGCAGCGCCGTGAAGTCCCCGACAAGGTCGCGCGGGTTCTCGATCGCATGCTCGCCAAAGATCCGGCCGAGCGGTTCCAGACCGCGGAGGAGTTGAGCCGCGCCATCATCGAGGCGCGTCCGGCGGCGGCGGGCGATCGGATCGCCTTGCGGAAGCGCCGGACCCAGCCTCGGGGGAAGGGCGTGCGTCTGGCGGCCGGACTCGCGGGGTTCGTCATACTCGGGCTGGTGCTCGCGAGCATGGTGGCGTTCGGACGCGGTCCACGCCTACGGATCACCGCTCCCGTCCCGGACAGCATGAACGCCCGGTTACAGCAGCGCGGCATTCTGGCTCGGACGGACACCGCGGTATTTGCCTTCACCCCGTACGGTGACCGCGACGCGTTGCTCGTGGTGGCACTGCACCGGGTAGCGATCGCGGCACCGCGCCACTTGCGCGGCTATCCACGGGACGGGCTCGCGTACCGATTCGGAACGACATGGCACGGCTGGCCGAGGATCGTGTTCGTTCTCGATCCGGGCACCGGCACTCGCGACACCGTGTTCACGCGCTTGTCGCCGCGGGATGCCTGGGAGCTCGAGCGTGGAGTGCGCAACCTGCTCAATCCCGCGAAGCAGCGGTGAACGCTGAGCTACGGAGCGGGCGCGGCGCGAGTGGAAATCAGGAACAGGTCGCCGGCCGTAAACGGCGTCGCAGCACGTGGACCGCTCACCGCCACACCCACCGCATCGGATGCGCCGATCGCGAACCCCAGCGTGACGGCACTGCGGTGCAGCGTCCGGTCCAGTTCGATCCTCGTCAAGAGACTCCAGCCGATCGGCCGGGACACGGTGAGGCGGAGTCCTGCGGTATATCCCAGCGCGGAATCGGTGGTGAACCGGCCCGCCGCCGAGAGCTCGAGCGCGTTCCTGGCAGTATGAACGGTGATCGCGGGAATGGCCGTCGCGCGCAGCGCGACTCCGCGGACGACGGGTTGACCGATATTGCGCACTGTTCCGGCGATGTTGACGACCTTTGTGTCGTACACGACGCCCACGTCCCAGGCGGTGGCCTTCGCTCCGCCGCGGTAGAGACTCGCCCCCATTCCCGCGGCGAGTGAATGCGATCCTGCCCCCAGCGTGACCCGGTACGTGTCGCCGCGCGTGCCGGTGTCGAACATGTCGCGTTGATAACCAAATCCAAAACCGCGCGCTTCGATGGCCCCCGAGATCTGGCTGAGCCGACCCCCTTCGCCGGGATCCGACGACACAAGATCGATATAGATGGATGCCGTTGGGCGGGCCCCGAGCCCCGCCGGATTCACCCAGATGGCGCGTGCATCGCTGACATCGCTGGGAACGAATTGCGCGTCCGTGTAATTGGCAGCCACCTGAGCGCCACCCCGACTGGCGAAGATCCCAAGCCACGCGGTTAGCGCGAGGCTGGAAGCCCGAAAGCCGGAGCGGCGAGGCGTTGGGGTTACGGGACGAGGAGGGCGCTAACGGTCGAGTGAAGGCGCTGGCTCACCGGTATGGCCAGGCCCTGGACGGGCAGCGAGATCATCATTCCTGTGGAATCGCGGCTTTCACCGCCCAGGAACCGGCCATCTTCAGCGATGAATCCCTGCGACGTGGCCGCGCCGCCACCGCTCATCTCAAACGGCTGACCGCTGTTCTGACCGGCGCCGCTCACCGTGTAGCGGGTGACCGTCTCGATCCGCAGGCTCCGCGTGCTGTTGCGAACGTCCCAGGCCGGAGCTTGCGACTGGACGATTGCGCGGCGGGTGACTTCCGACTCACCGGCTCGCTGACTGCCGGCGACGGTGTCGGTCCATTGTTCGCCGGCGCGCACCCCCGCCGCCGGAATCCGGGGAAAGAAATCGTGGAAGTTCGCCACAAATTGCGCGATGCTCTGTGCGATGGACGTGTCCATTTGCACATTACCGCGGAAGTCACCGTCGGGTCGCAAGCGGCCCCGGAACGAGAGGGCCCGCACGCGGCCCATATTGTCCGTGACCACCCGAGGCATTCCGGAATCCGGAACGACCGAATCGACGGTGAAGGACACCGGGTACCCTCCCGTGTCGGCAGGACCGCTAATGATGACCCGCACGTAAATGAGCGCTGCGAGATCCTGCGTTTGCTGCTTGCCTCCATAGGCCTGCTCGACGTGCAGCTCGCGATGGACCACGTAGCGCATCACACTCGGACCGTAGCGTACCAGATCCTGGTGCGGTGCAGGTTTCGGTGCTGTCGCCCCTCCCCCTCCCCCTCCCGCCACCGGCTTCGACGCGGGGGGCGGAGCGGCCGCGGGAGGAGCCACACCGCCGGACGGAGCCGGTTGTCGCCCCCCGCACGCGAACACCGCCACGAGCGCCCAGGTACGTGCAACGTGTTTCACCGTTCGGACTCCTGTGCCCGCTCTGCCTTGGTGCGCCCGAAGACCGCAACCATTTCGGGTCCCTCACTCGAGACCCGCAATAGCTTCCAGCCGCGCTTGCCCATATCGGCACGCCAAGCGATCAGTTTTTCCCACTCCGCCACCGATGTGCGGAACACCCGCAGGTCGGCGACAGCCTCCCACTGCGGGGGGTACGCACCTGGAGCCGGGGAAGAAGAGGAGGGCGGTAGGGCCATAAGCCGAGTTCTGTTTACCCACTGTAGTGGGCAGATGGTCATCTCTCTGGGGCGGCTGTCACCAGCCACCTCGACGCGGCCTACCCGCAGCTCAAACGACCCGGGCCGGGTCTCGCTGCCTATTTGGCCTTGCTCCGACTGGGGGTTGCCCTGCCACGTCTGTTACCAGACGCGCGGTGGGCTCTTACCCCACCATTTCACCCTTACCCGTGGATATCGGGCGGTTTGATTTCTGTGGCCCTGTCCGTCGCCTTACGGCGCCCAGGCGTTACCTGGCAGTCTGCCCTCTGGAGCTCGGACTTTCCTCGGACGCGAGGTTCCAGCTCTCGCGCCGCGACCATCCTACCCTGCCGCCATGCCCCAAAGCTATGAACGCCGCATGTTCCGCGAAAGGTTTACCGCGCCAGATGTCGCAGTACCTGTGACAATGTGTCATTCGTCCCGACCTTGAGGCCGGGCGTCGCAGCGCGGGTTTCCCCCCCTCCCCCTCCGGCCACCCAAAACCCGTCGTTCTCCTGGAACACGATTTCCTTCAGGCTGTTCACGTTGCGGCCGCGGGTCATGACCGAGGAGAGCTCGGTTGCATGCACGGCGTTGATGCCGCGCGCGCGGTACGCCGCGAGCAGGTCATGCGTCAATAGCTCTGGTGTGAACAGCAGGAGGGGCCGTTCCGGAAGCGTGAAGCCCCGCATCAGCCCCATGCTGAGCCAATCCCCTGGGGCACGCGGGACTCGGAACGCGAAAAACAATCCCGGTCGCTCCTTGAGAATCCTGTCACGCAGCGCGCTCGCCTTTTCGGCCACTTGATCCTCGAGCGTCCGGTAATAGGCGCCGAGCAGCCCGGCGTCGCGGAGTGCCCGTAACCGGTCGGGAAACCGAACGGAGTCGCTGAGCGCCGACCCCAGGTGCGGGAGGACCTGGTGCCAGGCGCCGTCGCAAAACTCCCCCCCCACGCTGGCGCCGGCCACCCGAATCGTGGGGATCGAATCGAGATCGATGGCGACCGCAGGGATGAGCTGCCGCAAGTCCGCGGCAAGCCGCGCCAGCGTAACCAGCTCTGCCGTCAAGCGAGGTTCCCCGAACAACGAATCGAGCTGGCAGGGCGCGGTCGCGCCGGGCGCGAATGCCGTACTGGTCGCGCCCGCGCGCAGCACCCGGCGGTAATCGACTGCCGGGATCCAGGCAACGCTGGTGGGTTGTAGCAGATTCACGGCATCGCGCCACGCTTTTCGCACGGCGGCGCGCTCATCCCAGAGATGATGCATTGAGTCCGCTACCGTCCCCGCATCGACATCGCCCGCGAGGAGGTTGTACCCTGCTTCGTCCAGCGATCGGACGAGAGAATCGAGAGACGCAGCGGACCGGGGCGTCGCGGACGTCGTGGGGCCGCGGGAAACCAGCAGGGCCGTCCACAGCGCGCGGATGCCCGTCTCGTGAATCCACGATGGCACGCCCACCGGATGTGTCGTGTCGTCCACCGCCGACAAGGGGACGGTTTCGCTCGTGCCGGGGGGGACGGGCGGGGGGGCTTCGAGCTCGGCGGCGAATTGGGGGCCGGGCAGTACGAGCCGGCTGCGTCGTTGGGCCGGCGGAACGTGGGCCCATTCCGCCGGCCTGCGGATCCAACGGGCGAAGGCGACCAGGAAGCGCTCCGTGTCCTCCATCGCGTCTCGTTCGAGCACCGGCATGGTCGTGGGGATGTTCTGTGGCCCCAGGGCCCCCAGCGCCGTGCGACTTACGACGACGACGATCCCGTCGCCGATTCGAGCGGCGGCTATTACCGGCGCGCTCGGGGCTGCGATCCGGCCCTTGGCGCCCTGAATCCAGGCCCGCCCGGCTCCCGCCGCGATCACCGCAGGGCGGCGCTCGACATCCAGGAGATGATTGCGGTCGAGGGGGAATTGTCCGTACACCGACCCCAGGGGATCGTCGCCCAGTCGCCGGCCCTCGACCCAGGGCTGTGGCCGTGGCGACCCGCCTCGCGGCAGCGTATCCCGCAGCACATGATCGCTGATCGAGATACCGGCACCTTCCCACGCGAGCCACTGATTCACCGTCGAGCGGTCGAGTGTGCCGACGCTATCGACCGCATAGCCAAGCACGAGCGCGCCGCCGCGATTGACCCATTCATGCAGGAGCGTTACGTCGCCACTCGTCATCGCATCCGAGGCGCCTTCCGGTTCGCGACCCAGCAGGAATAGGAGCGTGTGATACCGCCTGAGGTCGGATCGGGCGAGGTGTGGATAGAACCGCCGGTACTCGACGGTAAATCCCGCGCGCTGCCAGGGATGGGCGGTGGCGGTGAGGAGTGCGGGGTCCGTCATGCTCAAATCGAGCACCAACACTCGGCGGGCTTCCGGGGCGCAGGCGGCTTGGGAGCAGAGCAAGAGGAATGCTGCGCTCGCAACAAGCCGCTTGCGGCGGGATTTCACGGGGTTGGTGTCGCGCCGAGCCGCGCGAGCCCCCGGCGCGCGGCTTTCATGTACAGCTCGAGCATCGGATCCCCATTCGCGCCCACCGCGAGGACGAAGCGATAGGCGGCAATGGCGGCGTCGCGATCACCGGCGTGCTCCGCCGCTTCCGCGCGGGTCAGCATCTTGTCGAGATCTTCCGGCGTCCGGGCGGAGTGACCAGGATCGCGGGCCCACCGTGCCTCACTCCGCATGTAGAGGTATCCCCCGGCGGCCGTGAGTCCCACCGCGACGATCGCGATGCCGATGCCGATCCAACGACTGCGCTTGCGGCGATCCGGCGTAGAATCCGGGAATTTCGGTTCTGTCATGGTTTCAGCACGCCTTGAAAATGCCCCTGATGACAAAGAGAACGCGCTCCTCGCTGCCTCAAAATATTGAGGGGTGGTTGACGCTGGGGAACTATGCTGTTCGTCGCATGGTCACCGTCTGTACCGTACTGCCGGCTCCAGAGCGGCCCCGCGTCGATGCGGCGGGGGAGGGGTGCTTTCACACGGTACACGTCGAATCGTGCCGGGACGTGTTGGCCACCGCGCG
>Ga0335082_10008674_pt1 | contig 11045 bp, 12 predicted proteins | sample Lox_Sample_41_FD_206718 | JGI IMG/M metagenome (GOLD analysis project Ga0335082, IMG submission 206718) | Soil microbial communities from Loxahatchee National Wildlife Refuge, Florida, United States - Lox_Sample_4.1 | ecosystem: Environmental > Terrestrial > Soil > Wetlands | place: USA... | reverse complement strand
AATCCGCATCGAAGGCGCGATAGAATGCCTCCAGGGTCAGCTCGCCGCGTTCCAACCGCGACCACGCCCCTGCCGGCGCGGTGTCGACGACGACGCGGTTGATGCACCCGGCGGGAAGGTTCTGCGTGCGCTCGTACGCCGCGATGGCATGCAGCGGTGAGCCGACAACAACACCACCCAGGTCGAAGATGACGGCGCGGTAGGGCATCGTTCTTTCCCATAGCCACGCCGCAGCCCAACGACAAGCGACCACCTCCGCTATTGACTACCACGCGTCGACCGAGCACGCATGGACGTTGCGAGGCAGCCCGCCAATGCCGCAGCTCCCGGAGGTCCGCTGATGCCAGAAGAGAATCACACAGTCGACGCGCCGCCCAGACGCAGCCCCGTCTTGGCCGCCGTTCTCTCGGGTTTGTTCCCAGGTCTCGGGCAACTCTACAACCGCGAACGATTGAAGGCTCTACTGTTCTTCGCCGGAGGGGCGATCACTGCGTTCGGGCCGTTCAATCCACTGGACGTAGACATCGACCTGAATGATCCGGCAGTGGGGCTGCGCAAGGTGCTGCTCGCATCGTTGCCGTTCCTTGCCATCGCAACTTGGTCAGTGATCGACGCGTATCGGACCGCACGGCGTAGCGGCCGCGTCTGACCGTACCACCTGCGCCTTGGGAGGAGGAGCGATGTCTGCCAAACCTGCACGACCGTTCACGCCGCGCGAAGAGAGAATCGGCAGCGCGGTCATCAAACTCTGGTCGCGGTTGAACACGTGGGTCTACCGCATCAGCGGCGGCCGGATCGCCGGCCGCTTTCCGGGCGGCGCCCCGGTGCTGTTGCTGACAACCGTCGGCAGGAAGTCCGGCCAGCCGCAGGTCGCGCCATTGCTCTATCTCACCGATGGGGACAACTACGTCGTCGTCGCATCCAAAGGGGGCATGTCGCACCATCCGCTGTGGTTCAAGAACCTCGAGGCCAACCCACGCGTGGAAATCGAAGTCGGCAGTCGGAGGATTGCAGCGACGGCGCGCCGGGCCACCGCCGCAGAAAAAGCTTCCCTCTGGCCGCGGCTGGTGGCCATGTACCCCAGCTACGCCGAGTACCAAGCGCGCACGACCCGCGACATCCCGGTGGTCATCATCACGCCGCAAAGCTAACGCCTCTCGTGACACGCAGGCGATCATCGTGGTAGGAGGCGGCAATGGACGCGCAGCATTGGCTTGAAGAGATGGCAGATATCGAGTCACGCATCGCGGTGATCTACGAGCGCTTCGCGTCACAGTTCCGCGACGCGGCCGACGTGAGCGATCTGTGGGCGAGCATGAGTCGCGAGGAGGTGCATCACGCCGACCTCCTCAGCCGAGCCGCCGGGGGCAGCGGGCATGTAGCGGTCGATGCGTCACTGGTTGAGCACGTCGGCAAACTGCAGGCGGCGGTCGTCCGCTACGAAGGCGACCAGGCCAAGATCGTCGAACTGCAGGACGCCTTGGAAGCGACGATGGACCTCGAGGAAGCGGAGGAAGACCATCTGCACGCGCATCTGGTCCAGCTCGGTGACGCCGCCAAGGCGCTGGTGGATCGGCCTGACATGCAGCATCGCCTGCGCGGCGTCCTGGAGCACGCCGTGAAACTCTTCGGAACACCGGCGTTGCAACGGCGCGCGGCGCGCGGCCACCGCCACACTTGAGCGTCCGCGCCACGGCGAGGCAGCCGGCGCCAGCACACGATCGTCGAGTCACAGCAATGGTCTTCTCCCGCTTCGATGTGCGCCGGTATCGTACGGTCTCGGTGCACGAGGGGTACAGCGAGTGGGCGCAGAGCTATGAGGACACGGTACGCGGCGAGATGGCGGCACCAACCGGAGACTGAAAATGAGCACCGAGCTGCACTACCGAACGCTGACCGAGGCGGCCCGCCTCCTGCGACGCAGGGAGATTTCGCCGGTTGAGCTGACGCAGACCGTGCTGGCGCGCATCGAGCGCGTGGATTCCCAGCTGCATAGTTACATCACGGTGACGGCGGACCGGGCGCTCGACCGCGCCAGACAAGCGGAGCGCGAATTGGCCGCTGGAACCGACCGCGGGCCGCTGCACGGCGTTCCGATCGCCGTGAAGGATCTCATCTTCGTCCGCGGAGTGCGCGCGACGTGCGCTTCGCGCGTGCTCGAAGACTTCATCCCCGATCACGACGCCACGGTCGTCGAGCGGCTCGAGGCGGGCGGCGCGGTTCTCCTCGGCAAGCTCAACCTCACCGAGTTTGCCATGAGCGGCTACGCCCCGTCGCTGCCGATCCCGCGCAATCCGTGGGATCCGGGGCGCAGCCCGGGGGGCTCGTCGAGCGGATCGGGCGTCGCGACGGCGGCCGGTCTGTGTTTCGCGTCGCTCGGCACCGACACGGGTGGATCGATCCGCGGCCCGTCGGCGTGGTGCGGCGTGGTGGGACTGAAACCCACCTATGGGCGCGTCAGCCGCCACGGCGTCTTTCCACTCGGCATGACGCTCGACCACGTCGGCCCGATGACCCGCAGCGTCGCCGACGCGGCCGCGATGCTCGAAGTGATGGCGGGACGCGACCCGCGCGACCCGACCTCGCTCGACGCGCCGGCGCCGCAGTGCAGCGCGGCACTCACACGTGGCGTTCGCGGCCTACGCATCGGCATCGACGAGCACTTCATGAGCGAGTTCTCGCATCCCGACGTAGTCGCCGCAGTGCAGACAGCCCTCGACGTTCTCGAGCAGCAAGGAGCCGAGATCGTCACCGTCTCGGTCCCCGAGGTTGCGGACATCCTCGAAGGCTGGTTCGTGCTGTGCGCCGCTGAGGCCGTGGTTGGACACACGGCCACCTACCCTGCGCGAGCCGACGCGTACGGGCCGAGTTTCCGCTCCTTCCTGGAATACGGCGCCGCGCTGCGTGCGCCGGACTACGCACGCGCGCACGTGCAGCGGGTCGAGTTCGCGCGCCGCTTCCAGGCCGTGTTCGAGACTGCCAACGTGTTCGCCTGTCCCGGCATGTTCATGCAGGCGCCACCGGCGGATGCAATCGATCCGTACGGCCCGGTCACTCCGGAAATCGCCCCGTTCATGCGCTTTACCGCGCCCTTCAATTGCAGCGCTAACCCGACGCTATCTGTGCCTGCGGGCTTCAGCGACGATGGCCTCCCGCACGGCATCCAGCTCGTGGGACCCCTGCTCGGCGAAGGTGTCCTGTGTCAGGTCGGTCACGCGTACGAGCAGGCTACGTCGGGGCATCAGCGCCGGCCTCCGGTGTAGGGGCGAGCGGCTTTGCACAAAAGCTCCCAGCGGGCGCACTTCGATACACCGCCAAGAGAGGGCGGCTACTCAGTGCGAGCGGTTGGGTATGCATTGTCGCCCCTACACAGCCTGCCGCCGCTTGCACCAACTCGCATCCTCGGGCATCGTGCGTGCGTCCTACCAATTCCATCCCCCGAAGGAGACTCACAATGAGCAGGAAAGTATTTGTCATCGGTGTCGGCATGACCAAGTTCGAGAAGCCCGGCTCGCGCAACTGGGACTACCCGGACATGGCGAAGGAGGCGGGTGAGAAAGCGCTCGCAGACGCGGGAATCCCGTACAGCGAGATCGAGCAGGTTGCAGTCGGCTACTGCTACGGCGACTCGACGTGCGGCCAGCGCGCCGTCTACCAACTCGGGCTCACCGGCGTGCCGATCTACAACGTGAACAACAACTGCGCCACCGGCTCCACGGCGCTGTTCATGGTCAAGCAATTCGTCGAGGCGGGCATCGCCGACTGTGCCATGGCGCTCGGTTTCGAGAAGATGGAGAAGGGCTCGCTGGGCGTGAAGTTTCAGGACCGTACGAATCCGATGGACAAACAGTTCGAGGTCATGGTGTCGCTGCGCGGTTTCGCTGCCGCCCCGCCGGCGCCGCAGTTCTTCGGCAATGCCGGCCGCGAGCACATGGAACGCTACGGCACCACGGCGGAGCACTTCGCCAAGATCGGCTGGAAGAACCACAAACATTCGGTGAACAACCCGTACTCGCAGTTCCAGACCGAGTACTCGCTCGACGAGATCAAGAACGCACCGATGGTCTACGAGCCGTTGACCAAGCTGCAGTGCTGCCCGACCTCGGACGGCGCGGGCGCGGCGATCGTGGCGTCCGAGGATTTCGTCAAGCGGCACGGCCTGCAGAACCAGGCAGTGGAGATCCTGAGCATGGCGATGGCCACGGATCTGGCCAGCACCTTCGACGAGAAGAGCTGCATCAAGCTGATCGGCTACGACATGGCCCGCAAGGCCGCGCGCAAGGTCTACGAGCAGAGCGGCCTCGGCCCCGAAAACGTCGACGTCGTCGAACTGCACGACTGCTTCAGCTGCAACGAGCTGATCACCTACGAGGCACTGGGTCTGTGCCCGGAGGGGAAGGCCGGCGAGTTCGTCGACTCGGGCGCCAACACGTATGGCGGTAAGGTCGTGATCAACCCGTCGGGCGGCCTGATCTCGAAGGGACACCCACTCGGCGCCACCGGCCTGGCGCAGTGCTCGGAGCTCACCTGGCAGCTGCGCGGCAAAGCCGACAAGCGGCAAGTAAAGGACGCCAAGGTCGCGCTGCAGCACAACCTCGGCCTCGGCGGTGCTGCGGTGGTGGCAATGTACCGCAAGGCACAGATCGCCGCGTAGGTAAGACCTCGCCAAGCATGCCACGATTCACGGCCGCGTCCGTGGGCTCAAAACCCACGGCTGAGTCGCCGAAAGCCCACTGAAGAGACTGTCGATAAACAGATGCGCCCCTCGATACGCCGCCAAAGGACGGCGGCTACTCGGGGTGAACGGTTTAACATCTGCGAAAAAAGATTAAGAAGATCCGGAAATCCGTTCGCCCCGAGTAGGCCCCGTTTTCTCAGGGGCCGTATCGAGGGGCTGCCTCGGAGAAAATCGACAGTCTCTGAAGGGGCTGGACGGCGATATCTTCCCTGTGCTTTGGAGCCCCCTTGGTGGGCTTTGTCGTGACTTGGCCGGACGATTTGATCGTCCGGACGCCAGCCGCGCGAGCTGCCCTGACATGACCCGCTTGCCGCATCCTCGACCGCGGTGTACGACCCTCGTATGGACACCACGACCATTACGCTGCTCACCGAGAACGCCGACACCCCGCTCGCGGCTCAGGTGAGCGGTGATGACCTCTGGCTCACAGCGGATGAACTGACACGCACCACCGGCTGGCGGCTGACCCGCGACGGGTTCTGCCACGGCTCGCTCTGCATCCCGATTCCGCCGGGACGCGAGGCGGAGTTCAGCCGCACCGACGGCCGCATGAACTTGGCGGCGTTCGCGCGGCTGCGCGGTCAAGCTCTGGTGCACGACGACGACGCGACGGTGTGGGCGCTCGATGCCAGCACGGCGGCGCGCAACGCGACACGCACGTCGTTGGAGGCACCCGACTTCACCTTGCCCGACCTCAGTGGCCGCATGCACTCCCTGCACGAGCATCGCGGCAAGAAGGTGCTCCTCGCGTCCTGGGCCTCCTGGTGAGGCTGCCGCATGGACCTGCCCGTGTGGCAGGCGCTGTACACCGAACTCGCTCCCAAGAACTTGATGATCATCACCGTCGCCATGGACGCCGGCGGCGCCGCCGATGCCGGTCAGTGGATCGAGGCGGCGGCGCCGACACACCCAAGTCTGATTGATACGCAGCATCGAGTCGCCGAGCTGTACGATTGGGTCAACGTGCCGTCGATCGCCTGGATCGACGAGGAGGGCCTCATCGTACGTCCCAACGATCCCGGATTCGCCGGCGAGTACTTCCGCGGCATGATGGAGCCGGACTTCGACTTTCAAGCGATGATGGCCGAGGTGCAGAAACAACAAGCACGCTACCTCGCGGCCGTACGCGATTGGGTCGAGCGCGGTCCAGCCTGCCCGTACGCGCTCACGGCCGATCAGGTGCGCGCGCGACTCGCCGGTCCCAACCCCGACCATGCGCGCGCCTCTGCCTACTTTCGCCTGGGCTCGTATCTGCAACAGCATGGACGCGGCGATGCTGCGCAAGCCACCTTCGCGCACGCCAAGAGGCTGCGGCCGGAAAGCTGGAACTACAAACGCCAGGCGTGGCACCTTGAAGAGATGGGCAAGTCCGGCGGCCCGGAGTTCTGGGCCGAGGTGAAGGCGCTGGGCGACCGACCCTACTACCCGCGCTCGGAGCTGTGAGCAGACGGCTTCGGGCGGAAAGACAAGAAGAGCGGGCCCCGACACAACTGGTGGTTCAACTTGGAGCCGGCGCAGCCAACTCCCGCTGGATGCGAGCCAGGAACGCAGTGCGCCAGACCCACAGGGCAGCGCGCGGGCTCAGCCGCGTGAGCAGCCAGACAACGTACGCCGCGCGCGTGACCACGATGATCGGCTTGTTCTTCTCGACGCCGCGCAGAATGACGCGCGCGCAGGCCGCGGGCGACATGGCCTTCGCTGTCGTGGTCACCAGACCCCGCAGGCGCTCGGCGTCCATGCCCCGCACCTCGATGGTGTGCAGGATCGGTGTGTCGATGAGCCCCGGACAGACGACGCTGACACGCACGCCGCGGTCGGCCGCCTCGACACGCAAGGCGCACGACAGACCCACTACGGCGTGCTTCGACGCCACATAGGACGTCTGCAGCGGCGCCGGGGACAGGCCGGCGAGGGACGCCGTGTTCACGATGTGCCCGAAGCCCTGCTGCAGCATACGCGGATACGCGGCGCGCACGCCGTGTACGACGCCCCAGAGATTGACCGCTAGCACCCTCTGCCAGTCGGCCAAGGTCACGTCACGCTCTTCGCCCGCAACACCGATACCAGCGTTGTTGAAGACGTAGTCGATGCGGCCGTGCGCGGCCGCCACGCCGCCGACGAGGGCGTCAACTGCCTCCCAGCTCGCCACGTCGACGGCGCGCGCCTCCGCTTTGCCGCCGCTTGCGACGATCGCGGCAGCCACCTGTGAGGCGCCCGCAGCATTGAGGTCGGCGGCAACAACCTGCGCGCCGCGTCGGGCCAGCTCGACGCACAGCGCTCGGCCAATGCCCGACGCACCGCCGGTGACGATCACCACCTTGTCCTGGAATGCATCCATCTGTCCTCTCCCCATCGCCCTCAGCAGCGGTCCGCACACTGAAGGTCTTGCACGCAGGTCAACCGATGCCCCGGCTCACTCGTTGATCCAGGCAAGGAGGTAGCACATGACGAAGCGCACCCTGGCATTCATCGGACTCGCAGCCATCAGCGTCACCGCGTTGGGCGTCTACGCGCAGTCGACCACACCGGCACCGCCCCCGCCGTGTATGGGGCATCATCGCGGGCACATGATGGGCGGTGGGCCCGGCCGGCTGATCCATCTGCTTATGCAGTCCACCGACATGACATCGGATCAGGAGACGCAAGCACACGCGCTCCTCGATGCAAATCGCTCAACCATGGACGGCATCTTTACCCAACTACGACAGGCCAATGCCGATTTGGCGAACCTATTGCTCGGCGCGCAAGATGTGCAAGCTGACGCGTTGTCCACACAGCTCACGAAGATCAACCAACTGCAGCTGCAGCTTGACCAACAGACCGCCAATACCGTCTTGGCGGTCCGTGCGCTCCTGAAGCCGGAGCAGCTCGCCAAGGCGGCCGCGGCGGAGAGTGAGATCGAAGCGGAGAAGGCCGCTCATCCCCACTTCATGAGACCGGGAGAGTGAACCTACAAACTCTGCCGGGCATCTTGCCGCCGAAGCGTTCGACCCTACGCCGCCCGGTCGGCGGGTTGGTGCTCCGCACGGCGCAAGCGCACCGGCACGCCGTTGATGCGGATCGTTCTCATCCGCCGCGACACGCAACGATGCGATTGTCTTCGACCTCGAACTTGAGGCCGTAGCCGGCCTCACAGAGATTGCAGCTGCGCCGCACCGTAGTCGCCATACGCGTGTCCCTCCGGTTCACGAATGGTCAATGGTGAATTCCAAGGGCACCAGCGCCGCGGGCTCGCTGCCCAAGGGACATTCACCCCTCACGATTCACCCTTCGCCATTCAACATTCGGCAGCTCAGTTGCCGGGCATCATCAACTTTCGCGCCGCCTATCGCAAGCCAGAGGCACGGCGACGCGCAGCACTCGGGCGGGATGGACGACGTTGCATATCGGCAACCCGCGTTGCGCCGCCACTACACTACGAGCTTGTGAAGAATTTGCTTGGGCGCGTCGGCGCCGGCCCGGAGGCTCAAGCCTCCGCCTACCCAAACGAAGCCGGCTCAAAGCCGGCTACCCGTACCACCCCCCGGCCCGTCAGGGCTTCGTTTGGGTAGCCCGGGACTTGAGTCCCGGGTCTGGAGTCTGGACGTTTGCAACCGTGCAGGCGAGACGCCTGCACCACAATGCCGATAATCCTGATGTTGTAGTGCAGGCCTCTGGCCTGCACCTGCTCGAGACTTGAGTCCCGCGTGCGGCGATGGCGCGGTAGATCAGCCCTGATGATGATTCGCGCCCCTGAGAAGATCGAGCTGTGATTCTGACTTCATCACGGGGACCTTGCAGCGAGGCGCCAACGGCATGCGCCTTGCTCGCCAGAAACCGGCATGCAGCGCCTCGGTCCCTGCCCAGTTCCCCCTACACAACCCATCGCCGGCTTCGAGCTTAGTCGTCGCCAAGTCCTCCGCCTGCTTGCCGCGGGCGCGGGCGGGGCAGCGCTGCGACTCCGCTACAGCGCGCCAGCGCTCGCGGTCGCACCAGTCCCCACCTCGAGCGGTGGCTTCCTGACCACCGACGAGCTTGTTATTCTCGACGCTGCCACTGCGCACATCGTTCCCACAGATACCCAAGTCGGCGCCCGCGAGTGCGGAGTCATCGGCTACATCCAGAACATGCTGAGCTTCATGCCCGGCAGCGACGCCAACTGTGATCGCCATCTCACCGCCGCCGACCTGAGCGCCACGGTGCTCGGCGTGCATGGACAGCGTCCCGGCTGCCGCGATAGCGGCGACGTGGACGGCAACGGGGTAGTCGATGCCGCCGACATCGTCCTCGCCGAGTCGGCAGTGTTCGACGCACGCCCGGTGTACGCGGGCGGCCCCTTCAGCGACCGGCAACCGCAGCCGCATTTCCTGGAACCTTCACGGAACTGCCGCGCGTGCCATGTCGCCCCGCTACCAGAGCCATCCGGTGGCGCGGCAATCGTGCTACCGACGCTCGACTACTACCCGCCCAACTTCTTTGCGGAGCACTTGCCGCTGCCGCGCTTGCAGGCGCTGAGCTGGAAGATCCGCATGCTCGGTGCAGACGCTGTCCCTGAGGTCGCGAACAATCCGCTGGCCTCCAGCTTGTTGGAAACCGACCTGCGCCGCAGGTATCGTGAGGGTCTCGCCTCACTGGAAACGATCAGCCAACAACAGTTCGGCAAACCCTTCGTGCAGCTCACGCCTCAGCAGCAGACCATCGTCTTCAACAAAGCGAATCCCGACTTCGTGACCCTGCTCACGTATCACACCGTCGAAGGCTTGCTGTGCGCGCCGGAGTACGGCGGCAATCGCGACCGGCTCGGCTGGCAGCTCATCGGCTTCGACGGCGACAGCCAGCCGCTGGGCTACGAAATCTACGACGAGTCGGTCCCCGGCAAATACCGCGAGCGGCCGGACAAGCCGAATACCGGGCCCAACCCGGATGAGGACTGTAGCGGCTTCAGCCGCAAGGTTGCCAATTTTCTCACGATCATCGCTCAAACCGAGCTGACTCAACCCGGCCGCCGCTTCACCGCCCCGTATTGTTTGGACGTGCCGACATGAGTTTCCCCTCGAACACCCCCGGCATGCTGGGCAACACGGACCTGGAGCAGTTTGACGCGTTGATCATCGGCAGCGGCGCCGGCGGGTCGGCCGCGGCGCATGTGCTGGCCGCCGCCGGGCAGAAGGTGCTGGTGCTCGAAGCCGGGGACAACCACTTTCCGGGCCTTGACCGCACGACGGCAGCGGGGACACCACCGTGGCCGCTGTACAGCAACGACGAGATCAAGATGTCCATCCGGCATTTCGACTTCCAGGATCCGCTCGTCGAGCCCCGCACCTTCCGGCAGACCGAAAGCGACGTCGCGCACCCGCACCCCGACGTGAACAACCTGACGCGCAACGTCGGCGGTGCCGCGGTGATTTCGAGCGTGAGCTACCCGCGCTTCACGGCGATCGACTTTCAGATGGCATCGGCCCTGCGGGACGCCGGCCGCGTGTACTCGGGCACCAGCTTCGCCGATTGGCCGCTGAGCTATGACGAGTTGGAACCCTTCTATGCCGAGACCGACATACTCTCGGGTATCGCCGGGATCACCGCCGGCGAGGGAGCGGACCCCTTTCAGTCGCGGCGCAGTCGGCCGTTCCCGCTGCCGCCGCAGCCGGAAATGTACGCCGGGCGGGTACTGGCCAACGGCGCCAAGCGGCTCAACTATCAGCCGTTCAACTACCCGTCGGCCGTCAACACGCGCCCCTACGACGGCCGCTCGCCGTGCGTCAGCTGCGGCCTCTGCACAAGTTACGGTTGCCCACGGAACGCCAAGGGCTCGCCGGCGGTCACCACGCTGCGCAAGGCGCTGCTGACGGGCAACTGCCAGCTGCGCTACAACGCCCACGTCAGCCGCCTCATGCTGGACGCTACGCGTCGGCGCGTCGTCGGTGTCGAGTACATTGATGACAACGGGGAGCGGCAGGTGAGCACGGCGGACTACGTGATTCTCGCCGCCAGCCCGATCGAGAGTGTTCGCCTGTGCTTCCTGTCCGATCCAGAGGGGCCGGGCATCGGCAACGCCAGCGGCCACCTCGGACGCCATATGATGTTCCATTTCCAAACGATCGCGGTAGGCATCTTCAAGCAGCGCCTGCACGGCGAGCGCGGGCGCTCGATCACCAACGGCATGGGCGAGTTCCGCGGCATCGCCGTCGGCGGCGCGAGCGTGCGAGCGGATTGGCCGCTGGGTGGCGTCATCGAGTTCGGCACGTCGTCGGAGCCGATCACCGCGGCGCGCGAGAGCTTGCAGCCGGCGGCAATCACCTTCGCCCAGCTCGCCGGCGTGTCGTTCAAG
>Ga0335082_10008673_pt1 | contig 11045 bp, 12 predicted proteins | sample Lox_Sample_41_FD_206718 | JGI IMG/M metagenome (GOLD analysis project Ga0335082, IMG submission 206718) | Soil microbial communities from Loxahatchee National Wildlife Refuge, Florida, United States - Lox_Sample_4.1 | ecosystem: Environmental > Terrestrial > Soil > Wetlands | place: USA... | reverse complement strand
CCGCTGTTGACCACGGCCCGGATGTACTTGGATGAGAACGGCAGCTGGTTGCGGATCGCGTTGACCGCATCGCGCGCGATATCTGGATCCGGCCTCTCGCTCGAACCGGGCAAGCTGACTTCGATATTGTTTGCCAGCCCGCGCACGCCGGCCACGCGCTTGGCCGCGTTCTCCGCCTCGTGCTTCTCGATGTAGCTCTTGACAAACCCGGTCAGCGCGACCGCGTGGTCCTTAACCGCAACCGCAATGTCGGTCGCATCGATGTCCGGGTTCCCCCTGAGCTCTTGCTCCACGTTCTGCTTGATGTCGCTGTCTGCTCTCATAGCGTCTCCTAGACTGCACCAAAGATGTCATCAGCAACTTCGAGAAACTCGGCATGCGAAGCTGCAGTGGTTGCTACGCTCACTCCTCGTTTGTCTGCGAAAACGGTCTTGCTACGCGAGTCCTGCCTGGCCGGGCAGCGCGATCGGCCGATGCATGGGAAGAGAAGGCACGCCCTTGGCGCGCGAGCTCTGAAGGATGCTGCGGGTGTCTCGGGCGGCGCGACGAAATGCGGCCGGGGTCGTGCCCGTGTACTTGCGAAACAGGGTGGTGAGATGGCTCTGGCACGAACAGCCGACCTCGAACGCGATGTCCGCTACGCTGAGCTTTTCGCCCGCCAGCAGCTTCATCGCACGTCGCAGCCGGCAACGCATGACATATTGGTGTGGCGTCATACCGGTCGAACGTTTGAAGCTGCGGCCGAACGTGAAGGCATCCAGCCCGATGCGCGCGGCAATTGCATGCCAGGTGAGTTTCGAATCCATGTTTTCGTTGATGTAGCGAAGCGTGCTTCGGAGCGCTTCCGAAGACAGCCTGCCGCGGGGTGCTTGATGCTCGCTTGGCGCTTCCCGCACTGTTTGTAAGCAGATCATCGCCGCGCGTGTCGGCTGTTCCGCCCGGCTTTCCTTCCAATCGTCTTGCGCGATGCGCTCGACGAGCTCGGTCTCCAGCATGCCGAGCGGGCGGTCGCTTCGATCCATCATCATTTGTTCACCCGTTGACATAGAAATTTGTTCATCCGTTGGCATAGCAATCTGTCCCTGGCGCGTCATGCGGGCAGAAACGTGACTGGTCTCAACACGGGCAGACGATAGGCGTACGGGTCTCCCGATTGACTCACGGATCAGAGAAGGAAGAAAAAGCAGGCCGTGCAACTTGCCCGGCGGAGCTTTCAGCCGCCGGGCAAGGAAACGCCGATCGGCGTGATGCGTGTGAGGCAGGAGCTCAATGCGATGTCTCGTTCAAGAATTCACGCACCAGCTCGAATCGCCCACAGTGAGTCGCGGCTCCCGTAGCGTTTTCCTGGAACAGCACTAACGGAGGTGGTCGTATGCTACCGAGAGACATGCCGGCGTAAGAATCGAGGCGACCTTCCTGCCGCGTGAGGCCACGATTTGGAGCGGAGCATTCGGATCAGTGGGCTAACCGGGAGCCATCAAAGCGTATTCTGGCCTCGTGCAGCACGCGAACCATGCAAGAGGATTGCGTGCAAGACTCCTCCCCCTCCCGGCTTGCCCGGGAATTTCACGGCGGGCGTGAAGCCCGCCGTCTTTTTTGCGTCAGAGGGGCCGATCACATATGTCCGGCGCCTGCGGATCCCGCCTTGCGCCTTGTCGAGGATAACGAGCTCGAGGGCTTGCTTGTGCTTGCTTCAGGAAGTTCTCTTTGGCATCGGCTGGCGGATGCGCCCGCCTTTATCGAAGTCGCAGTCGGAGTGCTCTATATCGTCGTAATTGCGCCTGCAGCACTGGCGGTCGTTGCCTGGCTCCTCACCCGTGCCGAAACTTTGGCGGTTGCGCTGTGGGCCCGTACCGTTGTTCTGCCATCCCAAACAGTGCGTTACCAGCGCGGGGGAGCGAATTCGAGCGGTGACCTACACGCAAAATAGGCAGGAGAGGTGACAGTGATTGCCGGCCGGGAGCGAAGATTCAGCCCAGATCGCCGGGACGGCGCTCGAGCAAGATGTCCTCGGTTCCAGGGGGCGGCGTCGGTACGATGCCAGGATGGGGCAGCAACTGAAGCTCGCGATAAGGTGACGAATTCGATCTTTGCGACCCCATGTCGTGATTATTGGGCGGCGTCATCAAGTCGGGTAGTTGACTGAACAATGACTCCTCTGAGCAGAGCCGAGCAGACGCCGGACCGCATTCGCTCGTTAGTCCAGGTGTCGCGCGGTTGCTGGAAGGCGATGTGAACTGCGAGCCCAGTTCGCTGACCTGCGTCGCTTCAAGACGCGGGATACGCAGTGTCTCCCCGTTTACGTGCTTGCTGAGAGATGGACCGCTAGCATTTGTTGCGACACGGTTATGCTGCCATACCGCCAATCCCAAGCCGCCGGCGATCACGACACAGACGAGAATGAATAGCCATGCGTGCCGGCTTCGCGCTTGCCGCACCTGCTTGCCGCTCGGGCACCCGCAGTCGAGCCAGCAAATGATTGGCTCCGGCGGTGGTTCCAAGACTGCATCGCAGTTCAAGTCGCTATGCGGGTGCCGAAACTCCGCGCGTTTGATCATCGATCGGCTCCTCGAGAATGAGTGCCGCTATCGCATGGGACGGGGTTCATCTGGCGTCCAATTCACCGCCGCTGCGGTATGCGTGTCTTGCTGTTTGCATTGGCGTGCGATCCGGCGCAGCCAAATGGCGATCGATTCGTGCACACTCAGTTGGTCGGCGCTCGGCAGATCGTCGACCGAACCGAGCTCGGCCGCCCATTGCCAGATCTGTTCATCGCTTGCACGCCACTCGTAGGCGTCGCTGATCCATCTCTTCTCCAGGTCGACCGCCCATTCGGGCGTGGCCTCGCGAAGCACCGCGGAGCGCGTCTTCTCCACTGGGAATTGCTGCTCCCAGCGTGCCCAGGCGATGTGCCGCCCGGCGTTCCGTACCAACTGGTAGCAAGCAGCGGGGTTGAATTCCGGCGACGCGCTCTCCTCTTCGTCGTGCGCAGCCGCGGGCCGCGAAGACTGAGCCATGAAGGCGCAGAGCAACAGCCCTAGAAGGAACCCGGTGTTACCGATAGAACGCCCGCCGCGCACCGGCGAGTTAAGTTGGGCTGCTCTCATTACCGCTCGAATCTCTCTGCGCTTGTTCTGCGTCACAGTTGCCTCCAATGGAAATAGCACCGACAGCCGCATGAATCTGCGAAACGCACACGGAAGTGCTGTGCGTGGCATATCGAATACGTGGAGGCACAATAGCAAGAGGTGGCCCACCGCTGGCACACGGATGGCGGCAGACAGCCACATCGTTGGGAGCCTCTGGCGCGGCCGAGATCCGGGCACCGTTTCGGAGATCCGGGCACCGTTTCGGTTAAGCTCTATCAGGCTCTGCGGACTATAAATGCGTGGGAGACGCAGTGATGAGCAGAGCGCGCAGGCCGTTCCAGTCAATTGCCTCAGTCTTGCCAAAGCAGCGGACAGTGTGTAGCCTAGCCCGATGCAGCTTAGCCACGATGAAATTACCCGGCTATCACCACAAGAGAGGCTTGCGCTGATTGCACAGCTTTGGGACAGCCTGGAGGATTACCAGTTGCCGCTGACCGAAGCGCAACAGGCGGAGCTCGACCATCGCCTTGCGACGCTCGATCACGATCGTGCTCAAGGGATAACCTGGGCTACTCTTAAGGCTGAACTCGAAGAGCGTTGCCCATAAGTGTTGCCGGTCATTTTCACTCCGGCAGCGCGAGCGGAGTTGATCGGCGCGCAAGACTGGTATGAAAGCGAAGCGCCCGGCCTCGGCCGCCGCTTCCGCGCCGAGATTGGAGCCGTAGTGCAACGCCTCACCGACAACCCCCGGCAATTTCCGGTGGTGCACCGCGACGTCCGGCGTGCCAAGGTGCGCAAGTTTCCATATACGCTGTTTTTCCGCATGGAGGCCGATGCGGTCATGGTGATTGCCTGTTTTCATAGCAGCCGCGATCCGCGCCGCTGGCAAAGCCGGGCTTAACTGCCAACTTTCGTATCTGCTGCCCGTTCACCTCAAGCTCTGTGAGACCCGCCTGACAGAGAAGTGACCGGGCGCGCGATGAGACTGGTGATCATTGCGCCCCTTCTACAAACTCGCTCTCGTGTGCGTGCGCCGCGGCTTGATAGCTCGACCAGCCCATTTGCCACCGACGGCTCGAACAGTTCTCCGCGGCACCCTCCGCCGCAGAGTGGTGCACCGCCTGCTGGTAACCGCCTTGCGTGACGAGTGAGACCAGCGCCAGACGGTTTCGCTCGGACAGATGGGCGGACAGGAACCGCACCGAGAAGCGCTCGAACGAGTCGGTGTCATCGCGCGTCGCCCAGCCGCACAGGTTCGCCGTTTCGGCGAGCCAGAAGAGCTGACTCACCTCCTGAGCAGCGGCCTCGAAGCCGTAACCTGGAACCTCTCTCGCGAGCGCAGCGGTGCAGGCGAGAAGCAGCGCCGGCCCGGCAAGGGCTCGGAACAGCCGACTGGTGGTCGATGAGTGTGGCGCACGTCGCATGACTCTCTCCTGCATGAAATGAAGGACGCAAACCGGCTTCGCGTTTTACGCACGTCCGGTTGATATGACCCAATCCTAGGGATGCGTGCAGTCGTCGTCTTTAAGTTTCTTGCACGCTGCTTTGCAGAACCGGCTATCCGCTATCGTGCTTCGGGTTGCCACTTTGGCTATGAATGCAGTGAGAACGTAGCAACGAGCCGAGAGCATGTAAGCCGTTTTCAGCAAATCTGTACGCCTATGCACAGCGCGATGAAGGCGGATAGTCGAGCCGGGACATGCGATGGAGGACGAGCCGTCAAGAATCTACAAGATTCCGGAATCCTTGGGGCTCATACTCGAGACTGCCTTTCACCGGCTTACAGCGGGACCAACATGGCATATCTCGTTGCAATCGTTTATCCCGACGAGTACCGGGCGGCTGAAGTGATGGCGACGCTCAAGCGCCTGCAGAGCGAGTATCTGCTCGATCTCGAGGACGCTTGCCGGGTTACGTCCAATGGAAAGGAAATTCGCTATGTTTGAATACTTGATCCAGGCCCTGAAACGGATTCCGCGGCCGCTGCTGCCTCTGGTGCCGATGGTTGTCATGTTGCTCGGCCCCAACCTGGTGCTCCTGCTGATCGTGTATTCCATCCACGTGCCCTACACCGAGCAGGGCGAAAGCTGGGCTTGGGAGGCGCGAAACAACGGCACCGTAGCACGCAGCGCAGTGTCAGCCTCGAGTTCGCAAACGCCAGCGGTCAACCAATCGATAGCAGGAGCGCGCGTCACGGCACCATTGCAGCTGCCGAAGTGAGGAAACATCCATCGTGTTAATGACGAGTTAATGATGAGCGCAAGGAACCTTTTCAATGAACGGTTTGGCATGTTGATGGCCTGTGCGAGCCCTGGCAGTGCATTGGCCTGCCATCTGGGAAAAACCATCTCCGAACCTGGTCTTCTGGAACGCAGTGGCAAAACGGCGACTGCCGCAGAGCGTAGCTCTAAGGCGCGCCCGGGCACAGGCTGGCTGGGCGGGTTGTTCGATCGGCTCGAGCAGTGGTCCTGGGAGCGTCAGATGAGGGCCCAGGAAGCATATTTGTCCAACGCTATGGACCTTCGCGATCTGGAAGCGCGCATGCGGCAACTGGATAACGGCGACGGCCTGTCACGCGGTCGCGCACTGCGCTGATGGCACAGGTGCGTCGGCGATAACGAGCTGAGATCACTCGCTTGGTCGCGTACGGTTGCGTAGATCCTGCGGGCCCCCTCTGACATTTGCGTTGGCCTGGATCGCCTGCGGCCGAATAACCAGGACCATACCAATGCGCGCAATCGCGCATGCTAAGGAGACACTGATGGCCGAGGTTCGAATCAACGGCAAGACCATCACCGTCGAGGCATCTCCCGACACCCCGCTGCTGTGGGTGCTGCGCGATTACCTCGGCATGACCGGCACCAAGTTCGGGTGCGGAAAGGCGTTGTGTCGGGCGTGCACCGTGCACCTGGACGGTGTGGCGACGTTCTCGTGCCTGCTGCCGCTCTCCGCGGTCGCGGGACGCGAGGTCACCACGATCGAAGGGCTCAAGGGTCGCGTGGCTGAAGCGGTGCAAGCAGCCTGGGACAAGATCCAGGTGCCACAGTGCGGCTACTGTCAATCTGGGCAGGTGATGACGGCCGCCGCGCTGCTGAGCCAGAACGCCAAGCCGAGCGACGCCGACATCGATCAGGCCATGCAGGTAAACCTGTGCCGCTGCGGCACCTATCAGCGCATCCGGCTCGCCATCCATGACGCCGCGAAACAGTTGGAGGCATCCGCATGAGCACGCAATTCGATTCTTCGCGACGGACGTTCCTCAAAGTCTCCGCGCTGGCCGGCGGGGGCATGATCCTGGGCTTGCGGCTGGGCCGGCCAGAGGAGGCAGCCGCTGCGCCGGCTGCGTTCGAGCCGAACGCATGGGTAACGGTCTATCCGGATGGCGCCGTGAGCCTCGTGTGTCCGCGCAACGAGATGGGCCAGGATGTGTACACCTCGCTCATCATGCTGCTCGCCGAAGAACTGGCGGTCGATCCGCGCCAGGTCAAGGTCGAGGAAGCAGCGGCCAACCCCGTGTACATCAACCGCTTGATGGGTGCGCAGATCACCGGCGGCAGCACCAGCGTGCGCGACGCGTGGGATTCGCTGCGGCAAGCCGGTGCAACCGCCCGCATGATGCTGGTGAATGCTGCAGCGGCGCAGTGGAGTGTTCCCGCGGCGGAGTGCCGCGCGGAGAACGGCCAGGTGATCCATGGCTCGAAGACGTTGTCCTACGCAGCGCTGGCCGACGCCGCAGCACGCCAGCCTCTGCCCAAAGACGTGGCGTTGAAGCCGGCCAGCGAGTTCAGCGTGATCGGCAAGCCGCTCCCGCGCCTGGACGGCGCGGGCAAGGCGCGCGGCCAGACCGTGTTCGGCATCGACGTCAAGCAGCCCGGCATGGTGTACGCGGCGCTCGCTCAGTGTCCGGTGCTGGGCGGGAAGGTGGCCTCCTTCGACGCCGGCGCCGCGCAAAAGCGCCCGGGTGTGCGCAAGGTGGTCGACATCGGCGAAGGCGTCGCAGTGATCGCCGACCACTACTGGGAGGCCCGCTCGGCGCTGGCCGAGGTCAAGATCCAGTGGGACGATGGTCCCGCGGCGCGCCTCGATACCAAGGCCATCTACGCCACGCTGGAGCGATCCAAGGACAAGCCCGGCACGATCATCAAGCAGGCCGGGGACGCCACCGCGGCGCTCGCGAAGGCGAAGCCGGTCACGGCCCGCTACAACTCTCAGATGCTAGCCCACGTGGCGCTGGAGCCGCTCAACTGCCTGGCGCTGGTCTCCGCGAGTGGTGTGGATGTGTGGGTGAGCACGCAACATCCGCAGGCAGCTCAGGCAACTGCTGCACAAGCCGCCGGGGTCGAACCGCAGCAGGTGCGCATCCACGCGCAACTCATCGGCGGCGGCTTCGGCCGTCGGCTGGATGTCGACTTCATCCGCCAGGCGGTGGCGATCGCCAAGGTTGTACCGGGAACACCCGTCAAGCTGATCTGGACGCGCGAAGACGACGTCACCCACGACTTCCCCCGTCCGCCCAGCCTGCACTTGCTGCACGCTGCGCTCGACGGCGGTCGCGTAGCGGCGTTCACGCACAAGATGATCTCCCCTTCGATCACTGCGCGCATGTTCCCATCGGCGGTCAAGGACGGCAACGACTACTTCATGATCGAAGGCGTGATCGATTTCACCTACGACATCCCCAACCTGGACATGCGCACGGTGATCCAGGAAATCGGCATTCCCGTGGGCTACTGGCGCTCGGTCAGCAATGCGCTGAACGCGTTCGCCATCGAGAGCTTCGTCGACGAACTGGCGCACGCGGCCCGCCGTGATCCGGTCGAGTTCCGGCTGGCGATGCTCGATAAGCAGCCGCGCCAGCGCGCGGTGCTCGAGCGCGCCGCCAAGGATGCCGGCTTCAAAGCGCGGGCGCACAAGGGTCGTGCGTTCGGCGTGGCGTCCATGCAGTGCTACGACACCCACATCGCCATGGTCGCCGAGCTGACCGGCCACGCCAAAAAAGTGCACCTAGAGAAGCTGACCATCGCCTGCGATTGCGGCATCGCCGTGCATCCGGATCAGGTGCTCGCCCAGCTGCAGGGCGGGGCGGTCACCGGTCTCATTAATGCCGTGCGCAGCAAGGTGACGATCGAGCGCGGGCGCATTCAGCAGTCGAACTTCGACACCTTCCCGATCCCGCGCATGCCGCAGGTGCCGCCGATCGAAATTGCGATGATCTCGAGCACCGAACGGCCGGGCGGCATGGGCGAGGCCGGCGTGCCGCTGGTCGCCCCGGCCATTGCCAATGCGCTGTTCGCGCTCACGGGCAAGCGCGTTCGCGCGTTACCACTGGAGGATGCAGGCGTCAGCTTCGAGTGAGCTGGCTCGAAACGGAGAGCCATCTTAGCTCAGCGACGAGTGTGCGCGCTCGTCACCGGCGGGCGCTAGCGCCATCGGCAGGCAGATTGCATCGGTGCATGCGCGCGACCGCACGAAGGTTACGATAGCCGTCTGAAAGAGGTCTTTGCGGAAGCCGCAGCCCGGTGCTGCGGCGTGGGGCAACCAGACGGACATCTCTTTACGGTAAGGGGTTCTCTGCGGGACCTTCGATTGCCAGCGCCAGGCGCAGGACGGTCTCAGAACTGGATCAGGAAGTAGTGGTCGACCAGCAGCGCTGCGAACAGCAGCGACAGGTACACGATCGAATAGCGGAAGGTCTTGCGCGCGATAGGGTCGCTGTAACGGTAGTAGATCTTCGCCGCGTAGAACAGGAAGACGCCGTCGAGCGCCAGCGCGGCTGCGAGGTAGATGAGTCCGCTCATGCGCGTGCTGAAGGGCAGCAGGCTGACGGCGAACAGGATCAGGGTGTACAGCAGCACGTGCAGCCGCGTGAAGCGCTCGCCGTGCGTGACCGGCAGCATCGGCACCCCGGCCTTGGCATATTCGTGCTTGCGGTACAGAGCGAGCGCCCAGAAGTGCGGCGGGGTCCAGGCAAAGATAATCAAAAACAGCAGCAGAGCGTCGAAAGACAACTCGCCGGTGACCGCCGTCCAACCCAGCACCGGGGGCATCGCGCCCGAGGCGCCACCGATGACGATGTTCTGGGAGGTAAGCGGCTTGAGAATGACGGTATAGATGACGGCGTAGCCGACGAAGGTAGCGAGCGTAAGCCACATCGTCAATGGATTCACCATCGCATACAGCACACCCAGCCCGGTCCCGCCGATCACGCCAGCGAAGATCAGCGCCTGTGCGCCACTGATTTCCCCCATCGGGAGCGGACGCGCTCGCGTGCGCGCCATCACGGCGTCGATCTTGCGTTCCACCAGGCAGTTGATGGCCGCCGCTGCACCCGCGCTCAGCGCGATACCAATCGTGCCGAACAGCAACGCCCCAAGCGGCGGCAGCCCCGGGCTCGCGAGAAACATGCCGATCACCGCGGTGAAGACAATGAGCGCGATGACGCGTGGCTTGGTCAGCCGCAGCAACAGCCGGGCAGTGCGTGCCTTGCCGACGCTGCCCGTGTCAGACTGTCTTGATCGTACAGGTTCGGTTTCAGCGGTAGCAGACATCCGTGCGCATCGAGCATGGCTACTCACGGGCTGCGCTTGCCGTTGCCTGCGGGGGCGAGGCCGCCGACCCGGCTGCCCCGCCGTAGTACTGGGCCAACGTGCTGATCTCCTCGGCGCGCAGCTCGTGCGCGATCGCGCGCATCTGCTGGTTGATGTCGTTGCGCCGGGAGGCCGCAGCGAAGGCTTCGAGCTGGGCTTGCAGATAAACGGTTTTCTGGCCAGCGAGCTCGGGCGCGCCCAGCTTGTGGCCCATGGGCCCATGGCAGGCGGCGCAGGCGACCAGACCGCGCGCCGGATCACCGACGGTAACTAAGCGCGGGGGCACGCCGGCAGGCGCAGCTGGCGCGCGCAAAGTGGCGAAGTGAGCGGCGAGATCGGCCATCTGTTGCTCGGTGAGCGTGGCGGCAAATCCCTGCATGATCGGACTCACGCGCTTGCCCGAATGAAAATCGGCCAACTGCTTGTACACGGCCGCGGCCGGTTGTGCGGCGAGATTGGGAAACTGATCGCTCGCGCCGATCCCGTTGGCACCGTGGCAGCCGGCGCATGTGCCGGCCAGTGCGCTGCCACGGGCGGCATCGCCCGCGACGATGAGGCGCTCGGTGCTCGGAGTCCAAACAACATCGGAGGGAATGGCGCCTGCCTCGCGCGGGGCAGCCGGCGCGCTGGATGCGGCGGTGAGCCCTGCGGCGCGGCACAGCGCGCTCCACAGGGTCGGTGCGCTGCCCGCTTGCGCGCCGGGCAGCCACAGAAATCCCACCGCGTAGGCGATGAGGGCCAAAGCCGCCACGCCCAGCGACCACCACAATCCAACCCGATCCGTGCGTTGACTCATGGCGGCATCCCTCTCGCTTAGCGCACGACCAGGTCCGCCGGCACGGCGGTGTGCTTGAGGTAGAAGTGTTGGGCGATCGGATAACCGTAGTTGACCACGGTCAGCGCCACCATCAGCCCCACCCACACGACGAAGCCGTTCAGTGCGCGCGGCAACGGCACATGCCGGTCCATGCCAAGCGCATAGTCGAACGATTCCGCTTGAGCCCGCGCACCACGTGCACTGCGCACTAAGATGATCAGTACTAAAGCGGCAGAGATCAGTAGCAGCCCCCCGCCCAGCGCCGAGGCCACCACCCAGGGCGCTTGCGCCGCGCTCTGCGGATCGCTCCAGTCGTAGTAGGCCATGCGCCGCGGCTGTCCCATCAGCCCCACCACGTGCCATGGGATGGTCACCACCAGCATGCCTACGAACCACAGCCAAAGCTGTGCTCGCGCCAGACGTTGGGAGCGCAGTGGATGGCCGGTCAAGCGCGGCCAGAACTCATAGGCCAGTGCAAAGTACATGATCACCACCGCGCCGCCGAAGATCAGATGAAAGTGCCCGGTGATCCACTGCGTATTGTGGACGGTG
>Ga0335082_10008672_pt1 | contig 11046 bp, 10 predicted proteins | sample Lox_Sample_41_FD_206718 | JGI IMG/M metagenome (GOLD analysis project Ga0335082, IMG submission 206718) | Soil microbial communities from Loxahatchee National Wildlife Refuge, Florida, United States - Lox_Sample_4.1 | ecosystem: Environmental > Terrestrial > Soil > Wetlands | place: USA... | reverse complement strand
GTTCGTTCGGATCACGCCTCGGCTACAGCCTGTCTCGTATGTTCGTGACCCGAACGGATGTGGGTGATACTCGGTTCAACTGGTCACGGCTGCTTGGAAGCACTGCCTCCGCCGGACTTTCGAATACTTACTATCCCGAATCCCAGCGTGGCGCCAGCGCCACTCTCTTCAGTTTCAGTCTGAGCTACGCCTCAGAGGCTGGCTCCAACGTGTTGAAAGAATTTGCGCCAGATATCGTGCACAAGTTTCAACGGAAAAAGAACTAGGGCTGACTGGACTCGGAGATTGCTATCCGAGAACAAAGAAAGAGTGATTCCTGGGTGCGGGTGGGTGACGCCTGTCATTTCTGACAGTTCAACGTTGGCTACCCCCGGAGCTATAACGCCTTTGTTGACTTGCGTCCGGTGCTGCATGCGACATGCATTCCTTTATCAGCACTCATGAAAGCCCAGGTGGAAGAATGCACGACATGTGTACCCCTTACTTTCTTCGGTTCTCCCGTTACCCGAGCTGGATGGTTATGCTCGTCCTGGTATTGGCAGGCGTGTGTTCGGCGCGGGAGAAGAAGGATGTTATTCAGTTTTTGAATGGCGACCGCATCACGTGCGAGATCGTCAAGCTCGAGAAGGGCTACCTGTACGTGAAACTCGACTATGCAGATGGCACGGTGGCGATGGACTGGTCCAAGATTGCCCGCGTCGAGAGCCCGCAGAGTTTCGTGGTTGCGGACAAGGCGGGAGAGCGCCACACGGGTCGGCTGGAAAGCGTGGCCGAAGGACGGGAGCCCGAGCAACTGAAAGTACAAATCATGGGGCCATCGGAGAACGAGGTCGTTTCAGGAACAGAAGTCGTCGAGATCGAACAGACCGATACCAGCTTCTGGCAGAACCTCCATGGCGGGATGGATGCCGGATTCAACTACACGAAGCAGGAAAATCGTGTGCAGTACAACTTCAATTCCAATGCTGTGTTTGCAAGGGCAAAGTGGTCGGCCGGCGCAGACTACACCTCCAGTTTCAGTGGCGGTGGCGACGCCTCAAGCCTGCGCAATGATCTGCGACTGAATGGTACACGGCAGTTGCGATCTCCTCGCAACTTCTACATGGGGTTTGCTGAGTTCCTGCACAACGGCCAGCAGCAACTGGATCTCCGCACCACACTGGGCGGAGCCCTGGGACACTATTTCAGTCAGACAAACCACGGTCTGATTGGCGCGTATGCCGGCGCTGTTTGGAACCGCGAGCACTACTCTCCCGAGGCCACCGCCAGGCAGGGAGGCGATAGCGCCGAAGCTATCCTTGGCACTCAGGTAAATTTCTTCCGTTTCAAGACTACGAATTTTCTTGTAGACGCCCGACTCTATCCAAGTCTGACGGACCTGGGACGTATCCGTTTTGATCTGAATACGTCACTGAAGTTGAGGATCGCCAAAGACCTCTACTGGAAGCTCGGTTACTATCTAAACGTCGACAGCCGTCCTCCGCAAGACCTTCCCAAGACCGATTACGGCTCGACCGCGAGTCTGGGGTGGACATTTTAGCGATTCGAATCGATCACAGCGACGAGTGATTGTGTGCAATGCTGCGCTTCCAACCGGACCTGAGCGAGGAACTGGGAGGACGTGGGGGCTGCAACCGATTTCGATCGACAACTCGCGATCCCTGAGAGTTAACCGGCGCCACACAAAAAATGGCGGCCGCGGAATGTCCGGCCGCTCCCCCATGAACTCTGTAGATTCCGGACTGCTTACTCACAAGGCAGACAATTTTGGGTTCACAATTCCCGGCTACCGTGGCGCGGCCACGACGACGTAGCTGGTACTCGTGCCCACGAACTGGGGCTGGTACCACGTGCTCCCGCACTGCTGATAGGCGAATCCATTAACGATCACGGTAGTGCATGCGGGAGGAAGCGCATAAACCCTCGTCCCGACTACTGCCGCTGTGACAATGGCCGTGGTGGCGACTACAGCTGCTGTGTTCGTGTGATAGCAGCAACCCCCATAATAACCACCGTGCACGTAGACGTCGTGGTGAACGTTCACGTTGACGTCCCGGTTCACGTTTGCGTTAACGTTTCGGTTAATATTCGCGTTTACGCTCTTGTTGGCATTGACATTCGTGTTCCGGTTTACGTTGCCCCGGTTGACGCTTGTTCGCGCCGATGCGCGCTGCGCAAACACCGGGCCGACCGACAGCAGCGGAACGAGTACGATCGAAAGCAGATATCGGATAAATAGGTTCACTTCACGCCTCCCTGCAGTTTTTTCGTTTCGTTGGTGGGCGACGCCGTGGCTTCCGCAATTGCAATTCTCTGTGCGCCCTCAGGTGGATCGAACGCGAAGGCCTCGTCATTGAAAGACGGTGCCAGGTTCCATTTCAGAATCTGGGTATGGCGCGGGCGCGCATCGTCGGTCAGCGTCGTCAGGATTAATTTTCGTGGCAACGGATAGTCTCCCTGCTGGATCCAGAGCTGCCAATCCAGTCCTTCCTGGCGGAAGGCATACTGCTGGCAGGTGGTGCCGTCCACCGAACTCGGGCCAAGGTCGAGGGCACTGGTGATTTCTGCACGCTCGGCCGATGTGCGCGAGCCCCACATAAACAAGTCGACCAGCGGCATATCGATGTCGTACCTTTCGCTGAGTTTGTCGATGAGTTCGGCGATCGTGGGTGGCGCCGGAACGGTGGCGTAATAGTTGACTCGTTGCCCGTAAATCGTGAAGTTCTTCCCGTCGTAAAAGAGAAGCCGATCCATGTCATCGCTCGCGATCTCGGCGCGAACTCGATTCGGCCTCGCTACCAAAATGTCCACGACGCCGCCAGATTGGACCGCCTGACCATTGTCGAGAACGTTATCCGTAGTCTCCACCGCGGCAACCTGAAACGTGTTGAGCGTACGCAGATAAGTTCCCATTTTGTCGAGCGCGGCCATCGCACGGGGATCGACGTCCTCTTTTCTCGGAGCAGAACTACTTTGGGCCATGAGGGTCAGAGAGAAGCTCATTATCAATACGCAGCAAGACAAACGTTTACGCATGTGCTCGTAACCTCCAATCGACTCTGCGACGTGTGCGGCTCATCTTCGTTTTGGTTTGACGAACCAGAGAAAGTCACCAGGCGCAAAATAGATTGTCACTATTCTCCGCGAGAGAATCTCAATCCACGTCGGTGACAGTGTCTGGCCTTATGTGGAATGCAGTCTACTGGCAGAGTTAACAGTTCGGTGGAATCTGTTTCCTTGGCCCGGGCTTTCGCCCTTCGAGCGAAAGCCTCACCTTCATTCTGGGATACGAGTGCCTGTCAGATTTGACAGTTGTGGAGATGTGTGGCCCCGCTTAGCTTGTCTTCCTTGGCAATTCAGGAGCGCTGCGCCACATCTACGCGGGGTTTCGGTCCTGCTTTCTCTGCCACGAGGAGGACACATGCGTCGAACCAATCTCTACATTTTCAGCATTACTGCCATCCTGGCCTTTTACTCCAGCCAGCTCTCCGCTCAGGCCAATATCGAAAAGGCCTGGTCCACGCTGCAATCCGGACTGGCGGATAAGGGTGACGATCGCGCCATCGCCGTCCGTCTGCTTGGACTTCTGGAGCACAACCCCAAGGCTGCAGAAATTGCCACTGCTGCGCTCGATGACAAAGACGCAGAGGTAAGGGCGTCCGCCGCACACGCAGTGGCTCAAATGCAGGCCCGGTCCGCATTATCTAAGCTGACAAAGAATGTGAAAGCCGAGAAAGAGCCGGGGGTAGTGATGGCCGACGCTCGTGCCCTGATCGCCTTGGGTGACCCTCTCGGGTACGCGGTGTACTACGCAGTTCTTACCGGCGAAAGGAAAAGTGGCGGAGCTCTCCTGGACGAGCAGAAGAAAATGCTACACGATCCAAAAAAGATGGCTCAGTTCGGATTTGAACAAGGTATCGGGTACATTCCATTTGCGAGTGTTGGCCTCGGTGCGTTCAGGGCCGTAACAAAAGATGACAGTTCGCCGGTTCGAGCAGCCGCTGCCCGAATTCTGGCTAAAGATCCTGATCCGAAAAGTGGCGATGCCCTGGTCGAAGCATCGTCCGACAAAAGCTGGACAGTGCGCGCGGCGGCATTGGACGCACTTTCACTCCGTGGCGACCCAAGTTTTATTGAAAAGATCGAGTCGAAGCTTGATGACGACAAGGCGCCCGTGCGCTACACCGCCGCTGCCGCTCTCATTCATCTTCACGATGTTCAGACAAGGGGCAAGGCCAAAAAATAGAGGGGGAAACACTGGCCCACTTGCGTCTGTCTCGTCCACCTTTACCCAGGCAGGTATTCCGCAAACACGACCGCGCTCATTCCCTAGGATGAGCGCGGTTAGCTATTTCAAGGATGCGAATGCTTTTTTAGTTCCCAACCGGCCTCGTGCTCAGGATTGATCCCTTCGCTTCTTTGCCGTTGATCTTCTTTACGTACATTCCCTTGCCGCTGACGCGCGCTTGAACGTCTCTGCCTTCGATCCAGGACAATTCAGCATCGGGGTCAGCCAGGTAACGGACGACATAGACCTTGTCGCCCAGTTGGATGGATACATGGTAGGTGGTCGCTTCCGCCTTCAAGGCAGCGTCAGTGCCCCCCGAGGACGAGTGCGATTGCTGTTTTTCCACCTTGACGATCTTGCCAGCCTGATACTCGTGCGCGGCGGCAAAGCCGATGCCCGACAACAGGGCCAGACAAGCGATTACTGCGCAAACCTTCATGGGAAGCCTCCTCGTGAGATGATTACCGCAATTTGGTTCCGGCGAATCGGGGCTCCTTCCAGGAAAAAGGAACAGACGGCATTCGCCAGAATGATGGATGCGCGCCCATCCGGCCCAGGATCTGTAACCCGTCTTTGCTGCCCTGGGACAAAATGAGAATAAGCAGCCTGCTGTGCTCTAGTCGCCTGTCAATGTTGACAGTATCCACCCGCTTTTCTCATCGATAGCATCAACCTCAATCCGCCAGCAAACGCTGCGGATAGGTTTAGGTGAGGTATGTCGGTGAAGCGTTCCTATGCCCGTGAGAAGAAGGGCATCTTCACTCGGATTCAATGATTTTCGTTCGCGGCTGGCAAATCACAACTATGTGGCCCAGAGGTTGACCTACGTCAAGCTCTCTAAATAACCACTTTCGAGTCCGTGACGGCTCGCGCACGAAACGACGACCCCGACGGGGAGGAGTATATGAAATCGAACACGACCAAGGTACTGGCTTTGACGATCTTGATCTTAGGGCTCATGACTGCCGGCCTGGCTCAGCAAGCTCAACCGGCGCCAGCGCAGCAGGCCGCGGCACCCGCATTAACCCCCAATCCAGAGTGGATCCATCAAAAGCTCGGGGTCTTTGTATACCCGGCTAAGGGGCAGAATCCCGAACAACAACAGAAGGATGAGACTGAGTGCTACACCTGGGCTCGGTCGCAAACGGGAATTGATCCCACCGGTCCCGCCACAGCGGCTGCAGCAACTCCCGAAAAAGTGGACAACCCGGCGGATGGAGCACGGGTGCGGGGGGCGGCGCGCGGCGCTGCCGGAGGCGCGGTGATCGGTGCGATAGCAGGTGATGCAGGCAAAGGCGCGGCCATTGGCGCAACCGCCGGAACCATGCGAGGCGGAGTACAGAAGCGCAGAGGCAAGAAGGCCGCGGCGGAGCAACAAAAACAAGCCGAGGCCCAGGCTCAACAACAGGCGGCAGCGACTGACGCGCAGAAGATGGACACGTTCAAGAAAGCTTACTCTGCGTGCGTAAAGGGACGTGGGTACACTGCGCAGTAGGCGGTTCGGCTGGTGCGACAGGTTACACACGACTTGACAGAGTTCGCAGTGCGGTGAAATCGAGCAACCTGTTGCGTGCCGTTTGCTGACAGTTGAAGTCTCGTGGACATATAGACCTTGGGATGCCCGTTCCGGGTAGTGTCCCGGGGTCGGGCGAGCGCTGCGCACGAGTTGAAAATGAAGCGACCTGTTCACTGGGTACTGGGGCTGGTGGGTCTTGTTCTGGGGATGTGCGTCGAAGCCCAGGTGCCACAAGAGAAGCCCACCGAAAACCTCTTGCTTGGGCTCAATGCCTCTCTTGAACAACTAAGCACGAAAGTCTCCCCGGCAGTGGTTCACATCGAAGTAGTGAGCTATGGATCTGCTGCCGACGACGGTGACGACACCAAGGTTCAGACGCTCTCTAAGCAGCGTGGCTCGGGTTCGGGCGTAACCGTCGATCCCGAGGGCTATATCGTCACAGCTCCTCACGTGGTCGAGGGAGCCCGGCGCATCCATATTGCTGTCAAGAGCCATATTCCCAGCAGGACAACATGGGAGTTGTGAGTTCTGTCGCACAGCAGATTGAGCCCAATGATTCCATGGAATACATCCAGACCGACGCCGCACTCGCACCCGGGAGCAGCGGCGGGCCATTGGTCGACATTGACGGGGGAATCGTCGGCATAAACGTCTTCAGTCTCACGGAACGAGGAAAGGAATTGGGCCTCGGATTCGCTGTTCCGAGTTCCATGGTTCGACTCGTTTACACGGAGATCAGGCAATACGGCTCTGTCCCTCGGGGATATCTCGGTGTGGACGTCCAGGGAATTACTCCAACTCTGGCCGCAGCGCTGCACTTGCCGGCGGAGTCCGGCGTTATCGTTGCGGATGTTTCTCATGGGAGTCTCGCCGAGAAGGCAGCACTGCAAGCGGGGGACGTGATCCTTGCCGTGGACGGAAAGCCCATCCGAAACGTCCCCCAACTGAGCTGGGCTCTGCTTCACAAACTCCCAGACGATCATGTAAGCCTTGGCGTGTGGCGGAAGTCGGGTCAGGTCGTCTTCGATCTCACTCTCGTCGCAAGGCCGCCCGATTCTCAAGATCCTATTCCAGCAGTCGACATCGAAGAGAACGCGGTCTCCAATCTGGGCATCGTAGCCTCCGTGCGCAACCATAAGGCCACAGGGTCACATGAATCGATCTCGGAAGTATTGGTGGCGGCTCGGTTGCGTGGGACCGACAGTCAAGCAGAATTGGTTGCCGGTGACGTGATCCGCTCAGTCAACGGAATTCCAATCACCTCTGTCAAACAGTTACGCTCGCTGATCGATGCCTTCAAGCTTGGAGATGCCATTGCCTTACAAGTGGAGCGGAAGGGCAAGCTCATGTATGTGGCATTCGAGATCGATTGAGCAGGGAATCAGGAAACTCCCGAGATCTAGCCGAACGCTGGATCTATCCGACTTTGCTGCCTGGAAAAACAGAAACTCGCTTTCCGGCAAACGCTTCGCTCGGAAATGAGACTACAGCCTCGACTTGTGTACCCAACGATGGCCTCGACCATACTGACATTGTCCCGCCAACCAGGCGAATTCGTTCTCTCATGCTAATCATCCCGAGTCCAGATCGACCGCTCGGCGCATCGAGAACGAACCCGACACCGTCATCGGATATGCGCAAGACGATCTCGCTGTCGGTGCCGACAAGTTCCACTCGAACCTTTTTCGCCTGACTGTGCTTTGCGACATTGTGCAGGCTCTCCTGAGCAACACGGAACAAGCTTAGCGCGATAGCTGGGTCCAGCCCCGGCTGTACGTTGCGGAACTGGAATTCAGCCTCGATCTTATGCTGTGCTGAGAAATCAGCACACAGGCCGCGCACGGCGGCGATGATTCCCAAGTGCTCCAGTTTGGCCGAGTGGAGCTGATGAGAGAGATGCTGAATATCAGTCGCGATTGCGTTGGTCTTTTGCCACAACTCTTGCACTTTCTGGCGGCCTTCGACGGAATCCTTGGAAAAGAACCCTTCCAGTTGCTGCACCTCGATGGCTAAAAGAGCAAGTTGCTGATTGATGTCGTCATGCAGTTCACGGGCGATACGCGACCTTTCCTGTTCCTGAGCAGCGATCAAGCAGCCGCCCATTTCCTGTATCGCTTGCTCGTGTCGTTTTCGTTCAGTAATGTCCTCGTGAGAGAGGACTACCCCCTTATCCCGCGACTTCAGGGGAGTCACTGACATCAGGAACCAACGCTGTTCACTTCCAGAACTGAAATCGTATTCAATTTCGAAATGGTCCTGCCTTCCGTCAAATACCGATTCAACACCCTCCAGGGCGGTAGCCACTTCTTTGTCCCCGGCCTCAACCGCTGCTCGGCAGACTTCAAAATAGTTTGCCCCGACATGCAGCTGCAAAAGGTTAATTCCGCTAATGGCGATGACGTCAGGCCCCCGATCGGTCGCCGCGATGATGGTGCCCTTCGCGTCAAGCACCGCGAGGTGATTCTTGAGGGATTGTAAGATGGAAGCGTTCAGTTCATGGCTCTTTTTCAAGCCCTGCTGTGCCCGTTCGCGCTCGGTCACGTCCCGGACTATCACGGTAAATAGCTTTTTTCCATTGTTTTCGAGCTGCGAGATTGAGGCTTCAATCGGAAACTCCTCGCCGCTAGCTCGCAACGCCCACAACGCACCGAGCGTTCCCATGGCGCGATTGGTGATCCCCGTCTCGCCGAAATGAGAAATATGCGCCTCGTGCTGAGCGCGGAAGCGAGGTGGGATGAAGCGATCGAGGTGCTGTCCCAATACCTCTTTGGCGGAACAGCCAAATATTCTCTCCGCTGTAGGGTTGAATACGACGATGCTCTGCTGATCGTCCACGGCGATGATCGCGTCCATGGCAGATTCGACGATGCCGGCCAGTCGGTTTCGGCCATCGGACACCGCCTCTTCCGCGCGTTTACGCTCCAGGGCGCTGCCATATATGTCGGCGATCGTCCGCAAGGACCGGAGAAGATCGGGATTCCACTCCCGCTCCTTGCGCATTGCAGAGAATGCCATAAGTGCGAAAGTCTTTTGTTCGCGTTGCAGAGGGAATGCAGCCAGCGAAAGAATCCCTCGAACGCGTAGAAAGTCCCTCAACTCGCTAACCTCCTCGGTTGGTTGGCGCACGGAGGAGATCACAATTGGATTGCCCTGGCGTATCTGTGTGGCATTTAGCGGCAGTTGATTCAAATCGATGGCAGGGGGCGGCGTCGTGATACCAGCCGAGGTCCGAGTGTGCAACAGACGAAGCTGTTTCCCTTCGGCCAAAACCTCAAACACGCTGACGCGGTCGAGTTCGAAGAACTCCAGCAGCTTTTGAAATGACTGGTCGATTTCCGTATCGACCAGTCCGGCCGGACGATTGATGAGCACCGCAGCTAACTGCGCAACCAGAGTCTCGAGTTCATTCCGGTACTCCATTTGCTTAAGGTGCCGCCTTTGAGCAACGATCAATCTCATTAGATTGAAGATCAGCAGGATTCCAATAACACCCAGTCCAACTAACACCGCGATTTCCCACTTGTACCGTTCCCATAGGGTGTACTCCCGATTAATCACTCTGCTGTCAGCTGGAACCTTGTCCATGCCGATGCCCCATCGCTTTAGTTCCTGCCAATCGAATTCGTTCTTCCGGAAATCGGCTCTCAACTCCGGAATCGTTTCCGGCTTTTCCCCATGCAGTACACGGAGAGCCACGTCGCCAAATGCCGCACCCATTGCTTCAATATTGATGAGACTTCCGCCAACAATCCCGCGTCCCAAGAAGGTATCGACCCAGCCGTACATGGGCCGATTAGAAATCTTGGAAAGAGCTGGCAGGATCCGTGAGGAGACAAAACCCTGCCCCGCAGAGTCTCCGTAATAAGTGGTAAGAATCGTGATCGTATCCTCTGGGAGCGTCGCCAGCGTGGAAAGAGTCTCGTCCTCGGTCCGGGGCGACAGGATTTGAATGTCGACGTCCTTATGCTTGTCCGTTAAATATTTCCGACCAGTGGAGAGAAAGATTTGAGCCATCGCGCGATCTGGCATGGTCGCACCCGCAACCAGGAGGGCATGATGAGTTCCTGGGTTTTGGGTCAGAGCGACATCGAGGGTAGCCGCCAAATCCGAGTTCCATACCATTCCCGTGGCGTCCGGGACGGCTGGCTGGGGAGACTGCCAGGAAAGGTACATCAGTTTGGCATGGGGAAGAAGGGTCTTTCGCTTCCGCCGCATGTATTGCAGCGGATAATTCCCCATTGTCACCACTATATCGACGCCGCGGAGGGAGTACTTGTCGTTCAGGAATCGCTCCAGCGTTTTTGCATAGGGAGAGCCCTGACCCAGCCAGCCTTCATCAAATGACTCGTCGTAGATCCAGACGGGAGCATTCAGCCCCCGTTCCAAGGTGGCTCGAAGGCCGTTCTCGAACTCCGTCAACGCGGGGCTGTCCTTATCTCCGAACCACAACACCAATACTTTGGCTGATGGAGAAGGACTTGCACAAAAAGACGGTGCGACTAAAAGAAGTACTAGCAGAACCAGAGACGCGTGCCTGGAACGAAAGTATTTGCGCCAGCAAAAGCAGCCAGATGGAGACTTGACACAATTATTGACACCGAGAGCGCGGAAGGATGACGGCAAAATGCGCAGACTCCAGCTGCGACAAGCGTCACTATGACGGGCGAATTCTACGCCCCGACTCTGTCAAAGGCAATCCTGCTGGGCGGGACTGAGTCTTCTATTGGAGGGGAGGGGAGATAAAGATCCGATCTGCCAGCACTGTTTTCAGAGCTGTTTCCAGATCAATACTCATGCGCGACTTGATCACATAACCGCGCCCGCCCGCGCCGATCGCGGCGCTTACGAAATCATTGTCTTCATGGACCGTGAGGAACACGATTTGACCAGAATAACCTTGTTCACGCAACTGTCGGCAGATCTCGATGCCACTGCGCTCTCCCATGGAGATGTCCAGGACAATTAGGTCTGGCATGAATTCTTCAACGGCTGCACAAACGGAATTTCCGTCGGCGACCTTTCCGACGATTTCATAATCCGCCCCGAGCATATCGCTCACGTGGTCCAGAATAGCCGAATTATCGTCGGCAAGAAGAATCCGTGCGTGTGACAATGAATTGCCTCGATCTTTCAGTGACTCCAGTATTGCTGGCATTTGGCAAAATTCGAGCACCGGACCATCACACTCCGAATCACTGTGTTCATAGAGACTCGCCTCTCTACAACGGCACCTTAATTTACA
>Ga0335082_10008671_pt1 | contig 11047 bp, 7 predicted proteins | sample Lox_Sample_41_FD_206718 | JGI IMG/M metagenome (GOLD analysis project Ga0335082, IMG submission 206718) | Soil microbial communities from Loxahatchee National Wildlife Refuge, Florida, United States - Lox_Sample_4.1 | ecosystem: Environmental > Terrestrial > Soil > Wetlands | place: USA: Florida... | reverse complement strand
TGACCACTTCCGGTGGCCGTTGCACTGTAACTCCCAACGCTTGTCACCATCCGATCTTCCGCAATGTCGCTGTCGGGAACGGTGAGCACGCGTTGTGTAAAGCCAGACCCCGGCGCGGTCGTACTGCCGGTCGTCATGTTCGCCCCGAACAACAAATCGGTGGCATTGGTGGTGGTCACCGAACCGCTATTGAAGGTTCCGCTCGTGCCGGTGGCGGCTGACGTAACATCGACCGGTGTGGCCAAATCGGCTCCGCTGTACTCCAGGATGCGGATGTCGGGATACGACGCGGCAGCCGAGAAGGTCACGGTCACAGTGTTGGCGCCGGCAGCGGCCGCGAGGATGTTCTTGGCGTAGTAAATCGATTGTGACAAGGTTCCCGAAACTGCGGTGGGGCCCACTGCTCTCACATAGGTATTCCCGCTGGTGTCGGTTACGGAACTGACCGTCCGTGTTGTGTCGTTCCAACCGACCGCCACGACGTTGAGATTGCCGGCGGTCTGCGCCGAATTGAACTTCACTGCCACCGTGGATTGCGGGGATTGGGGATCCGCGGAGTTGCTTTGTACGTACGTGATCACCGGATTGGAGGCACTCGTCGTCGCGCTCGCGACGTTCGAGTATCCGCTGAGGTTTCCAGCAGCATCCGCCGCACGGACCCGGTAGAGATACGTCGTACCCGCGCTGAGTCCCGTGTTGTTATACGTAGTTGTCGTGGATGTCGCGATCTGAGCGAAGTTGCTGCAGCCGGTCCCCTGGCAACGTTCCACAAGATAATTCGTGACTCCGACGTTGTCTGTCGATGCCGTCCAACTCAGGTTGATCTGGCTGGCGCTGACACTGCTCGCAGTCAGAGTCGACGGCGCCGTCGGGGCCTGGGTATCAGGTGTCGTTGCAGTAGCTGTGTTCGAGTATGCGCTGAGGTTGCTTGCCGCATCCGTGGCGCGGACGCGATAGCTGTAGCTGGTGCCATTGGTCAGCCCAGTGTCGCTGAAGTTGGTGCTGGTCGCCGTCGCCACCTGCGAGAAGCTCGAGCAACTCGCGCCTTGGCAACGCTCGATCAGGTAATTCGTCACGCCGACATTGTCCGTCGATGCCGACCAGGAGAGATTGATCTGCGTCGCGCCTGCTGCCGTCGCTGTCAATGCGCTTGGTGCCGTCGGGGCCTGAGTGTCAGGAGTCGTCGCGCTCGCAGTGTTGGAGTAGCCGCTCAGGTTGCCCGCCGCATCCGTGGCGCGCACGCGATAGTTGTAGCTGGTCGCATTCGTAACGGTCGTATCGTTGAAGGTCGTTCCTGTTGCAGTAGCAATCTGGGCAAAGGTCGTGCAACTCGCACCCTGGCAGCGCTCGATCAGGTAATTGGTAACCCCTACGTCATCTGTCGATGCTGTCCACGCGAGGTTGATCTGCGTTCCTCCGGCTGCGGTCGCGGTCAGACTACTTGGTGCCGTCGGCGGCTGCGTGTCTGGATTCTGTGTGGTCGCACTCGCCGTGTTGGAGTATGTGCTTAGATTGCCCGCGGAATCGGTCGCCCGGACACGATAGCTGTAGCTGGTGTTCGCGGTCAGCCCGGTATCGGAGAACGCAGCTCCGCCCGAAGTGCCTACTTGGGCAAAGTTGCTGCAGCTTGCTCCTTGACAGCGCTCGACCAGATACCCTGTGACTCCGACGTTGTCTGTCGAAGCAACCCACGTCAGGTTGATCTGGCTGCCTCCGGCTGCAGTCGCGTTCAGACTTCCAGGCGCGGTCGGCGCTTGCGTGTCCAGGGTCGTCCCGCTCGCAATATTGGAATACGCACTCAGGTTGCCGGCAGCATCTGTGGCCCGCACGCGATACCGATAGCTGGTCGCGTTCGTCAGACCGGTATCGTTGTACGTCGTTCCAGTAGCCGTTCCGATCTGCGCAAAGCTGCTGCAACTCGCGCCCTGGCAGCGCTCAACCAGATACCCTGTCACCCCTACATTGTCGGTTGACGCCGTCCAGCTCAGATTGATCTGGGTTCCGCTGGCAGCCGTTGCAGCCAGGCTCGCAGGCGCGGTCGGCGCCTGCGTATCCAAGGTTGTCCCGTTGGCGGTATTGGAATACGTGCTCAGATTGCCGGCAGCATCTGTGGCCCGCACGCGATAGTTGTAGCTGGTTGCGTTGGTCAGGCCGGTATCGTTATAGGTCGTTCCGGTCGCCGTTCCGACCTGCGCGAAGTTGCTGCAGCTCGCTCCCTGGCAACGTTCGACCAAATAACCTGTCACGCCCACGTTGTCGGTCGATGCTGTCCAACTCAAATTGAGTTGGGTTCCACTGGCAGCCGTCGCAGCCAGATTCGTAGGTGCCGTCGGTGGTTGAGTGTCCCCTCCAGATAAAGGTGTGCGAAATGCTACAAGCTGCATGATCCAACGGCCGCGCGTGATGGGGGCCACGGCACTGTAGCTGCCGACAGCAGTCACCATCCGGTCTTCCGCGATATCGCCATCCGGTACAGTCAGCATTCTCTGGGTGAAACTCGCGCCGGGCCCAGCCGTGGCACTGGTCACGATATTGGCCCCGAACAACAGGTCCGTCGCGTTGGTCGTTGTCACCGTACCGCTGTTACTGGATGTGCTGTTGCCGGTAGCGGCTTTCGTCACGTCCACCGGATTGGCCAGATCGGCGCCCCGATACTCGAGAATTCGGATGTCGGGATAGGCGGCCGAGCCCGAGAACTGCACGGTCACTGTGTTTGCGCCCGCAGCCGCCGAAAAGATGTTCTTGGCGAAGTAGACCGATTGTGACAGGTATCCGCTGACCACCGTTGGCCCCACCGCCAGCTGATACGTGTTTCCCAGCGTGTCTCTCACTGAGCTGACCGTATTCGTACTGTCGTTCCAGCCCACCACGACGACGTTCAGGTCGCCCGCAGTCTGCGCCGCTGTGTAAGTCACGTTCACAGTGGCCTGCGAAGTCTGCGGCGCAGCGTAGTTGCCCTGCACATACGTGATGGTCTGGGCCGGCAAAGGCCTCGCCAGCAGGCAGTACGCCACCATCGTGAGTACCAGCAGTTGCAGTGGTTGAGTCTTACGGCTCGCGAAAGAGGCGCGGAAAGGCACGAATTTCATAATCACCTAAAGGAGTGAGATATCAGACAGTTGGGAAGGGGAGGGCCTACTGGGTTTTGGAAGTTTACCTCATTTTCCGGGATCGCTACAGCTTTTTCATGGGCCGAATGCTGATGTCCGTGACCTCTGCGGTCGTCGGCAGCATCAGCGAGCGAATCGCCATCGCAGCGATATCCTCCGGCTGTAGAAGCTTTTCGGGGGCATATGCCTTGCCCTCCTGCTGAAGAAGGGCTTCCTGCATCGGCGTCGCCACCCTCCCCAAGTACATGCTGAGCACACGTACGCCACGGGAATTCACCTCTTCCCGCAGGCTGTCGGCCAGGGCCTTCAGGGCATGCTTGCTGGCTGCATAAGCGCCGATGTCGGCTCGCTTGGCGGACAGCCCGGCACTGGAATTGATGAAGACGACCTGTCCTTGTGCTTGCAGCAGAAACGGCAGCATCGATTTGGTCAGCGCAAACGGCGCTCGAACGTTGGTCGCGAACTGTGAATCGAAATCCTCTAACGAAGAGGACTCCATCGTCGCCGGGTGAATGATGCCTGCGCTATGGACAAGGATGTGCAGTTGCCCGCCGTCCCGTTCCACATACTCCACCAGCGGCTGAATGTCTCCTGTGGCCAGGTCAATCTGGAACTCAGAGGCCTGCGAATGTTGCTTCACAATCGCTGCAACCTCCGTTAGGGCAACGCTATTCCTTCCCACGAGCGCCAGCCGCGCTCCCTGCTTGGCCAAAGCAATCGCGATAGCCTTGCCGACTCCGCTGCTCGCCCCGGTGACGACCGCCAGATGCCCGGCGAGAGATCTGCAGTTCGACACTGGTTGTTCGGAACCCACTTTATTTGCGCTCCAATAAGAATGCCCAGTCCTCAGCATCCGGCAGTACAGGCGAATTCCATACTGGCCCATGGGCAGAAGGCAACTCGACCTTCTCCCCGTTTCGCGGATTGAATTGAGAGCCGCGAAACGTGCCTTCCCCGATTTGCACAGCAGTCGTGCCTCCATGTGGCAGGTACACAACGTACCTCTGTCCCGGCTGTGCCAGACAATAGCCGCCCGGGCCAACTAATTCGTCGTGAGGTTCGGTCTTCCACCATTCAAAACTCGTGAAGAAATCCACCATGTGCCCGTAGCCTTGCAGCATTGTCATGGTGTCATCGCCCCGCCCGTTCACCCAGCCACCGCCGCTATCAGGTCCCACATTGGTTCCGCGTCGAGCAGTTTCACCCGTGGTCTGGTACCCGCCAGCCATCGCGATGTCCCAGGCTGTCCGACGCAACGCATCTGAGGATTCGGAGCCGGGTCCTGCCGACCACGAAGGGTAGTGATCCTCGTATCCGTACTCTTCATTTGTCTGCGGAATGATGCGTCCAATTTCAATCTCGCGTCGTCTCTCTTTGAGCATGAAGGCGTGCTGATGTCGTGACCATTCCTGAAACGACGTGAAATCGAACCAGTCCGCGGTCCGGTCCTGGTGGCTGTTGCTCACCGGATGGCTTGTCGCCAGATGCTGATATGGATCCAGGTTCTTGAGGAACATTCCGGTGCGGCGCGTCCATTGCTCGTCACGATACTGGTCCAGATCGTCACCCAAATCCCATGTAACGTTCGAGTAGGCCGCCAGCCTGGCTACGGCATACCGCAGGAATCGATACTCATCATCACTTCCAGGCGCGGGATGCACTCGGCTGTCGTTCATGTCCAGGACCAGCGATACCACCATGTCGCGTTCGCGCGCGTACTGCACTAAGCGGTCCAACTTCTGCCAATACGAGACGTGAAACGCAGTGTAATCAAACCTCGGGTGATAGATGTCGTCGGGAGATTCCGCCGGCCACGCGGTCGTGAAGCTCGTCCACGTTGGACCGGGTTTCACCGGCTCGCCGTAGGTCTGTTCGCTGCGGCCTGCGACTGTCACCCGGATACGGTTCACCTTCAGCCGGTGCAGACGGCCAATACTCGCTCGAATGATTCCTTCATCGGACCATCCGGCCAGCCAATACGCCGTCGTGCCATTGAAGAAGTAGTGCTCGCCCGTGCCCTCCCAGATGAAATGCCAGGGATATTGGGAATCGACTCGAACCGGGCCGCGACGGTGTCCGTTGATCGCGCGAAAACTGCCCGTTGTCTCTTTCGTCTTGCCATCCGCCCGATACGCCACGAAATATTTATACTCACCAGGTGCGGGCGGCATGAAGCGGATCCGAAACACACGTCCGTCCTGTGCGTCACAGAATCCCTCGACTGTCCACCGTTTGCTTCCGTCTTGTCTCTCAAACCAGCCGCTGAACTCAGATTCTGTGAAGCAGCTGTGCCCAGGAGCCGGAGCGACATTCGCGGTTACTTCGATGAGATCGTAGCCTTCCACCGTGGTGGCTGATTGCGAGAACGAAACACCGGATAACTCAACATGACTGCACCCGCTTGCCGCAGCGGCAATACCGATCACTGTAGCCAATTTCGCGATGAGTCTCGAGATGTAACACTGGCCAACGAGCAACATGGCAGTCGCACTGCTCGTTCTGATCTTTAACCGCTCGTACCAACTTCCAACTAACGCGTGAGCCCCGGCAGCTTGCGTGTTACGCCGACGCGAGCGCGCCCGATTCGGTCCGCGACGACCGCAATCCACGCAAGAGCTCGATGTAGAAAGCCTTCTGCCCCATTACGTAGAACATCATCGCGACATACACCCCGAGCAATACCAGGCCCGCAATGATGGTCCGAGGTAGAGGGCCCATCACCGGCACGCACAGCCAATGCGCCCCTACCGCTGCCGCCGCACCCGCAATTCCCGACAGGAGAGGTCGACTCACAGTGGCCAGAATGTCGCGCAGGGACACATTCGTCCCGTGCACGCACCAGGCGATGTGCGGCAATACCCATAGAAGCATTGCCGTAGAGTAGCCCAGTGCTACTCCTTTCGGCCCATAGTGAAGACCCGCGAGATAGCCGGCAATCACGATCGGCGCCAGCACTAGCGCGAGTTTCAGGCTTCGCCCCACCATACCCAGGGAAAACAACAGCCACCCGAGCGGGTTGATCATCGCGAAGATAAGAATTGTGGGCGCCAGCAAACGGAAAATTGGAACTGCCTCTCCCCATTTTGGCCCAAGAAAGATGCGAATCAAGTCTTCCGCAAAACATGCGCTCATGAGCGTCAGCGGAATGGTCATCGCCAGGACCAGGGAGTAGCCCTTCAGGAAGTAATTCTTGATACGAATCGGATCGTTCTGCACGCGCGACAGCGCCGCAAACGCGACTTCGCCGACCGAGGAATTGAGATTATCCGTAGGAATGTTTACCAACTGGTAAGCGCGCCCGTACAACCCGATTGCCTCCGCGCCCCAGAACCGGCCGAGAAGAACCTTCTCCATGTTGTAGGCGATATAGACAACCAGGCCGTTGAGGGTCAGTGTCCCGCCGAAACGCATCATCGACCGGATCCCGATGCCGCGCCGCGGTGCACCCGGAATCCAGGCAGTCGCAATCCAAACCCCGACGCTGGTTGTCACCGGCAGCACAACCGTCATCGCCACCAGCGCCCAGTATCCGTAGCCCAGCTTGGCCACGATGATCGCCGCAATGGTGCTGACTACCAAAGACACGACGTTGATGACCGACAGCGCCGTGAAACGCAAGTGGCGCTGCAACAACGCGGAATGTTGTACCCCGACGGCATTGAACAGAAAGCCGCTGGCCAGCGTCACGGTAATCCACAACAGCCGAGGCTCGTGGTAGATCCTGACTACCAGCGGCGCAAAAACCACCGCCAGAACTGCAAGAATGCCTCCCACCAGCACATTGATCCAGAACAGGGTTGACAGCTGCTCTTCGGTGACGTTTTCGCGCTGCACGGTCGCGGTCGAGAGCCCGAAATCGCGGAACAAATTGAGCACGCCGGTGAATGCCGTCACCATGCCTACAAGGCCGAAATCCTCCGGCGCAAGCAAGCGGGCCAGCACCATCAATGAACCAATGCGAAAGACGAAATTCGCGATCTGCGCTGATACACGCGCCAGGCCACCGCGTATCGTCTTTTCCTTCAGATCCTTCATCACTGTCCTTGCTGAGTATTCCCTGTTGTGATCGAGCCATCGGTTGGAAGGGCTTGGTTTACAGAACCAGCTTGCGGCTGTAGAAAGCTTCGGCGGATCCGCTTGAGGAATTGCATTCCATCCCGCGCAGGCGCATCAGCGAATAGAACGTGTCAGGCTCGAACCAGCGTTTTCCCTGCTGCGAACGAAAAGCTTCCATCAGGAAATGGACTTTCTTCTCACAGGTCTCCTTTTCCAAAGGGACGAACACGCTTGGGCGGCCCATGTCGCCGTCATATTTCGGAATCTCATACTCCAGGATCAGGTGATTGCGAAACGTGTTCCAGGTCAACTCTGAAAGCAGCCGGTGGTCCTGATGAGCATCTTGTCCGTTATGGGTAAAGATCAAGTCCGGAGCGATCTGTTTGAGTTCGGCCTCGAATACCGCTTTGACTTCGGCCCCAATGTACGGAAGAAAGCCATCCTGAAATGTCTTTAGGATTGCACCTTTGAGCCGCGAGCCGGCAAAAAGATCCGCCGCGTGGCGCGCTTCCGACTCGCGCACGCCGGCGGCGTTGAAGACAACCCAGTGCAATTCGCAGTCCGGGTGCTGTTCTGCCAGCTTGAGAATTGTGCCGCCGCAACCGATCTCGATGTCATCGGAGTGCGCGCCAATACAGAGGATCTTCAGTCCCCGGCCGGAAGGTTTCTCAAAGTTCAGGCGCATCATACGCGAGCCGACACCACCTTGGAGCTCCCCACGTGATTCCAGACCTTCCATGGCGCAGTCGCTTGATTGAGTTCTTCCAGGTGCTGCTTGTCTTTGAAAGTGTCCATGCACTGCCAGAAGCCGCTGTACTTGTAAGCCAGCAGCGCCTTTTTGTCGATCAGCCGCCGGAACGGCTCCCGTACCAACTCTTCCCCAGGTTGGATGTGCTGGAAGATCTCCCGCCGCATGGCGAAAAAGCCGCCATTGATCCACATTTCACTGCGGGTCAAAGGACAGATTTCTCGCACGATGCCGCCCGGTTCGGCGTTGACCAGGTCAAAACTCGCCGTCGGCTGCACCAGCAACAACGATACGACCGCGTTACTCTTCCGGAACGTGTCAATCATCGTCGGCAGCGGGACATCGCTCAACCCATCACCATAATTCGCCAGGAACATCTCGTCCCCCCGCAGGTGCGGCTCAACCGCTTTGAGCCTCTCGCCGATGTTCGAGTTCGCTCCCGTCTCTACGAATGTGATGGTCCAGTCGTCGATGTCGCGATTGAGAAACTGGATGTTCTTCCCGCCATTCGACCACACAAAGTCGTTCGATACAGACTCGTCGTAGCGCAGGAAGTAATCCTTGATCACATTGCCCTTGTAGCCCAGGCAGAGGACGAAATCCTTGTGTCCGTAGTGGGCGTAGTACTTCATAAGGTGCCAGAGGATCGGCCGGTTGCCGATCTGCACCATGGGCTTAGGCACGTCGTCCGCATACCCTCTAAGGCGCATTCCCGCGCCGCCGCAAAATAGAACGACCTTCATGAACTACCTCCGCCTCAGACTACCGCCACCTTGGGAATAGGCACTACGAAGCGCCCGCCCCACTCGCGGATAAATTGCAATTGCTGCATGATTTCGTCTTTCAGGTTCCACGGCAGAATCACCACATAATCGGGACGCGTCTCGCGGATCCGATCCGGATGGTGGATCGGAATCCGACTGCCCGGCAGGAATCGTCCTTGTTTGTAGGGGCTGCGATCGACCGTGTATTCAATGAGATCTTTTCCAATTCCGCAGTAGTGAAGAAGTGTCGCGCTCTTCCCCGGTGCTCCGTAGCCTGCGACTTTCTTGCCCTGCTTCGCCGCAGTAACCAGGAAATCGACCAGCGCCAGCTTTGCATCTTTTACCTGGCGCGCGAAGCTCTCATATCCCTCGATGCGATCCTGCCCCGCGCGAGTTTCATCGGCAAGAACTTTCCCGACATTCGGACTTATGGAATGTGTTCTCGCTTCGGTCCTGCACGCGTAAACCCGCAACGATCCTCCGTGCGATTTCAGTTCGTCCACGTCGAACACTCTCATGCCATGCGCTTCCATGATCTTGATCGTGGTCAGCAGTGAGAAATACGAGAAGTGCTCGTGGTAAATCGTGTCGAATTCGTTGAGCCGAATCAGTTGCAGCAGGTGCGGGAACTCGAGAGTCAGCACGCCCTCGGGCTTGAGCATGATCTTGAGGCCCTCGACAAAGTCGTTCAAGTCCGGCACCTGAGCGAACACGTTGTTGCCCAGCACAAGGTCAGCGCACTTCCCTTCTCGCGCCAACTCTTGTGCCAGGTTCGTCCCGAAAAATCGCACCAGCGTCGGCACACCCTTCTCCACCGCGACCTTCGCTACGTTCGCCGCCGGTTCGATGCCCAGCACCGGTACATTCCGTTTCACGAAATACTGCAGCAGGTAGCCATCGTTGCTGGCCACTTCGACGACGAAGCTCTGCTTTCCCAGTCCAAAGCGGGCTTTCATTGTTTCGCAGTACTTGTCGCAGTGCTTCAACCAGGAATCGGAGAACGAAGAGAAGTACGCATAGTCGCTGAAGATCTGCTCGGGCGTTTCATATTCTTCCAACTGCACCAGCCAGCATTTTTCGCAAACATAGGTGTGCAGCGGATAGTACATCTCGCCGCGGTTCAGATCAGCGGCCGACGGGTACGTCTCGCACAGCGGTGACAGCCCAAGGTCAACGAAGGTGCGTCGCAGTCCGGTACCGCAAAAACGGCACGTCTTTGCCACCGTTGTCGGTTCCTTTGTTACAGGCTGCGTGTCCAGAGAAGGCATTGTCGTAGTCATGAGTCTCTTTCAGAATGGAGTAAAGTTCACGCAAGCACTGGTGTCTCAGCCCGTACCCAACGCAGCGAGTCGTTCAGCTTTCCTGCCTTCTGCAGGCGCTGAATCTGTGCGATGCGGATGTAGCGGCCGCGTTCCATGTCTTCCGTTGTTAAGCCAATCGACCGGTAGGCGTCGTAGAGTTCCTGCGCGCCGCGACGTGCTGTCCATGCCGGTTTGAAGTTCGGCAGCACTCGCCGAATCTTGTCGCAGGTCACACGATAGCAGCGCTTGTCAGGTCCGCCTCCCGGGGCATACTCGATGCGGCAACCCGGCACCGTCTCGGCCACGATCTCCGCCAGCTCGCGGATCCGGTAATTCTCGTCTGTGCGCCCGACGTTGAAGGTTTCGTTGTGCACAACTTCGCGCGGTGCCGCCAGCACTGCCACCACAGCCGCTATGATGTCGCGAATATGCGTGATCGGGCGCCACGGTGTGCCGTCGCTCTTGATCAGAATTCGGCCGGTGGTGAAAGCGGAGGCTACCAGATCGTTCAGCACGATATCGAGCCGCAAGCGTGGAGACACGCCGTAAGCAGTCGCATTACGCATGTAAGTCGGCGCGAAATTCTCGTCCGCCAGTTTGCCGAGATCGCGCTCGACGAAAACCTTCGACTCTCCATAGGGCGTGACGGGATTCAACGACGCCGTTTCATCGAGAAAGTCATCACCCGCCGCTCCGTACGTACTGCACGAAGACGCAAACACGAACCGCTGCACGCCGGCAGCCTTCGCCAGCTTCGCCAGCTTCACCGAGGCCAGATGATTGATGTCATAAGTTAACTGCGAGTCGAGGTTCCCCAGTGGATCATTCGACAGCGCGGCCAGATGCACAACCGCATCGAAACCCTCAAGGTCTGCTTGTGACAGATCCCGCACGTCCTTCCGGATTTCCGGAATGCTCGTCAGGCCATCGCCAAAATCGCAGCCGCCATACAAGTCCGTATCGAAACCAGTGACCTGATGTCCAGCCGCGGCTAGCAGCGGTGCCGCGACCGCCCCGATGTATCCCTTATGACCTGTTAACAGAAGTTTCATTACTGACTCCTATTCA
>Ga0335082_10008670_pt1 | contig 11049 bp, 10 predicted proteins | sample Lox_Sample_41_FD_206718 | JGI IMG/M metagenome (GOLD analysis project Ga0335082, IMG submission 206718) | Soil microbial communities from Loxahatchee National Wildlife Refuge, Florida, United States - Lox_Sample_4.1 | ecosystem: Environmental > Terrestrial > Soil > Wetlands | place: USA... | reverse complement strand
GACCGAGTCGCCGAGCGCGAGGTAGTAGTGCCTCGGCGGGTCGAACTTCGGGCCGGGCTCCGTCGACGTCGGCGAGCCGAGCACGCCGGCGGCGATCGCACCGGCAACGAGCAATGTCTTGGGGGCGAACATGGGACGCCTCCTTCACTGATGGTGTGCTGCACGCGACGATAGGAACGCCCGGCACCGGCGTCGTCATGGCTTTCACCGAACCCCCCGAAGATCGGGGATACCCCCGACGGCAGCCGACGATAGGGTCAGCCGGTGCGCGGAGAGCTACTGGTCAAGCTTGCAGACGAGATCGGGGTGCGCCGCTGTGGAACGGAGGGTGCGGCGCGAGCCGCAGATGCGATCGCAGACGCGTTCCGCGAGCTCGGCCTCGAACCGAGGTTCCAGGCGTTTCCGCTCCTTCGATTCGATCCCGAGGAGCCGGAGCTCTGGATCGACGGAGAACGCTGGCAGGCCGGACCGTGCATGTACGCCCATCCCGGGAGTTGCGAAGGACCGGTCGAGCGACTCGCCGACGGCCGCTGGGCGGTCGGCGAAGGACGCCTCGCGCCCTCGATCTTCGGAAAAGGGCCGATCCCGTTCACCGCTCTCCCCTCGACGGGCGGCCATCTCGCAACCCGCCCGACCGCCTTTCTCTCCCGCGCCGACAGTGACCGGCTGCGCGAGGGAATGCACGCGCGCCTCGTCGTTCGCGGCGAGTGGGTCGGCGGCATCTCCGAGCGCAACGTGGTCGCGCGGATCGACGGCGCCTCGCCGGAGCGAATCGTCGTCGGTGCTCACTACGACTCGGTCTGGCACGGACCGGGGGCGATCGACAACGCGACGGGAGTTGAAGGCTTGTGGCGGGTCGCGGAGCGCTTCGCCGGCCGGCAGCTTCCCCGCTCGCTCGAGTTCGTTGCGTTCGCGGCCGAGGAGATCGGCCTGATCGGCGCGCGGCAGTACATCGTCGATGCCCGCGAGCGCGGCTCGCTCGGCGATGTCGTCGGCATGGTCAATCTCGACTGCATCGGCCACGGCGAGAAGCTGGAGCTGCTCTGCTCGCCGCCGGCGCTCCTCGACCGGGCGCGTGTCGCGGTCGAGGCACTCGGCCTGGCAGCGCGCTACGAGATCGTCACGGAGCTCGGTGAAGCCGCCGGCACGGACCACGTGCCGTTCGTGGAAGCCGGGGTCCCCGCGATGAGCATCCTCCACTTCCCGTACGAGGAGTACCACCTGCCCGAAGATTCGACGGCTCTCGTGCAGGAGGAGCTTCTGACCGATGCCGTCGATCTCGCGATCGCCCTCGTCGAGTCGCAGCTCGCCGCCCCGGTCGCTCGCGCCTGACCGCTCGGGCTAGTCGGCCCACCAGTCGCGCTCGCCATCGACGTCCTCGCGCGGATCCTCGCCGAGGTTGGGCGCACCGATGACGAGGATCTCGAGGCCGTCCGGCCCGGCCTCGTAGCCTCGCCACGTACCGGGCGAGACGCGCACCGCGTCCCATTCCTCGAGCTCGACGATCTCGTCGTCGATCTTCATCCGCCCGCTCCCGCGCAGCACCACATAGACCTCCTCTTGCCTCTGGTGGGTGTGGCCGTACGGAAAGCGATAGCCGGGCGGGACGCGTTGGTAGCTCATGGCCGACTGCTCGAGCTCGAGCGCCTTGGTCGCCGCGCGGAATTCGAGGTCCGGAGCGCCGTCGAACCTCGGGCCGATGTCGTCCAGATCCTCCTTGATGTTCCTGAGCGTGAACGGCACGGGCGGCCATGCTATGGGCCATCCGCTGCGATCGCCGGAAGCCTCACCGACCTACCCGCGCGATCGAGCCGTGTTGCCCGGGTCAGACTCGCTCCGTGGTCGTCTGTCCCGCCTGCGAAGGAGAACCCGTGCGACGGGTACGGCGCTGCCACCTCGGCAACGACGCACGAGGCATTGCTCGGCGAGGTCATGTGCAGGCGGGGCAGCTTCGACCAGGCCGGGCAGGCGGCGCGCCGGGTCGCCTCGGATGCTGCAACGGATGACCTCCTCTCACAGGTGCTATGGCGCACAACGTTGTTGCGGACGAGAAGGGGAACATCGCCGAGCGGGCACGGCTCGACCCCCTGGCGGCCGGCGCCGACTAACCGGCTACGCATTCGAGCGGTGCGTGTCGCGCGCCCTTCGAAGCGCAATGATGACGCCGTGGGGTCGCCATCTTCCGAGGAGCCCAGCGCACACGTTCTTCGCGTGCACGACGGCGTCGTCGATCTCCATTTCGACCTCCTGCTCGACCTCTACGAGAAGCGCGTCAACAAGCACGAGCCGATCGGCGTCCTCGGGCGCGAGTTCTGGCAGCAATTCCACGACGGCGGGATCGCCGTCGTCGGCGCCGCGATCTTCCTCGACGACCGCTACCTGCCGGAGCTGGCGCTCCGCGTCGCACTGGACCAGCTCGCGCTGCTCTACGAGGAGATCTCGTTCGATCCCCGCTTCGCCGTCTGCCGCGACAGCGCCGAGATCGAGGCGGCCCGGGCCGCCGGCCGGATCGGCTTCCTGCTAACGATGGAGGGCGTCGAGCCGCTCGGCACGGACATTCACCTGCTCCGTGCCTTCCACGAGCTGGGTGTGCGCTGCGTCGGCCTCACTCACGTCCGCCGCAACCTCGCCGGCGAGGGAGGCCTGATCGCGCCAGAGGGCTCGTCCCCACAGGGGCTGTCCGCATTCGGGCGCGCGGTCGTCAATGCCTGCCAGGAGCTGCGCATCCTGATCGACCTCGCGCACCTGAATCCGGCCGGCTTCGCTGACGTGCTCGACCGCACTCACGGGCCGCTGGTGATCAGCCACACGAACCCGCGCTGCTTCTACGACGTCGAGCGGAACAGCAGCGACGAGCAGATGCGGGCTGTGGCCGAGCGGGGTGGCGTCGTCGGCATCAGCTCGGTGCTGCTCAGCCCGTCCACGGGCGGCGCGAGCGCCGCTGCGTTTGCGGATCAGGTCGCCTACGTCGCCAAGCTGATCGGCATCGACCACGTCGCCCTCGGATTCGACTTCTTCGACTTCATCTATCGCGCGATGCCGGCGGAGCAGAAGGCCGCGTTCGAGCAGGACCTCGCGACCGTCCACCTGCCCCCCGATCTGCTCCACCACGGGGACGCTCCGACGGTGACGCGACTGCTGCTGGAGCGCGGGTTCGACGATGCCGACATCGCGAAGGTTCTGGGCGAAAACTGGCTGCGCGTGTTGCGCACAATTGAGCAGGAGTAGTGCGCTCGGCGGGAGGTTGTCCTCCCAATCGCACGTCACCGCGTTGACACCGCCGCGCTTGCTCGTATCGGCGTCACTGAACCGACGTTCTCGAAGTCGGCGCGACTCCCGAATCGTCGCGCGATTTGGGTTACGCCGTCCGTTTCCAGTATGCGCCGATGGTTCCCGCTGGATGGAGTGTTTCGCCTGGTCCGTGCTCAGCGAGGAACTCATCGACCGCTTGAACGCATCCGGGGTGCTTGGGTTGGTAGTCGTCGACGATCACGTAGCCACCGACCGAAACCTTCGGCCACAACGATCGGAGAGCGACCATCGTCGACTCGTACATGTCGCCGTCGAGTCGAAGGACCGCAAGCCGCTCGACCGGCGCGTTCGGCAGGGTGTCCCGGAACCAGCCGGGCAAGAAGCGAACGCGCTCGTCTAACAGGCCGTAGCGCTCGAACGCGCGTTTGACCTCATCGAGAGACACGGCGAGCTCGTCGTATCTCCAGAGGATGTTCTCTGCGTCTGCAGGGAACTGCTCGGCGTCGGGTCTTGGGAGTCCAGAAAAGGAGTCGGCGGCCCAAACGATCCGAGTTGGGTCGCCGTAGGCCTTCAACGCCCCGCGCATGAAGATCGCGACGCCTCCTCGCCACACGCCGCACTCCATGAAGTCGCCCGGAACGCCCTCGGCGATTACGTCAGTGATGCACCGATGGAGGTTGTCCATCCGCTCCAGACCGACCATCGTCTCCGCCTGCGGAGGAGGTGGCCAATCCGTCCCCGCAGAACGAGCCTCCAGGTCGACCGGCTTGCGGCGGACGAGCACAACGTCCTCAGGGAGCACCGCTTGCGCCAAGCTGAGAGCCGCGCGGCGAAGTGGCCTCGTGGAGCGAAGCGGCCAGCACTCGTCACGCGCGAGCACTCCTGTCAGCGCGTGCTTCAGCAGACCGAGGTACAGCTCTGCAGCGTCCTGCTCGGTCTTGGTCTGCGTATGGGGTGCGTCGCTAATAGCCATCGTGAGACGCGCCCGACCACCGGGGCGACGCCGATCCTATCGGCTCGGACTCGTCGCGCTGCCGCTTGGCGGCGCCGCTTCGCCTGACGTTCGAGCCGCCTTTCGGCGAACCGCTGCACCTGCGCTTCCCGGTCGATCCGGTCCGCGCGGTTCGCAGTCCCGCGACACCGACTCGTAGGACCAGTCCGGCAGGACCTAGGCGACGACGATGTTGCCGGTGCCGCGTGGACTGGCGGCGGCTGGTCCGTCGATGACGGCGAGCAGTCCTCTCGGCGTCTGGATAGTCGTCCCTCTGAGCACTAGTGGCAGTCCCAGATCGCTTTGCTGGGCGATGCCGTACCGCACCGGTTGTGGCTGAAGCTGGGCGTGCCGGTGCCGTCCCACCAGAGATCGGCGCCCGAGCTGCCGCTCGCCGAGTTGTGGCTGAAGGTGCCGGTTCCGCCGAACTCGTAGATCCCGTAGATGCCGCCGGTCGTCGAGTTGTGATCAACCTGCGTCGCGTTCCCGAAGTCGGTGACGATGCCGAACCAGCGGGAGGCCACGTCGTTGTGGTCGATCGTGACCCCGGTGTCGGTGAGATGCGTGCGTCGTTCGCGTTCAGGCTGTTGTGTGAGACCACGGTCGACGATGCAGCTCCGATCATGAGAATGCCCCACGACTGAGAGTCGTTGAACCAGTCCGGGCCGCACGGCAGCGTCGGGTCGTTGCATTGGTTGCCGCTGATCGTGTTGTGATCGACGGTTGCCGAAGCACCCGAGAACACGCCGATCCCGCCGGGGCCGTTACACGGGAAGGTGCAGGGCGTGCCTTTGATGGTGTTGTGGTCGATCTGCCCGGTCGTGCCGTCGCCGACGACGAAGATCGCGGCAGCAGCACCTCATCAGCAGCGTCCAGCCGACAAGCCCGTGGTACGCGTACGACGCCGCACTCAGAAACGCGCAGCACCAGCGGCAGCAGCACGTCATCGCAGTCCTTCGGGACCAGCGTCTCGGCTAACCGCATCATGACCGACACGCTCGGCGGAAACGGCGGAGCGACGGTCGCCAAAGAGGCCCCCGCGTCGTCATCGACAACAGGCCCCGTCCGGCGGGGCCCGTTGTCGTGCTTCACGCGCCGTCGTCGCCCAGCCTCCGTCAAAATGCTCTGCCCCGAGGCCGGACTTGGCTCGAAACCAGACATTGGGACAGATGGGCCGTGAAGGATTCGAACCTTCGACCTTGGGATTAAGAGTCCCCTGCTCTACCAGCTGAGCTAACGGCCCCTGGATGTGACGCCCCGAAGGCGCGCGTATCGTAGCGCCCTCGCGATGCGCGTCCTCTCCGTGGTCGGGAACCGCCCCCAGTTCATCAAGTCGGCGCCGCTGTCGGTGGCCCTGCGCGACGCCGGGATCGCGGAGACCGTCCTGCACACCGGCCAGCACTGGGATCCCGAGCTGTCGCAGGTGTTCTTCGACGAGCTCGGCCTTCCGTCACCCGACCACCGGCTCGACCTGCGCACCGCCGCCATCCCGGCGATGGAGAGCGCGATCCGCGAGGTGGTCGCGGCCGAGCGGCCGGACTGGGTGCTGGTCTTCGGCGACACGAACTCGACCGCCGCCGGCGCTCGCGCCGCCAGCGGCGTGCCGGTGGCGCACGTCGAAGCCGGCCTCCGCAGCTTCGACCTCGAGATGCCCGAGGAGCGGAATCGCATCGAGGTCGACCGGATCGCGGCCCTCCTGCTGTGCCCCGACGAGCGCTCTGCAGCTCAGCTGGCCGCCGAGGGCGTCGCCGGACGGCGCGTCGTGGTCGGCGACGTGATGGCGGATGCCGCGCGTCTGTTCGCCCCGATCGCCCGCACGCGGTCGTCGGCGCTCGAGCGCTTCGGCGTCGAGCCGCGCGGCTACGCCGTCGTCACCGTCCACCGCGAGGCGAACGTGACGCGGCCCGAGCGCCTTCATCGCATCGTTCAGGGTCTGCGCCGGATCGACGTCCCGATCGTCTTTCCGGCCCATCCGCGTACGCGCGAGGCACTCGACGCGCTGGCCCCGGACCTCGTCCTGTCCCCGCCGCTCGGCTACCTCGACCTGGCCGCGCTGCTCTCGCAGGCGCGCGTCGTCGTCACCGACTCGGGCGGCCTGCAGAAGGAGGCCTACTGGTTCCGCGTCCCGTGCGTGACGCTGCGTCCCAGCACCGAGTGGGTCGACACCGTCGAAGCAGGGGCGAACGTGCTCGTCGACGACGACCCCGACGCGATCGCAGAGGCCGTCACAAGCGCCTCCTTCCCGCCGTCGGCACCCGAGCTCTACGGCGACGGCCACGCCGCAGAGCGCGTGGCAGCCGCCCTGTACGCTTGACCGCCGTGCCCGAGCCGGAGCGCACCTTCTCGTACGACGTCGCCATCATCGGCGCCGGTTACGTCGGCGTGCCGCTCGCCGCCACCTTCGCGTCCGCGGGCCGCCGCGTGCTGCTTGTCGACATCCAGCCGGCCGTCGTCTCGGCGCTGAACGAGGGCCGCAGTCACATCGAAGACGTGCCCTCGGAACGGCTGGCCGCACTGACCGGCAGCGGCAAGATCGTCGCGACCACCGACTACGAGCAGGTCAAGGAAGCGGCCGCCGTTCTGATCGCGCTGCCGACCCCGCTTTCCCGCCAGCGCGAGCCCGACCTGAGCGCGATCGAGAGCGCCGCCCGCAGCCTCGCGCCGGTGCTCCAGCGCGGCCAGCTCGTGGTGCTCGAGTCGACGACCTGGCCCGGGACGACCCGCGAGATCCTGCAGCCCCTGCTCGAGGCCGGATCGGGCCTCGCGGCGGGCGTCGACTTCCACCTGGCGATGTCGCCGGAACGGGTCGACCCGGGGCGCGAGGACTGGACGACGAAGACGACCCCGAAGGTCGTCGGCGGGCTGACCGAGGCCTGTACGAAGGCCGCCGCCGACCTCTACCGGCAGGCGATCGACACCGTGCACGAGGTCTCGACTCCCGACGCCGCCGAGCTCACGAAGCTCCTCGAGAACATCTACCGCGCGGTCAACATCGCTCTCGTCAACGAGCTGGCGCAGCTCTGCGAGCGCATGGACATCGACGTCTGGGAAGTCGTCGACGCGGCCGCGACGAAGCCGTTCGGCTTCGCCTCGTTCAAGCCGGGGCCCGGCCTCGGCGGCCACTGCATCCCGATCGACCCCTTCTACCTGACGTGGAAGGCGCGCGAGTACGACTTCTCGACGCGCTTCATCGAGCTCGCCGGTGAGGTCAACAACAACATGCCGTACTTCTGCCGCTCCCTGATCTCGCAGGCTTTGAATCACGGGGCGCAGAAGTCCCTCAACGGCTCGAAGGTCCTGATCCTCGGCGTCGCGTACAAGCCCGACATCGGCGACTGGCGCGAGTCGCCTGCCGAGAAGCTCATCCACCTGCTCGAGGGCGCGGGCGCGGCGGTCTCCTACCACGATCCCTTCGTCCCGGAGTTCGACGGCCGGCAGTCGGTCCCGCTCGAGCCGGAGGCCTACGACTGCGTCGCCATCGTGACGAACCACTCGCCGATCGACTACGCCGACCTCGTTCGCCGCAGCCGGGTGGTCGCAGACTTCCGCAACGCGACCAAGGGCCTCGAGGTCGACGGCAAGGTCTGGAAGCTGTGACCCGTGTGGGTGTCGCGGGCCTCGGCTACTGGGGGCCGAACCTCGCGCGCAACTTCGACGACCTGGCGGAGCTGGCCTGGCTCTGCGACCTGGACGACGCTCGCCGCGAGCGGTTCGCCGCACGCTATCCCACGGCGCAGGTGACCTCGAGCGTCGACGAGATGCTCGCCGACGACACGCTGGACGCCGTCGTCGTCGCGACGCCGGTGCCGACGCACTACGCGCTCGCGAAGCAGGCGCTCGAGGCGGGGAAGCACGTCCTCGTCGAGAAGCCGCCTGCAATGAACGCCGCCGAGATCGACGAGCTCGTCGCACTCGCATCGGCGTCGGACCGCGTCCTGATGCCGGGGCACCTCCTCCTCTATCACCCGGGCGTCGTCAAGCTGAAGGAGCTGATCGAGAGTGGCGAGCTCGGCGACATCCTGTGCGTGTACGGCAACCGCCAGAACCTCGGCATCGTGCGAACGAACGAGAACGCGCTCTGGTCGCTCGGCGTGCACGACCTCTCGGTCATCCTCTATCTCCTCGACGAGGATCCCGTCGTCGCGACCGCACAGGGCCGCGACTTCCTGACGCCGGGCGTCGAAGACGTCGTCTTCTGCTTCCTGCGCTTCCCGAGCGGGAAGATCGCCCACATGCACCTGTCGTGGCTCGATCCGCACAAGATGCGGAAGATGACCGTCGTCGGACGGGAGAAGATGGTGGTGTTCGACGACATGGAGCTCGAGCGCAAGGTGACCGTCTACGAGAAGTCCCCGTGGAAGCGCGCCGAGACGTACGGCGAGTGGCAGACCCGCTCCGGCGACATCTTCATCCCCAAGATCTCCACAGACGAGCCGCTGCGCCTCGAGTGCGGGCACTTCCTCGAGCTGGTCGAAGGTCGCGGCGACCGCCAGAAGGTGGCGCGCGACGGCGCGCGTGTCGTCCGTGCGCTCGAGATGCTGACGAGGTCGCTTGCCGGCTGAGATCCACCCCACCGCGACGGTCTACCCGGGCACGGTGCTCGGCGACGGCGTCCGCGTGCTCGAGTACGCCGTCGTCGGCAAGCAGCCGTCGCTCGCGCGCTCGTCGACCGCCAGCCGCGAACCGCTTCCGCCCACGGAGATCGGCGCGCGTGCCGTCGTGTCGACGGGCGCGATCGTGTTCGCCGGCTCGTTCGTGGGCGCCGACTCGATCGTCGGCGACCAGTCGTGCATCCGCGAACGCGTCTCGATGGGCGACAACTGCGTCCTCGGCCGCGGCTCGCTGATCGAGAACGACACGACCGTCGGCAGCGGCACGCGCATCCAGGCCGGCGCGTACATCACCGCCTACTCGACACTCGAGGAGGACGTCTTCATCGCCCCCTGCGTCGTGACGACGAACGACAACTACATGGGGCGAACGGAACGCCGAAAGGCGGAGATGCGCGGCCCGACGATCAGGCGCAGCGCGCGCGTCGGCGGCGGCGCCGTGATCTGCCCCGGCGTCGAGGTGGGTGAGGAGGCCTTTATCGGCGCGGGCGCGGTCGTGACGAAGGACGTGCCGCCGCGGACGGTCGTCGTCGGATCGCCGGCCCGCGTCCTGCGGGACGTCAGCCCAGACGAGCTGCGCGAGAGCGGGGGTTAGCCGGTGACGCGAACGAGCGACAGCCGGTACTGCACCGGGTCGTACGACTGCGTCACGAGCTTCGCCTGCAGGTAGTAGATGCCGGTCACCGGCGCCCGATAGGCGACCCGCACCTGGCCGCCGATCGACTTCGACTGCGCGACGCGGCGCCGGAAGTCGGTGCGCAGGCCCTCGACCCGCGTCGTGCCGGGGCTCCACAGAGCGAGGCGGATCCCGGCCTTCGTCTCGGGGGTGAGCCGTGCGTAGAGCCGCTGCCCGCGTCTCAGATAGAGGTGGTAGACGTCGACGTTGTCGTCCCAGTAGTCGAGTGACGCTGCGATCGTGCGGGGAAGCGGCGGCAGCGCATGCGACCACACGCCGGCATCGTCGTTCGGCTCGTAGTGGTCGGGCGCAGGGAGCTTCGCTCCGTCGGTGAGCATCGTCAGCGCCGAGAGCACGTCGAGGCTTCCCCAGCCCGAGTACATGTCGCGGCCGACCGGGCACTGCGCGCACCCGGTCGCCGCCGAGACGTCGTCGGCACTCCGCTCGAGCAGCCATGAGACCTGGTCCGGCGTGAGCTTCGGATTCACGCCGAGCAGCAGGGCCGCTGCAGCCGAGACCTGGGGCGCAGCGAACGAGGTCCCGATCGCGTTCCGGAACTCGTACGGCCCGCAGTCGGAGTACGGCCCGTCGGCGCACTCGGCGTTCGACTCGGCGAGCTGGCGCGGGATCGTCGAGAAGATGTTCTCGCCGGGCGCGGCGATGTCGTTGAAAACGGCATCTCGATTCGAGAAGGTCGGAACTGATCCGTCCTGCGCCAGAGCACTCACACCGATCACGTGCGGCAGTGCAGCGGGGTAATGCGCGAAGTTCCACGGCGTGGCGGGTGACTGCGGCCCGTTCCCCACGGCGGCGACCACCACCACTCCCTTCGACCACGCGTACTCCACCGCTGCCTGCTCGATCGCCGAGTAGGTATCGAGCTGGGGGTCGAGCGGGTCGCGGACGCCGCCGAGGCTGAGGTTGATCACACGGGCTCCCTCGTGCACTGCCCAGCGGATCGCCGCGACCTCGGCCGGCAGCGAGACGGTGCCGTCGGGCTCGACGACCTTCGCGACGATCAACCGTGCGTTGAACGCCATGCCGGCGATCCCGATGCCGTTGGACGGGTTCGCGGCGATCTCGCCCGCGACGAAGGTCCCGTGGCCATCCTCGTCGCGGTACGGCGAGCCGCCCACGAACGAATGGGCGGCGACGACCCGCCCCTCGAGATCGGGATGGTGGCCGTCGATCCCCGAGTCGATCACGGCGACCTTGATCGTCGCGACGTCGGTCGGCGGCGTCGACCAGAAGTCCCACGCCTTGTCCTGGGTCAGGTACCACTGCTGCGCGGCGAGCGGCTCGTTGTTGTCGAACGCCGCCGCGGTCGACGCTGCAACGAGCGCCGCGACGAGGAGCGCACCGGCGAGGAGCTTCCTCACGGCACCGTGACCACGGTCGAGAGCCCGGGCTGCAGGCCGCCGCCGGGAGCGCAGCGGACGCGGTAGTCGCCGGGGGCGAGCGGCCCGCCGAACGAGAAGGCGCCGGTGGAGTCGGTGACCGCCGACGACACCGTCGTCCAA
>Ga0335082_10008669_pt1 | contig 11049 bp, 7 predicted proteins | sample Lox_Sample_41_FD_206718 | JGI IMG/M metagenome (GOLD analysis project Ga0335082, IMG submission 206718) | Soil microbial communities from Loxahatchee National Wildlife Refuge, Florida, United States - Lox_Sample_4.1 | ecosystem: Environmental > Terrestrial > Soil > Wetlands | place: USA: Florida... | reverse complement strand
ACTGCCGCACCCTGCGGATCTGTCACCGTTCCGTTGATGGTGCCCGTCGTCACCTGTCCAAAGGACTGTGCCGGGATGAGCGCTACGACCAGCATCGCTATTGCAAACCCTACGCACCGCTTCTTCATTGTGTCCCCCACGTACTTGTCCAGCTACACTGGCTGGATCTCAATTTGGCCTGTGACTGCGCTTGTTGTCTGGTGTTTGGATCGGATTGCTGAAAACCTAAGCGGAAAGATGGCCAATCAAAAAAATAGGAAGAAGTAAGAGCGGCATTTCCCGACGTGTGCGTATGTGCTGTTCGTTGACAGACACTCATCAAATCCCCTCGTCAGGCACGCCCCGCGCCCGTTTCCAACAAAAGGTGATGCACGTCACAATGCGATGTGACCGAAAAGTTATCGCGCCAAGTGCTTCTTGTCAAGGGATTTTTGCGGATCTTTCCCATCCCCGCTGCAACCCCGGGTTTCGTCACAAAGTGTCTGGTTCCAGCTTTGGTCGAAATCCTGCGTTTCTAGGCCAAAATGCTCAAGCGCTCATTTCGATGGCTTGAGCCGGGGATCGATCTCGGCAGCTTTCTTGAATTCCTGCGCCGCCTCTTCACTGTGCCCCTTGCGCGACAACGCAACCCCCAGTTGGTAATGCGCCATAGCATAATTCGGAGCCAGTTTGATGGCGTTTTGAAATTGCGAGATAGCGCCATCGATATCGCCTGCATTGAGCATGCGGATTCCTGAATTGGTGGAGAAGGACGCGGCCTGCAGACTGGTCTTCTGTTTGCTCAACAGCTCTCCCAAACGACTCTCCGCGTCTGCGCCAGCCGCGTCGCCCATTTGCCGCAGCACAGCCGCCAGAGTGGTGTGCGCGCCCATGAAATCGGGCTGCAGCCGTATTGCCTCCCGCAAGGCCTGCGCCGCTGCCGGCAGTTGGTCCATTTGCTTCAGCACCGTGCCCAAGGTGTAATACGCCTCGGCGTAATCCGGCTTGATCTGTACGGCACGGCGCAACTGCTCGGCGGCCGCGGCAAAATCGCCCTTCTGCCAGAACGTCACTCCCAGGCTGTAGTAGGCATCCGCAAGGTTGGGGTCCAACTGAATCGCCTGCTGAAACTCCGCGATTGCGGCGGGCAAGTTGTCTTTCAGCTTGAGCGCGAGCCCCAGATTGTAGTGCAGCGACGCATTGCCCGGGGCAAGTTTCAGCGCCGCCTGCAGTTGTTCCCCGGCGGCGTCGAAGTCGGACTGCTGCATCAGCGTAACCGCAAGGTTGCCCATGAAGGCAGCGTCGTCCGGGCGCAGCTTCAGAGCTTGCTGAAACTCCTTCACCGCGGCTGGCCCTTCCCCGTGCTGCATCAAAGCCAATCCAAGATTGTTGTAGGCCTCAGGATCGTTGGGCGTAAGCGCCACAACTTTCCGAAACGCCACGGCAGCCTTCTCCGGATCGCCCGCACGCTGCAAGAGCAGTCCCAGCCGGGTTTGCAGAGGGACCATATCAGGTAGGATCTCCGCCGCCTGTCGATAGGCTTGGAGCGCGCCGCTGTTGTTGTGCCTGGCTTCCAAGGCCGTACCCAGATAGTAAAGCGCCATTCCGTCCTTCGGATTGGCCTGAGTCGCCTGTGTGAGCAACTGCTCGGCCGCCTCGTTGTCGCCCGCGCGAAGCAGGGTTACACCGAGATGAAACAAGGCAGGCTGGTAGTGTGCGTCGATGGAAAGCGCGTTACGAAACTCCTTCGCGGCGTCCGAGAATTGCGATTTCTGCGCCAGCAAGACTCCCAGGTCGTCGTGCAACTCGGGTTGTTCCGGAGCAAAGGCAAGCGCTGCGTTAATCTCCGCGATGGCGTCTTCGGTATGTCCCTGCAGGCTCAGAACGCGCGCCATCTGGCGATGCACTTCGGGCTGTTGAGGAGCAAGCTTGACTGCTTCGCCAAGTTCGGCGGCCGCTTCGTCGAGCGAGCCTTTGGCAGCCAAGGCTTTTCCCAGTTCCGCGTGAGGCAGCGCCGCGTCGGGCGCCAGATGGGTGACCGTGCGCAGGTGTGCGATGGCGCCGTCCAGGTCGCCCTGTCGCAACAGCACCTCGGCCAGGGCATTCTGATATTCGGCATTCTTCGGATTGAGCTTGACTGCCTGTTCGAAGGCAGATCGTGCCCCGGTTAGGTCTTCCGTCTCGGCGGCCTTCAGGCCGCGTTCGTAGGCACGCGATGCAACATCGCTGGAGGAGCTGGCCTTTGTCTGTGCTATTACGCCGGGAACCAAAAGCGCAAGAACACAACAGGACGCAATGCAGCCAAGATACCTTGCCCGGTCTGATAAGAGCACAGTTCATCCAAGGTACTTCGCGCAAGCGTTCCGCTTCAAGAAGGAATCGGCAGGACTTAAGAACGCTGCTTTCCTCTTGATGTGGCTGCCGTTAGAATGCGGGTCTGATGAGCTACCAGCGATTTCTGCTGACCGTTGCTGCTGCGCTCCTCCTCAGCGCCGGACTGCTGTTTGCGGTGGGTTGGCAGCTTCCATTCGGTGACTGGCACAGAGTCTCACAGTCGCCCATCCTTTCCCCGCAGGGCCAAGGCTGGGAATCAGCCGGGACCTTCAATCCCGCGGTCGTGCCGCATGACGGTAAGTACGTCATGCTGTATCGCGCGCAAGACCAGCAAGGCACATCGCGGCTGGGATATGCCGAGAGCGACGACGGCATCCACTTCACACGCCGACCCGCGCCCGTCTTTGTACCGGAGGCCGACTACGAAAAGGATGGAGGTGTCGAAGACCCGCGCCTGGTGAAAATCGGCGGTACTTACTATTTGACCTACACCGGCTACAACAAGAAGGACGCTCAACTTTGCCTCGCGACTTCCCAGGACCTGCTCCATTGGGAGCGCAAGGGCGTGATCCTTCCGGCCAACCAGGGCAACTGGAACGTGAAGTGGACCAAGTCCGGCGCCATCGTTCCGGAAAAGATTGCCGGCAGGTACTGGATGTATTTTCTGGGAACTGCTGCCGATGGCACGGACCAGATGGGGCTTGCCTCCTCCGCTGATTTACTGCACTGGACGGAGGAAACGAAAACTCCGGTGCTGCCACGCAGAGCGGGCGCCTTCGACTCGCGCGTCGTGGAGCCGGGCCCGGCCCCAATCCTCAGTCCCCAGGGCATCGTTCTCATCTACAACGGCGCTGATGACAAGCTCGTGTACCGCGTCGGCGTGGTCGTGTTTGACCGGGAAGATCCCCGCAGGGTGCTTTACCGCAGCGAACGTCCGATCTTTGTCCCGGAGAGACCCTGGGAAAAGGTCGGCCAGGTGCCGAATGTAGTCTTCGTTGAAGGCATGGTGCGTCAGGGCGGCCGGTTCCTCTTTTATTACGGCGGAGCGGACAAATACATCGGTGTCGCTGAAGCTGCCGCAGCCAAGTGAACTCCTGCTCCTCGAGAGCATGCAACCGCCCCACGGGCGCGCGTGGCCCCGCCGCAATTGTGCTTTAATCTTGGAAAGTAATCCTGCGAGAGTTTTTCCATGTCACAATCAAGGTTGTTTCTCGCCGCCGTGGTTGCAATCGCCGCAGGAATCGGTACGGCTAGTTCAAATGCCCAGACCGCATCGGGCCCAACCCTCACCGACAATGCAGCACCAGCCAACCAGAATGCATCGCCACAAGCCGTCTTCGATGAAGCACGCCGGCTCTCTGAGCAGGGCAAGTACGAGGACGCCATCGACGAATTACAGGCGCTCGCGCGCCGCACTCCGCCGCCGGCAGGGTTGGCACACGAGTTGGGCGCCGCCTACTACAAGAAAGGCGACTATCTGAAAGCGGCGGAGTGGCTGAAGCAAGCGGTGACAGAAGACTTCAAAGACAACGAAGCAGTTCAGTTACTTGGTCTGTCCTACTACCTTGCCGGCCGGCCAGGCGAAGCAATTCCCTATCTGGAGAAAGTGCAGACCTGGTATCCGCGGGCCAATGTGGATGCGTCCTACATCCTCGGCATTTGCTACATCCAGTCCAAGGACTATCCGCAGGCGCGCGTCGCCTTCGCCAGGATGTTCGATGTGAAACCGGATTCAGCCGCCAGCTATCTTTTCACTGCGCGCATGCTGTTCCGTCAGGAGTTCGACCCCATTGCCGAAGAGTATGCCCAGAAGGCCGTAGCGATCGATCCCAAACTGCCCATGGCGCATCTCCTGCTGGGTGAGTTGTACTTGTACAAATCGAAGATCCCTGAGGCGATCGCCAACCTGCAGCAGGAACTCGCGATCAATCCCGGCTATGCTGCCACCTACTACAAGCTCGCAGACGCCTACTCACGAATCCAGAAGTACGATGACGCCGAGCGGCTCTTGCAGCGCTCCATCTGGCTGGATGCAACCTCAACCGGACCTTACATCCTGCTGGGCAAGGTCCTGGAGAAAAAGGGAGAGACGGCCTTGGCGGTTCGAGCGTTGCAGCGCGCGGTTGCCATGGATCCCAACAATCCGATCTCTCACCACCTGCTGGGGCAGGGCTATCGTGATCTGGGCAAGACAGAGGAGGCGGACCGCGAACTCAAGCTGGCCGATCAACTTCAGCAAAAGCAGGACGCCAGCCAGTAGCGGTTCCTATCGCTCCTTAATTGTGTCCTTCCGCCATCATCTGTTCCACGGACTGCAGATTTTCCCGCGCCAGCGAATGATCGGGATTGAGTTGCAGGGCCCGTTGCAAATGGGTCTTCGCCTCCTGCAGGTCACCCAACTGCGCCAATGCGCTGCCCAGGTTCGCCTCCGCATCCGCATCCTGCGGCTTCAGGCGGACCGCATCGCGAAACTGCTGCGCGGCAGCGCTGAAGTTTTCTTTGATCGCCAGCGCGTTTCCCAAGTTGTAATGCGCGTCAAAGTAATCAGGCCGCGCCTTGGACGCGGCGGCGAAATGGATGATAGCTTCGTCCACCTGGCCAGAGCCGATGAGTGCCGTGCCCAGCGCGTTGTTCACCGTGCCATCGTTGGGACGAAGTTGCAAGGCAGCCCGATACTGCGTTTCGGCGCCCTGTACATCACCACGCGCCTGCAGCATTGCCCCCAGGTTATAACGCCACTCGAAATCGCCCGGGTCCCGCTCTACACGATGCTGCGCCAGCGCCTCCTGCAGCACCATGCGCGGGTCACGCTGCGAGCCGGGAAGGCCCTTCGGCAGCACCTGCAGCCACAAGTGTGACATCTCGTCGCTCGACCGGTTCCCTGCTCTGACACGTTTGGGCGGATGGTTCGGGTTGGCAACGTTGTCGCTGGAGTTGTCGTAAACATAGCGCATCGCGATGACCGTGCCGCCCGGCAATGGCACGGGATGCTCATAGCGGTAGACAGCCTGCCAGTTAAGGTCCCAGTGCTTGATGTGGATCAGTGTCTCGCTAGTCCCGTCGGGCAGCTTCGCCGTCGCCAGTAGATCTTTGCCCAGATAGTGCGCGTGCGGATAGATCGCCAGCAGGTCAACGTCCAACGGCAACGTGAACTCGTCGTGCACGACGAAGTTGTCGTTGCCCGGCGGAATGTCGAGCTGGTTATCGCACTCGAGTTGCAGCAACATGGGATGCTCGGTCGCCGGCTTGTCGGTGAAGTAGATTCCGATGCTCGGCTGAATCGGTTCCGGTTTGCCCGATGGCTGGAGATGGGTATTCAGGACAAGGTCCGTACCCTTGTCGAGACGCAGCGCCATGCCATCAGGTTCGACATAGGGCACGGTGCCCGGCTTCCAGAAGAGGAAGTGGCTGTCGGGATCGAAAAGTTCCGACTCGATCCGTATCTCCATGCCGCCGAATCCAGCGCCCGGTTCTGTCTCCAGGTTGCGTGACAGCTCGAGACGATCCACCAGGATGTTGGCATGATGCACCAGACGTTTGTCTCCGGGCCGGATTTCGACGGCTTTCACCCAGCGGCTCTGGTCGATGGGAATGGGCAGAATGAAATTCCAATAGGTGTCGATGCCGCTAGCCGGAAGCGGAAACGGCTTCGCCGCCTCGACGATGAGATCAGGTTTGCCAAGTTGCCACCCGGCTACAAATTGCGGCTGAGGAGGTAGGTCCGCCGGCTTGCCTTGCAGCATGCCTTGGTCAACCCACTTTTGCAGGAGCGCGATTTGCTCATCGCTCAGGCGGCGTTCGTCGGCAAACTTCAGGGACTGAGGTTCAGGCAGCCAGGGTGGCATGAAGCGCGTCTGCGTCACTGCAGCAATCTGCCGTCCGTGCTTCTTTACATCGTCGTAAGTAAGCAGGGGAAAGGGACCAGCCTCGCCTGGCCGATGACACGACGCGCAGTAGTGATACATGATGGGCGCGATGTCGCGGTTGAAGGTGACCTCGTGTCCGGCCGATGCAGCAGTCGTTCGCCCCGTGGCCGCCGCCGCGCCCGCGAGCGCCAAGCCCGCGGCCGCCATCCATGTGCCTGCTTTAAGCCGTGAACAGCTCATTCCAGGTCCGAGATGTAACAGCCCACTGCGTCCGTGGAGGCGACCTGGGGCCTTTCGCCCTTCAATACGGCCTGGAGGGCGTCGTCCAATTCGTGCGTAGTAGGTGCGGGAAGTGCTTTGCCGAATTCCTTGTACCAGTTGTCAATGCGGCCGTGGTACACGAGCTGGCCTGAAGGGTCGAAGACTGCCGCCTCGGGCGTGATCTGTACCTCGCCCAGCTTTACCAGGGAGTGCTGCGGATCGTGCAGCGCGGGAATTTTGTAGTTGTAGTCGTGCAGGTGCCGCTCAATCGCGGCGCTCGACTCCGCCTTGTCGGGATAAATCAACCAGAATGCTGCCTTGCCAGCATAGGCTGCGCTCAGTTTCTGAATGGTTGGCGCGTAGCGATTCGAGATGGGGCAATCGGTCCGAATGAAGATAAGTACGACCGGCTTTCCCGGCTGAGCCCGCAACGGATTGACCGGCTTGCCCGAGAGATCAACCCCGGCCGGCGGTTGGGCAGCGCCAGCCCCGGCCGCGCCGATCCAAGCTACGGCCACCAGCACCAAGATGTGGACAATCAACCAGAATGCAAAAACGCGTCGCCGCTCACTGAACATAGGCCCGTCCGTCGCGTCTTCCGATTTTAAAACGGGATGCTCGGCAAAGTACATTTCAGTCCCAGGCCTCTGCCGCAACGCGCCTTGCCGCTGCGTTCACGTCTGATCGCGCTCCGCGCCGTCGTCGTCTATCATGCAGTACCATAAACGTCACAAACTATGAAAATCTTTGACCGATTCATCCAAGGCGACGCACACGGAGTTCACTACGCGGTCAGTATCGCCCTCGCAACCGCGGTGCTCTGGATTGTGGTGCACGAGATGGCCAAGAGCAACCCGATCTGGGCCATCAGCTCGATGGTGGCCACCAGCGATCCGCTGATGAAGCAGGCCCTCGCGTTCTTCCGCGCCCGCATTATCAACACCACGGTGGGTTGCGCCATCGGCCTGTTGTTCATTCTCATTGGGGGCTCTCGCATCATAGCGCTGCCAGTTGCCATGGCGGTCACAGTGTTGGTGTCCAGCTATATCGTGCGTGTTCCGACGATGTGGCGGCAGGCGCCGATCAGCGCGGCCTTCATCATCTCTGCGGCGTTCCAGCATCACTCCAGGATCAACGGCCTCCAGGCAGGAGCGGGCCGCATGGCGGAGGTGCTGTTCGGCTGCGTCGTCGGCCTGGTGATGGCGTGGTTCGTATCGGTGATCTGGCCCCTGCCCGATCCAGTTGCGGCCCCGAAGTGAATCGCTGGCGCCCGGCCAGCATCCGCTCTTAGCGCATCCTACGACCGCGTTTCCCTTATAATCGCGTGCGCCGTCGACTTAACTTCGATCAGGGGAACAACCTGTGTCTTACGCAAACGCTGTGTTGCTGATTCTCGCCATGTTGATGGGCGCATCGCGAATCGCTCCCGCCCAGACGCAGCAGGCTAATGACATCTCCGACGTGCTCGCCTACATCGACAAGGGTTGGGACATGCTCACCCGCTCTCCGTTGGATTGCAAGACCATCCTGGATGTCCGTGTACCGGAGCACTCGACGCTCTATCTGCCGGCAAACTATCCCGAACCCTCGTCCGTCAAAGAGTTGCCGGCCAAGTGCAAGATCACGGTCGAGCATCTGCCCCAGGTCATCACGTCGCTGGGTAGCCTCAACATGAGTGACTCCCCGCACCAGGGGGTGCTTTATCTTCCGAACTCCTACGTCGTGCCCGGTGGCTTCCTCAATGAGATGTATGGCTGGGACAGCTACTTCATCATGGTGGGGCTGTTGCGCGCAGGACGTCTGGAGCTGGCGCGCGGTATGGTGGAAAATTTCTTTTTCGAGATCGAACACTATGGCGGCATCCTGAACGCTAACCGCACTTACTTCCTGACGCGCTCCCAGCCGCCTTTCCTCAGCTCGATGGTGATGGCGCTCTACGAGGCGTTGCCGGACCCCACGACCAAACGCCTGTGGCTGGAGAAATCGTACCCATACATCCAGCGCGACTACGACATGTGGACGCATGGCGAGAAATTGGCCGGCAACACCGGCCTCTCACGCTTTTATGACTACGGTTCCGGCCCGGTTCCTGAGATCGCGACTATGCACGATCCCTATTACCGCGACGTCTTTCGCTATCTCCAGGCTTCTTTGCAGGCGGGACAATACCTCGGTGAGCCGGGCAAGTCTTCCGCCAAGCTCACCGGTCCGACCTTCACCTTCGAAGCCTGCCAGCAGGATGCAGGCGCAACTCCATTTTGCGAGAAATCGCCGGTCAACCAGTTCACCGCCGATTACTACAAGGGCGATCGCGCCATGCGCGAGTCTGGTTTTGACATTTCCTTCCGCTTCGGCGATTTCAGTGGCAGTACACATCACTATGCGCCGGTTTGCCTCAACAGCCTTTTGTATAAGGAAGAGATGGACATGGCGGCCATCAGCAAGCTGCTGGGCAAGACCGCCGAGGCCGGCCAGTGGACCCAGCGCGCCCAACATCGCAAGCAGCTCATCGACAAGTATCTGTGGAACGCTCAGGCCGGAATGTACTTCGATTACGACTTCACTAAGGGCGAACAGTCGAAGTATCAATACGCCACTACGTTCTACCCGCTCTGGGTAGGCGCTGCCTCGCCGGCTCAAGCCAAGGCGGTGGTCGCCAACCTCAAGAATTTCGAACACACCGGCGGAATTGCCATGAGTCCCTACGAGACCGGTGTGCAGTGGGACCTTCCCTACGGCTGGGCTCCGGTGAACTTCATCGACGTGGAAGGCATGCGGCGTTACGGCTTCAAAGACGATGCCAATCGCGCAGCAAGGGAGTGGATTAACACCGTGGCCGCGAATTTCCGGAAGGACAATACCATCCGCGAAAAGTACGATGTGGTCTCCAGCAGCAAGGAGTTTCGTGCGACAGCTGGATACAAGGAAAACGTCGTCGGCTTCGGATGGACGAACGCGGTGGTGCTGGAATTCGCCTACGAGCTGGGCATGATGCCGGGGCAGGGCAAGGCGGGAGGCGGGAAATAACCCCGCGTCTTACATCCCGCACTTGGGCGGTGTGGCATTCAGTCCGCTGAGCAGCTTCCTGGCAGGCTCCAGGTCGGGGTTAAACTGCAAGACCCGCAGCGTGAACTTGCGCGCCTCATCCAACTGTCCTGCGGCGCAGAAAGCGCGCGCCAGGTTCATGCCGATGCTGCTGCGGCCGGGCGCGCGTGCAAACGCGCCTTCCCACATCGTTACCGCTTCCCGCAAGTGCCCTTCGTTGGCCTCGATCACACCCAGGTTCGTTGCGGCGTCCAGCAGATTTGGGTCCAGCGCCAACGCCCGCTGGTAGTTTTCACGGGCATCCTGAATGGCGCCGCGCTTCTGTTCCACGTAGGCCAGCGACGACAGCACGGCCGCATCGCCGGGTGACTGCCTTGCGGCTTTTTGCAGTAACATCTCAGCCTGCTTCAACAACGCCGCGTCTCCTGTTTCTGCCATGGTGGCCCAGGCCAATGCCAGGTCACGATCATCGTGTTCGGTGGCGGGAGATGCGGGAAAGGGCGCCAGGCGAGGCAGCGCCGATGGTGACTGCGCGGTGGCATTCTCCAGCGCAGGGCCGCTGTCGGGGCGGCGCGGGATGCGATGGTCCGTCACTTCGGTGTGCGCAACGTCGGTGCTTAGGTTGGCGGGCATGTGGCAGGAGGTGCAATCGGGCTGATTGGCGTGGTGCTTCGTCGCCAGCCCCGTATGACACGCCAGGCACTTCTCGCGGTAAAACGCCACCCGCTCCTCCGTCGGCACCGCGCGATGGGGATTGTGACAACTCGTGCAAGACATCGCAGCGCCTGACTTCTTCTTGCACATGCTTTGCGCCAGCGCCTCAAACTGGCTCGCAGCGCGCAGCCCCGATCCGGGCTCTTCCGCACGGACGTAGTAGCGAATGTAGTCGGAGAGATCGTCTCCCGGACGGAACTGGTACAGGTGCTTGCCCGGCCGCTCAATGGCAGCGTTCCCCTCCAGATGACATTGCATGCAGACGGCATCACGCCGGTCGGCGGGAAGCTTCGATGGATTGACGATGGCCCCGCCGTTCACGTGCGCCGCCCCCGGGCCATGGCAGCGCTCGCAGGTGACGCCAGAATAGGAGAAGACCGGCATCGTGTAACGGTTCTCAGTGCCGGCGATCGGTGGCTTGATTCCGCTGACGTGGCAATCCAGGCACGACGTCAGCACGGGCAGGTTCATCGGGGCTTCGCGTACATTGCCATAGGCGGGCGCCATGTCCCACAGACGGCGATCGGTGTACCAGTTCACCGGCGCCTCAAACAGGAATCCGTCCACTGAGTACAGGTAGGTGCGGCCGCGACGCCCCTGGCCGATGTAGTACAGCAACTCGTGCTTGCCGCGCAGCGATGGATCGCCTGGGCGCTCGTAGCTCAGCCACAGCTTTCCGTCTTCGCTGTAGATGCGGTAGCGCACACCCGACTTCTTGTGGACAAAGTCGCCGGTCATCGGATTTTCCGTCGCCGGACCACTGGCGTGCGCCATGGCCGTCCGCTGATAGGACTGGAAGATGGACGCGTGGCACTTGGCACAGGCTTCGTTACCCACATAGCCGGTGGCA
>Ga0335082_10008668_pt1 | contig 11050 bp, 6 predicted proteins | sample Lox_Sample_41_FD_206718 | JGI IMG/M metagenome (GOLD analysis project Ga0335082, IMG submission 206718) | Soil microbial communities from Loxahatchee National Wildlife Refuge, Florida, United States - Lox_Sample_4.1 | ecosystem: Environmental > Terrestrial > Soil > Wetlands | place: USA: Florida... | reverse complement strand
CGATACGCAGGCTGAAGGCTGAGCTGGCTGGCGAGATTCAAGTTGGCGGACCAGTCCTGGCGCAAAGCCTGACCGAGGCCGGTCTTATCGATGAGTATCGACTCTACCTCCGCCCCGTCGTGCTTGGTGGTGGCAAGCCATTCTTCGCCGGCCCCCGGCCGCCGCTCCACCTGGTGGCCAGCGATTTAATCGCCGATGACCTGATTCGGTTGACGTACGTTCCTGCTTAATCGCGCGAATGGCCGACGGGCCGCGCTCAGAAATTCAAACTGAGACACTGCTAATTTTAGGGCGATCTGACAACGTATGAGGCAAGGCACTGCCGATTTCCTGAGAGCGTTGGGGCACCGACTGGATTCGCGCTGGGAGGACTACGAGATGCGAAAAGGGTTTACGAGAAAACCACAAGAGGACGAGCCCGCGACACGCTCCAAGAACTACATAACGCCGAGCGGGCTACAGCGCCTCAAAGATGAGCACCGGTTTCTGCTCACCAGGGAACGCCGCGCCGTGACGGAGGTAGTGACGTGGGCTGCTAGTAACGGCGATCGCAGTGAAAACGCCGACTATCAGTACGGCAAGCGGCGGCTGCGGCAGATCGATGGGCGGATTCGCTTTCTTACGAAGCGAATCGAAGCCGCGGAAGTGGTGGACCCGGAAGCTCCGAGAGCGGGGGAAGCGGCGACGAGGGCATTCTTCGGAGCGACCGTGCGCTATGCCAATGGCGCGGGAGCGGAGCGAGTGGTGAGCATTGTGGGCACCGACGAGGTCGATCTCAACCGCAACCACATCAGTTGGGTGTCCCCTCTGGGGCGCGCGTTGATGAAGTCGACAGCGGGCGACAGCGTAGCTCTCCAAGCGCCGCGCGGTACAGAATACCTGACCGTGCTGGACGTGCGTTACGAGCGCATTTCCGTGGAACCCTTCCGTGAACCACCCGGCTCCGAGGCGTCGGCAAAGGGACTCCCTCGCCGACGCCAATCCACCTGAGGAAGGTTAGCGAGACAGCACATGAAAATTCCAGGCCCGAGCAAGGACGAATTGCGAGCCGACTCCAGGGCTCGTCGTTCGGCTAGAGTCCGACCCAGTCAGGATCGTTCGTGTGTAACGCCGTAGTGTTCACCCAATCCGCGCTCGTATGCGTTCAGCGACTCCCGAGACGCCAAGCCGTCGATGCGTGGGCAAACTGAACCATCAGGTAGTGCGCTAAAGGTAGAATTACCGGACTACCACCCATTACGCTCACAACTGGTTTTCCGTTAAGCTAGTTAGCATGGCTGGAGTCGCGCCTCAATTCAACCCCCGCGAATTACTGATTCACACACCCGATGGCAAGACTCGCACGCTGCAGTTGGAACGTGAAAGGTACTCTCTTGGCCGTTCCAGTACCAACGAGCTGTGCTACTCCGATGACGCCGGACTCTCGCGCCAGCACATGGTCCTCGAACGGACCGGCACCTCCTGGATCGTCCGCGACCTGAACAGCAAGAACGGCACATTCGTCAACGGGACGCGGATCGAAGCTCCACATACGCTGGGCCCGAATGATCGCATCACCGCCGGACATCTGGCAATGGAATTCGCCGAGAAGATATCACCGGCCTCCAATACCGTAATCTTCGTTGAAGGCGCCGCCGCCACAACCGCCTCCACCACGGTCGCGACGAGTCTCGAAGGTCTGCTCAGCGACGAAAAAGAGATCGAAGGCGGCCGTCAGATGAAGGCGTTGATCAGCGCCGGACGTGAGCTTGCAGGCAACATGCCGCTCGCGGACCTGTTCAAACTGATCATGGATCTTTCGATCGATGCCGTCGGGGCGGCACGTGGGGTCCTGATGACCGTGGAAGGCGATGACCTGGTGGTCCGCGCCGCACGAGGCGAGGGATTCCGGATCAGCAGCATGGTTCGCGACCGTGTGATCAATGAGAAAACTTCGTTGCTGGTGCGCGATGCCCGCCTCGACCAGGCATTCGCGGAACGAATGAGCATCGTCCAGCAGCAGATTCGCAGCATGCTGGCTGTGCCCTTGCAGACTGACGATCGGGTGATTGGTCTGATCTATCTCGACTCGCCGCACTTTGTCCACGAATTCACCAAGGACGATCTCAACCTGCTGACCGTGATGGCGAACATCGCTGCTATCCGCATCGAGCATACGCGGTTGGCTGAAGTCGAGGCCGCTGAACGCATGCTCGCCAAAGAGCTGCAGCAAGCTGCCGACATCCAGCAACGCCTTCTCCCGGTCACTGCGCCCAACGTTCCTGGCCTCGATCTCGCCGGTTACAATGCGGCCTGCCGGACGGTTGGCGGCGATTACTACGATTTTCTGAGCTACCCCGATGGACGCGTCGCGATGGTGGTCGCGGACGTCGCCGGGAAAGGCATGCCGGCTGCGCTGTTGATGTCCAGCCTGCAGGCTCGAGTGCAGGTTCTGTTTGACGATCCCACCGACCTTGCGGCGTTGGTCACTCGCCTGAACCGGATTATCACCACTACCTGCCCGACCAACCGCTTCATCACCTTCTTCATCTGCATCCTCGATCCGAAGACCGACGAAATCATTTACGTCAACGCTGGACACAACCCGCCATTGCTGGCGCACAGCGCCACCGGCATGGTCGAAAAACTAGAGGGGACCGGCCTGATTCTCGGCATTGTTCCCATGGCCCAGTACGAACAGAAGACCTGCAAGATGCAAAAGGGTGACGTCGTGGTCCTGTTCAGCGACGGCGTAACCGAAGCGAGTCGCGTTGACTTCGACGAAGAGTTCGGCGAGGATCGTCTCGCCAAGGCAGTTGCGGAGCTGAGCAACGAACCTGCTCAAACGATCATCGAATTGGTCAACCAGCGAGTCCAGGAGTTCACGCACGGCGCGCCGGCAGCCGACGACATCACCATGGTCATCGCGCGGCGCATCGCTTAAGATCCGCGGTGTCGCAAGATTTCTGCGATCTCAGCGTGCCCCTTCTTTCCCGCCCATGCCGGCGGCGTTGCCCACGCCTCCGCATCCGCTTCATCGACCTGCGCTCCCCGTTCGATCAAGAACTCCACCAGTTCCTTCCGTCCCCAGCGGCATGCCCAGCCAAGCGGCGTCGATTGCAGCAGTTCATCGCGTACATCGAGCCTGGCGCCATGATCGAGTAACATCGCCGCGAATCGCGACCGCTCTGGACCGGTCAAGCCACCACGCGCCGCGAGAAAGTGCAAAGTGGTTTGGCCGAATCGGCTGGAGACGTTGGGGTCGATCCCGCGCGCCAGCAGCGTCGCCATGCATTCGAAGAAGCCCTCGTGATCTTCACCGCCCGGGTCGATCCCGCGGATCGGCTGGATCAGAATCCAATTCCAGCGCGGGTCTTTCGGCGGCCAATTCAGACGCGGCAGCGACAATTGAATTACCGACGGCGAACCATGGCAGGCCGCCGCCCAAGTCAATTCGCGCGCCAGCTCCTCGCTCGAATCCGACTCCAGCAACTGCGCGGCAGTCGCAGCGTCGTCCGCCTCCGCGACCATGTAAGGTTGCAACCGCGCGCCGCGATCCAGCAGTAGCCGCCGCAGCGCTTCATCTCCATATGCATTCCGCAACGGCCAGCCGGAGGCATAAACATTGGCATTCGGATCTGCGCCTCGGTCGAGCAGCAGTTCCACGATCTCGCGCTGGCGAGCCAGAGTTGCATTCCACAGCGGCGTTCCCCAGCTCGTAGTGGGTTCCTCCAACTCGTGCAGCATCGTCCGTTCATCCACATCGGCGCCCAAATCAAGCAATAGCCGGACGCTCTCGATCCGATCGTGATTCACGGCGAGGCTCAGAAGGCCGCCCCGCATCCAATGGATTTCGCGCAAAACCCCAGGATTCGCAGCCACCATCTCGCGAATCCTCGGCCCATCGGCTAATGCCACTGCTGCGCGAACCGTCATTTCCGCGCCGTGGTCCAGCAACAGCCTGGCAATCGACGGAAAGATTTTCGCGTCTTCGTTGTGCGGATTGGCGGCCATCGCCGCGCGATCGAGTGGCGTCAAACCGTCGCCATCAAGCTTGCTTACGTTGGCGCGGCGACCCAGCAGCCACTCCACCATTTCTGCATTCGCCGCGGCGGCCGCAACATGCAAGGGCGTGCCGCCTTCGTGATCGCAGGCTCGGATCAATCCTTCGTCCTGCTGCAGCATCCGAATCGCCGCGTTATTGTCTCCTGAACGGATCGCTTCGTTGATCTGATCCTGGACCGGCGAGGCCGCCGAGTTCGGACTGCTACTCGACTGCCTCCGGCGTTGCTCTTCTTCTTCGATGACGGTAACTACGTCCTGGTACTCCCGGTCCTTCGCCAAAGCATAAGCTGAGGTCGCTTCGCGATGCGGAAAGATTCCCTTCCGCGCGTCGGAACCGGCCTGCATCAGCATTCTCACCATCGCCACATCGCGACGCAACACTGCATAGTGCAGCGCACGATGCTCGTTGTCACCAGCCATGTCCATCCCAACCAGTTCCGGTCGAGCCCGGATCAACGCAGCCGCTTGAACAACGTCGCCGGCCTTCACTGCTTCTGCCAGCCGGGACACATTGACTCCATCCACGAAGTCTTTCAGCTTGGTCCAGCTTTCGTAACCGTAAGCGCGCGCTAGTACCCGTTGCGCGTCGCTCAGGGCGAACTCCGGCGGCGGCTGTCGCTCAAACTGTCGCACTTCTGCAACAGCAGTAGGATCACCAGTACGGTACTCCTCCAGCAATTCCTTTGCCTGCTTGCGCAATTGTTCCAGGCTGGGATGACTGGGAAGCCGGCGCGTCGGGTAGGGAAGAGGAAAATTCCCGGGACTGGACATTGACGATCTCCTTTCGAAATTGCCCGGTGTCCGCGTCACGGGCGGAAAGAAGATCGGTCGTTCTCTTGCTGAAATCGCTAACAAGTACCGTTGGGCTCAGCCCTTCCCGCGGACACGGAGGCGCGCGGCGCGCACAGCCGAATCATATCACGGAGCTTATTTCTCGGCCCAATCCGAAATCGCGGAATAATGCGTACCGTACTGCTGTTTCTGACCTAAGCGTTTCGACTATTCCATCTAGAGAATTGTAATAGGCCGCCGGCGATGATACTGTTCCGTACGGAGGCTATAGGTCCATCTTTCTGGGTGTTCGTCCGCGTCCATTGGTTTCTTTCGCCCAGGTGTTAGTAGTCGAGGTGAAATGACGTATCGAGGCCGGGGTTCGCCTGTAGAGAAGGGGCTCGTGTGTTGTTATGTCGAGCAAGAGGAGGTTGCGAAGGCGGTCTTGCGGACGAAAACTTCGGTACGCCACCATTAAGGCGGCCGAGGCAGCAGCCCGCATTATGATCGCACGAACAAAATCGCGCCTCTGGCCCTATCGCTGTCAGTTCTGCCAAGGCTATCACGTCGGAAAGCCAGGTCGAAAGCAGTTGCAACCTTATTGGGTCAAGCGCGAAGGTCCGGTCTAGTAAGTTTCTCTCCTCATTTTGGCGCACGCTAACTCCTCTCGCGCCAGTCGATCTTTCCCACCATGGTTAAATAAGTAAATGTCCACCGCCGAGCACGCTGCCCGCGCCGGTTTACACAATCTCACCAAGCGCCAGCTTGCGGGGACTCTGACTGGTCTCTTGCTCACGCTCTTCCTCGCGGCTCTCGACCAGACCATTGTGGGAACCGCAATGCCGCGCATTATCGCGCAACTCAACGGATTTGATCGTTATCCTTGGGTGACTACTGCTTACTTGCTTACGTCAACAATCGCCGTCCCCATCTTCGCCAAGCTATCCGACATGTATGGCCGAAAATGGTTTTTCCTGGCGGGCACGATGCTCTTCGTCGCAGCGTCGGCGTTCTGCGGAGGGGCAGGCGAAATCCCCGGAATCCCGGGAGACGGTATGGCCCAGCTCATCGTTTTTCGTGGAATTCAGGGTCTCGGCGCCGGCATGATCGTGGGCTTGCTGTTCACCATCATCGGCGATATCTTCGCTCCCGCCGAGCGCGCAAAATTCCAAGGACTATTCGCCGCAGTCTGGGGACTGGCGTCCATCTTCGGCCCCACGCTCGGAGGCTGGATCACCGACCAGTGGTCCTGGCGCTGGACTTTTTGGGTCAATCTTCCGGTCGGAGTGCTGGCGGCACTTTCGATCCTCGTCGAGTTTCCTTACTTCCGGCCTCACGGTGTGCGGCGGCAGATCGATTGGTGGGGCGTATTGACGCTCACCGGCGGACTGATTCCATTGTTGCTGGCGCTCACTTGGGTAACCACCTACGGATGGGGATCTTTCCGGGTTGAGTCGCTGCTCGCAATCGCCGCAGTCATGATCGTTGCCTTTCTCTTCGCCGAGCATCGCGCGGTTGAGCCGCTGATTCCGCTCGGACTCTTTCGTCATCCGGTGATCGCCGTCTCGTCGCTCGCGGTGTTTCTACTGGGTATCGGAATGTTCGGCGTCATTCTCTACGTTCCGCTGTTCATGCAGGGCGTGCTCGGCATTTCGGCGACGACGTCCGGATCGTTACTGACACCCCTGCTGCTGGCCGCCGTGGCATCGAGCATCGCGGCGGGCAACATCATCTCGCGCACCGGCCGCTACCGGATTGTAGCCGTGGCCGGCGCTACGCTCGCTACCATCGGAATGTTCCTGATGGCGGCCATGGACGGAAATACGACGTATTGGGAAGTGATCCGTAACATGATCATCGCCGGATTAGGAATCGGCGTGATGCAGCCCATCTATACACTGGCGGTACAGAACGTCGCTCCGCGCGAACAGATGGGCGCGGCGACCGCCTCGACGCAGTTCTTCCGTTCAATTGGCGCGACCGTAGGAGTGGCGGTCTTCGGATCGCTACTGATCACGCTGTACCACGACAAATTCAACAGCAGCATCCCGCCGGGAACACCGCCGCGCGTGCTTGCTGCGTTCAAGGAACCGTTGATGTTGGTACAGATTCGCCCGCGTCTCGAAGCTACGTTCGCCCAATTTCCGGGTGGGACGGAACTGCTTCATAAGCTGCTGGCCAACGTTCGCGTGGCGCTACTGGAGGGTCTGCACGCTATCTTCCTGATGGGCGCGATTCTGATGGTAGTCGGTGTGATCGCCAACTTGTTCTTACGCGAAGTCCCCTTGCGCAAGAAAGTCGAAATTCAACCCGCCGAGGCTTAGGATACCGGCTTCATTACGGCGGCTCGGCTGGAATGAACCGCGCGGCGCTCGGCCTCCTGAGCATCCACCACCGCGATCGCGGCCACGTTCACAATTTCGTTCACCTCGGCCCCGCGCTGCAGAACATGCACCGGCTTCGAAAGTCCCATCAGGATCGGACCGATTGCCTCCGCGCCGCCCAACCGGGCGAGCAATTTATAAGCAATGTTTCCTGCTTCGAGATTCGGAAATACCAGCACGTTGGCCCCGCCCTTCAGTACGCTGAATGGATAATCCTGCTCCAGGATCTCTGGGGTTACGGCGGTGTCGGCCTGCATTTCACCGTCAACGATCAACTCCGGCGCGCGCGCCCGCACCAGTCCGACGGCTCTTCGAACTTTGTCGGCCAATGGATGACGCGTACTTCCAAAGTTGGAGAACGAAAGCAGCGCAACCCGGGGCTTGACGTCGAATCTTTCAGCAGTCTCGGCCGCCGAGATCGCAATCTCCGCCAGATCCTCGGCGGAAGGCTCGATATTGACGGTCGCGTCAGCGAAGAAGTAAATGCCCCGCTGAGTGATCATCATGTACAGGCCAGACACTTTGCGTAGACCGTCTCGTATCGGAATGACTTCGAGGCCCGGCCGGATGGTCTCGGGATAATGCTGCGTCAGTCCTCCGACCAGCGCATCCGCATCGCCCAAACCAACCATGATCGATGCGAAGTAGTTTGGATTGAGAATCAACTCGCCGGCCTCGCGGCGCGTGACACCTTTGCGCTGCCTGAGACGATAAAGCTCATCGGTGTACTGGGCAAGCTTCGGGCATTGAGCTGTGTCAACAATGGAGATCCCGTTCCCGCTAAAGTGCAGTTCCTCCATTCTTCGCCGGATCACAGCCTCTTTACCGAGCAGGATCGGCTCAGCAATCTTTTCATCGATCAGGATCTGTGCCGCCCGAAGGATCTTGGTCTCCTCGCCTTCCGGGAAAACTACCCGTTTCGGCTTCTGTTGGGCTTTGTGAATCATGATCCGCATGACCCCTTGCACCTTGCCCAGGTGCCGCTCCAATTGCTCACGGTAGTCCTGAAGATTTACCGGCACTTGCGCCACCCCGCTATCCATTGCGGCTTTGGCGACGGCCGCCGATTCCCGCAGTAGAACGCGCGGATCGAACGGCTTGGGGATGATATACTCCGGTCCGAACTGGATGCGCTCGCTGCCATACGTGCGGCTCACCGAATCGGGCACTTCTTCCCGCGCCAGTTCAGCAAGAGCTTGGGTCGCCGCCAGTTTCATTGCGTCGTTGATCGTTGTCGCGCGGACATCGAGCGCGCCGCGAAAGATGAACGGAAATCCGAGTACATTGTTCACCTGATTCGGATAATCCGAGCGCCCCGTGGCAACAATGGCATCCGGCCGCGTCTTCACAGCGACGTCGTAAGGGATCTCTGGATCTGGATTCGCCAGAGCAAATATAATCGGCCGCTCGGCCATGGAAAGCAACATCTCCGAAGTCACGCAATCGGCTACGGACAATCCGAAGAACACGTCGGCCCCACGCATGGCCTCGGCCAGGGTGCGCCGGTCGGTCTTTGCTGTAAAACGCGCCTTATAAGGATTCATTCCTTCCGTGCGCCCGTCGTAGATCACGCCCTGCGAATCGCACATCAGGATGTTCTCGCGCTTCATGCCCAGTTGGATGGCGTGCTCGGCACAAGCTACAGCGCTTGCGCCCGCGCCGTTGAAGACTGCCTTCACCTCACCGATCTTCTTCTTCACCAGGATCAGGGCGTTGATCAAAGCCGCGCCGGAGATAATCGCCGTTCCGTGTTGATCGTCATGGAACACCGGAATGCGCATCGTGCGCCGGAGTTCTTCTTCGATGATGAAGCAGTCGGGTGCCTTGATGTCTTCGAGATTGATTCCGCCGAACGTCGGTTCCAGCATCTGACACGCACGAATGACGTCCTTGGGATCGCTGGCGGCTAGTTCGAGGTCGAAGACGTCGATATCAGCGAAGCGTTTGAAGAGCACGCCCTTGCCTTCCATCACCGGCTTTCCGGCGAGCGGACCAATGTTTCCCAGACCAAGCACTGCCGTCCCATTGGTGACTACTGCGACCAGGTTTCCTTTGGCCGTGTAGCGATACGCAAGGTTGGGCTGCTTCTCGATCTCCAGGCAGGGAACCGCAACTCCTGGAGTGTAAGCCAGACTCAGATCGCGCTGCGTCGCGCAGGGTTTGGTCGGCGTTACGGCGATTTTCCCCGCCGGAGCGGAGGCATGGTACTCGAGTGCATCTTCCGGTCGAATTTTCATCAACGTAGCCGTAGCATCTTTAGAGCCAAACTCGATTTCTTGTATTCTGTCCTCTAGTGCCCTCCTCGGAACTCCGCTGGCATCCTCTTCTGCGTCAGTGGGTGGACGTCTCAGCCCATCGCCAGGGCCGCCCACAACTGCCGGAAGACTGGTGCCCGTTCTGCCCCGGATCTGGACACGTGCCCGATCAGTACGAAGTCCTGCTCTACCCCAACGACTTTCCCGCCTTTAGTCTCGAGAACCCGGAGTTTTCCCCCGAAGTTGGGCTTTTTCGCACCACTGGCGCACGCGGCGCCTGCGACGTGGTGCTCTATTCACCTAATCATCAGCTATTGCCTTCTCAGTTAAGCGCTGAGCAATGGGCCAAAGTTGTGGATCTTTGGACGGAGCGGACGGGTCAGTTGTTCGCGAATCCAGCGGTCCGATATGTGTCGGTGTTTGAGAACGCCGGCGTTGCGATCGGGGTCACCATGCCGCACCCGCACGGCCAGATCTACGCGTTTCCTTTTGTTCCACCGTTGGCCGCAACCGAGTTCGATTCCGCATCGGATTACTGGCGTGAGCACAGCCGCTGCTTGTACTGCCAGATTCTCGAGGGAGAGATCGCCGACGGCCGGCGAATAGTTGCTTCAAATGCCAGTTTCGTAGCGTTTCTCCCTTTCTTCGGCCGGTTCCCAACCGAGATGCAGATCTACTCGCGTCGGCACTTCGGCGCGTTACAGGATCTCACGGACGCGGAACGCGGCGATCTAGCGGCCCTGCTGAAACTGGTTCGCCAGAAGTACGACAACCTGTACGGCTCGCCGATGCCTCTGATGATGCTGGTCCGCCAGCGCCCTGCGCAGGACCCCGCCCCATACTTCCACTTTCACGTCGAGTTCCTGCCCATCCAGAGGAGCGCAACGAAGCTGAAATACCTGGCCGCGGTGGAAAGCGGCAACGGAATCTTTCTCAACGACACCAGGGCTGAAGAACAGGCTGCGGTGTTGCGGGATACGGAGCCAAGGGCGTGAGAGGACACCTCAATATAGTCGCTGTTTCAGGATGTGACGTGCGTTTCGTTTACCGTGCAGGACCGCCACAACTTGGAGCGGGGCTGTTTCTGGCCGGTACACAATGGTGTAGTTGGGATAGCGAGTCAACGTCCAGAAACGCAGCGAGCGGGTTGTGAGGTCTGGCCGGGAATGGCCTCGTGCGGGAGCTTCGGCAACAAACGCACAAGCATCGTAGATCGCTTGTTCTACCAGATTGGCCGCGTCCTCGCTGTCCTCCGCAACGTAGACCAGAGGTGAAAAATATCGGCTCTTGCAAGAGGCGTCAGAGCGTAGGCGCTCATCGCCTCGGAGAATGCTCTCGACGCCAGTTGTCTTTCATGGCCTGAATTTCGAGGCGGGCTTTTTCGCTGTCGATAAGCTCCCCGCCTTCGGCTTGTAGATAGCCTTCCTCAATGTGAGCCGACAACGCCCGGCGTTCCTCGTCAGTCCAGCTTTCCTCGGCGTCTTGAGCCTCAAGAGCGCGGCGCAACACATCTTCAACGCTTGAATAACCGCCGTCGTTGAGGCGTTTCTTGATCAGCATCTCAAGGTCGGGAGGGAGGTTCAATTGCATGGCCGC
>Ga0335082_10008666_pt1 | contig 11052 bp, 9 predicted proteins | sample Lox_Sample_41_FD_206718 | JGI IMG/M metagenome (GOLD analysis project Ga0335082, IMG submission 206718) | Soil microbial communities from Loxahatchee National Wildlife Refuge, Florida, United States - Lox_Sample_4.1 | ecosystem: Environmental > Terrestrial > Soil > Wetlands | place: USA: Florida... | reverse complement strand
TTGCGTTGGTCGGACTCACTCTCACGGGCGGCGCGAGTGCCCGCTCGGCGGCGCCTCGACCGAACATCGTCTTCGTCCTGACCGACGATCTGGACTGGAGCCTGGTTCAGTACATGCCGCACGTGCAGCAGCTCCAGGCGCAGGGCACCACGTTCACGAACTACCTCGTCACCGACTCGCTCTGCTGCCCCTCGCGTGCGTCGATCTTCACCGGCTGCTATCCGCACGACACGGGCATCTTCACGAACGGTGGCGCCGACGGTGGGTTCGCGCAATTTCACGCGCGCGGGGAGGAGAGCGTCACGTTCGCCACGCGGCTGCAGAGTCGCGGCTACCGGACGGCCCTGATGGGCAAATACCTCAACGGCTACACCCCGCAGGGGCGAGTCGACGGCAAGTCGCGGTACATCCCGCCCGGCTGGAACGAATGGGACGTGGCCGGCAACGGCTATCCGGAGTTCGACTACAACCTCAACGAGAACGGCAGGATCGTCCACTTCGGCTCGCGGCCGCGCTCATACCTCACCGACGTGCTCGCGCGCAAGGGCAGCGCGTTCGTCGACCGTGCGTCCGCCGCGGGCAAGCCGTTCCTCCTCGAGATTTCGACGTTCGCGCCGCATGCGCCCTACACGCCGGCGCCGCGAGACGCGGCAGACTTCCCGGAGCTGCAGGCGCCGCGCACGCCGGCCTTCGACGAGGCGGACCTGTCGGACAAGCCGTCCTGGCTGCGCGACCACCCGTCGCTGAATCCGACACAGATCAGCGAGATCGACGCCGCATACCGCGAGCGCGCACAAGCCGTGGAAGCAGTCGACGATCTGATCGCGAAGGTCGAGGCGACGCTCCGGCGCGACGGCGTGGCCCGCAACACCTACATCTTCTTCAGCTCCGACAACGGATACCACATGGGTGACCACACGCTGATGCCGGGCAAGCTGACCGCGTTCGAGACTGACATCCGCGTGCCGCTCGTCGTCACCGGCCCGGGGGTCGTGGCGGGTCGGAACGTCGCGAGGGTCGCCGAGAACATCGACCTCTATCCGACGTTCGTTCGCCTCGGCCGGGCGGGCACGTCGGTGCTCGCCGACGGGAGGAGCCTCGTCCCGCTCCTGCGCGGACAGCCGGCGCCCGGCTGGCGCGACGCCGCGCTCGTCGAGCACCACGGGCCGGACTTCGCAGCCGCAGCCGGGCCCGATGCGCCGCAGCCCGGCAGCGGGAATCCCTTGACGTACGAGGCGCTCCGGCTACCGCACGCCACGTACGTGGAGTACGCGAACGGCGAGCGTGAGTACTACGACCTCGAGTCGGACCCGTACGAGCTGACGAACATCTACTCGAACCTGCCGCAGTCCCGGGTGGACGCGCTGCACTCGCGGCTTGCCGCGCTGGAGAGCTGCCGCGGCGCCGCGAGCTGCCAGCTCGCCGCCGGAGCCGGGTCGTAGCGCGCGGACGCCGCCGCTAGGCTCCGCCGCCATGGTCGGCGTCCACCATGCCGTCGCCTTCGCTGTACTCGCCGCGACGTTCGGGGCGGCGGCCGTCGGAGCCTGGACGTACTACCGCCGCAGGGAGGCACGCGGGCTGCTCACGCACCTGCTCGCGCTCGCCCAGACGCTGCTCGTCGCGCAGGTCGGGCTGGGGCTCCTGCTCCTGTCGAGTCACCATCGCGCCGCCGACAAGCTCCACTACCTGTACGGCACGCTCGCACTTCTCGCGGTCCTCGCACCCTGGATGTACGCCCCGACCGACAAGCGCGGCCGGCTGGCATGGTTCACGGGCGCTACCTTGGTGGCAGGAGCGCTCGCGGTGCGGGCGTATATGACCGCCACATGAGCAGGTTCTTCTCGCGCATCAACCCGACCCTGCGGGGGTTGCTGATCCTCGCCGCGATCGCCGGGCTGATCGTCGTGTTCCAACTCGAGCAGACGCTCGTGGCGCTGCGAACCATCTTCAACATCGTCTTCGTCCTCGCGATCGCGTACTTCATCTTCCTCACCTGGCGCGAGCGTCGAGATGGAATCGCGATGTGGCCGCAGCGCGCGCAGATCGTCTTCTACGGCGCGGCGATCCTCGCCGTGGTCGACGTCGGCGTCTATTGGTACGGCGGCGCGGTCGGCTACCAGATCCTCGCCTTCGTTGCCATCCTCGTCCTCTGCGGCCTCGCGATGTGGCGCACCTGGCGCGATCAGCACACGTATGTCTAGGGAGGCCTAGGCCTCGACCCTGATTGCGGCACCGTCCAGCGCGGCGAGCGCCTCGCGGATCGCGACGTACCTGCCCACGAAGATCGGCGTGTCCCGCTCCGTGTAGCGCGACGCTTCGCTGTCCCGCAGCCGCAGCATGAGGTGCATGAAGTCCGCGGGCTCCTCGCACTCGAAGGCCGTCATGAACTCCTGGTCGTCGATCCCGAACGAGTACGTCGTGTGGTTCTTGATCCCGGGGAACTCCTCGCGCCCGATCCGGATGTGCTCGTCCATCGCCCGCTGCCGGTCCGGCTCGGACAGCGCGTACCAGGGCCGCACCTTCACGAACGGATAGACGACGAGGTAGGGGAGACCGTGCGGCGTGATCTTGCGCGCCTTGCGGGCGCTCGTGTACTGCGAGGCCTTCGTCGTGGCGAGGTAGGAGTACGTCGTCTCGAGCCAGCCGGCGAGCGCGCTTCCGTTCAGAGCCGCGCCGAGCTCCTCGAGCGCGTCGTAGCGCTCCGTGATCTTCCAGAGGAAGAAGTCGGAGTCCGGCCGGACGCCTGCCGTCGTGTACGCACGCAGATGCTCGAAGCGCTCGGCGAAGGAGTCCACTGCCTCGGCGAACTCGTCCTTGTGCGCCTGGCGCTCCTCGACCGGCAGTCGCCGCCACGCGGGATCGGCGCGGTAGAACGTGTAGGCGACGTACTGGCCCTCCACGAGTCGCATGCTAGCCACGGCGATAGGCTTGCCCTTCCTGCAGGAGCGAGCGAAGGGAGCCCGGGTGAGGACGGTATTCGCCGGCGGACGCGTGTTCGACGGAACGGGAGCTGCGGTCGCGGAGGCCGACGTCGCAGTGGTCGACGGGCGGTTCGCAGAGGTGGGCGTGGGGCTCGACGGCGACGAGCAGATCGACGTCGGCGGATCGACGCTGCTCCCCGGCCTCTTCGACACGCACGTGCACGTGATGATCGGTCACGTCGACGCGTGGAGACTCATGCAGGACCCGTTCTCGTACCGGTTCTACGACGCGATCCGGAACCTCGACGCCACGCTCCGCATCGGCATCACGACGGTGCGCGACGCCGGCGGCGCAGACCTCGGCGTGAAGCAGGCGCTCGAAGAGGGAATCGTCCGCGGGCCGCGGGTCCAGATCTCGATCAAGATGCTGAGCCAGACGGGCGGCCACGGTGACGGCTGGCTTCCGTCCGGCGCGCAGGCCGAGATCTTCCCCGATTATCCGGGCGCGCCGGGCGCGATCGTCGACGGCCCCGACGAGTGCCGGCGGAGGGTGCGGGAACTCGTGCGCGCCGGTGCGGAAGTGATCAAGATCGCAACCTCGGGCGGGGTGCTCTCTCCGCGCGACAAGCCGCAGCAGCCGGGCTTCGACGTCCAGGAGATCGAGGCGATCGTTGCCGAGGCGCGCGCGGCGGATCTCTGGGTCATGTCGCATGCCCAGTCGACAGTGGGGATCAAGAACGCCGTTCGCGCGGGCGTCCGCTCGATCGAGCACGGGATCTACCTCGACGACGAAGCGATCGCGCTCATGCTCGAGCACGGCGCGTACCTCGTCCCGACGCTCGTTGCGGCGCTCGGTGTGATCAGAGCCGCCGATGCAGGCGCGCCCATCCCCGAGTTCGCGGTGACCAAGGCGCGGGACGTGATGGAGGCGCACCGGGATTCCTTCCGGCGCGCGGTCGAGGCCGGGGTCAAGGTGGCGATGGGCACCGACGCCGGTGTCGTTCCGCACGGCACGAACCTCGAGGAGCTTCAGCTGATGGCGGACGGAGGCATGACTCCGGAAGACGTGCTCGTGGCGACCACGAAGGCGGCTGCTGAGCTGATGGGGATGGGTCGCGAGCTGGGCACGATCGAGCAGGGAAAGCGCGCCGACCTGGTCGTGGTCTCGGGCGATCCGTTCGATTTCACCGATCTCGCCGGGCGGATCGAGCGCGTCTATCAGGACGGCCGCTTGGTGGTCGAAGCCGCGCCGGACCCGGTGGCTGCCGCGGTCTAGCCGGAAGGCACACGGCTACGGTGGCCGTCGTGGCCGCGCAGCTCGAGAACCAGCTGAAGTCGCTACCGGCGAAGCCGGGCGTCTACCTGTTCCGGGACGCGGACGGCGACGTCCTCTACGTCGGCAAGGCGAAGTCGCTCCGCCCGCGGGTGCGCTCGTACTTCCAGAAGACGACCGACGGGCGCCCGCAGATCCAGAGCCTGCCGGCGCGGGTCGCGGACGTCGAGGTGATCGTCACCGGCAGCGAGGTCGAGGCCCTTCACCTCGAGCAGAACCTCGTCAAGCGGCACCGGCCGCCGTTCAACGTCCGTCTTCGCGACGACAAGTCGTTCCCGTACATTGCGGTCACGGTCGAGGACGAGTACCCGCGCGTGATGTTCACCCGCGAGCGCCACCGGCCCGGCGTCTGGTACTTCGGGCCGTACGCGAACGCGAAGAAGGTGCGGGAGACGCTCGACGTCCTCAACCGCGTCTTCCGCTACCGCCCGTGCGAAGGACCGAAACCGGGCCGCCACAGCGGTATCCCGTGCCTCGACTACCACATCGACCGCTGCCTCGCCCCGTGCGTCGGCTACGTCTCGCAGGAGGATTACCGAGGCATCGTCGACGGCGTGATCGAGTTTCTGTCCGGCGACGTGAAGCCGATCCAACGCGAGCTCGAGCGGCGGATGCAGGAGGCGGCGGCCGAGGAGCGGTTCGAGGACGCTGCGCGCTACCGCAACCGCCTCTTCGCCGTGCAGCACCTCGTCGAGCGGCAGGCCGTCGAGCGGCAGTCGGTCGGGACGGTCGACGTGGTCGGGTTCGCAGCCGAGGGCGACCGCGCCGTCGTCCAGATCTTCCCGCTCCGCGGCGGCAAGATGGTCGACCGCCACTCGTTCCACCTCGAGAACGTCGGCGGCCAGGACGTGACGACGATTCTGGAGTCGTTCGGCCTCGAGTACTACGGCAGCGCGCCGAGCGTGCCACCGCAGATCGTCGTCCCGAACGACGCCGGCGACCTGTCCGCGCTCGCAGAGCTTCTCTCGGAGCGGAGAGGGGCGCGGGTGGAGATCCGCACGGCCGAGCGCGGGGAGAAACGGCGCCTGCAGCGGCTCGCCGACGAGAACGCACTCCACGTGCTGACGAGCGACCTCGCGCAAGGCGAGCAGCGCCGGCTGCGCCGCGTCGAGGCACTCGAGCAGCTCCGCGAGACGCTCAACCTCGAGTCGTTGCCGCTGCGCATCGAGTGCTTCGACGTCTCGACTGCGATGGGGCAGGACAACGTCGGCTCGCTCGTCGTCTTCCAGGACGGCCTGCCGAAGAAGGCGCACTACCGCAAGTTCGCGATCCGCGGCCAGGAGGGGATGGACGACTTCGCCGCGATGGGGGAGATGGTCTCGCGCCGCTTCGCGCGGCTCGCGAAGGGAGTCACCACGGACGAGTACGACGAGTCGTTCGCGGCGACGCCGAACCTCGTGGTGGTCGACGGCGGCAAGGGCCAGCTCGCGGCGGCGCTCGCCGCGATGCAGGCGTTCGACCTGCCGCGGGTCGCCGTGATCGCTCTCGCGAAGCGTGAAGAGGAGGTGTTCGTGCCCGGCCGCGCGAAGCCGATCGTTCTCTCACGCCACGATCCGGGCCTCCAGCTCCTGCAGCGGATCCGCGACGAGGCGCACCGTTTCGCCGTCGGTTTCCATCGGCAGCGGCGCGAGACGCGCGGGTTCGCCTCGCTCTTCGACGAACTGGAGGGTGTCGGCCCGGCGCGACGGCGCGCACTTCTCAACCACTTCGGCTCGGTCGACGCGATGCTCGCGGCGACACCGGAGGAGCTGGAGGGCGTTCCCGGCGTGCCGGCGAAGGTCGCACGCAGCGTCTACGCCCAGCTGCACAAGGCCGGGCGGGCCTGAGCTAGGGGTCCGACCCGAGAAACGGGTAGCGGTAGTCGCGCGGCGGCACGAACGTCTCCTTGATCGTGCGCGGGCTGACCCAGCGGATCAGGTTCCACATCGAACCGGCCTTGTCGTTGGTGCCCGAGGCTCGAGCGCCCCCGAACGGCTGCTGTCCCACGACGGCTCCGGTCGGCTTGTCATTGACGTAGAAGTTGCCTGCGGCATAGCGGAGGCGGTCCCGCGTCGCTTCGATCACGTCCACGTCTCGCGCGAAGACGGCTCCCGTGAGCCCGTAGGTCGTCCCCTTGTCGATGAGGTCGAGCGTGTCCTCGTAACGCGAGTCGTCATAGACGAAGGCCGTGACGACAGGACCGAACAGCTCGTCGCGCATCGTCCGGAAGTTCGGGTCCGACGTCTCGATCACCGTCGGCTGGACGAACCAGCCCTCGCTGTCGTCGTAGTTCCCGCCCGCGATCACCCGAGCGGTGCCGCCGGAGGCCCTGGCCTCCTCGATCGCCTCCTTCTGGGTCGCGAACGACCCGGCGTCGATAACTGCCCCGACGAAATTCGTGAAGTCGGCGACGTCGCCCATCTTCATGTCACCGATCTCGTCGACGACCTGGTCGCGCACCTGTGGCCAGAGGCTCGCGGGCGCGAAGACGCGGGAGGCCGCAGAGCACTTCTGGCCCTGGTATTCGAAGGAGCCGCGGAGAATGGCGGTCGCGACCGCCTCGGCATCGGCGCTGGGGTGCGCGACGATGAAGTCCTTGCCGCCCGTCTCGCCGACGATTCTCGGGTAGTTGCGGTACTGGGCGATGTTGTCGCCGACGGACTTCCACATGCCCTGGAAGACGGGGGTCGAGCCCGTGAAGTGGATGCCCGCGAGGTGCTCGCTTGCGAGGGCGGGGTCGCCGACGGCGGCGCCCGAGCCGTAGACGAGGTTGATGACGCCGGGCGGCAGACCGGCCTCCTGCCAGAGCTGCATGAGGAAGTGCGCGCTCACGGCCGCGGTCGAGGCGGGCTTCCAGACAACGGTGTTACCCATCAGCGCCGCCGCCGTGGGCAGATTCCCTGCGATCGCCGTGAAGTTGAACGGGGTGACGGCGAAGACGAACCCCTCGAGCGGCCGGTACTCGAGCCGGTTCCAGACCCCGGGCGATGAGATGGGTTGCTCCTCGTAGATGCGCGTCATGTACTGGACGTTGAAACGCCAGAAATCGATGAGCTCGCAGGCAGAGTCGATCTCGGCCTGGTGCGCGGTCTTCGACTGGCCGAGCATCGTGGCGGCGTTCAGCGTCTGGCGCCACGGACCCGCGAGTAGCTCGGCGGCGCGGAGGATGACGGCGGCGCGGTCCTCCCACGGCGTGCGCGACCAGTCCTCCCATGCGTCGGCCGCGGCAGCAATCGCTCGGTCGACCTCCGCAGCGCCGCCCTTGTGGACGTCGGCGAGCACGTGACTGCGCTTATGGGGCATGACCGCCTCGAACGTGTCCCCGGTCTCTACGTCCTTGCCCCCGATCACGAGGGGGATCTCAAGCCGCCGCCCCGACAGGTCTTCGAGGCGGTGCCGCAGCTCCTCACGCTCCGGGCTGCCCGGCTCGTAGCCGAGCACCGGCTCGTTGTGGGGATCCGGGACTCGGAAGATGCCGTGTGCGCTCACGCTGCCGATTCTAGGATTCGCGGTCGTGGCGGTGACGCAGGTCGCCTACGAGGTCGAGGGCTGGGGCGTGGGGGAGCTCGTGGTCGCGGACGAGCGCGTCGTGTGGCACGAGCTGCCGTGGCCGCGAGCGGGCGCCACCGAGGACCCATCCCAAACCCCCACCCACCCGGGGCTGGGGCTTGTCGTATCACGGAAGGTGTCGCAGAGATCCAACTGTTTCGTCACGGAAGTCGTGCAGTTGCTGCAGGCGTACTTCGCGGGCGAGCGGGTGCCGGTCGAGGACGTGCCGGTCGACCTCGACTACGAGACCTCCTTTCTCACCCGGTGTGCCGGCGCGCTCCGCACGATCCGGCGGGGCGAGGTCGTCACGTACGGTGAGCTCGCGGCGCTCGCCGGTGCGCCCGGCGCGGCCCGCGCCGCCGGGAGCTTCTGCGCACGCAGCCACCTCTCGGTCTTCGTCCCATGCCACCGCGTCGTCTCCGCGAACGGTCTCGGCCCCTACGGCTCGTACGGCACCGGGTACAAACGGCGCCTGCTTGCGCTCGAAGGCTATGCCGAGGCTCTCTGAAGATCTGCGGGAGGAGTTGGCGGCAATCGCGCCCGCGAATGAGTGCGACCGGCTCGCCGAGCTCTCGGGGCTCTTCCACGTCGCAGGCCGAGCGCATCTTCGGGGCCGCGGCAGCGTCGACGTCCACCTCGACGTGTCGAGCTCGACGGTCGCCCGCCGCGCCTTCGCGCTGTTGCGCGCGTGCGACGTACGGTCGGAGATCCGCACGTACCCGCGCCGCGCCTTCGACAGGGCAACGCGCTACCAGCTTCACGTCGAGGGCTCGGAGGATGCGTACACGACTCTCCACCGGTCCGGCGTGCTCGACCGCTCGCACCGTCCGCTGGAGCGCCCGCCGCACCGCGTCGTCGCGCGGCGCTGCTGCGCGGCTGCCTACCTCCGCGGCGCGCTCCTCGGCTCGGGCACGCTCAGCGGGCCGAAAGGCCCGCACCTGGAAATTCGTACGGCGGAAGCGGAAGGAGCCCGCTTCCTCGCGACGCTCGCAGCGCGCCTCGGCGGCGAGCTCCACGTCCAGGAGCGCAGCTCGCACGCGACCGCCTACGCGAAGGGAACCGACGCCATCGCCGACGTGCTCGTCCCCGCCGGCGCCGTCGACCTCGTTCTTGCGCTCGAGGAACAGGCGGTGCTCGCCGCGACGCGCGCCGACGCGAACCGGCTGGCGAACGCCGATCACGCGAACCTCGTGCGCACGGGCCGCGCGGCGCACGCGCAGCTCGAGGCGCTTCAACGGCTTGACATCGACGCGCTGCCCGACGACTTGCGTGAGATCGCGCTCCTTCGGCTGCGCCACCCTGCGGCGTCGACCGCGGAGCTGGCCCGCCGCTGCAAACCGAGTCTCTCGAAGGCGACCGCCTACCGGCGACTCCGTCGTTTGCAGGAACTTTCCGGCCTCTGAACTACGTCGTTATCCGTTGCAAGTCGTCTGGCGCGGCAACATCGCAGAAGTCATACTCGCATCCGGCGGGTTCCTGCTCGTCCGGCGGCGGATTCAGACCCCGTCTGCTGTCAGGTCTCGAGCGGGTGAGGGACCGGGAGGGTCGTCCTCGGAGCTTCCCGGTCCGCCCGCCTGCAACCTGCGCCCTACTAGACTCGATGCGAGAGCGATTACGGGTTTGAGACCAACACTGGAGGCGTTGGACGATGGCGAAGACGAGGGTGGGGATCAACGGCTTCGGCCGCATCGGCAGAAACTTCCTCCGCGCCCAGCTGCAGCACGGAGGCGACTTCGAGATCGTGGCCGCGAACGACATCGGAGACACGAAGACGATGGCGTACCTGCTCAAGCACGACTCGGTGCTCGGGCCGCTGGACGTCCCCGTCGAGGCGGGCGACGACTCGATCCGCGTCGACGGTCACGAGATCAAGTTCGTCTCCGAACGCGACCCGGCCAATCTTCCGTGGGCGGATCTGGGAGTCGACGTCGCGATCGAGTCGACCGGGCTGTTCACCAAGCGCCCCGACGCCGAGAAGCACCTCCACGCGGGTGCGAAGAAGGTCGTGATCTCCGCTCCCGCAACCGATCCCGACCTCACGATCGTGCTGGGCGTCAACGACCGCGAGTACGACCCGGAGCAGCACCACATCGTCTCGAATGCCTCCTGCACGACGAACTGCGTCGCGCCCGTGGCGAAGCTCCTGCACGAGGCCTACCGGATCGAGCGCGGCTTCATGACGACGATCCACGCGTACACGAACGACCAGCAGACGCTCGACCTCCCGCACAAGGATCTGCGCAGGGCACGCGCCGCGGCGATCAACCTCATTCCGACCTCGACGGGCGCCGCGCGCGCGATCGGGGTCGTGCTCCCCGACCTCAAGGGCAAGGTCGACGGCATGTCGATGCGGGCTCCCGTTCCGACCGGCTCGATCGTGGACCTCGTCGTCCAGGTCGGTTCCGAGCCGACGGCCGAGGAGGTCAACGAGCTCTTCCGGTCGCGGGCGGACACGGGCGATCTCGAGGGAATCCTCCAGTACACCGACGAGCCGATCGTCTCGACCGACATCGTCCACTCGTCGTACTCGTCGATCTTCGACAGCGACTTGACGATGGCGAACGGCCCGCTCGTCAAGGTCTTCTCGTGGTACGACAACGAGTGGGGCTACAGCTGCCGGCTCGTCGACCTCGTCGAGAAGATCGGGCAGACGCTGCCGGCCGCAGTGGCCGCGTAGTCGCAGGTCGGATGCGCCTGCCGAGATCCGTCCTCGACGCCCCTGTCGCCGGGAAGACGGTGCTCGTGCGCGCCGATCTCAACGTTCCCCTCGAGGGCGGCCGCGTCGCCGACGACACGCGCATTCGCGCCTCGCTTCCGACGCTTCAGCTCCTGCTCGAGCGAGGCGCGACACGGGTGCGCGTCTGCTCACACCTCGGTCGGCCGAAGACCGAGGAGGACCGGGCGAAGTACGCGATGGAGCCGGTGGCGGACCGGTTGCGCGAGCTCCTGCCGGACGACCGCGTCGACGTGCTCGAGAACACGCGCTTCGACCCCGGCGAGACGAAGAACGACGAGCGCTTCGCACGCGAGCTCGCCGACGGCTGCGACCTCTACGTCGACGACGCCTTCGGCTCGGCGCATCGCGCACACGCCTCGACGGAAGCGGTCGCGCATCTGCTGCCGAGCTACGCCGGCCTGCTTCTGCTCGCCGAGCTCGAGCACCTCGGCCGCCTGCTCGGCGAGGTCGACCGACCGTTCGTGCTCGTCTCGGGGGGCGCGAAGGTGGAGGACAAGCTCGGCGTCCTGCGCAACCTCGGCGGCCGGGCGGAC
>Ga0335082_10008665_pt1 | contig 11052 bp, 8 predicted proteins | sample Lox_Sample_41_FD_206718 | JGI IMG/M metagenome (GOLD analysis project Ga0335082, IMG submission 206718) | Soil microbial communities from Loxahatchee National Wildlife Refuge, Florida, United States - Lox_Sample_4.1 | ecosystem: Environmental > Terrestrial > Soil > Wetlands | place: USA: Florida... | reverse complement strand
TGCGGCCTCCGTCTGCGGCGGCACCAACACGAACGGTTGCGGGGACGTCAATCGCCTGCAGGCGGATATCCTGGTGAAGTTTTAAGGGAAAATCGAATCGATCGACGGTCATGCTTTGCACACACATCGGTGAGGACGCTCCAGTCGGGGCGTCCTCACCGACCGGAGGCAAACCAATGTCATTGAAATCACTCTGCCGTATTCTCACGTTCCTCGTCGCCATCGCCGGGTGCGCCTTCCCGGCAGCGGCCAATGAGCTTACCCTGCTGAATGTCTCCTACGATCCGACGCGGGAGCTCTATCAGGATTACAACACCGCCTTTGCCAAATACTGGCAGGCGAAGACCCATGACACCGTCTCCATCAGGCAATCTCATGGGGGGTCGGGCAAACAGGCCCGGGCCGTGATCGATGGCCTGGAGGCGGACGTGGTGACGCTCGCGCTCGCCTATGATATTGACGCGATCTCCGAAAAGGCCGGGTTGCTCCCCACAAACTGGCAATCGCGTCTGCCGAAGAACAGCGCGCCCTACACCTCGACCATTGTCTTTCTGGTGCGCAAGGGTAATCCCAAAGCCATCAAGGATTGGGACGACCTCGTGAAACCCGGCATTGCGGTGATCACGCCCAACCCGAAAACCTCCGGCGGCGCGCGCTGGAACTATCTGGCGGCCTGGGGCTATGCGCTGAAAAAATACGGGAACGACGAGACAAAAGCGAAAGCCTTTGTGGCCCGGCTGTATAAGAACGTTCCGGTCCTGGATTCCGGCGCCCGCGGCGCCACCACCACGTTTGTCGAGCGCGGCATCGGCGATGTGTTGCTGGCCTGGGAGAACGAGGCGTTTCTGGCCGTCAAGGAGCTGGGGCCTGAGAAGGTCGAAATCGTTGTCCCCTCGCTCAGCATTCTGGCTGAACCGCCGGTGACGATTGTCGATAAAGTCGTCGACAAACACCGGACCCGCGACGTGGCCCAAGCCTACCTGAACTATCTCTACTCCCCGGAAGGGCAGGAAATCGCGGCCAGGCATTACTACCGGCCCAGGCTGGAATCGGTGGCGGCGAAATACGCCAAGACTTTTCCGAAGGTGAATCTCTTCACCATCGACGAGCTGTTCGGGGGATGGCAAAAAGCGCAGAAGACGCACTTTGAAGATGGCGGGGTCTTCGATCAGATTTATCTGCCCAAATGAAGGATCAACCACCATGATCGTGCGACCACGCAGCATCCTGCCCGGCTTCGGCCTGGCGATGGGGTTCACCCTGCTCTACTTGAGCCTGATCGTGCTGATCCCGCTGTCCTGTATCTTCTTGAAGAGCGCCACGCTGACGTGGAGCCAATTCTGGAATACCGTCACGGCTCCGCGCGTCCTGGCATCGTACCGGCTGACCTTCGGAGCGTCATTGATCAGCGCATCGATCAATGCACTCTTCGGTCTGCTGGTCGCCTGGGTCTTGGTGCGCTACCGCTTTCCAGGCCGGCGTCTGGTGGACGCGGTGGTCGATCTGCCGTTCGCGTTGCCGACCGCGGTGGCGGGCATCGCCCTGACCGCGGTTTACTCGGCTCACGGGTGGATCGGCCAATATCTTGAGCCGCTTGGAATTAAAGTGGCCTTCACGCCGTTCGGCGTCGTGGTGGCGCTGACGTTTATCGGTCTGCCGTTCGTGGTGCGCACCGTCCAACCCGTTTTGGAGGACGTGGAGGCGGAGTTGGAGGAGGCCGCCGCGAGCCTGGGCGCCACCTGGTGGCAAACCGTCACCCGCGTCATCCTGCCCACACTCTGGCCCGCGCTGCTGACAGGCTTTTCACTGGCCTTCGCCAGGGCCGTGGGCGAGTACGGCTCCGTCATCTTCATCGCCGGCAACAGACCGATGGTATCTGAAATCACTCCCCTGCTGATCATGACCAAGCTGGAGCAATATGATTACGCCGGGGCGACGGCGATCGCCGTCGTCATGCTGGTGGCGTCCTTTGTGCTGCTCTTGCTCATCAATCTGCTGCAATACTGGAGCAGAAAGAGTTACGGGCTGGACGACACTGCTGAGCTGTTGGATGGCTGACCGCGTTCACAACGAACCGGCCGCCGTACGCTGGGCGCTCATCGCAACGGCCTTATTGTTTGTGGGGCTGCTTCTCTTTGTGCCGCTGGCCGCCGTCTTTACCGAAGCCTTGAGCAAAGGGCTGTCGGCCTACGTGTCGGCGCTGACGGAACCCGACGCCCTATCGGCCATTCGGCTCACGCTGCTGACGGCCGGCATCGCCGTGCCATTGAATCTTCTGTTCGGCCTCGCGGCGGCGTGGGCGATCGCCAAGTTCGAGTTTACCGGCAAACAGATTCTCATCACCCTGATCGATCTGCCGTTTGCCGTCTCCCCGGTCATTTCCGGACTGATTTACGTCCTGTTGTTCGGCCTGCAGGGATGGCTCGGCCCCTGGCTGGCGGCGCATGACATCAAACTCCTCTTCGCCGTGCCCGGCCTGGTGCTGGCCACGATATTTGTGACCGTGCCGTTTGTCGCCCGAGAACTCATCCCGCTCATGCAGGAACAAGGAACCGAAGAGGAAGAGGCCGCCATGGTGCTCGGAGCGTCCGGTTTCCAAACCTTCCGGCGCGTGACCCTTCCGAATATCAAATGGGGCCTGTTGTATGGCGTGATCCTGTGTAACGCACGGGCGATGGGCGAGTTCGGAGCCGTCTCGGTGGTCTCAGGCCATATCCGGGGGCTGACCAATACCCTCCCGCTGCACGTGGAGATTCTCTATAATGAATACGACTTTGCCGCGGCGTTCGCCGTGGCCTCCCTGCTGGCCCTGCTGGCCCTGCTAACCCTAGTGTTGAAGAGTGTGGTCGAGTGGAAAGCTCTCCAGCAGCGGGAGAGCGCCACACGAACGGCCGGAGAGGGACCTCTCCCGTGAGCATCGAAATCGACGGCATCACGAAGCGCTTCGGCAATTTTCTCGCGCTGGACGACGTCAGTCTCAAGATCCCGACGGGTGAACTGGTCGCGCTGCTCGGCCCATCCGGCTCGGGGAAAACCTCTCTCCTGCGGATCATTGCCGGACTGGAACTCCCGGATCACGGATCGATTCTTTTTCATGGGGAGGATGCTACAGCTCGGACCGCGCGCGACCGGCAGGTGGGGTTTGTCTTCCAGCACTATGCGTTGTTTCGTCATCTAACGGTCTTTGAAAATATCGCGTTCGGGTTGCGGGTGAGACCGCGTCACCTGCGTCTGTCGCGGGCGGAGATTGATGAAAAAGTGCATGCGCTGTTGCAGTTGGTCCAGCTTGACTGGCTGGCCCGCCACTACCCGTCCCAATTGTCCGGAGGTCAGCGCCAGCGCGTGGCGCTGGCCCGGGCGCTGGCGGTCGAACCGAAAGTGCTGCTACTGGACGAACCGTTCGGCGCCCTGGATGCCAAGGTGCGGTTGGAACTTCGCCGATGGCTGCGTCGGTTGCACGATGACCTGCACGTCACCAGCGTCTTCGTGACCCACGATCAGGAGGAAGCGCTGGAGGTGGCCGACCGCGTGGTGGTCATGAACGCGGGCCGAATCGAGCAGGTGGGCACCGCCGAGGAGGTCTACGAGCAGCCCGTCAATCCGTTTGTCTATCATTTTCTCGGCAGTGTCAATCTGTTTCACGGGCGCGTTCACGGCGGACGCGCGCGAATCGGCGCCGTTGAGCTGGACGCGCCGGAACATGCCGAGGTAACCGATGCGCCAGCCGTGGGCTATGTGCGACCGCATGACATCGAAGTGGATCGGACGGCTCGAGACCCGGCCGCAATCGCAGCCACGGTTGAGAATATCCGCTCGGTCGGACCGGTCGTCCGGCTGGAATTGCTCCGGCAGGACGGCGGCGGACGGATTGAGGCCGAGCTGTCTAGAGAGCGGTACCGGGAGCTGATATTTCAGAAGGGGGAACGCGTCTTCATCAAATTCAGAAATCTACGGGTATTTCTAAAGGATATGAAACCGTAAAACAGATCATGACCACAGGAGCGGCCCCAACGTGCCAGGTATGTCTAAAGTATGCCGGTACTCGGGCCTACTACACCCCATGACAGCGGCAACCTATCGAGGGAGAAAATTTTTCCGATGCTGGGAATCTCACACCGATTTTCAATCATTGAAAGAGTAGTACAACACACCGGATTCGAACTCCTGACCCTCGCCTTGCACGGCGAGGCTCGCAGGTTCCATAAGTTTTGGAATTTCTTGTGTTGATGATGGACATGAAACCTCCGACCCTCGCCTTGTCCCGTTTCGCGATGAGAGGAGGTGAAGGGCGATCAAGAGCGATGGAGGTCGATGGAAGAATTGTTTCATCCCAATTTCCATCATGGTGAGGTGATGTGAATGATCATGGAGGGCGTCGCGCTGGTGGTCGCGGGGTGGTCCCCGAAGGGAATTCCAGAAGTAGTCGGACTTCGTAAGTCCTTGAAAAATTTGGAGCGGGAAACGGGATTTGAACCCGCGACCCCCGCCTTGGCAAGGCGATGCTCTACCGCTGAGCTATTCCCGCGTCCAAGTACCTGAAAAGAACGAATCAACAGACGAACCAACTGTCCTGCATCGCCTTCTAGCGACGGCTACAGCCGGAGCGTTTCAATACCGCTCTACCGCTGAGCCTTCCCACATCCCCAAATGCCATGTGATGCCATTCCAACCGACGCTGATATCTTTACCATTTGCAAGGGGCGAAATCAACTTGCGAGTCGACGGGCTGGCATGCCATAGATGCATCGCGATCGACTGCCGTCTCTGCAGGATTCGCTGTGATACACTGGGGTGTGAGGGGATGGGCGCCATACAGGATCATGAAAATAGAGCATTGATTTTTTAGCTATTTTGGCATACCATCACGCATTAAACTGTATGGGCGTGACCGCGGAGGGGTCAGGTCCCGCGGCTTTTGTTTGTGATTCACGGGATGGCGGCCATGTGATGCGCAGGGCTCTCCATCCTTTTCGCGATAGAACAGCGCCGTGACACATTTCCGACAACGAAACCGTCGACCTGCCTAGACAACATCGATGACGCCTCCATCATCCTCGGACAACCGCCAGTTTAAGCGGGTGTCCTTCATTCAAGAGGTCGAGGTGCTCGGCATCGGTCATCAACGGTGCACGGACCTCAGTGTCGGCGGATTGTATCTCGAAACCGTCCATTCGTTTCCCGCGGGATCCGTGGTGTCGCTTCGATTCAAACTCCAAGAGTCCGATGAGCTGTTCATCACGGTCAGGGCCAAGGTGGTGTACGTGCATGAAGGCATGGGTCTGGGACTGACGTTCATCGATCTTCATCCCTTGTATCGCGAGAAGATCGACAGTTATATCAAGGCTGCAATGGGGGGATGACGAGGCCATCAGCCAAGGCCCCCTGTTCAGACGACATCACGGCTCATCAGGTTCAACCGGGAGGCCACTCCCTCGCGTCCGCTGTTCGTCTACCGCACAGTCCGCGACGGATCATCGACACGACCTGCATGCCAAGAACCGCCGCATCGATCGTTGAGTCTTGTCTCACGCCGGCAATGCCCGCCCGACGGCCGGGTGACCGCCAAGGGGTATGCCGACGGCACGGCGGCCCGTTCCGGGTGGAGGCCACCGCGCCGCCGGCGCCTCAGCCTGAGGGGGGCTGAGGTTTATCTCTCCGGTTCATCGTCGATACCAGTGTCGGCATACTGAACGCCCCGTCTTTCAACGTTGGAACCTGGATGTGCCGGGAACGGACGCGCTACCGCTCCCGGGCCGTCCCCGGTCCGGTGGAGCGCTCCCGGCGGGGGGGGGTCACACGACCGGCTCCACGTGAAGATCATTGACCACGCGTCCGACCCCCTTGACCGACGACGCCTCCGTGCCGATGCGCGCCTTGAGTGCTGTCGATGAAACGATGCCATGGAGCACGATCGTGTCCGTCAGCAGGGTCTCGATGGCCAGATCCGTGATGTGGATTGTCGGATCCCACGCCAACCCTTCGCGCACCCGCCGCGCCAGGTCGCTCTCATTGATGGCCGGCTCCCCGCCCTGAACCACGACAATCCGATTCGTCACTCCCCTGACGCCCGGCACCCCGCCGGCCACCATCGCCGCGCGGGCCTTCTCAAAATCGGTCAGCACGGTGCCCATCAACACCGCGTTGCCGTCTTTGGCAACTGCCCGCACGTCCCGCTAGTCAAGGTAATGGTCTTCACGGAGCGCGTCGTTGATCTTCAACGCCAGCGCCGGATCGGCGCCTCCTGTCGGCGCGGCGGCCGGACCGGTCGCCGCCCACACACGTGCACGGCTTCCCGCCGCGATCAACAGGCCTGTCATCATCACCGCACACACCACGCCGCGCATGACACTGCTCCCTGAAGGCGCCGACGCGCCTTCTCCGCCTTCCGCATGGCCGGCCGCCTCACTGGGAGCCGCCGATCATGATGAAGAGCGTTCCCCCCTGGCGATTGATCAGCAACAACAACCCCGTCTTCTTCTTATGCTGCGACAGCACCTGTTCATAGTCACGGACGTTGTGGACCGGTTTGCGATCGACCTCCATGATCACGTCGCCGCGCTGCAGCCCCGCCGCTTCCGCTTCACTGCCGGACGCCACGTTATTGACGACCACGCCGGAGATCTCCTCGGGCAGGTTGAGCTCCTGCCGGAGCTGCGGAGTCAGGTTCTTCACCTCGAGGCCGTCCAGCGCCGTGCTCGGCTTCCCGCCCCCTTCCCCGCCGCCTTCCCGCTGGCCCAGATTCTTCGGCTGCTCGCCGATCATGACCGGCAGGGTCATCTCCTTGCCGTCCCTGACGATGGTCAAGGTCATTTTCCCGCCGACCGCCGTTTCCGCCACGGTATTGCGCAGGTGGCCCGGGCCGTCGACCGGCTTGCCATTCACCTTGATGATCACATCGCCCCGTTTCATCCCGGCGCGTGCGGCCGGCGTGTCTTTCAGCACGTCAGAGACCAGCGCGCCCTTCGCCTCGGCCAGGCCGAATTGCTTCGCCAGGTCGGGCGTCACCTCCTGGATGGATACTCCGAGCCAGCCCCGGACGACCTTGCCGGTCTTGATCAGGCTCTCCATCACCGACCGGGCCATTTTGCTCGGCACGGCGAACCCGATCCCCATGTAGCCGCCGCTCTGGGAGAGGATGGCCGTGTTGACGCCGATCAACTCCCCGGCGGTGTTGACCAGCGCCCCGCCGGAATTGCCCGGATTGATCGCCGCGTCGGTCTGGATGAAATCCTCATAATCGGCGATGCCGACGTTGGCCCGACCCACCGCCGAGATGATCCCCATCGTCACGGTCTGGTTCAGGCCGAACGGATTGCCCACCGCCAGGACATACTCTCCCACCCTGAGCTTGTCCGAATCGCCCCAGGGAATGGTCGGCAGATTCTGCCCGTCGATCTTGACCACGGCGATGTCGGTTTTCGGATCGGTCCCGATCAGCTTGCCCTTGAATTCGCGCCGGTCGCTGAGCACCACCTTGATCGAATCGGCCTTCTCGATCACGTGGTTGTTGGTGATGATGTAGCCGCGGGGATCGACGATGACGCCGGAGCCCAGGCTCTGCTCCTTCCGCTCATGGGGCGGCATGGGGCCGAAACCCCGGTCGCCGAAAAAGCGTCTGAAAAAGGGATCGTTAAAAAACGGCGCCATCGGATTTTCTTGTTGATTGCCTTGCGGATCGTCCTGGGAATTGTCCTGGGAATTATCTTGGGAATTATCTTGGGAATTGTCCTGGGAATCGTCTTGAGAATTCTCGTCGCCGCCGCTCTTGATGGTGCGGGTGGTCGAAATATTGACCACGGCTGGGGTCACCCGCGCGGCCACCGCGACGAACGGCTGGTCGCCCAATACGCCGGATAACCCCGTCGGCGGCGGCGCGGACGCCTGTGATGCCGTCCCGGTCCCGCGGTCGAACGGAAACAACGCCCACGCTTCGGTGGGCGCCTTGATGATAACCCCCATGAACAGGCCCGTGATTATGCCGATGCCGACTGCAACTAACGCCTTGCCCCACTTCCCCCAGTTCGATGTCCGTGTCGAGTTTCGCACCTTGCTGTTCCTCCCACTGTGTTGTCTGCCCATTCCACGCCATGGCCGCTCCACCCGCGAGACGAGCCACAGCCGTCACCAATAATGGATCATATAATACACGCCCCATGCCAGCAGGCCAATCGAAACGAGCGCCAGCCAGACGGGGATGTCTCCGTGACGCTCGCGGATGCCGGCGGCCTCGTACAGATAGGTCTCATCCTCATCGCGGCTCTTTCCATCGTCAGGCGCGCCTTCCGACCCCATCGGCGGCTCTGGCGTCGACCTGTTCAAGACCGGTGTCCGGGTGGGCTTGCTCATGATCAACCTCCCGCCGCGGTCGGCCGCGGCTCGCTTGCCACGTTCAACTGCGGCTGATTCAACTTCGCCAGCTCCGTCTGAATCACGTCGCCGCCGAGCCGGCCTTTCTGCGCCACATTCGACAGCGAGGCCCAGAGGGCGGTCAGGGACGCCCGACGGTCCGTCGGCTTCAATCCCGCGGCAACCATTTCGCCGGCGTGGGCCTCGATGCGCAGCGACTCGACATAATGGGCGAGATCCCACGCCTGATCGGGCGTGAGCTGCGTCTGGAAGACCGGCATCGCCGTGCCGCCCACGCCGGTCATGATCGTCTTGTAGATGTGCACGCTGTCATGGCCCAGCTTGACCCCGCCGTGCACGCCGGCCGGCAGCGTGAAGTCGGCCGGCCGCTCCGCGCGGCCCCACTCATCCTTCAGACTCGCCGCCAACACCCCGTCGCCCTTCCCGCCCGGTCCGTGGCAGATAAAACAGTTCGCCTTGCCGTGGTAGAGCGCCTTGCCCCGCTCAATCGACGCTTCGGTCACCTGAGGCTCGGCCGGCACGTCGATCGGCGGTTCGACCGTCTTCTTCTGCCACCGATCCGAGAAGGTCTTGATGTACTGGATCACCTCGAGCCGGTCCCGAGCGGGAATCTCCGCCCAGGTCGGCATCGCCGTGCCCCATAACCCGTGGGTCACGGTGATGAAGAGATCCGCGTCGGTGGGCAGCGCGTCCTTGCCGGGCGTGGAGTGAAATTTGAAGATGCCCTTCGTGAAGTCACGCGGCTTGGGATCGAGAAACTCGGCGGACGGCCCGTTGCCGTCCCCCTTCTCGCCGTGGCAGCCGATGCAGCGCCGCTCGTAGACTTGTTTGCCCAAGGGCACCAACTGCGCACGTACATCGGAATCGATCGTCAGCGACGCGCCGGAAGCCAGGCGCGTGGAAATGAACGTCTCCCGCCAGTCGCCGATCCCGGTGCCCAGCTTTTGAAGGTAGGCGACCAGCGCCTTGCCGTCCTCGTTCATTTCAGGCGGCGCGTTCCCCTTGGCCGGATTGAACAACCACGGGAACGAGGGCATGATCGAATCGGGGACGACGTGGCGAGGATTCCAGTGGTGGGCGACGTGCCAGTCGCTGCTGTATTTGAGGCCCACACGGGTCAGATCGGGGCCGATCCGCCGGGTGCCGAACAGGTGGGGCAGGTCATAGGCGTACTCGCCCGCCTGCGACACCGGGCCCCAGCGCAGCGACTCGCCCGTGACCGGACGCACATATTGGGAATGACAGTACCAGCAGCCCTCCCGGATATAGACCGCGCGCCCGCGCAGCTGCTGCGGCGTGTAATCGGCCACCTGGATCGGCTTGCCCGTCGTCGCATCCGTGACGGTCGTGGTCCGTGTGGCCGGCATCAGCCAGGGGATGATTCCCTGCACGAAAATGGCCAGGAAGAAGAACGCCAGCCCGGCCGCGAGAAAGACCGTTGAGGGCTGCTCAATCCACCCGCCCCTGACACCCCTGCGGACCCGCGACGACGGCTCCCACACGGTCGTGTCGGATGGCGGTTCGGCCAGCGCGACCCCCTCCTTGGCCGTGCGATAGAAGTTGATCAGCATCAGCAGCAGGCCGATATCCATGGTCAGCCCGGCAATGCTTCTCGCCGCCCACCAGGGCTTGAGCTCCTTGACCGTGTCGACGAAATTGGCCCCGTACTCAAGCATCGAGCCCTGCACAAAGCCCATCGCAGTCAGGACCGCGGCCATGAGGCTGAAGCCTGTGATCGTCAGCCACAGGTGCCAGCTCGCCAGCCTGTTGCTCCATAACTCGCGCCCCGTCACCCGCGGCCAGATGTAATAGAGGCCGGCGATCGCCCAGACCACCATCGCACCAAAGACGGTCAGATGGGAGTGGGAGATGACGAAATCGTTGAAATGGGTCAATTGCTGGACGCGCTGGAGCGCTTCGGTGGAGCCTTGAAAACAGCCGAGCCAGTAATAGATGGCACCCAGAATGCAGAATTTGGCGGCATAGTTGTCCCCGCCGCCTCCGCCAAGAATGGCCCCCCACCGTCCTTTCATCGTGCCGAAGAAATTGACGGTCACGGCCCAGACCGGAATGATCAGAAACATGCTCATGACGATCGCCAACTGCTGGTTGTGCATCGGAATCGGGCTATAAAGATAATGATGTATCCCCACCAGCGGGTAAAAGAGGGCCAGCGACCAGAAACCCAGCAGCGACAGCCGGTGACTGTACAGGGGGTTTTTCGTGCTGACCGGCAGGAAATAATAGATCAAGGCCAGCCCCGCCGGCGTCAGCCACAGTCCGACGACGTAATGGATGTAGAGGCCGTGCAGCGCGGCGCTGTTGACGCCGGTGAAGGTCTTGAAATAGGGCAGCACGACGTTGCCAAGAATGAGGTTAAGCACCGTCCAGATCAGCGCGGCGGTCGTGTACCACATCGCCACATAGAACCGCTTTTCCGTGCGGCGCAGAATGGTGCCCACCACCTGGATGCCGATCAGCAGGACGACGACAAAACGCAGGATGTTCAGCGGCCACTGATACTCGTCGGCTTCGAACCCCAGGTTGTAGCCCATCATGAAGGAGAGGGAGCCGGCCACAATGAAGAGGTTCCAGATCCAGACCAGCCAGCGGCCCCACTCCTCCTTGTACAGCCGCGCGCCGCAGAGGCGGGGGACGAAGTAGTAGAGCAGGGCGAAGAAGCAG
>Ga0335082_10008663_pt1 | contig 11053 bp, 10 predicted proteins | sample Lox_Sample_41_FD_206718 | JGI IMG/M metagenome (GOLD analysis project Ga0335082, IMG submission 206718) | Soil microbial communities from Loxahatchee National Wildlife Refuge, Florida, United States - Lox_Sample_4.1 | ecosystem: Environmental > Terrestrial > Soil > Wetlands | place: USA... | reverse complement strand
GTCGGGGTGCCGCACTCGTCCACCGCCCGGAAGCACTCTTCGGGGGTGAGCTGCATCTTGAGCACGTGCCCGGGATACTGGATCTTGCCGCAGCCGGCGCAGGCCAGGTTGCAGCGGAAGAGCGGCTCCAGCATCAGCACCAGGGGATAGCGCTTGCGTCCCCGGAGCTTCTGCCCCAGGACGTAAGTGGCCACCGTCCACATCTGGGAGACCGGGACCGCCATGGCTCAGCTCTCTCCTTGCCGTCGGCCCGACGGCGAAGCCAGGTCTGCCTCGCTGCCCGCCACCACCTTGGCATAGGTGGTGAGCGCCAGCAGCGGGAAGTAGATCCGGTACAGGTGATAGTTCAGGTAGAAGACGCGGGGGAAGCCGGTGCCGGTGTATTGCGGCTCCTCCCAGGAGCCGTCCTTCTTCTGGGTGCGCAGCAGGAAGGCGACGCCGCGGGTGACGGAATCGCTGCGCGTATCGCCGGCGGCCAGCAGCCCCAGCACCGCCCAGGCGGTCTGCGAAGCGGTGCTCGGCCCTACCCCGCGGGTGGCGGGATCGTCGTAGGAGCCGCAGCTCTCGCCCCAGCCGCCGTCGGAGTTCTGCACCATGCGCAACCACTCCGCCGCCTGTTGCACCATGGGTTCGTGCAGGTCCACGCCCATGGCCTCCAGCCCGCGCAGCACCTGCATGGTGCCGTAGATGTAGTTGACGCCCCAGCGCCCGAACCAGGAACCATCCGCCTCCTGCTCCTTTTTCACGAACTCCAGCGCGCGCCGCACCGCCGCATGCTCGCGGTCGTAGCCGTAGCTGGCCAGGCACTCCAGCACGCGCCCCGTGATGTCCACCGTCGCCGGGTCCAGCATGGCGTTGTGGTCGGCAAAGGGGATGTACTGGAAGACCATGCGGTCGTTGTCCTTGTCGAAGGAAGCCCAGCCGCCGTTGCGGCACTGCATGGAGAGCACCCAGTGCAGGGCGCGCTCCACCGACTCGTGCTGGTAGCGGTCGTCGGGCCGGTCGACGTGGCTGAGGCCCAGCATGACCATGGCGCTGTCGTCCACGTCGGGGTAAAACTCGTTGTTGAACTCGAAGTACCAGCCCCCGGGCTGGGCGCCGCCGTTCTTCACGCACCAGTCGCCGCGGTGGGTCACCTGCTTCTGCAGCAGCCAGTCGGCGGCCTTCACCATGCGGGGATCGCTGGCGGGCACGCCGCTCTCTCCCAGCGCGAACAGGGCATAGGCGGTGTCCCACACCGGCGACTTGCAGGGCTGCATGCGGAAGCTCTCTTCTTCTTCGATGCCCAGCGCTTCGAACTCGTCCATGGCGCGGATGAACTGGGGATCGTCCACCGAGTAGCCCAGGCAGCGCAGCGCGATGATGGAGTTCATGAGCGCCGGGTAGATGGCGCCCAAGCCGTCGCTCTTCTCCATGCGCGCCAGCATCCAGCGCTCCGCCACCTTCAGGGCGATGGAGCGCAGCGGGCGCACGTGCACCCGCTCGAACCAGTGGGTCATGTGATTCAGCACCAGGAAGAAGTTGCGCCAGCTCACGATCTGGCGCGGGTCCCAGTGCAGGCGCATGTCCTTTTTGTTGAAGCCGTGCAGGAACAGCTCCTGCACCCCCATCTCCGGCGGGATCTTCTTGAAGGGCTTCTTGGCGTAGGCGATGGAGAGCGGCACCAGAATGGCCCGCGACCACGACGAGATCTCGTAGATGTTGAACCAGAACCAGTTGGGAAACAGCACCATCTCCGGAGGGACGGCGGGCACGGTCTCGTAGCTGTATTGCCCGAAGAAGCAGAGGTAGATCTTGGTGAAGGTGTTGACCTGGGTGACGCCGCCCATCTCCAGGATCTTCTTGCGGGCGCGCGCCAGCGCGGGGTGCTCGGCGCTGTAGCCCGCCAGCTTCAGCCCGAAGTAGGCCTTCACCGAGGCACTGACGCTGGAGGGGGCGCCGTGGTAGATGCCCCAGCCGCCGTCCTCGTTCTGGTGCTGCAGGATGTAGCGGGCAGCCTTGGCCGTGCGCTGCGGGTCGCCCGTGCCCAGCAGGGCGTGCAGCAGGATGTAGTCGGACTCCAGGGTGGTGTCGGCCTCCAACTCGCCGCACCAGTAGCCGTCCTCGTGCTGCTGGGAGAGCAGGTACTTGCGCGTGGCGTCCACCGCCGCGGCCACGCGGCTCTTGATGTCGTCGATCTTTCCGAACAGCATGGGCGCCAGGGAGCGCCGTTCGCCGGGTGTTTCTGCCATAGGGGGGATTACTCCGCGGCCGCCGGTGCAGGCGCGATGGCCTCCACGATCTCCGGAGGCAGGCCGAAGCGCACGTTCTCGGCGATGACTTCCACCTCCTGCACGTTGGTGAAGCCTTCCTTGGCCAGGAACGCCACCACTTCTTCCACCAGGCATTCGGGGGCGGAAGCGCCGGCGGTCAGCGCCACCGTCTTCACTCCCTCCAGCCAGGCCGGGGAGATGGCGCGGTAGTTCTCGATCAGGTGGGAGGGCGCGTTCAGGCTGCGGGCAACTTCCACCAGCCGCTTGGAGTTGGAGCTGTTGTCGGAGCCCACCACCAGCAGCAGGTCGGCGCTGCCCGCGATCTGCTTCACCGCCGTCTGCCGGTTCTCGGTGGCGTAGCAGATGTCCTGCGCCGCCGGGCCGTGGATGTTGGGGAACTTCTGGCGCAGCGCCTCGATGATGTCCCGAGTCTCGTCCAGGCTGAGGGTGGTCTGGGTCAGGTAGGCGACGCGGTCGGGATCGGGGACGGTGAGCGACTCGACCTCCTCGGCCGTGCCCACCACCTGGGTCACCACCGGGGCTTCGCCCAGGGTGCCGATGACCTCGTCGTGGTCGCGGTGCCCGATCAGCACCAGCGAGTAGCCCTCGCGCGCGAACTTGACCGCCTCCACGTGCACCTTGGTCACCAGCGGGCAGGTGGCATCGATCACCCGCAGGTTACGGTGCTGGCTGGCATCGCGCACCTCCGGCGAGACGCCGTGGGCGCTGTAGATCACCCGCTCGCCCGCCGGGACCTCCTCCACGCTGTCCACGAAGATCGCGCCCTTGCCCGACAACTCCTCCACTACGTAGCGGTTATGCACGATCTCCTTGCGCACGTAGATGGGCGGGCCGAAGGTCTCCAGGGCGATGCGCACGATGTCGATGGCGCGCACCACCCCGGCACAGAACCCCCGGGGCTTCAGCAGCAGCAGCGTTTTGCCGTCGTTCGAAGCTGTCATTCCGATGCTGCCCAGTATACCCGCAGAATGGCCAATCCGAAAACCCCAAGTTGGGGGGCTAACCTATAGATGCAACGGGGATTAGCTGGGTTACTCGAACTCTAGCATGGGCGCCCGCGCCGGCGCTTTTGAAAGCGCTGAATCAGGCAAAACCGGGGTCGAACAGCCGCCCCGGACGGGCCAGTGGGCCGCTCTCCGCCAGCTATTGCAGGTTGGGGGCCAGCAGGTCGATGCGCCCGGGCTGGCCTTCCACCTCCACCTCCATGCGGGTGTAGCTCCACTCTCCGGCGCTCTTCTTGCCGACCACGTAGACCGTCCCCTTGCCCTTGGGACCGGAGATGGGAATGGAGAGGTCGGCGTCGCCGCTGGGGCCGCTGACGTTGATGCTGCCGCTGATGAACCAACCCGGCTGGATAGGCTGGCCCAGGCGCAGGGCCACCTCCGGGTTGGCCTTGGCCTTGGCCAGGGCCTGCTGGTAGGCGTCGGAGGAGCGGATGCTGCCCATGACCAGCAGCATGATGCCGCCCACGAAGGCGACGGCCAGGATGATCACTCCCAGGCAGCCTACCCCTACCACGGCCTTCCAGTGGCGGGCGAACCATCCCTGGGGTTGCGGCGGAACCGGAGTTGCAGTGGCGGACATGGCGATGCCTCCTCAGGCGTTGGTCTTGAGCAATTGCTCGGCGTGCTTCAGCGAGGTCTCGGTCAGGCGCGCGCCGCTGAGCATGCGCGCCACCTCCTGCGTGCGTTCGCGCTCGTCCAGGCGGCTGATGCTGGTGCGCGTCCGCCCGCCCGCTTCCTTCTTGTCGATGCGGTAGTGCTGGTCGGCGAAGGAAGCGATCTGCGGCAGGTGGGTGACGCACAGCACCTGCTGGCTGCGGGCCAGCGACTTCAGCTTGCGGCCCACCGCTTCGGCGGCGCGCCCCCCGATGCCGGAATCGATCTCATCGAAGACCAGGGTGCGGGGCGCAGCCGGGCGCGAGTTGCGGCGCGCGCGCCCCCCCGGCTCGGTCCCGCCGCTCTCCACGCAGGTCTTGAGCGAGAGCATGACCCGCGAGAGTTCGCCTCCGGAGGCGATCTGCTCCACCGCGCGCAGCGGGTCGCCCGGGTTGGTGGCGATGAGATAGCGCACCTGGTCGAAGCCGCCGCCCGTCCAGTTCCCTTCCTCTTCCCCGCCGCTCAATTCGATTCGGAACTTGGCCTTCATGGCCAGGTCGTTGATCTCGTCCTCCGCCAGCTTCTCCAGCTTGCGCGCGGCCTCGGCGCGCTGCCGGGAGAGCGCGCGCGCGGCGCGCAGATACTCGGTGGCGGCCACAGCCAGGTCGGCGCGCAGTTGCCGCAGCACCTCGTCGCGATTCTCCACCTCGTTGAGTTTGCGCGCGGCCTCGGCGCCATAGGCGATCACGGCATCCAGCGTCGGCCCGTACTTGCGCTTCAGGCGATCGAGCAGGGCCAGCCGGTCCTCGACCTGCGCCAGCCGCTCCGGCGAGGCCTGGATGCGGTCGGCGAACTCGCGCAGCTTCCCGGCCGAGTCCTCGGCCACGATGCGCGCCGACTCCAGCGCCGCCACGTCCTCGCGGAAGGTCTTCTCGTCGTAGCCCGCCAGCTCCTGCACCCGCCGGATGGCGGCTCGCAGCGAAGCCGCCGCCGCGCCGTCGCCGTCGTAGAGATGGTGATAGGCGTGCAAGGCCGCGGCGCGCACCTTCTCCGCGTCGGCGAGCAGGCGTTTTTCCGCCTCCAGGCGCTCGTCTTCGCCGGACTCCAGGCGCGCCTCTCTGATCTCTTTCTTCTGGAACGACCACAGGTCCACCAGGCGCAGGCGGTCCTGCTCGTCGCGCTCCAATTCCTCGATGTGGCGGCGAATGCTCCGCCACTTCTCGAAGAGGGCGCTCACGGGCTCGACCGCGGTTCCCGCGTAGGTATCCAGCAGGGCCAGGCGCGCGCCCGCGTCGAAGGCCATCAGGGTCTCGTTCTGGGCGTGGATGGAGGCCAGTTCGGGCGCGAGCTGCCGCAGCACGTTCACCGTGGCCGGCTGGTTGTTGATGAAGACCCGGCCCTTGCCCCCGGCGGCGATCTCGCGGCGCAGGATGATCTCGCCCGCTTCCTCGTCCAAGCCGTTGGCCTCCAGAATGGCGGCGGCCTGCGCTCCCTCGACCCGGAAGACCGCCGCGACCACCGCCTTCTCGGCCCCGTGGCGGATCACCTCGCTCGAGGCCTTCTCCCCCAGCAGCAGCGCCAGGGCGTCGATGAGGATGGACTTGCCCGCGCCCGTCTCCCCGGTCAGCAGGTTCAGCCCCGGGGCGAACTCCACCGCCACCTGGTCGATGACGGCGTAATTCTCGACGCGCAGCTCCAGCAGCACCGTGTGTCCTGGAAAGAAAAAGTTGGGCGCAGCATAGCACACCTTCGGCGGGACGCAGGACCGGCTTCACTCCTTCGGGCGGAGCCGGGGTGCTCGCCGCCTCAGGCGCGAGGGCTGGTCTATAATGACGGTTAGCTCAGCGATTCACGTCCGACCGATGCCAACCTTCTCGCTTTTCGCCTTCGCCGTCGGGGATGAAGTCGTCCGTCTCGTGTTGCAGAGCGGCCTGGTCGCCCGGGTCGTCCTGCTCATCCTGCTGGCCTTCAGCCTTCTCTCCTGGGCCATCATCTTGTCGAAGTGGGGCTACTTCCGCCGGGCACGACGGCAGAGCGGCCGCTTCATGCGCGCCTTCCGCAAGATGATGCGCCTGCAGGACTTCTCCGCTGTGAGCGAGCAGTTCAAGCCCAGCCCCCTGGTCGCGGTCTTCGAGGGCGGCTGGCAGGAGGTACGGCGCCAGGGCGCCAATCCCCACGGCACGGTGCGCAACCTCACCGCCGTGCAGCGCGCCACCCAGATCGCCGCCTCCGAAGAACTCACCCGCATGGAGCGCTCCCTGCCCTGGCTGGCCATCACCGGCGCGGTGACGCCCTTCATCGGGCTGTTCGGGACGGTGTGGGGGATCATCGACGCCTTCCACGGCCTGGGCACGGCCGGCGCCGCCACCCTGCGCGCCGTGGCCCCCGGCATCTCCGAGGCCTTGATCACGACCGCCGCCGGCCTGGCCGCCGCCATCCCCGCGGTCATCGCCTACAACCTCCTGCAGAACCACATCCGCGAGTTCGGGGCGCGCATGGACGACTTCGCGCTCGAGTTCCTCAATGCGGTGGAGCGCACCCAGGAGGCGCCGCCCGCTCCAGGAGGCCGCTAGATGGCCTTCACCAACGCGCAAGGCCGCACCCAGACCTCGCTCTCCGACATCAACATCACTCCCCTGGTGGACGTGGTGCTGGTGCTGCTCATCATCTTCATGCTCACCGCTCCCATCCTGCAGTCGGGCATCGAGGTGGAGGTGCCCAAGACGCGCACCGTGAAGGAGATCACGGAGGAGCGCCTGGTCATCACCATCGACCGGCAGCAGCGCGTCTTCCTGGGCAACGAGCCGGTCAACATCAACCAGATCGCCGCCAAGCTGCGGCAGAAGGTCCGCGACCCCGAGCACCAGTCCATCTTCCTGCGCGCCGACGAGGAGGTCCCCTTCGGCGCCTTCGCCACCGTGATGGATGCGGTGAAGCAGGCAGGCATCACCAACGTGAGCATCGTGACGCAGCCCTTGCAGCCCCATGGCAGCCCGCGCTGACATCTATCTCGAGCACGGCCCCTGGAAGCGCCCCCTGGCGCTCTCGGCGCTGCTGCACGGGCTGCTCTTCGTCGCCATCGTGGCCTATAACGCCGTGGGATGGCGGGTCGGGGAATCCTGGGGCGGCGGCGGAGGCGGCGACGGCGCCATGAGCGCCACCCTGGTCTCCAGCGTCACCGTGCCCCTGCCTGCCAGCGCCGCCGTCACCGAGAACGTCCTGGCCAACGAATCCCGGGGCGTCTCCCAGTCGCTGCCGCAGGCGGCGGAGACGCCCGCGCCCGAGGCCATCGCTATCCCCGAGCGCGCCACCCCCGCCAAGCCGGAGCGCACCGTCACCCGCGAGAAGCCCCGCCCGCAGACGCCCCCCCAGCCCTCCAACGTGGTCCCCTTCGGGCAGGGCGGACCGGTCAGCGGGCCCTACGGGGTCTTCAGCACTCCCAATGCCAAGGGCGGGTTCAGCATGACCGGCGGCGGCGGCGACTTCGGCAGCCGCTACGGCTGGTACGTGGACGTGGTGCGCCGCAAGGTCTCGGAGAACTGGCTGAAGTACGAGGTGGACCCCAGCATCACCTCGGCCCGCCGCGTCTACATCACCTTCGACATCCTGCGCAACGGCGAGCCCACCAACATCCAGGTCGAGCAGTCCAGCGGCGTGCCGTCGCTCGACCTCTCGGCCACGCGCGCGCTGCAGCGCATCGACACCTTCGGACCGCTGCCCTCCGACTACGGCGGCAGCCGGGTCTCGGTGGAGTTCTGGTTCGACTACCGCCGATGAAGCAACTCGAGCAGAGGACGGTGAAACGATGAAAGCGACTCGGGCTCTTCTGCTGTTCGCATTCCTGGCAAGCTGCGCATTCCTCTCCCTCTCCGCCTTTTCCCAGGAAGACTGGATCCGCACCGGCACCGGGCTGGGGGTGGAGAAGGTCCGCCTGGCCGTCCCCGACTTCAAGCCTTCCTCCACCCAGGCCAACACCCCCGAATTGATGAAGGTCTTCAACGACACCCTGTGGAACGACCTGGACAACGCCGGCATCTTCGAGCTGGTGTCGAAGAGCTTCTACCCGCTGCAGGTGCCGGGCGCGCCCCAGGAACTGAAGCTGGACGCCTGGGGCAATCCCCCGCCCAACGCCGGCATGGTGGCCTTCGGCAGCCTGGGCGTCTTCGACAAGGATGTGCTGGTGCAGGGCTGGCTGGCGGATGTGAAGAACCCGGCCTCCCCGGTGGTGCTGGGCAAGCAGTACAAGGAGGCGGCCACGGTGGACCATGCCCGCCTCATCGCCCACCGCTTCGCCGACGAGATCATCCTCCGCCTGGGCGGCGGCATTCCCGGCATCGCCGAGAGCAGAATCTTCTTCATCAGCAACCGCAGCGGCCACAAGGAAGCCTGGGTGATGGACTACGACGGCCAGAACCAGAAGCAGGTCACCCACCTGGACAGCATCACGCTCTCGCCCCGCGTCTCGCCCGACGGCTCCCGCCTGGCCTTCACTTCCTACAAGTACAGCAACCCCGACATCCTCATGTACTCGCTGGAGCTGGGAAGGCTGGTGAGCTTCCCGCGCTTCAAGGGCACCAACATCTCGCCCGCCTGGTCGAGCGACGGCGGCAAGCTGGCCTTCTCCTCCTCCATGCCCGGCGACCCGGAGATCTACGTCATCGACGCCAGCGGGGCCAACCTGAAGCGCCTCACCGCCTACCGCGGCCCCGACGTCGCGCCCTGCTGGAACCCCAAGACCAACGCCCAGATCGCCTGGGTGAGCGGGCGCAACGGCCTGCCCGAGATCTACATCATGGACGCCGACGGCACCAACGTGCAGCGCATCACCGACCAGGGCTACGCCGTCTCGCCCTCCTGGTCCCCCAACGGGCAGTTCCTTACTTTTGCATGGAACCGAAAGTATGGCCCGGGCGAGCCCGGGCGGCAGGACATCTACCTGCTCGACGTGGTCACCCGGAAGTGGGTGCAGCTCACGCATGAGGCCGGAAACAACGACTTTCCCTCGTGGTCGCCGGACGGACGGCACATCGTCTTCCAATCCAGCCGCGCCGGCGGCGACCAGATCTGGATGATGCTGGCCGACGGCACCCACCAGCAGCAACTCACCCGTGGAGGGAGTAACACGCAGCCCAACTGGGGAGCTAAATGACTTGCATTCGCGCTTTCGCCGGTTGTACCGTATCGTGCGACGATAATATCGGACTTCCGCAGTCACACGGCACTCACGACGGGATATCCCGCAACAAATCGGAGGATACGGTGAAGCAGAGCACGCTGAAGTGGTTCACACTGGTTTCCGGGCTGGCACTGATCCTGCTGCTGGGCGGTTGCGGCAAGAAGGAAGTGCCGCCGCCCGCGCCCCCGCCCCCGCCGCCGCCCGCGCCCACCGCGTCGCTGACGGCCAACCCCGACAGCATCCAGCAGGGGCAGTCCACCACCCTGACCTGGCGCACCGAGAACGCCACCGACGTGGACATCACCGGCCTGGGCAAGGTGGATGCCAACGGCTCGCAGAGCGTCACCCCCGGCGCTTCCACCACCTACACCCTGACCGCCAAGGGTCCGGGAGGCACGCAGCAAGCCACGGCGCGCGTCACCGTGACCGCGGCCCCGGCGCCGCCCCCGCCCTCGGCCACCGAAGAGCAGCTCTTCAACCAGAGCATGCGCGACGCCTTCTTCGACTACGACAAATACAACGTCCGCGACGACGCCCGCGCCGCCCTCCAGGCCGATGCCGCCTTCCTCAAGCAGCATCCCAACATCACCTTCACCATCGAGGGACACTGCGACGAGCGCGGCTCCATCGAGTACAACCAGGCCCTGGGCGACAACCGCGCCCGCTCCGCCCTCGACTTCCTGGTGCAGGCCGGCATCGATCCCAGCCGCGCCCGCACCGTGAGCTACGGCAAGGAGAAGCCGGTCTGCACCGAACACACGGAAGAGTGCTGGCAGCAGAACCGCCGCGCTCATTTCGTCTACGGCAAATAAGCTGCGGCTGGTACGGGGGCGGCACGCGCCGCCCCCCGCCCGCCTCGCCCTCGCGGGCTCTTTCCCCGGCGCGCGCCTCCATGTACTCTGAGGGTACGGGCCCACCGCCCGCTTGCAACCCCGCATCCTAGTCTCTAAGGTGGAGTGACTATGACTTTTCGACGGTGTTTTCTCCGCTTCGCGCTGCTGCTGCTGCTGCTGGCTGCGGCCCTCCCCGCCTTCGGCGTCAGCAAGGAGATCATCCAGCTCCAGACCCAGGTGCAGCAGTTGCAGGACCAGATGGCGCGCATGCAGCAGTCCTTCGACGAGCGCATGGGCGTGATGAAGAACCTGGTCGAGCAGACCAGCGACAACATCAACAAGATGACCACCTCGGTCGACAACCTCAGCAAGCAGGTGGAGCAGTTGCACAACGACGCGGGCGCGCGCTCCGACCAGGTGCAGGGACAGATCCAGGCGCTGCACGATTCGGTGGACGAGCTCAAGGCCAAGCTGGCGGCCATCAGCAAGCAGCTCGACGACCTCAAGAGCGGCCAGCAGAACATCGGCGCGGACGCGCCTCCCCCGGCCGCCGCCGCCGGCCAGGCCCCGCCCCCCGACGTCCTCTACAACAACGCCCTGCGCGACTACAACGCCGCCCGCTACACCCTCGCTCAGCAGGAGTTCTCCGACTACCTCAAGTACTACCTCACCACCGACCTGGCCGGGAATGCGCAGTTTTACCTGGGCGAGATCGGCTACAAGCAGGGCGACCTGGAAGGCGCCATCAAGGCCTATGACGTGGTCATCGAGCAGTTCGCCGGCAACAACAAGGTGCCCGCCGCGCAATTGAAGAAGGGCTTCGCCCTGCTCGACCTGGGCCGGCAGAGCGCCGGGGTCAAGGAATTGCAGAGCCTGGTGGCGCGCTTTCCCCGCTCTCCCGAGGCCACCCAGGCCCGCGAGCGCTTGCGCAAGCTGGGAGCCTCGGGGCGCCCGGCGCGCTGAACCAGACCTTCAGCCGGGTCTATGGCTACGACGCGCTCAACCCGCTTGTTGACCATGACGGCGCCGGGGGACGGCTGCAGCGGGCTCTCCTGGACCTACGATGCCTGGGGCAACCGCACCGACCAGACCGGGACCGGAGGAAACTGCTTCGACTTCCACGCCGCCGCCGACACCAACAACCGCCTGGTGGGGTACTCTTACGACGCCGCC
>Ga0335082_10008662_pt1 | contig 11056 bp, 6 predicted proteins | sample Lox_Sample_41_FD_206718 | JGI IMG/M metagenome (GOLD analysis project Ga0335082, IMG submission 206718) | Soil microbial communities from Loxahatchee National Wildlife Refuge, Florida, United States - Lox_Sample_4.1 | ecosystem: Environmental > Terrestrial > Soil > Wetlands | place: USA: Florida... | reverse complement strand
TCAACAACCAAGTTGGCCAGCCGCCGCCCGCCGCATCCTTAACAGTTATGTTGACGCTCTTGTCCCGGAGTTCCTTGATCATGTCGGGATAGCTCGACGGGACGGTGACGTGAAAGCCCGCCTTGTCGTTCTTGAACTTTCCGCTTACTTCCTGGCCGATGATCGTCACTTCGCTGACGTTGCCCTGGTCGACGTTGGACAGGAACTCCGAAAAGTTGATTGGGCGTTCCTTGGGGCCCGAGCTGCCGGCCTTGACGACCTGCCACAGCAGGACGCCCGACAACACAATCACCAGCCAGAACACGACCGTTTTGACCGTCGAATTCACTAAGAACTCCTCTTTAACCCGGCAGACACAAATACCTCAACCGAGTACTTAGATGCTGCCTTTAGACACCGGATGTACGAAATGCAGCCCACCATAGATTGTAACCCGCAGCTAAAAGGAACGGCGCGATAGACTTAAACAAAAATACGGGCTGGGGAGAAGGCCCTGGTCATGGCACCGAACTGGGAAATCGACCGCGGCAATGACGTTGCCAGCCGCCCTCCTCACTTATTGACGCGCGTCGGCCCGGGACGTGAGGGTAATTCCGCGGGCAGTCACCCGGATTCGAAACTCTCGATCTTCACCGCGTCGCCGCTCCCTTTCCAGGCGAAGGCTCGTGCGACCGGAAAACCACGCACCCACACGATCTGTTCGCCGCAGAGCGCAACTGGCCAGGTCTGACGCTCTTCGGCGGGAATGTGTTTCTCTGCGAACAGCCGCTTCAGCTTTTCTTCGGAACCTGTATGCGCCGGCCAGAAACGATCGCCGGGACGCCAGTTGCGGATGGTAAGCGTTGGGCCAAGCATTTCGGCGCTTAACAGATTGTCCGTCTCGGCATCTTCGATCGCCGGCGCGTTGCGGACAAGGATTGCTCGCACCCTAAGGCCAACCTCGGCGATCCGCACTTCGCCCGGGGCCGGTAACAAGTATTTGTAACTGAAGCACGGTTGCTTAGGTCCAGGCGCGTCCAGGTACAGGCAGTCCCCTCGGCGAATGACCATCCATGCCTCCGTAAGTTCCGATTTTTCCTGTTCGCCGAGTGCACACCGCAGGAGCTGCTCTAAATGCTCGAAATCGAGCGCCAGGTTTGCCGTCTCAGCGAATCCCCGCAGCACATGCCGCTGCAACGCTAAGGGCAGCGCCCCAAAGCCGTGCAGGTTCAGCCGTTGAGGTTGCATCCGGACCTTCAACTCTGCCCGGATGAGCGCTTGCCAGTATTCCTCTTCAGCGCGCCACAGCTCCGCGGAATCGCTGAGCGCGTGGCGGAGATTGGGGTTGTATTCGCGCTCCAGCAGGGGCAGCAGTTCGTGGCGCACGCGGTTGCGCACGATGCGGCGGTCGAAGTTACTCTCGTCTTCACGCCAGGTCTGGCCGAGCGAGCCGAGATAGGCTTCGACTTCATCGCGCGAGAGGCACAGCAGCGGGCGAATGACATGAGTGTTTTTCGGCGTGCCTGCAGGCATTTCCGGAAAAATGCCCGCCAAACCGCGCGTGCCTGCGCCGCGGAGAAACTTCAGGAGCACGGTTTCGGCCTGATCGTCGAGCGTGTGGGCGGTGGCGATGGCGTCAAGCTTTTGCTGCTCTGCAAGGTCGATAAGCCAGCGGTAGCGCAGCTTACGTCCCGCGGCTTCGATGCTCAGCTTGCCGGCACGAGCGTGCTGGCGCACGTCGGCACCACCGGCGAAAAACTCCAGACCGCACTGTTGCGCCATGTCAGCAACGAACGCTTCGTCGGCCTCCGAATCGTCCCCGCGCAACCGATGATTGAAGTGCGCCACCGTGAGAACAATGCCCAACTCCGGTCGCAGCTCCAACAGGACACGCAGCAGCGCGACGGAATCCGCGCCGCCCGACACGGCAACGCATACGCGCTCGCCCGCGTGCATCAGCTTGCGTTCACGGATATAGCGAAGGACCTTGGAGCGCACGGAATGATGGTAATGCAGCTATCAGCTTTGAGCCACCGGGGCCCCAGCCCCGACATTGCCCCCCGCCACATTGTGTCTGAGCCGCTTTACAGGCGCGCGACTCTCCTAGAGAATAGTGTTAATCAACTCTAACGGCGCTTTGGGCAAGCCTAAGCCCGTTTCAATGAGGACTCCGTGAAGGTTCGAGGATGGCTGTTACTGTTGCTCTTTGCGCACGTGCTGCTGCACCCTCTGGTGCATGTGGCCGGTCCGTCAGCAGCCAACCCCGCACTCTCCGCCTCCTCTGCAGCGTCGGACGTCAGCCTGAATTCCGCCGATCAATGTGAACTGTGTCGGGTTGGACATAACACTATCCTTACGCCGCAGTTACCCAGAATCGATTTGCTGAATCCACGCTGGATTCGCACCACTCTCCAGGCGGTCAACTACTCTTCCCTGCAGGTCGATCACCGGCTTCCTTCGCGCGCCCCGCCCAGTCTCTAATCCAATCGCCAGCAGAGGACGTAACGTCACGACCGGTGACGCGTCCATGAAGCAACGGCAGGTTTTCCCGCGCTCTTGCTTGCGCTATTCGCAATTTTTTTCGGCGGGTCGGCGTTGAGCTGGAGCGCAGTTGGAGTGGAGAAACGATGACTTGGAAGCAGCAAGAAAACGCAGCGGTTTCCCGGGGAAAGTTGTTTGGCGCGGTCCTGCTCGCAATCTTCTATCTGGCGCTCAGCTATATGGCGAGTGCGCAAGCCACCGGCAACTCATCGCTGAGCGGTGTGGTTGCCGATCCCACGGGCGCTGTAGTACCGGGCGCAACCGTCGAGATTCATAACCCAGTCAGCCAATTCGACCGGTCCACCACCACCGACAGCGCGGGGCGATTCAGCTTCACGAACGTTCCCTTCAACCCATATCACCTTAGCGTGAGCGCTACCGGGTTCGCCCCTTATGCCCAGGACGTTGACGTCCACTCCGCCGTCCCCCTCAGCCTGAAAATCACCGTCCAGGTAGCGGGGACTGCCGAAAGCGTCACGGTCACAGGCGAGGCGAGCGACCTGTTGGAAAATGATCCGACATTCCACACGGACGTGGACCGCAGTCTGTTCGACAAAGTTCCGCTGGAAAGTTCCTCTTCGGAGCTGAGTTCGCTGGTCACGCTGGCCTCGCCAGGAATCGCCGCCGACTCGAACGGCCTCTTCCACGGCATGGGCGATCACGCAGAAAACTCTTTTTCCCTGGATGGCCAGCCCGTTACCGACCAGCAGAGCAAGGTGTTCGCCAACCAGATTCCTCTCGACGCGGTGCAGTCGATGACTGTCATCGGCGGTGCTCCGCCCGCTGAGTTCGGTGATAAGACAAGCCTGGTGATCGACATAACCACGCGCTCGGGACTGGGTTCGACAACACCTCACGGCTCCATCACCGGTAGTTACGGCACCTTCGGCAGCTCGAACCTTGACCTCAACTTCTCCTACGGCGGCAAGAATTGGGGGAACTTCATCGCCGCCAACGGCCTTAACAGCGGCCGCTTCCTCGATCCGCCGGAGTTCGTCGTCTTCCACTCCCACGGCAACGAAGAGAACGTGTTCGACCGCTTCGACTACCAGTTTTCGCAGGCCGACGCACTTCATTTCAACTTGGGCTTCACCCGCTCCTGGTTCCAGACGCCGAATTCCTACGACAACCTGAACATTGGAGTGGTTGGTCCGGATGGGAATCCGGTGGGGCCGACCGACCAACGCTCCAAGATCCTGACTTACAACATTGCGCCGACCTGGTCGCACACTCTCAGTCCAAATGCTGTCTTTAACGTTACGGGCTACGTACGCCGCGACGCGTTCAGCTACTATCCCAGCAACAACCCCTTTGCCGATTTCAGCCCGATTCAGCAGGAGACGGTCTCCCAGTATCGCACCCTCCTCAATGCCGGCGCCCTGGCCACCATCACCTATACCAAGGGCATTCACAACATAAAGGCGGGGATCATGTATGAGCAAACGATCCTGCAGGAAAATGACAAGCTCGGCATAGTCGATCCCACACTGAATTCGCCCTGCGTGGATGCAGATGGCAATCCGGTGGCCGGCTTCACCGATCCCTCGCAATGCGCCGCAGCGGGACTGTTCCCCAACGGCGACTTCAATCCGCTGCTGAGTTGCTACGACCTGACGCGGCCGTTTCCGTCACCATCGTCGGGTTGCCAGAGTCAGCACAGCACCTTGTTCGGGTTTAATGGCCATACCGACGTTAAAGAACTCGCCATGTATGTGCAGGACACAATTACGCTGCGCAACTGGAGCTTCAATCTCGGCATACGCGGCGACCTCTACAACGGACTCTCTGTCGCTCGCCAGGCCGAACCGCGTGTCGGAGTTTCCTATAACGTCCAGGAACTCAATACGGTCCTTCGCGCCTCCTACGCGCGCACCATGGAGACGCCCTTCAACGAGAACCTGGTGCTCTCCAGCACGGGATGCTTTTCCCCGGTCATCGCAGCGTTGGTGCCGTGCGTGCCCGCCGTGCTTACGCCCGGCCACCGCAATGAATTCCACCTCGGGCTGCAACAGGCCTTTGGACGTTACGCTGTGGTGGATTTCGAGTACATCTGGAAGTACACCCACACCGCATACGACTTCAGCATTCTGGGCAACACGCCTATCTTCTTCCCCATCGGTTGGCAAAGTTCCAAGATTCCGGGCTGGGCGCTGCGTGCCAGCGTGCCGGTCAACCACGGATTCAGCGCGCTGGTGGTGATGTCCAGCGTCGCCGCGCGCTTCTTCCCTCCCCAAAACGGCGGACTAGGCGTGACGGTGGGCCAGACTGGTTTCCCATTCCGCATTGACCATGACGAAGCCTTTAACATGACCGCGCACCTGCAATATCAGACGCCGTGGAAGCGCGGGCCCTGGTTCGGCTTCAACTGGCGATATGACAGTGGACTTGTGGCCGGAGCGGTCCCCTGCTACGGAGTCCTGCCATTTAACGACTGCCCGACGTCAACCACTCTGAATGGCCAACCTGCGGTTGACCTGAGCGGCCTAAGTGCCGACCAGGAGTTCCAAGCTGGGCTCTTCTGCGGGAGCGTGAAGTCGAGTCCGTTTACGCCTTTGCCCACGCCCTGCCCGGTATCGCAGTACGGCTCCCATCTCGTGCAAATCCCGTCACCGAACACTCAGAACGACGACCACAACCCGCAGCGTGTCGCCTCCCGCAATCTGTTCGATCTGGCTATTGGCGATGACAACCTCTTCGTGGGCGACAGGTATAAGTGGAGCCTGCAATTCACCGCGATTAACCTGACGAACAAGTATGCGCTATACAATTTCCTGTCAACTTTCAGCGGCACCCATTATGTAACGCCGCGGGCGCTGACGGTGCAGTTGGGGTTCCACTTCTAGCAGCTCGATAATGGATCCGGTTTCTGCCGCGCTGCCCGGCGCAGGCGGCAGAGCCGCCCGTCTGCGTGGTATAGTGCCCAAAAGTATGCTTCACACCCTCGCCGACTGGCTGCACCGGCACGCGCTTCCGCTGGAGATCCTATTGGTCGTAGTGAGCGCGTTTGTCGCTCTCTATGCCGACACCATCCGCCACTTCCTGTCGCTGCCGCCGCAGAAACTGAACATTTGGATCCTGAAGGCCCGGCTTCTCTCCGTCAACGCCAAGCTATTCAATCTGTGCGAGTGCCAGAACAACGCTTTTGCCACGCTGCTCTACATCACAAGGACGTTCATCCTGGTGCTGATTCTGATCAGCTTCTTCATAGGCGGGGTGTTTCTGGAGGTGGTTGCCCTGCGCGCGGCTGCCCGCGGCGACACCGACTTCTACACCCGCTTTCACCAGAACCTCGACATATCCCTAGCACTGGTATTCATTGTGGTAGTCTGCTGCCGCCTGATGCTGCTGGGAGAATTCCTCTATCGCCTGCGAAATTTCAAGGGCTATGACCAGAGCATGATGGCCGAAATCGCCCGGTTTGAGGAGAAGCTCGGTATCGCCGACGACGAGCCGGCAAGCTCGATTTCGGCTTGATCGACCAGAAAAGTCGTCGGGGGAAGACTTAAGCCGAGTATCCGGCACTCTTCAGTCAGCGGCTATAATCCCGAACGGGGCCCATGTCTTCGGCTACGGTAAGTACGACGCAAAGCCAGCCTTCTCCTGCGAAGAATGACTCTGTCGCCTCACCACAGAGATCGACTGTACTCTTTGTCATTCTTCTTGCTGTACTGACCGTAGGTGCGTATTACCCGGCACATCACGATCCGTTCGTCAATTACGACGACGACATCTACGTCACCGACAATCCCCATGTGAACCACGGATTGAGCTGGGATGCTGTCAAGTGGTCGATGACCACTTACCACGCCTTCAATTGGCATCCATTGACCTGGGTTGCTCACGAGCTGGATGCGCAAATTTTTGGGCTGAATCCAGCCGGACATCACGATGTTAATGTTTTCCTGCACCTGATTGACGTGGTGCTGCTGTTTTGGGTCCTGCAACGCGCGACGGGTTACGCCGGCCGCAGTGTCGTCGTTGCTGCGCTGTTAGCGTTACATCCGATGAACGTGGAATCGGTAGCCTGGGTAGCAGAATTGAAGACCATGCTCAGCATGCTGTTCTTCCTGCTCGCCTTGGGGGCCTATCGCTGGTATGCTCGCGACCCCGGCGCGGGACGCTACGTCGTCATCGCCGGCTTGTTCGCACTGGGGCTGATGGCCAAACCCCAGGTGGTCACACTTCCGGCCGTGTTCTTGCTCTGGGACTACTGGCCGCTGCGGAGGATGTTCGCTTCTGAGCCCGAGGCGGCCGTCGGGACCTCAGTTGCAGACACGATGCCCCCAAGAAAGTTCTGGTGGCTTGTATGGGAGAAGGTTCCGCTGGGTGCGATGATCGCGGTCAGCTCATTCATCACGATGAAGGCACAGAAGGTGGGCCGTCCTTTCAACTGGGGCTACTCGGTAGGGACGAGGGGTGCGAACGCGGTTGTTGCTTATGCCCGCTACATCGGAAAGGCTATTTGGCCTTCGAAGCTGGCGCTTATGTACCCTCATCCGGCGACCTCTCTGAGCGGCCGGCAGGTGGCCTTCGCATCGCTGCTGTTGCTGAGCATTACGGCGATTGTTGCTTTCAATTGGCGGCGCAGATATCTCGTGGTCGGGTGGCTGTGGTTCCTCGGAACGATGGTGCCGATGGTCGGTATCGTGCAGGTGGGAAAGCAAGCTATGGCTGATCGGTACGCCTATCTTCCGTTCATTGGACTGTTCATCATGGTGTGCTGGAGCGTGGCGGAGTGGGCGGAGCGGCGGCGGATGCCCGCGTTCCTGTTGCCTTGCGCGGCAGCATTGGTTCTGCTGGCGATGGGGATCGTTACCCGCCATCAACTCGGCCATTGGCGAGACAACGTGGATTTGTGGTTGCACACGATGCAGGTGACTGCTAACAACTACGTGGCAGAATACCATGTAGGAGATGCCCTGAAACGAAAGGGACACACTGTGGAGTCCCTGCAGTGGTATTACCGCGCGTTGGCCATAAATCCGAACGACGCGTACAGCCACGTGGCCATCGCCTTCTACGAGCACGAGAATGGCATTAACCTCCCCGATGCCCTGGAAAACTACAAGGCAGCCGTAGACCGCGTTGATGACGAGACCAAGGTCCAGCTACTGACCAACATGGGTCACCTCTACGAGAAGCTCGGCGATCCCCAAAACGCGCACGAATCGTTTGAGGCGTCAGCAAAACTGCGGGCACAACTCAAGCCCTGAGGATGTCGGAACTGGCTAGACAGGCTGAGTTGCAGCCCAAGCAGAGGCTCTCAAGATCCGGGAGCCATTTTTGCCATGGCTTGTTCGGCAGCGGCTTTCATCTCCTCCGGAGTCAAGTCTTTCACGTGAGTGGCAATTGACCAGCGATGTCCGAAGGGGTCGAGGACCTGACCGTACCGGTCGCCCCAGAATTGCGTCGTTACCGGCATAACGACCTGCGCGCCAGCCTGCACGGCGGAATCAAACACCTTGTCAGCATCTTCAACGTAAAGGTGCAATCTGACACAGGTATCTGCCTTGGTCGTGGAGGGAGCGGGGGCATTCCACTCCGGATATTCGTCGGCAAACATCAGAATGGAATCGCCAATCCTGACCTGAGCGTGCATGACCTTTCCGTCAGGTCCAATGCTAATTCCCATTACCTCCGCGCCGAAGGCACGGTGATAAAAGTCAGCTGCAGCCTTGGCATCATTCACCACGATGTGCGGAGTCAGGGTGTGAAATCCTTTCGGAACGGGGGTCACTACACAGCTCATGAAATCCCTCCTTGATGTATCCCGCAGGGCGGCAGGCGGCTTGCCCCAAACCGTTGACGGGCGAAAACAGACATCTTAATGCATTCCCAGTGATCTATGTCATGCGAAACCACGCCGATCAACGGGGAGTTGTACTACGACTTGTGCTGGCACGGCACCACCTTGGAGGGAAATTCGCTAGAACATAGTCGCAAAGCACTGCACACATCAACGCCACAATCAATTGATTCTAAACACGTTGTGCTGGTATCAGAATTGCTTCTACCAATGTAGCCCCCTAGACTGGGGGCCTGTGGGTTAGTTCGCGAATTGAACCTAAAGGAGGGTTCGATCCTTGAAACTGCGTATCGCTGCTCTAACAGTAATCTGCCTGGCTCTGGCCGCAATGCCAGCCTGGGCGGCGGATTGGGAAAATGGCCCAATTAACGGCACCACCGATGCCTGGACCATCAATTTCGGCTATGTCGTCAGCGACAGCTATCTGTCCGACGGCTCGACCGTTACGGGTTTCATGTTTGGCGTTTGGGAGTTCCCGGGCGACACCATGAGCTCGGTGGACTGGTCGATCACCAGTGGTGAGAACAGCGGAACGGTATATGGCTCTGGCACCGCCAGCGGCAGCAACCTGACCGACAAGTTCATCTCCACCAACCAGTACGGCTACGACATCGACCTGATCACGGTGACGGGCCTGAACGTAGCGGAAGTCAGCGGCACCACCTACTGGCTCAACCTGCAGAACGCGTCGGTCCCCAGCGGCGACCCGGTCTATTGGGATGAGAACAGTGGAGCCGGCTGCAAGTCCAACGGCTGCCCGGCGAAGGCCTCCGAGAGTGCGGTAGGCACGATCGCCTCGGAAGCATTCACCATCAACGGCGGTGGAACCGGGACGACGCCTGAGCCCAGCAGCATCATGCTGTTTGGTTCGGGAATCCTCGGCCTGGCCGGCGTACTGCGTCGCAAGCTGTTCTAGATTCACTGGACCCTTTCCCCCAGGTCTTTGCTAAGCCGGAGCCTCCAGCTCCGGCTTCTTCTTTCTCGCTGTGCTTGCGGCCCACCCAAGCCTACTGGGCGAGAAGGCGATCGGCTTCGCGCTGCACGTCGCGGAAGCTGTCGGAGAGGCTCCTGGCCTGTTGGGTTGCGGCGTGGGCTTCCGCTGTGCGGCCATTCAGTTCCAGCGCCCGGGCAAGCAGAACATATCCAACGCCCGAAGGCTCGATCTTCATGGCACGAGAATACGCCTGAATCGCCGTGCTGAGGTCTCCAGACCTTTGCGCCACCAAACCCAGGCTTATCCAGGCGCCAACGAATTCGGGATTGATACTCACAGCCGTCTGCAGGCTCTTCTGCGCGTCAGCATAATCCCCGATGCCCTTGTAGGCATACCCCAGATTGTTATAGGCCTCAGCCTTGAGCTTGGGATTTCTGGTGAGCTTGATCGTTTTCTTGTATTGCTCGATGGCCAGAGGGGCATTGCCGCGAGATTGCTCGTAAATGCCGATATTCATGTTGCTGACTGGGTCAGAGGGATCGATGTCGGCAGCTGCGCGAAAATGTGGGATCGCTTCCTCCATTTTTCCCTGGCGCAGAAGCGCCATGCCCAGATTGTTTTCCGCCTGCCAGTTGTTGCTGGTGACCTGCAAGGTGTGAGTCCATAGGGTCACATGGTCGCTCCAAAAGCCGAGCTGGCGATGGGTCGCCAACATCAACACCAATAATGCAGCGATACTGGGAGCAGCGAACCACGAAGTTGAAACCCGCCGCAGCTCTGCTAAATCGGAGAGTCCCCAGCAGACTATTATGAAGAGGCCAATGAAGGACAGGTACGCGTAGCGATCAGCCATCGCCTGGGCGCCAACCTGCTTGAGGCCCAGCATCGGCACCAGAGTGCCCAGAAACCAGAACCATCCAACAGGCAGATAACGATGACGACGGCCTGCCAAGACCAGGCCGGTTATTGCCATCACCAGAATGAATGCCGCCGCGACATGCCACGACTTGAGTGAGTAGCCGGGATGAGGGTACATAGGAGCGAGTTGCGCCGGCCAAAGCGCCTTTTCCAGGTAGCTCGCGTACGAAACGATGGCGTTCCCCACTCGTATAGGAAGCGGGTACCAGCTGGTGGCACCGCCGGAACTCTGTGCCTTAATAGTTATGGCCGCGCTCGCTCCAGCCAAGGCAAACAGCGGTACCTTCTCCCACACCAGGTCGGGGAAGCTTCTGGGCGGGAAGACAGCCGCAGTCGATGCACGGTCCAGGTGAAACATCCGGCCCAATGGCCAGTAGTCCCAAAGCAACAGAACGAATGGCAGGGTGATTACCTGCGGCTTGCACATCAACCCGCCAGTATAGAGAAGGGCGACGGCCAAATACCGGCTAGCGTTTGGTATGAGCGCGTACCAGCGGTATGCGCCGAGGGCCAGCAGGAAAAACATCATGCTGAGCACGTTCTTGCGCTCGGCGATCCAGGCCACCGATTCGACGTTGATGGGATGCACGGCAAACAATGCAGCCACCATCGCGCTGCGGCCAACATAGCCAGTCGCTTGCTGCAGCACCCAGAACAGCAGCACAACATTGACGACGTGCAGCAGCAAATTCACATCGTGGTGGGCGCCGGGGTTGAGTTGGAAGAACTGGACATCCGCAGCATGAGACAGCCAGGTCAGCGGATGCCAATTCGCCGCGGCAAAGGTAGTAAATGCCCACTTCACCGTGCTCCAGTGCAAGCCCGATCTGACGTGGAAGTTGTCGAACACGTAGTCCGCGTCATCGTAGTTGGCAAAC
>Ga0335082_10008658_pt1 | contig 11059 bp, 8 predicted proteins | sample Lox_Sample_41_FD_206718 | JGI IMG/M metagenome (GOLD analysis project Ga0335082, IMG submission 206718) | Soil microbial communities from Loxahatchee National Wildlife Refuge, Florida, United States - Lox_Sample_4.1 | ecosystem: Environmental > Terrestrial > Soil > Wetlands | place: USA: Florida... | reverse complement strand
GGTGAGCAAGGACCATTCGCTGCTGCAGGAACAGATCGACGCCGGCATGCTCACCAAGGCGCAGGCCAAGCATTCTTCGAACAAGAATCTGGTAACGCGGGCGCTGGGCATCGATCCGGCGGTAGAGCCGGAAATACACGAATACGATACTCAGCCCGGCGATATATATTTGCTGTGTTCGGACGGGCTGTCCGACATGGTGAGCGACGAGGACATCGGCATGGCGCTGCAGGCGCTCGGCGCCAACCTGAATCTGGCGGCGCAGCAGCTGGTGCAGATGGCCAACGACAACGGCGGGCGCGACAACATCTCGGTGATCCTGATTAAGATTTTGCGTGAATACCCGGCCGGACAGGGCTTGGCATCGAAAATTTTCGGTTGGTTTAGATAGCACGAGGATAACGCTATGGCGAAGCTGATACTCAGTATGGACGGTCTGGTGCTCAAGGAAATCCCGCTTTCCAAAGAGCGCACCACCATCGGGCGCAAGCCGCACAATGACATCCAGATCGACAATCTGGCCGTCAGTGGCGAGCACGCCGTAATCGTGACCATACTCGCGGACTCGTTCCTCGAGGACTTGGGCAGCACCAACGGCACCTTCGTCAACGGCAAAACCGTAAAGAAGCACTTCCTGCAGAACAACGACGTGATCGAGCTGGGCAAATACAAGCTCAAGTACATCAGCGATGTGATTGCGGGCGCGAGCAAGGCCGCGGACTTCGAGAAGACGATGGTGTTGCGGCCGGGTGCGATGCGCAAGCCCGCCGAGGCGCCGCCGCCTGCCCCCGCCGTCGCGGCGCAGGCACACGCCGAAACCGCGCCGACCGGCGCCGCCGCCAGATCGCACGCCGCGACGCAGGTCGGTGTAACGGCGGCGTCGGTGGCTGCCGCGGCCGCACAGCCTCCTGTCGCGCCCGCCCCGGCCCCGGCGCCGGTGCGGCGTGCCATGCTCAAGCTGCTCTCGGGCGCCAACACCGGCAAGGAACTGGAGCTTACGAAGCCGCTGACGACGCTGGGCAAGCCGGGCGTGCAGGTCGCGATTATTACGCGCCGGCCGCAGGGCTTTTTCATCACGCATGTCGAAGGCGCAAACAAACCGACGGTCAACGGCAAAGCGATCGAGCTGCAGGCGCATGCACTCAATGATCGCGACGTTATCGAGCTTGCCGGGGTGAAGGTCGAATTCTTCTTCAAGTCCTGAGCTCGCCGCCCCCGGAATAGGATGGTGACGGCTTGAAACGGCATCTAGTCAGGATCGCGCGCGGCCTCGCGGTGATGGGGGTGTTCGTCGGGCAAGCGGCCGAGTTCTACAATATCGGCCTGATCAGCCGGCTTGACAATATCATGTACGACACGCGGCTCGCGCTCACCATGCCCGGTGGCGTGGACCCGCGCATCGTCATCCTGGACATCGACGAGCGCAGCCTGGGCAAGACCGCGCTCGGGCACTGGCCCTGGCGGCGCGACAAGATCGCCGCGTTGATCAAGAAGCTTTTTGACGAGTACGGCATCGTCATCGTCGGCTTCGACGTGGTCTTTGCCGAGCCCGACGAGAGTTCCGGCCTGCCCGTGCTGGACAAGCTGGCCAGGGGCCAGCTCAAGGACGTGGGGCAGTTTCAGGCGGCGCTGAAGGAGCTGCGCCCGGAACTCGATTACGACGGCATCATGGCGCAGTCGTTCAAGGGTCGGCCGGTGGTGCTGGGCTATTATTTCAACCACGAGGAAGCGGTGCGCTCGGGCGCGATTCCCAAGCCGGTGTTGACCGCGGACGCGTTCGGGAAGCGCCGCATCAGCTTCACCAGCTGGCAGGGCTACGGCGGCAACCTGCCGGAGTTTCAGGCCAATGCCGCCAGTGCCGGCCATTTCAATCCGCTGGTCGACGCCGACGGCGTTTCGAGGCGGGTGCCGATGCTGACGGAATTCAACGGCGGCTATTACGAGGCGCTGTCGCTTGCGGTCATCCGCGTGCTTGCCGGCAATCCCAAGGTCGAACCCGGCTTCGCGGAAGACAAGTTCTCGAGCAAGAGCTATTCCGGGCTGGAATGGCTGAAGGTCGGGCCGGTTACGATTCCGGTCGACGACACGGTAAGCGCGCTCATTCCCTACCGCGGCTATCGCGGCAGCTTCAAGTACATTTCGCTCGCCGACGTCTATTTCGACAAGGTGCCGAAGGATGAACTCAAGGGCAAGATCGCGCTGGTCGGCGCGTCCGCCCCCGGTCTTCTGGACCTGCGTTCCACGCCGGTAGGCAGCGTTTATCCCGGAGTCGAAATCCACGCCAACATGATCGCCGCCATGCTCGACGGCAATTTCAAGCACAAGCCCGCGTACATGCTGGGCGCCGAGGTCATGCTGCTGCTGATCACAGGCATCGCGCTGTCGATGCTGCTGCCGCTGCTGAGCCCGCTGAAAGCGATGCTGGCGTCATTGCTGGTGGCGGTGCTGATCACCGGGCTCGACGTGCTGCTGTGGACCAAGGGCGGCCTGGTGCTGCCGCTGGCGTCGAGCCTGTCGATGGTGATCATCATGTTCGCATTCGACATGTCGTGGGGCTATTTCGTCGAATCGCGCAGCAAGCGCCAGTTCACCGATTTGTTCGGGCAATACGTGCCGCCCGAGCTGGTCGACCAGATGGCGAAGGACCCCGAGCGCTACAGCATGGAGGGCAAGAGCGAGGAGCTCACGGTGCTGTTCTCCGATATCGTCGGCTTCACGTCGATCTCCGAGAGCCTGCAGCCGAAGGAACTGTCCCAGTTCATCAACGACTATCTCACCGCCATGAGCCTGGTGATCCGCAACAACCGCGGAACCCTCGACAAGTACATCGGCGATGCCATTATGGCCTTCTGGGGCGCGCCGGTGGCCGACGCCGAGCACGCCCGCCAGGGCGTGATCACGGCGATGGCGATGCAAACGGAGCTCGACAAGCTGCGCGCGCAAATGCTGGCGCGCGGCTGGCCGGACATCCGCATCGGCGTCGGTGTCAATACCGGCAACATGCGCGTCGGCGACATGGGTTCCAAGCTGCGCAAGGCTTATACGGTGATGGGCGACGCGGTCAACCTCGGATCGCGCCTGGAGGGACTGACGCGCGTCTACGGAGTCGGGATCATCGTCGGGCCGAGTACCAGGCACGTGGTGAAGGACGTGATATTCCGCGAGCTCGACCGGGTCAAGGTCAAGGGCAAGGATGAGCCGGTCGAAATCTTCGAGCCGATCGGCATGGAAGGCCAGGTCGACGGCAAGGTCTTGGACGAGATCAAGCACTGGCACAAGGCGCTCAAGGCCTATCGCGCGCAGAACTGGGACGAAGCGGAGATGAACCTGTACAACGCGCAGCGCATGTCGCCGGAGTGCAAGCTCTATCAGCTCTATTTCGAGCGCATCCAGCAGTGCCGCCTCGAGCCGCCCGGCGCGGACTGGGATGGCGTCACGACGTTCAAGACCAAGTAGGCGACTGCGATGAAGTTGCGGGTACTCGGGTGCAGCGGCGGGATCGGCGGGCGGCATCTGCGCACCACCTCGCTGCTTGTCGACAACGACATTCTGATCGACGCCGGAACCGGGGTCGGCGACGTATCGCTGCCGGAGCTGATGCTGATCGACCATATCTTCGTCACGCACTCGCATCTGGACCATGTGTGCTCGATCCCGTTCCTGGTGGACACGGTCGGCGGAATGCGCAACAAGCCGCTGATCGTGCACGCGACCGAGCCGACGCTGGAGATCATCCGCAACCATATTTTCAACTGGAGCATCTGGCCGGATTTCACGCAGGTTCCAACGCCGAGCAAACCGTTCATGCGATATGAGGCGATTGAGCTCGGCGAGACGGTCGAACTCAAAGGCCGCAAGATCACCTCGCTTCCGGCCAATCACGTGGTTCCCGCCGTCGGCTTTCAGGTCGATTCGGGCGAGGGAAGCCTGGTGTTTACAGGCGACACGACCACGCACGATCCGCTATGGAAGGTCGTCAACAAGATTGCGAACCTGCGCTACCTCATCATCGAAGTTGCGTTCTGCAACCGCGAGCGCGAGCTGGCAATTGCAGCCAAGCACTTCTGCCCGAGCCTCCTGGCCGAGGAATTGCCGAAGCTGGAGCGCAGCGCGGAGATATTCATCACGCACCTGAAGCCGGGGGAGATCGAACTGACCATGCAGGAAGTCGAGGATTGCGCCGGGCAGTTCAGGCCGCGGATGCTGCAGAATAACCAGGTGTTCGAGTTCTGACCGCAACCGGACCGCCAATCGTCACGGGAACGCAGATGGCCGCCAACAAAGTCAGTGTAGAGGCGTTAACCACTCTCGAGCCGCTATCGGCCCTTTCGGGCGTGCGCCTGGCGGAGCTTGCCGACCTGTGCTTCGTCGAGTCGGTATCGCGCGGCATCGACCCGTTTCACCTGCGCTCGATCGCCGGACAGTCGGTCTACGTCCTGCGCGGCGAGTTGGCCCTGTCTTACGGCCCCGGCAGCTCCGAGGTGGTTGTCGGCGGCTCCCCCGAGGCGCGCTACCCGCTGGGAAAGCGCCGCGTCTTCATGTCGGCGAAGGCGGTGACCGACGTGCAGCTGATACGGCTCGACGACGATCTGCTCGACGTCATGCTCACCTGGGACCAGGTGGCAATGCAGGAGCAGGCTGCGGCAAAGCAAGCTGCCGAGCGGCCCGCGAGCGCCGCTGCCTGGGGCGTTACCTCGGGCCTGTTCGGCATCAGCAAGCTGCGCTTCGGCGCCTTCTCCGAGCTTCCTCCGGCCCACATCGACGAGCTTTTGCGGCGCTTCGAGCGCATCGAGGCGAAAGCCGGCGACGTAATCATCCGCGAAGGCGCGGAGGGCGACTATTACTACCTGGTCGAATCCGGCCGCTGCCAGGTCGAGCGCATGATCGGCGGCGTAAGCATGACGCTGGCCGAGCTCAAGAGCGGCGACACCTTCGGCGAGGAGGCGCTGGTGGCCGACGCCAAGCGCAACGCCACCGTGACCATGAAGACGGACGGCAGCCTGTTGCGCCTCGCCAAGCACGATTTCGATGCCCTGCTGCGCGAACCGTTGCTGCACGTGATCAACATGGAGCTGGCCATACAGAAGGTGCGCGAAGGCGCGCAATGGATCGACGTGCGTTATCCGTCCGAATATCTCTACGACCGTCTGCCCGGGGCGCGCAACATCCCGCTGTCCGAAATCCGCAACGCGTTTGGTGCGCTCGACATGAACGAGGAATACGTCGTCTATTGCCAGAGCGGCAGACGCAGCTCGGCCGCCGCCTTCCTCCTGGCGCAGCGCGGCTACCACGTATTCCTGCTCGAAGGCGGGCTCTGGGGCGGGGACCGGCTGCCGTGATCCCGTCAGCGCCGAAGGTCGGCGGGAGCGGGGCGGGCGTGCGCGGCGTGCGGCTGCGGGCCGCCGGCGGCGGACGGGAGCGCGGTCGGCTTTTTTTGTCGTATAGTGTCAAGTATGTCGTCGTAGCCGGAGCCGCCGGCTATGCGGATTCAATGGCGAGGTCACTATGAGCGCAGTTCTGAATTCACCACCGACCGCGGCTGCGGGGTCGGCCGACGTCAACGCCAGGTTGATGTTTCAGAAGAACCTGCAGAACGTCACCAACAAGATCCACGCGACAGCCAACATCGACGAGATCATGCTCGAGGTCTCTTCGGATATATGCAGCCTTTTCAATGCCGACCGGCTCACCATTTACGTCGTCGGCGAGGACAAGCAGTCGATCGTGTCCAAGGTCAAGACGGGGCTGAATTCCTTCAAGGACCTGAAGCTGCCGATCGCCGAGCACTCGATGGGCGGCTATGTCGCCTACTCCAAGAAGATGATCAACATAAAGGACTGCTACGACGAGGCCGAGCTGAAGGCGATCAACCCCAATTTGCGCTTTCTCCAGGAGGTGGACAAGCGCACCGGATACCGCACCAAGCAGGTGCTGGCGGCGCCGGTGCTGGATGGGGATGAGCTGATTGGCGTGATTCAGATCATCAACAACAAGGCCGGCGTGCCGTTCACGGCGCTGATGGAGGAGGGCGTGATCCAGCTCGCGCAGACGCTGGCCATCGCCTTCAAGCAGCGGCAGAAGCCCCAGATCGTCAAGACGAAGTACGATTTCCTCGTCAGCGATGCCGTGATCTCGCCGGCCGAATTCGAGCTGGCCGCGCGCTCCGCGCGCAAGAAAGCCGTGGATGTCGAGCAGGTGCTGGTCGATGAATTCCAGGTCAAACTGCCCGCGATCGGCCAGGCCCTGTCGAAATTCTTCGGCGTGCCCTATGAGCCGCACAAGGCCGACCGCATCAAGCCGCCGGAACTGCTGAAAAACCTCAAGCGCGAGTACGTCGAACAGAACCAGTGGGTGCCGATCGACGACAGCAAGGACGGAGTGGTGGTGCTGTGCCTGGATCCGGAGCGGGTGAAGAGCTCGCGCATCGTCCAGAACGTGTACCCCAAGAGCAAGCTGATCTACAAGGTGACCACGCAGCGCGAGTTCAAGGAAACGCTCAACATTTTCTACGGCGCCGAGGTGGTCGATACCGGCGACATCGGCGATTTGCTCTCCGGGCTGGAGGATGACGAGGAGGCCGGAGCAGAGGCGGGCGGGGACGACCTTTCGGCCGCTGCCGACAACGAACTGGTCAAGCTCGTCAACAAGATCGTCATCGACGCCTACAACCAGAACGCCTCCGACATCCACATCGAGTCCTACCCGGGCAAGGCCAAGACCGAGATCCGCTTCAGAAAGGACGGCTCGCTCGCGCCCTACATCGAAGTGCCCGCCTCCTACCGCAACGCCATCGTCGCCCGCGTCAAGATCATGTGCGACCTCGACATCTCGGAGAAGCGCCGGCCGCAGGACGGCAAGATCAAATTCAAGAAATTCGGGCCGCTGGACATCGAGCTGCGCGTCGCGACCATTCCGACCCAGGGCGGGGTCGAAGACATCGTCATGCGTATCCTCGCCGCGGGCGAGCCGATTCCGCTCGACAAGCTCGGCCTCACGCCGCACAACCTGGAGACATTGAAGGAAGTGGTGAGCAAGCCCTACGGCCTGTTCTTCGTCTGCGGACCTACCGGCTCGGGCAAGACCACCACCCTGCACTCGGTCCTGAAGCACCTGAATACGCCGGACACCAAGATCTGGACCGCCGAGGACCCGGTCGAGATCACGCAGAAGGGGCTGCGCCAGGTGCAGGTGAACAAGAAGGCCGGACTCGACTTCGCCATGGTGATGAAGGCGTTCCTGCGCGCCGACCCGGACATCATCATGGTGGGTGAGATGCGCGACAAGGAGACGGTGTCGACCGGTATCGAGGCCTCGCTCACCGGCCACCTGGTGTTCGCCACGCTGCATACCAACAGCGCGCCCGAATCGATCATCCGCCTGCTCGACATGGGCATGGATCCGTTCAACTTCTCCGACGCGCTGCTCGGCATACTGGCCCAGCGCCTGGCGAAGCGCCTGTGCGCCAAGTGCAAACAGTCCTACAACCCGGCGCCCGAGGAAATGAAGTCGTTCCTCACCGAATACTGCAGCGAACTCGTGAACACGTCCACCTTCAAGAAGAATCCCAAGGAGGGGTACGAGAACGTGTATAAGGAGTGGGTCAAGAACTACGCCAACGACAAGGGCCAGTTCACGATGTATAAGAAGATCGGCTGCGAGGCCTGCGGCGGCAGCGGCTACAAGGGCAGGGTAGGCCTGCACGAGCTGCTGGTCGGGACCGATCCGTTGAAGAAGCTGATTCAGGAGCACGCGCGCGTGGCGGAAATGCTGGCCTGCTGCCTGGACGAAGGCATGCGCACACTGAAGATGGACGGCATGGAGAAAGTCCTGATGGGACTCACCGACATGCCCACGGTGCGCGCGGTCTGCATCAAGTAGGCGCGGCGCGGGGCGGCGACGGGGACGGGGACGAGCCAAGGTGGTCGCGCGCAACGGTGACGAAACCGCAGTCCAGACTGTCGACGACCTGTTCCGTCGGCTGGAACAGCTCAACGAAATCGGCGCCTCGCTCTCGGCCGAACGCGACATCAACCGGCTGCTGGAGAGCATACTGCTCGCCGCCAAGGCCATCACGCGCGCCGACGGCGGCACGCTGTACCGGCTGACCGAAGAGGACGGCACCAAGCGCCTGAAATTCGAGATCATGCGCACCCAGTCGCTCAATATCGCCATGGGCGGCACCACCGGCAATCCGATTCCCTTCTATCCGATCCATCTGTACAGCAAGGACGGCAAACCCAATAACCAGATGGTGGCGGCGTTCGCGGCGCTGACCGGGCAGACCGTAAACATCGCCGACGCCTATACCGAGGAAGGTTTCGACTTCAACGGCACGCGCAATTTCGACAAGAAGACCGGCTACCGTTCGAAATCTTTCCTCACGGTGCCGATGAAGAATCACGAAAACGAGATCATCGGGGTGCTGCAGCTCATCAACTCGCAGGATCCGGCCAGCGGCGAGGTGGTGCCGTTCTCCAACGCCGACCAGCGGCTCGCGGAGTCGCTCGCCTCGCAGGCGGCGATCGCGCTCACCAATCGCCAGCTGATCAACCAGCTGGAGGCGCTGTTCGAGTCGTTCATCGCGATGATCAATACCGCAATCGACGAGAAGTCACCCTACACCGGCGGGCATTGCCAGCGCGTGCCGGAACTGACCATGATGCTCGCCGAAGCGGTGAACGACACGAAGCAGGGACCGCTGCGGGATTTCGACATGACCGACAAGGACCGCTACGAGCTGAAAATTGCGGGACTGCTGCACGATTGCGGCAAGGTCACGACCCCGGTCCACGTGGTGGACAAGGCGACCAAACTGGAGTCGATTTTCGACCGCATCCACCTGGTCGATACCCGCTTCGAGGTGCTCAAGCGCGATGCAGAAATCGAGTTGCTGAAAAGCAAGGCCGCATTGCGGGAGCAGGGCCTGGACGAACTGTCGCTGCGCGAGCGCGCCAATCAGTTGGAGCAGACGTACAGGGCGCGCCTGCGCCAGTTCGACGAAGACCGCGAGTTTCTGCGCAAATGCAATATCGGCGGGGAGTTCATGTCGCCGGAGGCGCAGGCGCATGTAAGAACGATCGCCGGGTACAAATGGCTGGACCAATCGGGCAATACCGCCCATTTTCTCACCGACGACGAAATCGAGAACCTCACCATCCCGCGCGGCACGCTCACCGCGAAGGAGCGCGAGATCATCAATTACCACATCGTCGCCACCATCAAGATGCTCGAGTCGCTCCCTTGGCCAAAACATCTGCGCCGTGTGCCCGAATACGCGGGCGGGCATCACGAACGCATGGACGGCAAGGGCTATCCGCGCGGGCTCACGCGCGAACAGATGTCGGTGCAGGCGCGCGTCATGGGCATCGCCGATATCTTCGAGGCGCTCACGGCCAGGGATCGGCCCTACAAGAAGGGCAAGACGCTGACCGAATCCCTGCAAATTCTCGGAAAATTCAAGGAAGGCGGCCACATCGACCCCGACCTGTTCGACGTGTTCATCCGGCGCAAGGTCTACCAGCGCTATGCCGAGCAATTCCTCGACGCGAACCAGATCGACAGCGTGGACGAGAGCAAGATTCCAGGTTACAGCCCCTGAAGGGCCGGGCGGCGGCCGTTCAGGCCTTGGGGGACGCCCGCCGGGTGACGTATACGATCAGGCCCTCGGTGGCCATATCGATGAATTTCTCGTCGTATCCCATTTCCTTGAGTTCCCACTTGAACTCGTTGCCAAGCTTGGCCTTTTTGTACCAGCCGAGCTTGTGCTCGCGGTTGAATTCGGCGGCACGCGTGAACGCTTCTTCGAGGATGCCCGAGAGGCGCTTTTGCGACACCATCTGAGCTGGATTATTGGCGATAGCTGGCGGATAGCGCTTGGCCACGTCCTGCGCCAGGCTCTTGGCAAATTCTGTAATATTGCGCGTGGAAAAAAACTTTAGAATCATAATTCTCCCGCCGAAATGGCCAAGTAAGGCACCGGGCGGGATTATACCAGTCCGACCGTCGGGGATAAAACGCGATTTTCGCGGTTGCCGTGACATTTGCCCGGCGCCTGGCGCGGCGCGGGCGCCATGATTGGTGCGCGGAGACCGCGGCGGCTGCGGGCGAGCGCCGCAATTTCTGACCGGCGAAGATGAGCCGCCGCCAATGCCGGAGAGGGCGACTTGATCAGGATATTCATAGGATACGATCCGCGCGAAGCGGTCGCCTACAGCGTGCTCGCGCACAGCATACAGGCGCGCGCCAGCGCGCCGGTTGCGATTGCCCCGCTGGCGCTGTCGCAGCTGGGCCGCGTGCTGACACGCGAACGTCACCCGCTGCAGTCCACCGATTTCTCCTTTTCCCGTTTTCTGACGCCGTACCTGTCGGACTACGCCGGATGGAGCCTGTTCATGGACTGCGACATGCTGATGCGTGACGACGTCGCCAAGCTGTGGGACCTGCGCGACGAGCGCTATGCGGTGCAGGTGGTCAAGCACGACCACAAACCCAGGGAAGCCGTAAAGTTCCTGGGTGCGGCGCAGACTGCCTACGCGAAGAAGAACTGGTCCAGCGTGATGCTGTTCAACAATGCCAGGTGCCGGGCGCTGACCCCGGAATACGTGAACCGCGCAAGCGGCCTGGAGCTGCATCAGTTCAAGTGGGCGGGGGACGATCAGTCGATCGGCGAACTGCCGCAGCGTTGGAACCATCTGGTGGGCTACGACCCGCCCGGCGAGGACGTTGGGCTTGCGCACTTCACCATCGGCGGCCCCTACTTTCCGGCCTACGCCGACTGCGCGTTCGCCGACGAATGGCGCGCCGAGCGCGACGCGATGCTCTACGCTGGCGCGCAGCGCTGAGCCGGCCGAGACGCGGGATACGCGGCAGTGCTCAACAGGCTCATACGCTGGCTTGCACGCGGCGCGACGCGAACGCCCGGCGTGCTGGATACGGTCACGACCGAGCCGGAACCGGGCGCGCGCACGGCGCTGGAATCAGCGTTGCGCGCGTCCCCGGACGATCCGGACCTGAACTACCGTACGGGCCTCGCCTGTCTGGCCGCGCACGATCCCGCGGC
>Ga0335082_10008657_pt1 | contig 11059 bp, 9 predicted proteins | sample Lox_Sample_41_FD_206718 | JGI IMG/M metagenome (GOLD analysis project Ga0335082, IMG submission 206718) | Soil microbial communities from Loxahatchee National Wildlife Refuge, Florida, United States - Lox_Sample_4.1 | ecosystem: Environmental > Terrestrial > Soil > Wetlands | place: USA: Florida... | reverse complement strand
GAGGCGCGTCGCGTAGTCCTCGGGCGAGCGCGCCGAGGTGCCCTCGTGCACCGCCATCTCCGCGAGGAAGCGCTCCTCGCTCTTGCGCCGGCGCGCGTCTTCCGCGGTCTCGTGCGTCCACTCGCTCCACACGAGGCGACAGAGCCGCTTCTCGAGCGTCACGGCGTTGGGGTCCCATCCCCAGCGCACGAGGCGCAGACACGCCTTGCCGACCAGGTCCTCCGCGGCGGCGAGGCTGCGCGTCAGTCGCCTGCCGAAGAGAATCGCGCGCCTGCGCGCTCCGTCGAAGCCGTGTGCCCGGAGCAGCTTCTCCAGGTCCTTGCGCTCGTCGTTCGTGAGCGCCCGCCCGAGACGGTCGGTCCCGAGATACGGAGCGACGGGCGGCAGCTTCTGAGTCGGCCCCCTCTCTGCCACGCCGGCGCAGAGGAACACGAGGGCGGCGCGTGCGTCAACGAAGGAGCCGCACGTCTCCCGCGAGAACGCGCCATGCCTCGCGTGGAGCCCTCATCGCCATTCCCCGGCTACGCGCCCCTCCTTCACGCCCGCAACCGATTCTGGGCGGGCCGCGTACCACCCCGCTTCGCCCGCACCGAGCCGTCGCTCGGTCCCGTGCGAGTCGCGTTCGGCCTTGGGCATCTCTCGTCCGGCGGTTCACGCGTCCTCTCGAAGCGCGCGCGGCTCTTCTTCGAACGCGCGTGGCCGTGCCCTACGCAGGCGCGGCTCCCGCTCGAACGCGTGCGGGCGCGCCGGAGCCGTGCAGGGGCGACCCCGAGTCGCGCTCCGCTCTGCTTCGGCCGCGCATCGCTCTGCTCGACTCGCACGTGGCTCTCCTTCAGCCGCGTGTGGCTCTGGTGTTGCCGTGGGGGGCTCTGGCGGGCGCGCGTGCGGGCGTGCCGCGCCCGCGCGTCACTGCGGCCGACTCGCATGCGGCTCTCCTCGGGCCGCACGTGGCTCCAGTTTTCCCGTGGGCGGGCCGGACAGGCCCGCGTGCGGGCGCGGCGCGTCCGGGCACGGCTGTCCTCGGCTCGCGTGCGTCTCCCCTTCACCCGTGCGCGGTCGCGGTACGCCCGCCCGCGGGCGCGGCCTGCCCGTGCACGGTCAGCGACGAGCGCCCAACCGGCAGAGCATGGCGGCGATGCGGTCGCGGATTTGCTCGCCCGCTTCCACGTCACACTTCACTGAGACTGCTTGCACTGCTGCATGCACGCGACGAGCGCCTGGCACTCGGAGCTCGTGCAGACCGCCTGGCCCGTGCCCGCCCATCCGCCGTCGACGAGCGAGTCGAGCGCGCAATGGGTGCACGAGCCCTGATCGACCTGGGAGCTCGGGCAGTACTGGGGGCACATGCCGGCGCAGCCGGCGTCGCAGACGCAGTCGTGGGCCTGGGTGCCGAAGAGCGCCGCCGTCGCGGCGGACGGGTGCGCGCCTTCGCAGCAGTCGTAGCAGCCCCGCAGCGTCGAGAGCTGCGCGCACTGCGAGTCGCTGGGTTGCGGGCAACTCGCGATGCACCGGTAGATCGCTTCGGCCCCGGCGCTCGCCTGCGAAGCGGCGACCCCCGCGTCGCGACATGCGCCGGATGGGGCGTACGCGGACAGGTAGACGCAGATGTCGCAGTCGGTGAGATCCGCGGGCGCGCTCGGACCACAGTACATGGGGCAGTCGGCACTGCACTCGGTGCCGCAGGCGCACGCGTGCAGGTCGCCCTTGAAGAAGCCGATGTCGCCGCCGTCGAGCTGCGAACAGCAGCTGTAGCAGCCCTCGGTCGTCGTGAACGCGTTGCACGCGCCCGGCGCTGCCTCGCTCCCGGCGTCGGCGCCGGAGGGCGTCGCATCTGCTGCACCGATGCCGTAGCTCGGGAAGCATGCCGCCGCGCCGAGCCATCCGGCCATCGCGACCGCGGCCGAAAGGACGCCCCCCGCGCGCCGCCACATTGCGCAAGGATCGCGCAGCGCTCCGCCGAAAGGAAGCGCGACCCGTCACGAAACTGGATCGCCGGCCTGCACACCTGCCACGATCTCATCACGTGACACGCCCTGGTCTTGCCAAGGCGCGAGAGCTGCCGCTCGTTCTCGCGCGACCGACACCGCTGCTCCGTACGACCGACCCTCGCTGGCGCGAGCTCTTCGACCACGCCGACATCGTGAGCGAAGGGAGCGCGCGCGCCGAAGCGAACGGCCGCATCTGGTACGGCTCGACGAGCCTCATCCTGCGCGTCCCCGACGGGGCCGACCCGGCGCTCCTGGCGGAGCTCGCGGAGCGCGACGTCCACGCGCGCCTGCGGGCCCTCCGGACGGCCGCTCGCGAGGCGTGCCTCCGGGCGCCCGCTCGCCTGGGCCGGTTCTCCTGCGAAATCCGGGTGGCACCGGATGCGCGAGGCGTGAGGATTGACGTCGACGTCCAGGCGCCGTTGATAGAGGGGCGCGTCCGGCCGGCAGGGTCGGCGCGATGACCCTCGGCCCCATGCCCACGACAGAAGACGGCGACAAGCGAAAGCGACGCAACAAGGGCGGCAGCACCGGTTCGGTGATCCACGTGGCCTTCGGCGCCAACGGCGGCCGCATCCCGGCTCCCAGCGCCGCCGGCACGGCCGGCGTACCCGGCCCGAACGGCGCGGCTGCTCCCAGCATCCCCCCTCCCCCCGACGGCCGCGAGCCGGTGACCGACGTCTTCACCCGACGCGAGGTCGCCAAGCTGCTCGGCGTGACCGAGACGCGCCTGCGGTCGCTCGATCGCGCGAAGGTGGTCTCCCCGTCGGGCCAGAAGGGCAAGCAGCGCGCTTACACCTTCCAGGACCTCATCGCCCTCCGGGCGACGCGCGAGCTGCTCGAGCACCGGGTGCGCCTGCGCGACGTCGCGCGTGCCATCGGGGCCCTGCGCCAGGCGCTGCCGCGCGTGACGCGCCCGCTGCAGGAGCTGCGCATCGTCGGCGACGGGCGGCGCGTCGTCGTCAAGGCCGAGGAGGGCAACTTCGAGCCCATCACCGGGCAGATGGTGCTCGACTTCCAGGTGCAGTCGCTGCGCGAGGACGTCGTGCGCGTCCTGCGCCCCGAGACGAGCCCGGCGCGCGCCCGCACCGCGTACGACCTGTACGTCCAGGCCAGCGCGCTCGACGAGAACCCGCAGACCTACGACCAGGCCGAGGAGCTCTACTCGCGCGCCATCCGGCTCGATCCGTCGCTGGCCATCGCGTACACGAACCTCGGCAACATCCGGTTCCGGCGGGGCGACGAGGCGGGGGCCGTGGACCTCTACCGCAAGGCCATCGAGGTCGACCCGCGCCAGCCCGAGGCGCACTACAACCTCGGTTACGTCATGCTCGAACGCGGCGACGCGCGCGCGGCCACCGCGTACTTCGAGCAGGCGCTGCACGGCGACCCGCGGTTCGCCGATGCGCACTTCAACCTCGCGATGGCCTGGGAGCAGCTCGGCGAGCGCGGGCGCGCGCGGCCGCACTGGCGCAAGTACCTCGAGCTCGAACCGAGCGGCACGTGGGCGGACGTGGCGCGCGAGCACCTGCGCGGTAGCTGAGCCTCAGTCGTCGCGCGCCTCGCCTCACCACTTGCGGTGCAGGAGCGAAGGCAACGAGGTGCGCACGCGGTCCTGGTACGCGAGGTCGAGCCTCGCGACGGCGAACCCCTCGCCTTCCGAGACTTGCGCGACGACCTCGCCCCACGGGTCGATGATCAGCGACTTGCCGTACGTCTGCCGGCCGCGCGGATGCTTGCCGTGCTGCGCCGCAGCCAGCACCCACACCTGGTTCTCGATGGCGCGCGCGCGAAGCAGCGCGTGCCAGTGGTCCTTGCCCGTGGTCAGCGTGAAGGCGCTCGGCACGGTCACGATGCGCGCGCCCTGGTCCACGAGGCGGCGGTACAGCTCCGGAAAGCGCAGGTCGTAGCAAATGCTCAGGCCGACCCGCACGCCCTTCACCTCGGCGGTCACCGCCTCGGCGCCCGCGCTCGTCGCGGAGCTCTCGCGGAGCGACGTGCCGTCGGGCAGGCTCACGTCGAAGAGGTGCACCTTGCGATAGGTCGCCGAGATCGTCCCCCTGGGATCGACGAGCACCGACGTGTTGTACGGGCGCGCCGGGTCGTCGCTCTTCTCGGGCATCCCGCCGCCGAGCACCCACACGCCGCGCGCCGCCGCTTCCTCCGCGAGCGCCGACAGGATGGGCCCGGGGAAGGCGCCGTCGAGCCGCTCGGCCAGCTCGCGCTTGCGGGCCTCCTCGCCCATGAACGCGAAGTTCTCGGGCAGCGTCACGAGCTCGGCCCCCGCTGCCGCCGCGCGCGCGATCCACTCGCGGGCGCGCGACAGGTTGAGCACCACGTCGTCCTGCGTGTTCAGCTGCACCACCGCCGCGAGCACGAACGGGACGCTAGCTCAGAACGACAGGACGCGCCCCATGATCCGGTAGCGACCGGTCCCGTCGCCCTCCGTCCAGACGACGGCGTTGTTCGTCGCGCCGGACCACCCCGACACCCAGCCGCGCGGGGCCGTCGTGCCCTCGAGCGTCGTCCACTGCCCCCAGCTCACGCCGTTGTTCCACAGGATCATCCGCACCGTGTTCGCCGTGTCGCCGGCGATGGTGACGATCGCCGCGTTCGTCCCGCTCGCGAGCAGGACGGCACCCTGCCCCGTCGCCCAGCCCAGCGTGTCCGCAGGCGGCGCCGCGAGCGTCGTCCACGCTGCGCCGTCGTAGCGCACATGGTCCCAGCTGCCGTCGGTCGCGCGCCGCGCCACGTGCATGTGGCCGTCCGTCATCGTGGCGACGCCCCAGTCGTTCGGGGCCTGCGTCTTGCCGCCGGCGAACACGTCGGTGGCCCCGCTCCACTCCGCGCCGTCCCACGACATCCACTCGACGTTGCTCGAGCTCGTCGTCGGCGCGAGCGTGTCGGCGGCGTCGCACAGAGCGATCAGCAGGTTGGTACCGGCCGTCGCGAAGGCGCGAGAGTGGATGTTGCCCTTCGCGATGTAGACGTTGTCCTCCGAGCTGAAGACGTCGGACCAGGTCGCCCCCCCTTGCTCGATGCTGGTCGACCCGGATATCGCCTCGTTGCCGACGCCGCCGGTCGCATCGGACCAGCCGGTGGCGTCCCAGACGGTGCCCGCCGAGTCGACGAAGGTCGACGGACCGTCGGGGTCCGTATCGCTCGACCCCATGACGTCGCTCAGGTCGGCGATGCTGCCGAAGGTGATCGTCGAGCCTTGCACGAGCGCGCGCGCGTGCAGGTGGTGGCGCGTCGGCTCGGTCGTCCCGGACGCCCCGATGGTGAGGTGCACGACGTCGGCCCCCTGCAGGTTGGAGTACGCCACGGAGAAGTTGCCGCCCAGTCCTTGCAGGTCCAGGGACAACGGGAGCGATCCGCCCGCCGTCCAGTGCACGAAATCGGGCGAGTAGCTCGTCTGGATCGTCTGCGTCTGCGTCGAGTCGATCCAGAAGAGCCACCACAGCTTCGCGTTCGTGGCGTAGATGAGGTGCGTCCCCATCCCGACGCCGGTCTCGTTGCTCACGGTGCCCACGTTCACGATGGTCACCGTCCCGGTCGACCCGGCTTCCGTCGGCACGACGTCGGCGCCCGTGACGTCGGAGCCGGTGTCGCTCGCGACGTCCCCGGTCCCCGGCCCGTCATCCATCCGGACATCCATCGCCCCGTCGAGCGGGACGGACGCGTCGTTCCCCACGCCGCCGCCGTCGTCTCCTGCTTTCGCTAGGCCCGACCGGGGCAGCTCGCACGCGCCGGCCACCGCGGACGCGGCGAGTGCCACGAGCGCCCACAGAACCCGCCGCATCCCGTCGATCCTAGCTCACAACGAATGGCCCATCTTGCGCGCTTTGACGGCGAGGTACTCGGCGTTGTGCTCGTTGGGCTCCGCGCGCAGCGCCACGCGCTCCGCCACCTGGATGCCCCCCGCCTCGAGCCCACGCACCTTGCCCGGGTTGTTCGTCATGAGCGCCACCCGCGGCACCCCGAGGTCGCGCAGGATGTCGGCGGCCACGTCGTAGCGGCGCGCGTCGTCGGCGAAGCCGAGCAGCCGGTTCGCGTCCACCGTGTCGAGGCCCTCGTTCTGAAGTGCGTACGCCCGCACCTTGTTCCCCAGCCCGATGCCGCGGCCCTCCTGGCGCAGGTAGACCACGACGCCGCGCCCGGCCTGCGAGATGGCGCTCATGGCGCGATCGAGCTGGTCGCGGCAGTCGCACTTGTGCGAGCGCACGACCTCGCCGGTCCAGCACTCCGAGTGCACGCGCGCGAGGACGGGCGCGTCGCCCGCCGCCACGTCGCCCACGACGAGCGCCACGTGCTCGTCGCGCTCCTCTCCCACCTGGTAGACGACCACGCGCACCCGGCCGTACTCGGTCGGGACCTCGGCTTCTGCGTAGCGAACGAGCTCGCTCACTTCCCTCGGAGCTTAGTGGCAGGCCATCTGGGCCGCCATCTCGCAGCTCGAGGTGTCGGTGCAGGAGGCGCAGGCGAACTGCTGGGATCCCACCTGGTAGTAAGCCGCCGTGCACGTGCCGCCGCTGCTCACCGTGCACAGCTCGATGGAGTTCGTGCCGCTGCTGCATTGCGAGCCGGAGCACGCGGTGGTCGTGACGGGACAGGAGCTCTTGCAGGTGCCCGAGTTGCAGTTGTCGATCCCGTTGAGGCACGTCTGGCACGTCGACGTGAGGTCCCCGGTGCAGCTGTTCTGGCATCCCGTGTCGCCCGCCGGGCACGCGCAGAAGCACTGGAAGAACGCGGCGCAATCGGCGGTGACGCACGCGCCGTTGCAGTTGTCGACCGTGCACTGCCAGCAGCCGGTGTTGATCTGCGCCGAGGTGCACGACGGGCCCGTGAACGGGAACGCCCCGGAGCTCGAGCCGCTGCCGCTGGAGCTGCCCGTCCCCCCGTCGCCGCCGATGTTCGCGGTCCGGCCGCCGCACGCGAAGAAAGCGAGGAGCGCCACGACCGCAGCCGGCGCCACGAGCGGACCCTTGCTCATGCCGGGCCGCAGCTTACCACCTGATGGTCACGGTAGGCCTCACGGGCAAGCCATGAGCGCGGCCTGCTCGGCGGACTGGCACCCTTGGGCCGAGCACGACGTGCATGCGAAGATCTGAGTGCCGACCTGGTACCAAGCCTGCGTGCAGGCTCCTCCCTCCCCGTCGTCGACCTCGCAGTACTCGAACGATTGGCCCATCGTGCCGCACGCGTGGGGGGTGCACGTGGCGCCTGGTGGTGCATCGAAGAAGGGCGAGTCGGGCGTTCCGGTGTCCGGGGGCCCGACGTCCGGGGTCCCGGTGTCTGCCACGGGTCCTGCGTCCACGCACGCGTCGGTCGCCTCCTGCAGGCACACCTGCGTGTCGCTGCACGAGGCGCACGGGAAAATCTGCGAGCCGACCTCGTAGTACGCCGAGCTGCACGTCCCGTTCACGTCGGTGGAGCAGAAGCTGATGGGGCACGGCCCGTTGCTCGTGGTGCAGCCCTGACCCCCGCTGCTTCCGCCGCTTCCGCTTCCGCTTCCGCTTCCGCTGCTGATGCCCCCGCTGCTGCCGCCGCACTGGCTACCGCATGCTTGCTGGCAGCTGGCCTGGTCGACGTTGGCGGCGCACTGCGAGCACGCCTGCGTCTCCGCTTTCGGGAAGCAGCCCTGCAAGCAGCCCTCGTCGCCCGGGTTGCAGGCGCAGATGCAGCTGAAGAAGTCGGCGCAGGCGCTCGTCAGGCAGCTTCCGTTGCAGTTCTGCTCGTAGCAGCCGAAGCAGTCCGTCAGCTCGGACGACGGCGGGCACGAGGGACCGCTGAACGGGAAGCTGCCGTTCGCGTTGTTGTTGCTGCCGCATGCGAACAGCGCGACCACCGCGGCGACCGCGCACAAGATTGCCGGACGTTTCATCGGGACCCTCCTCTATCTAAGGACAGGACTTGCTGGCTTCCTGCGAGGCCGTCGTGCAGTCGCTGCACGAGTTGCAGTAGAAAGTCTGCCCGCCGACGTCGAACCAGGCCGCCGTGCACGTGCCGCTCGGGTCGATGGACTCGCAGAACGTCATGAACTGCCCCATCGTCCCGCACGAGCGCGAGTTGCAGGTGGCGCCGGCGTCGAAGAAGGGCGCATCCGGCACCGGCCCGACGTCCTCGGGGGGCGGCCCGGCGTCGATGACCGACGGGCCGCACGCATTCAGCGCCTCCTCCTGGCACGCCGACGTGTCGCTGCACGACGCGCACGGGAACGTCGCGTTGCCGACCTGGTAGTAGGCCGAGGTGCACATGTTGTTGAAGCCGGCCTGGCAGAAGTCCATCGACGCACCGCCGTCGCAGACCTGGCCGGTCCCCTCGCAGCTCTGGAACATGCCGCCGCCGCTACCGCCGCTGCTGCTGCTGCCGCTGGCGCTGCCACCCATTCCGGGGGGCGTCCCGCCGCCGCTGCTGCCGGCGCCGACGTTGCCGCCGCAGTCGTTCGAGCACGAGCTCATCTCGCAGGAGCTGATGCTGAGGACGCACTGCTGGCAGCTCGGCGAGAGACTGCTCGAGCACCCCTGGTAGCAGCTGTCGCTCCCCGAGGGGCAGTTACAGAAGCAGTTGAAGAAGTCGCTGCACGAGCTCGTGAGGCAGCCGCCGTTGCAGGTGTTCTGCAGGCATCCCCAGCAGCTCTCGTTGAAGACCCCCGAGCCGCACGACGGGCCGCTGAAGGGGAAGCCGCCGTTGCCGTTGCCGCTCCCGTTGCCGCTGCTGTTGCTTCCGTTGTTGCTGCTGCCGCATGCGAGGACAGCCGCCAGTGACATGGCGGCCGCCAGCCAAGCTCCCCGGTACTTCATGAGGGTCAAGCCTACACCGCTCACCTGATGCGGGCGACCGCCGGGCCGTTCAGGGTGACGTGCGCGTGGCCGTTCGCGATGCTCCCGGCCGGCGGGGCACCGGAGACCCCCTCGACCGTGGTCAGGGCGGGCGAACCGCCGGTGCGGTCGCGCACGTCCACGTCGATGGTGAGGGTGCGTGCGAGCACGCCGGGCGCCCAGGTGATGGTCACGCCCTTCGCGTCGTCGGTCAGGGCGATGCGCGAGCCGTCGTCCACGGTGACGCTCGCGGGGCCGGCCGCCCAGGCGCGCGCCTGGAGCTCCGTCGCGCGCGACGCGAGTGTCACGACGCCCGGCGCGGTCGCACTCACCAGCGTGTCCACGTCGGGCGGCAGCATGGGCACCAGCCCGCCTGCGCGCGCGAAGAGCGGAGGCTGCCCGAGGGGCGCCTGCACCGTGACGTCGGTGCCGCCCGCAAACAGCGAGTCGCTCCACCAGTGGACCCAGCGGCCCGGCGGCAAGTGAACCTTGCGGCTCGACGCACCCGCTTCCACCACGGGGGCGACGAGCAGATCGGGGCCCAGCATGTACTCGTCGTCCGCGCGCGCGAAGCCCGTCGTGTCCGCCGGGAACGCGAGCGGCAGGGCACGCACGGGCGGCGTGCCGGTGGTCGCCGCTGCCGCCTGGAGCATCGCCTGGTAGGGCTCGAGCTGCTGGTGCAGCGTCGCCATCGCCTGGTACTCCGAGCCGGCGTCGGCGCTGATGGCCCACGGCAGCCGGCTGCTCCCGTCCTCGTAGACCTGCATCACCGGCGTGAGCGCGGTGTGCTCCATCCAGCGGCGCATCGACTCCTCGGTGGGCGTGCTGCGGTAGCCCGCCGTATCCGAGCCGAACGCGGGGAAGCCGCTCGCCGCGAGCGTTTGCACGTCGATGACCACCGCGGGCAGCCCGCCGACCGCCTTGCTGCCGCCGGGAAGCGTGTCGCCCTGGTGCTCGAAGCCCGGGTCGAGGTCTCCCGGCCAGATGACGTCCGCCTGCGTCGCACCGCCCCACGCCGACGCCCGCGCGATGATGAGCGAGTCGCCGGGGTACGCGGCGTCGAGGGCCGCGTGGTACGTGGCGTGCTCCTCGATGGGAAAGACGCGCGCCGTCCGCGAGGTCGTGCCGTCGGAGAAGCGAACCGGGTTTCGCGCGCCGAGGAGGTTCGGGATGAGCTCCTCGCCGTAGTCGCACTTGAAGCCCTGGAGGCCCGCCGCGGTGCCGCGCGACACGAGCGACTCCCAGAAGCGCTGCGCGCCGGCGTTCGTGAAGTCGATGATGCCGGCGCCGCCCTTGATGGGTGTGGCCGGCGAGACGTACACGTCGCCCTGGTCACCCTCGACGAACCAGTGGTTCGCGGCTGCCGTCCGGTAGAGCTGCTGGGCCTCGTCGGCGGGAGCACCGTGCGGCTGCTCGAGGTAGGGCGTCGTCCACGCGAGCACCCGGAAGCCGAGCGCGGCGATCTTCTGCATCATCGCCGCGACGTCGCCGAACTTGCTCGTGTCGAACTCGAAGGTGTTGTACCCGCCCATCTCCCAGCCGTCGTCGAACCAGAGGGCGCTCGAGGGGATGTGCATCGTGCGGTACGCCTGCGCGATCGAGAGCACGTCGTCCGGGCTCGCCCAGTGGCGCCAGTGGATGGGCGAGAGCGCCCAGCGGGGCAGCGGGCGAGGCAGGCCCGCGAGGCGGTTGAAGCGCGCGACGACGGCGAGGGGGTCGGGATCGACGAAGAACCACACGTCGAGGGTGCGACCCTCGAAGGTGACGCGCACCGTGCCCGGGTCGGTCGCGGCGACGTCGAACGCGCCGGCCTCGCGCGAGGCCACGAAGACGCCCCAGCCGCGCGACGAGACGAGAAGCGGCACCGGCACGTGCACCTCGTTCGTCCCCGATTCGAAGGCGCCGGAGACGGTGAGGAACATCGGCGAGACGCGCCCCCGCGCCGAGACGTGGTCGAAGTGCTCGCCGAGCCCCGTGTAGAAGCCGTCGTCGGCCGCAAGCGTGAGCGAGAGCAGCGCGGTGTCGGCCGGCTGCTGCGCGACGGTGAGGTGGAACGCCTGGACGCCGCTCGCGTCCTCGCTGCCGACGAGGGTCACGCCGCTCGTCTGGACGGCGCTCCACGCCAGGTCCGTGTGCGGCTGCGTCGGGTCGTGCCAGGCGTCGGGCGCGCTCGGATCGCTCGCGCGGGTGAGCAGCGGTTTTCCCGGCAGCGTGCTCACGACGGTGGCGCCATGGCTCGCCACGACGAAGCTG
>Ga0335082_10008653_pt1 | contig 11060 bp, 11 predicted proteins | sample Lox_Sample_41_FD_206718 | JGI IMG/M metagenome (GOLD analysis project Ga0335082, IMG submission 206718) | Soil microbial communities from Loxahatchee National Wildlife Refuge, Florida, United States - Lox_Sample_4.1 | ecosystem: Environmental > Terrestrial > Soil > Wetlands | place: USA... | reverse complement strand
AAAGAACGACGGCGCGCTCAATCACATTTTCGAGTTCGCGGACATTTCCCGGCCACGAGTAACCCATCAGTGGGCGCAGGGCCTCCGGCGTCACGCGCGGCACGGAGCGTCCATTTTCTTCCGCATATTTTTTCAGGAAGAAATCGACCAGCAGCGGGATGTCTTCTTTTCGTTGGCGAAGCGGCGGCAGTTCCACCGTAATCACATTCAGGCGATAGAAAAGATCTTCGCGGAAGCGCCCCTCGCGCACCATCTGCCGGAGGTCGATGTTTGTCGCCGCGATAATGCGGACGTCCACCTGGATCTCCTGAATTCCGCCCAAGTGCATGAACCGGCGGTCCTGCAGCACGCGGAGAATCTTCGCCTGCGTTTCCAACCCCATGGTGGCGATCTCGTCGAGGAAGAGCGTGCCCTTGTCCGCCACTTCGAAGAGTCCTTTTTTCGAGGCGATTGCACTGGTAAACGCGCCCTTGACATGCCCGAATAGCGTGGACTCCAGCAGGTCGGTGGGCATCGATCCGGTGTTCACGGGGACAAATGGCTTGTCGCGGCGGGGCGAGTTCAGGTGAATCGCCTTGGCGATGACTTCCTTGCCGGTTCCGCTCTCGCCCTGCAACAGCACGGTCGAGCGGCTGTTAGCGACCTGGCCCACTAGATCGAAGATCTTGAGCATGGGCTCGCTCTTGCCCACGATGTTTTCGAAGTTATAGCGCTGCTTCAGCGCGCGCTTGAGCTGGACGTTCTCCTCTTCGGCACGGCGCCATCCGATGGCGGCCCGAACGTCCGCCAGCAGTTTTTCGTTGTCCCACGGTTTCTGGACGAAATTTGCCGCGCCCGACTGCATTGCGCGGACCGCGTTTTCCACGGTTCCGTACGCGGTAATCATGATCACGGGCAGGTGCGCATCGTGCGAGCGGATCTCGGACAGGATCTCCATCCCATTGCGCCCGGGCAACGTCAGATCGAGGAGTACCAGATCGAAGGGGCGATCGGCCATCTGGGCGAGACCATCTTCGCCCGTTACCGCAGTCTCGATCTCGAATCCCTCCAACTCGAGCAAGGTCTGAAGCGATTCCCGGATTTCGGCTTCGTCGTCGACGATCAATACGGAACCCGACTGCGACGGTCCGCCGTTGACTGCACCGCGCGCGATAACTGCTGCTTCAGACATGTACTGCCTTCCTGCTCATCGGAAAATCGAGAGCGAACGTGGTGCCTGCTCCCGGGTTGCTCTCGACGCGAATCTTTCCGGCATGCTCTTGAATGATGCCGTAGGTGACCGACAAGCCCAGCCCAGTCCCACGGTTCTGGCCTTCTTTGGGGGCCGTCTTGGTGGTGAAGAATGGATCGTAGATCCGCTGAATGTGTTCCGGCGCGATGCCCGAGCCCGTATCGCTCACGCGCACGCTGATCATCTCGCCGTTGCTGGTGGCGACCGAGAGTTCACCGCCGCCCGGCATGGCATCCTTGGCGTTCAGAAAGAGGTTCAGGAATACTTGTTGCAGTCTTCCGGGATTTCCTTGGATCGCCGAGATGCCTGGCATGAGATCGGAGCGAACCTGGATCTTCGCTGTCTTGAACTGATGTTCGAGCAGCGCCAGCGTGTCGGTGATGACTTTGTTTATGTCCACGTTGGCAAATTCCGTGCCGCTGGTCCGCGAGAAATTGAGAAGGTTATTTACTATTTCAGATGCGCGGAATGTCTGCCGGGTAATCTTCTCCAGCAGTCCGGATTTTTGCGGATCGCCCTGCAGTTGCTTGGCAAGCATCTGCGTGTACGACGAAATCACGGCCAAGGGCGTGTTCACTTCGTGCGCCACACCTGCTGCCAGCAAACCGATCGACGAGAGCTTGTCGGCCTGCGACAACTGGCTTTCGAGGTCCACGCGTTCCGTAATGTCATCCATGATGACCAGGCGGCCGATGACTTCGAACTTGCGCGTGACCAATGGAGCAATCGCGACGTTAACGGTTCGTGTTTCGCCTGCGGGTGTCGACAGCCGGAACTTGTACAGATTGTTGATGCCGGCATTCTGCCGAACGCGGTAGAACTCCTCCACGAACTCATCAGGAAAAACACTCCTCAGAGGCTGGGTCAGCGCCTGCCAACGGGGCAGGGCATACATCACTTCCATCTGGGCATTCCAGCTTTCGATGCGGTCTTCCATATCGAGCGCCATCACACCGACGTTGATGGACTCGACGATGTTCTCGTTGAAGTCCTTCAGCCGCTCGTACTCCGCCATCTTCTGCTGCAGTGAGGCATAGAGGCGGCCATTCTGGATGGCGATTCCGATGTACCCGCCAAGCGTTTCCAACAGCTCTACATCTTCACTGGAGAGGTAGTCGCCCTTGGTGGTCTTCCCCAAACCAAGGAACGCGATCGTCTTTTGCTGCGCTCGGCAGGGGATGTAGTAGTTCAGATCGAGTCGTCCGATTGCTTCCTGCGCTCTCGGGCTCTCCCGGGGAACCTGATGAGTGTTCTCGAAGAACATGTGTCCGGCAGGCTCAGGCCGGGGTGTGCTGAGAAATCCCAAGTCAAGCTTCCAGGTAGGATTCAGTCCAACCGATTTTGACAGTACGAACTGCTCGGACTCGGCCGATTGCAGAAAGATGGCGATGCGATCGACCGCCAGGGTGCGCGAAAGACGGTCCACGATCGACGACAACAGCGCATTCAGATCCGTCTCCGTACTCAGCTCGCGGCCGAACTCAATCAGCGTGCGGCGGTAGTCATATACCGTCCGATAGAAAAGATGGTCCACGCGGTCCTGAATCCACTTGCGGATCGGATCGAACAGCAAGGCCGTAATCACCATTGCCAGGATCAGACCTGTGGTCCCGGTATTCGGCTGCTGGCTGTGGACCAGCGTCGCGACGCCGGCCACCAGCGCAAAGTACATGCCGACGACTGCGGCGGCTGCGACCGCGTATACCACCACCCGCTTTGAAATCAGGTCGATATCCATCAAGCGGTAGCGGAAGATGGCGTAGCCGAAGGTCAGCGGCAGCAGGCTCAGGAAAAGCACTGAGAGCTTCATCCGCGTTCCCGGGAGCGCTCCCATCAGGAACGGGATCACATAAATGATGGTGTAGGGGACAACCGACAGAACTGTCCCGCGCGTCACCCACTTGAGCTGTTGACGCAGAATCGTCGTGCTGGCGTGCCGGTAGCTGTACCAGAGCACTCCGGCGGCGGTCAGGAAAACCACGGCGCCGTATGCCATCTCCTGCCGGTCCATATCCCAGCGGAGCAATCCGCTGGCCTGCGCGAGCCGCAAAGCGATGATGTGCCGTACTAACAACACGGCGCCCGGCAGGTAGGCCAAGGTCAGCAGCCATGGGCGTTGCTGTACGAGCTTTCGCTTCTCGGGAAAAGTCAGGACAAAGTGTAAGAAGAGTGCAGGCTGGAGGACCCCGGCGACGACGTTGCACCAATAAATGATCCAGTCAAAGTCGTTGAACTTGCCGGTGTACTTAAACGAATACGCGATGAAAGAAACGACACAGAAAATATAGAAATGAGTCGATCCATTTGCCGTCCAGCGCCGCAGGAGAACATACAGGCCAATTCCCAGATAGATCAACGCAATCAAGCGCAGGGAATTATTCGGGGAACGATCGGCCGGAACCAGTAGCACGCTGGCATCGAGCACGACCGAATTGCGGCTCAGCGAGTAGGAGGCATTGTGCCAGACGCCGGTGTGATACAGTTGCCTCACCAGCGCCGGGGTTCTGTGAACATCCTGCCCGTTCACCGAGACCAACACATCTCCAACCTTGACGCCGCCCCGGGCTCCAGGTCCATTTGGGTCGACGCTTTCCGCGACCAGACCACCCGAGCGCTCTACCCACCAGATGCCGTCGTCGGGGACAGCCGATTCGGCTTCCTTGCGGAAATTGAAACCGGCAAAGACGACCGCCGCCACCGTGAGCAGGAAGAGGATGATAGCGACAAAACGAGCTTGGCTTTCCCGGTTCATGGACGTCGATACTGGCCCCGAACCCCACGAGGGTTGAGGAGGTGGGGAGGAGAACTCGCCCCAATCGTTACTCTGCAACTTCGCTGCCACCCGGCTTCCCATTTCAGAACGGCTAAGTACTTTAGAAAAAACTACTTCCAAAATTATAGATGCAATTTCGAACGCGAACTATGCCTTTTGGGATGTTTCTGTGTAATTCCGTATCCCCAACCCCCTGTCAGTATTGAAGATACGTCTGAGCGGAAAAACGTTGCTACGAACCGTAATGTTGTTCTGGAGCGAGAACAGGCTCACACAACCGCCACTGGTGGCATAATTGCGAGCTATGCGCGACCGGAACTTCTTGGGGCTGCTGCTGGTTTCTTTGATGGCCGCGCCGGTTCTTGTCATCCAGGCGCGGCTGCACAATGAAGCGCATCCCGAACATCCGCCCATCAGTCTCCTACCGATCAGCCTCTTCATAGAATACGAATCGAAGGACTCAGAGGTCATGATTCACAAGGAAGAGGAGGTGTGCTTGCCGGGTGGAGGATGGGTCGTTACCGACCCGGAGATGCACAAGCCGCACTGGCCCGGAAGGTTCGAAGTTCAGTGGCAACCTGGCAGACGCCTCCAAGGCACACGACAAAATCCTTGTGGAGTACTGGTACAAAATTCATGACCGCATCCCGGCGAAGCGGGACAGCGCAATAATCTTCGCGGGCCTGGATATTTTGGAGTCGACATGAGTTTGGCAAAAAGTTGGCAGTTTAGCGAATCGCAGGTTCTGACGCTGACCAAGCCGCGAGTCATGCAGTTTGGCCTGCGCCATAGTTTTTGAATCATCCGGGAGCCAGGGAGGGCAGATATTGAAAATCCGCGCGCGAGTCGTCGTTGTCTTATTGCTCACTTTCTACGCTGGGATCGCGGCACACGCGCAAGGCAAGACCCGCAATGTCGTGCTGATCGTCAGCGACGGTCTGCGCTGGCAGGAAGTCTTCACGGGCGCCGATCCCGACTTGATCAGCGAAAAACATGGCGGCATCTGGGCGAGTCCCGACAAATTGCGCAGCCTTTTCTGGAATGACGACCCTGTGCAGCGGCGGAAGATGCTCTTTCCATTCCTATGGGGAGTCGTCGCAAAAGAGGGCCTCATCCTCGGCAATCAGAACAATGGCAGCATCGCGCGCGTCACCAATGGGATGGCTTTTTCCTATCCTGGCTACAACGAGATGCTCACGGGGCGTCCCGATCCGCGCATCAATAGCAACGAGTTTGGGCCCAATCCGAATGTCAGCGTTTTTGAATGGTTGAACAAGTCCCCCGAGTTTCAAGGACATGTCGCTGTTTACGCGACCTGGGAAGTGTTCAAGAACATCTTCAATGAGCCGCGAAGCCACCTGCCGATGCAGATCGGTTGGGATCTACCTGAGAAAGGCACGCTCACGCCGAAACAGGAGTTGCTCAACGACCTCTATCGCACCACCACCCGCCTCGATGACGAAGACGTTTGGGATTCATTCATGCAAGTGCCGCTTCTCGAATATGTGAAGGCGGCACATCCGCGAGTGCTTTTCGTTGGTTATGGCGAGACCGATAACTGGGCACATTCTGGACGGTACGATCTTGTGCTTGAAAGCGCGCATCAATTTGACGCATTCGTGCGCCAGCTTTGGGACACCATGCAATCCATGCCGGAATACCACGGCACTACGACTTTCATCATCACGACCGATCACGGCCGCGGCAGTGGATTGAACGAGTGGAAAGAACACGGAGTCGAGGAGAAAGGCTCCGAGAATATCTGGATTGCCGCGATGGGACCTGACATCGATGCTCGCGGCGAACTCTCGAATAATCAGGCCGCGCAAGCGCAGATAGCGGCCACAATTGCGGCGTCTCTGGGAATGGATTTCAGAAAAGCCTTCCCCGAAGCCGCTCCGCCGCTTACAGAGGTTGTAAAACACAGATGAGGACGGATCCGCCGCGTCTCGCCAACCCTTCGGCTGAGGGCGTAATCTGAAACTCATCACCACTCAGACGGGATATGGAACATGAAGACAAAAAATACGATTTGCCTATGGTTCGACAAAGACGCCCTTGAAGCGGCAAATTTCTACGCCGCCATATTCCCTGACAGCAAGGTAGCGGCGGTTCACAAAGCGCCCGGAGACTATCCGAGCGGCAAGAAAGGTGATGTGCTGACAGTGGACTTTACCGTAGTTGGCATTCCTTGCATTGGTCTTAATGGAGGTCCAGCATTCAAACACAACGAGGCCTTTTCCTTTCAGATTGCGACGGATACTCAGGAAGAGACGGATCGTTACTGGAACGCAATCGTGGGCAATGGCGGCGAGGAAAGTGCGTGCGGTTGGTGCAAGGACCGCTGGGGCCTCTCGTGGCAGATCACTCCGCGCGCGCTGACCGACGCGCTTGCCGCGGGTGGCGGTGAGGCAAAGCGTGCCTTCGAGGCGATGATGAAGATGAAGAAGATCGACGTCGCCACCATCGAGGCAGCGCGGCGAGGCTAACGTCAACACGGCAAGAGCTGGCGAAGATAGTTATTCCCGGCGTAAGGCGGTCATTGGATGGATGCTCAAGGCCCGCCTCGCCGGGATGTAGCAGGCCAGCATCGCGACGGCTGCTAGCAACAACGCGACGCCAATCAGTGTTGTTGGATCAGTAGGCTTCACTTCGAAGAGCACGCTGACCATCACCCGTGTCAGCGCGAGTGCGCCGGCGAGCCCGAGCAAGATGCCCAGTGCCCCGAGCTTCAATCCGTCCTTCATAACCAGCCTCAGGACATCGCGATGTTGCGCGCCCAAAGCCATGTAGACTCCGATCTCACGCGTGCGCTGATTCACGCGATACGCAACCATTCCGTAGATGCCCACCGCAGCCAGCGCCACAGCCAGCACGGCAAAGCTCCCGAGCAACAACACGTTGAAGCGCTCTTGCGCAACCGAGACCGCCAATAGATCGTCCATGGATTGAATGCTGCTTACCGGAATCTGGCTGTCGAGGCTCCAGACCTGCTTTTTCACATCCTCGGCGAGGCTTGCTGCCGGAACTCGCGTCCGGATCACCAGCGTCATGAATTTCCGCCACGCCTCGTCATTCTGGCTGAACGGAGAGTAGACGGCAGGATCTACTGGCTGATTCAGCCCCGAATGCTTCACGTCACCCGCAACACCAATGATCGTCATCCACTGGGGAGGATCGCTCGATCGGGACCAGTCAATTCGCATTCCGATTGGGTTCTGGCCAGGAAGAAGTTGCCGCACGAACGTTTCGTTGACGATCGCCGCTCGTGGTTGTCCTTCGCGGTCCATCGCGTTGAAGTCGCGTCCCGCGCGGATGGGAATCTGCATGACGCCGAAGTATTGGCCCATGACCGATAGCGTTTGCACGACTGGTTCGGTTCCCTCGGGAAGGGTGGCGTGTCCGTCAACTACGACGCGATGGCCTACGTAATTTCCGGCCAAGGGAAGGTCGGTGATCATCGCCGCCTCCACTCCGGGAAAGGCGTTAATCCGAGAAAGCAACTCACGGCGGAAATTCGTCTGCAGCGAGAACTCCGAATAGCGCGATCCCGGCAATTGAAGGTACATGGTGATGACGTTCGCCGGATTGAATCCTGGATCCACGGATCGCAGGCGCAGGAAGCCTTTGATCAGCAATCCCGCACCTGCCAGCAGAATGAGGGCCAGCGCAAGTTCCGCGGTCACCAGGAAGCTGCGCAAGGGACTGCGAGAAACGCCCGTGGCGGTAGTACGAGCGTTCTCCCGCAACCCTTCCGCGATATCGCCGCGAGATGCGGACCATGCCGGCAGAAGTCCGAACAGCAGTCCCGTCAGCAGTGAGATAACGAAGACAAACACGAAGACTCGAGCGTCCATGGGAATGGCGTCGAAGCGACGCAGTTCCGCCGGTTTCAACGTCAGCAACAACTCTGTGCCTGCCTTCGCAGCCAACAATCCCGCTGCTCCGCCAGCCAGCGCCAAGAGCGTGCTCTCCGTAAGCCTCTGACGAATCAGGCGGCCATTCCGTGCACCCAGCGAGGCGCGAATCATCAGCTCGCGCTGACGTGCCATGCCCCTGGCCATCAGCAGCATGGCAAAATTCGCACACGCAATCAGCAGCACCAGCCCAACCGCGCCAAACAGAATCAAGAGTGCCGGGCGGACGTCGCCCACCAGCCACTCCTGCAGCGGTATCAGTAAGGTGACGCGCTCCCTCTCAGTGTGGGGAAACTCTTCGGCAAGCCGGTGGTCCACTTGCGCGATCTCTGCTTGCGCCTGGCCAAGCGGCACGCCGGGCTTCAGGCGCCAGTACATGTGCATGAAATGCACATCACGCTCGGCAGCCGCGTCGGGATATCCCACCCACAGCGAAAGGAAGACATCCGCAAGTTCCTTTGGCAGGGTGAAATCCTTGGGCATCACGCCGATCACGGTGTAACTGTTGTCGCTCAGCCGGATCGCTCTGCCCAACACATGAGGATCGCTGCCCATGAAGTCGCGCCAGAAGGAATAGCTCAGTACTACATTCCGTGGGCCGCCTTTCACGGCTTCATCGGCTGAGATCAAACGGCCTAACATCGGTCGTGCGCCGAGTGTTGTGAACAAGCCCGCATCGATGTAGGCGCCGTGTACGCGCACCGGTTCACCCGTGCCAGTGAAGTCCATCGGCTCGATATTGATTCCACCACTGCTGGCAAACGATTTGGTCTGGCGCTGCATATCTTCAAGATTCGCCAGTGAATCATTCTCGCGCGCAGCCAGCAACTCCTGCGGGTTGGGGTATGGCAGTGGATTCAGCAAGACCGTATTGACCACGCTGAAAATTGCCGTATTGGCGCCGATTCCGAGAGCCAGCGTCAGCACGGCGCAGGCGGTAAAGGCAGGTGAGTGAAACAGCGTCCGAGTCGCGTAATGCAAGTCTTGCACCAGCGACTCAACCAGGCTGACGCCGCGAGCCTCGCGGCACTCATTCTTGACCTGATCCAGTCCGCCAAACTCCAGCCGGGCGCGACGCGCGGCCTCGGCTTCGCTCATTCCCGTCTTCACATATTTCTGAGTCTCGCGCTCGAGGTGAAAACGCAACTCGTCCTCGAGTTCGTTCTCTGCGGCAGGGTGCCGCATCAAGCTACGCAGCCGGAAGAGTAAGTCGTGTAGGATCACGCGGCCTCCTAGGCAGTTTCGAGGATCTGGCTCACGGCGGCCGTCAGCTTCTGCCAGGCATCTTGTTCGATCTCGAGTTCGCGCCGTCCGGTTTTGGTGAGTTCGTAGAACTTGGCTTTGCGGTTGTTCTCCGATGTACCCCAGCGCGCTTTGATCCAGCCACGGCGCTCCAGTCGATGCAGCGCGGGATACAGCGATCCCTGCTGCACGCGCAGGACGTCGCTCGAGATCTGCTGGATACGTTCAGAAACGGCCCAGCCGTGGAGCGGCTCAAGCGCCAGGGTACGGAGGATCAGCAGGTCGAGCGTACCCTGCGGAAGATCAATGGATTGAGATGGCATCGTGTTTCCCCTATTACTTCTACAAGAAAGTACACCATCTCTTGTAGAAGCGCAAAGGGAAAGTGACGAGAGGGAACCACGTCTCCAAATTGACGACGCCCACTTTCAACGGTAATCTCCTGCCAAACATCTGTACCGGGCCTTCTTTTTGCGGCAGGAGGTCAACCCATGAGAAAGATCGATTGCATTACGTTCGTGGACGATGCCACGGGCTGCGGCGGAAGTGTCAGCGTGTTTCAGCGTGACGATGCCACCGTTCTGATTGATTTGCAGCTTGCTGACAGGGCGGCGTCCGTCGTCTCACTGCCCAGCGATCTCGCCAGACGCTTCGGTGAAGCCGTGATTCGAGCCGTCTCCTAGCGCAACGGATGCGGGCTGCATGCTTCCGTGGCCGTCGCGAAATGGTGGATACTCCCACCATGAACAATGAGGATTCCCCCTTCCGAACGGCCGCGGGTTCCACCGTTGATCTTGCACCAGAAGACCAACGGCTCCGCCTCCCGGTTGCAGTGCTGCTCGACAACGTGCGCAGCATGTACAACGTAGGTGCGTTCTTCCGCGCGGCCGATGGTGTGGGGTTAGAAAGGCTGTGTCTGTGCGGCATCACGGCTCATCCGCCGAAAAAAGCCATCTCAAAGACGGCGCTGGGAGCCGAAGAAACCGTCCGGTGGGAACATGATTGGGACGCTGTCCACATGGCGGAGAGCTTGCGTGCCAGCGGATTCGAAATCGCGGCCATTGAAACTAGTCCGCACGCCGTGGATCTGTTCGAGTGGCAACCCAGATTTCCAGTTTGCGTCGCTTTCGGACACGAGGTGGACGGCCTGCGTCCCGAAGTCATCAACCTAGCCAACGCGCATGTGCGGATCCCGATGCGCGGCCATAAGAAATCTCTGAACGTCGCTACTGCCGGAGGCATTGTGCTCTATGAATTGCTGCGAAAGTGGCGGGGGCGTGGCCTCGCCTCCGGGCAACATCACGAGTGATGTGCTCGTGGCCCAGCGCTTTTGAAATTTCGCGCAGCTTACAACAATGAAAATTATGCGGCAGTGCTGGGTGCGATCCGGTCCTCCACGAGTTCCGTGCGTCGACCCTGCCGGATGAAGTTGGCGGCCAAGGAAATGGTCGTGAGGCCTCCCAGTGCCGTCAAGGCAATGCCCGCGGCTTTGCGTTGATCATTGTTGAGCGCCTGGGATACGAGCAGACCAATTCCGAATCCGAGAGCGGCGCGGGTAATTGCAACCAAGATGAGTTCGGGGACCGTAATTTTCCTCTCCTGCACGTGCATACTCCTTTCCTATCGGTAGATGAAATTGTTGAGCCCGGCAGCGCCGGCATGAATTGTGATGCCCACTCCCGGCATCGGGTAGCCGGGGATTTCAGGGACGGGTTGCGCGGGTGGCTAAGGATTTTGAGGTTTCCGCAGCAGCGCGTTTCGCAAGTTGAAAGCTGACAACTGAAAGCTGAAAGTTCAAACATTCGGCGCTCATTGCTCCGTGCTCGCAACCCGTGATATCCTCTAAACGTCACATAGACAATCGATTAAAGACAGGAGTGCACCAGTTTAGTGTTAG
>Ga0335082_10008652_pt1 | contig 11060 bp, 9 predicted proteins | sample Lox_Sample_41_FD_206718 | JGI IMG/M metagenome (GOLD analysis project Ga0335082, IMG submission 206718) | Soil microbial communities from Loxahatchee National Wildlife Refuge, Florida, United States - Lox_Sample_4.1 | ecosystem: Environmental > Terrestrial > Soil > Wetlands | place: USA: Florida... | reverse complement strand
CCCGGCAGCCAGCCGTCGGCAAAGCGTCCCGCCAGCCGCAACATGCGCGGATAGTGCGCCGCCACGAACAGACGCGGCGGCTTGCCTCGAAACAACGGCAACCCGAACAGCGCATCGCGCAGCGTCCAGAACCGCCCCTCGTAGCTGACCGGCTGCCCGTCGCTCTGCCACAGCATCCGAATGATGGTGAGGGCTTCTTCGAGCCGCTCGACGTTGTGCGCGTAGGGCAGCCCGTAGGGCTCGGTGTTCTCACGGATGCCGTTGCCGATGCCGAGGATCGTGCGGCCCTTCGAGATGTGGTCGAGGGTGACGAACGCCTGCGCCAGCGACATCGGATGGCGGCGGATGGCCTCGGTCACCGACGTGCCGACGTCGAGACCGCGGACGCGTACCGCGGTGATCGCCAGGAGCTGCAGCGGATCGTAGAGCGCATCGAGCGACGGCACGATCCGGGCCGCCGCCGTGGTCGCCGCGTTCCAGACCGACGCGGGGGTCAAGCTCATGAAGTGATCCGGAGCCCAGACGGCCGATACGCCCATCAGCCGCGCCAGCCGGATGTTGAGCCGCGACACCCACAGCGGGTGGACGCACGCATCTTGATACCCGACCGTCACACGCCCCATCGTTCTGCATCCTCGGGCCGCGACCGTAGCACGAGCTGCCGGCACAGCGCACCCGCGCGGAGGTTTGCACCGGCTGGAAGCCAGTGACACCACTCATTCCTCCGGTCCCTGCCGAGAAGCGCCCCCTTGCAAGCAGGCGCCGAGAGATGGAGAAGGACGCCCACGGGAGAACGTGATGGTGTATCGAGTAATTCAGTGGGCAACCGGCAACGTCGGGCGCGCCGCCGTGCAAGGCATCGTGTCGCATCCGCAACTCGAACTGGTCGGGGCGTGGGTGCACAGCGCCGGCAAGGCTGGGCGCGACGTCGGCGAGCTGTGCGGCATCGGTCGCCTCGGCGTGCAGACCACCACCGACGTCGACACGATCCTCGCCATGCCGGCCGACTGTGTCCTCTACAGCCCGCTGCTGCCGCAGCTCGACGAAGTCGTGCGGATACTGGAATCGGGCAAGAACGTGGTCACACCGGTCGGATGGTTCTACCCGTTCGACACCCCCGGTGTCGCACAGCTCGAAGCGGCGTGCCGCGTCGGCAACGTGTCGTTGCACGGCACCGGCATCCATCCGGGCGGCATCACCGAGCTGTTGCCGCTGACCGTGTCCTCACTGTGTCGTAACGTCCGCCACGTGCGCGCCGAGGAGTTCTCCGACATCCGCGTCTACCGCGCCGAGCTGGTCGTCCGCGAAGTGATGCTCTTCGGCAAGCGTCCGGAGGAAGCACAGGCCAGCCCGATGCTCGACCTGCTCGGTTACGGCTTCGGCCAGTCGATCGACATGCTGGCCGCGGCGCTCGGCATGCAGCTCGACGAGCGCAAGGCCACGGCGCACGAGATGGCCGTGGCCACGGCGCCGATCGAAACACCGGTCGGCACGCTCGCACCGGGCACGGTGGCGGCGCAACGCTTCGCCTGGCACGGCTTGGTCAACGGCGCGCCGGTGATCACCGTGCGGGTCAACTGGCTCATGGGCGAACAGCACCTCGATCCCGCGTGGACCATCGGCGGCGAGCGCTTCGAGGTCGAGGTGCAGGGCGACCCATCGATTCACGTCACCTTCCGCGGCTTGCAGCCACCCTTCGAGCAGGCCGACCTCGACCGCAACCCGGGCATCGTGGCGACCGCGATGCACTGCGTGAACTCGATCCCGTACGTCTGCGACGCACCCGCCGGGATCCGCACCTATCTCGATCTGCCGCTCATCAGCGGGCGCGCCGACGCGTCGCTGCGCGCCATCGACTCCCGTCAATCTTCCCGCTAGCACTGTTCCCATGTCCGTTGAGTCCCGCACGCCAGTGCTGGTCGGCGTCGGCGCCGTGCAACAGCGACTCGACGACCCAGGGGCAGCGCTCGAACCGGTCGAGCTGATGATCGCGGCGCTCGAACGCGCCGCTGCCGACGCCGGCAGTCGTGCCCTGCTCTCCCGGGCGAGCTCCATTCGCGTACCACGCGGGTTCTGGGACTACCTCGACCCCGGACGGATCATCGCCGAGCGCTTCGCGGCGAGTGCGGCGCGCACGCAGGTGGCAGAGATCGGCATCCTGCAGACGACGCTCTTCGGCCAAGCAGCGCAGGCCATCGCGACGGGGCGGGAAGAGGTCGTGCTGGTCGCCGGCGGCGAAGCCAAGTACCGCTCCCTGCGCGCCCAGATCAGCGGCAGGCCCGCACCACTGACGCGGCAGATCGACGTCGAGCCCGACCGCGTGCTGCGTCCCGAACGGGAGATCTGGAGCCAGCTGGAAGCGGACCTCGGGCTCATGATGCCGGTCACGCAGTACAGCATCATGGAATCCGCGTTGCGTTACGCCGAGGGCCTGAGCATCGACGCGCATCGGCGCGTCGTGGCGCAACTGTGGGCCGACTTCAGTCGCGTCGCCGCAGACAATCCGGACGCCTGGAGCCGCGAGCCGCTGAGTAGCGAGGATATCGCCGGTACCAGCGGCGGCAACCGCATGCTCGCCTTCCCGTACACCAAGCTGCACAACTCGCAATGGAACGTCGATCAGGCCGCCGGTCTGATCTTCTGCTCGGTTGCCGCGGCGCGGGCCGCAGGGGTGCCGGAGCATCGCTGGGTGTTTCCGCTGGCGGTCGCCGATTCCAATCACATGGTGCCGCTCTCGGAACGCGCCGAGCTGCACCGCTCACACGGCTTCCGCCTCGCCGGGCAACGCTCCCTCGAAATCGCCGGCCTCGCTATCGATGCCGTCGCACATCACGAGCTGTACAGCTGCTTCCCTGTGGCCGTGCGCGTGCAGCAACGTGAGCTCGGCATCCCTGCCGGCCGCCGCCTGACGGTCACCGGCGGCATGGCCTTCGCGGGCGGGCCGCTCAACAACTTCGTCCTGCAGGCGCTCGTCCGCATGGCCGAAATTCTCCGCACCGATCGCGGCAGCACCGGCCTGGTCACCGCGGTCAGCGGCATGCTGACGAAGCAAGGCGTCAGCCTGTGGTCGGCACAGCCGCCGGCGCAACCGTTCGGATTCGCCGACGTGACCCAGGAGGTCGCGCGCGCGTTGCGCACCGTCGAGGTCGTCGGCGAGTACGACGGCCCGGCGACCATCGCCGCCTACACCGTCATCTATGATGGCACCACGCCGGCCCGCGCCGTCATGATCTGCAACCTGCCTGACGGCCGCCGGACGCTCGGCGTCACCATGAATCCGCAGCTCGCCGCGGCGATGACTGAGGACGAGTTCTGCGGTCGTCCCGTCCGCGTCGGGTGGGACCATGGCATCACCGCCGAGCCGAGAGGATAATGCGCCATGACGATGCCCGGTGACGTGAGGAGTGACGATCCCAGATGCAGCCGTTGAGTGGATTGCGCATCATCGACATGACCGACGAGCGTGGCGCGCTGTGCGGGCGTGTGCTCGCCGACCTCGGCGCCGACGTGATTCTCGTCGAACCACCGTCGGGCTCGCCGTTCCGACAGGCGCCGCCGCTGGCGCCTGATGGTCGCACCAGTCTCGCCTTTGCCTTTCGCAACGCCGGCAAGCGGAGCGTTGCGCTCGACGTCTCGAGTGCAAGCGGGCGAGACGAGTTGCATCGCCTCCTCGAAACGGCGGACGCCTGGATCGAGTCGCACCCGCCGAGCGCGCTGGCGACGCACGGCTTGAACCCAGAAGCCGTACAACGCGCGCACCCGGCGCTGGTGATCACCTCGATCACCGACTTCGGCCAGTCGGGCCCGCACCGCAACTATCGAGGCACCGACATGATCGGCTACGCCATGGGCGGCATGCTGTACCGCGCTGGCGCGGCGCATCGACCACCGATCGTCGCGCCCGGCTCGCAAGCGTATGACACGGCCAGCGTGACCGCCGCCTTCGGCACCGTCGCAGCGCTCTATCATCGGCGCCAAACCGGCCGCGGCCAGCGGCTCGACGTATCCGTGCAGGAGGCCACCGCCAACCTCGCCGATTGGAGCGTGCCGCTGTACTCGATGATGGCGTACTACACGCACCGCGAAGGGGCCGGCATGTATCCGGTCTACCGCTGCGCCGACGGCTGGGTGCGGCTCATCGTCATCGGCATCAAGCACTGGCGCGCCCTGCGGAGCTGGATGGGCGAGCCGGCGGAGCTGCAGGATCCCACCTACGACGAGTTCCTGCAGCGGGTGTTCAACCGCTTCACGATCGAGCCCGTGATCCAACGGTTCTTCGCAAGCTGGACGAAAGAGGCGGTGGCGCGTGAGGCCCAAGCGCGCGGCATCCCCGCCACGCCGGTGCTCGAACCGGGCGAGGTGCTCGACAACGAACATACCCGGGCACGCGGAACCTTTGTCGAGCTCGACTTGCTCCCGGGTCTCCGCGCCAAAGCGCCCTCCGGCTTTTACGAGATCGACGGCGTACGCCTCGGTCCGACGTGTCGCGCGCCGACGGTGGGCGAACACAGCGAAGCCGTAGCTGCCGAGGTTCGCGCACCAGCACGGACCCGCGGCGCGGCTGCGGCGCCACCGTCGTCCGCTCCCGCGTTTCCCTTCAGTGGCCTGCGGGTGATCGACTTCGGCGTCGGCGTCGCCGGGGTCGAGGTGGGCCGCTTGCTCGCCGAATATGGCGCTGAGGTGATCAAAGTCGAGAGCCGCCGCGCCCTCGACTTCATCCGCGTCGTCATCCCCGGTCCGATGAACCCGCCGTTTGCGTCGTCGAATCGCAGCAAGCTGAGCGTCGGCGTGAACCTCAAGTCGCCGGAAGGCGCCGCCCTGGCGCGCCGACTGGTCGGCATGGCCGACGTCGTGGTGGAGAACAGCGCCACCGGCGTGATGGACCGCCTCGGCCTCGGCTACGACGATCTGCGGCAGATCAATCCGCGCCTCATCATGTTCTCGACGCAGCTGCTGGGCGCATCCGGACCGTGGAAGGGGTGGTCAGGCTACGGGCCCAACGCGCATGCGGTAAGCGGCTTGCAGTATCTGTGGAACTATCCGGAGGACCGCGACAAGCCGGAGGGGTCGACCAACATCCATCCCGACCATCTCGTCGGCCGTCTGGGCGCGTTGGCCGTCGTCGCCGCCTTGCTGCGCCGCGAGCGTAACGGCCAGGGTGCACACATCCAGGTGGCGCAGTTCGAAGCACTGATCCAACTGCTCGGCGATTTGTTTATCGCCGAGAGCCTCGCACCCGGGGCCGTCCACCCGCAGGGCAACAGCAGCGATCGCGGCGCCCCGTGGGACGTCTACCCGTGTGCGGGCGAAGACGAGTGGTGCGTCATCAATGTGCGCAGCGATGCGGAGTGGCAGGCGCTGCGGACCGCCCTCGGTTCACCGGAATCGATCGGTGCCTCCCAGTACGACCGCGTCGAAGGGCGGCGTCAGGGACGCGTGCTGATCGACGCGGCCATCGCCGCATGGACCAGTGCGCGGGCGCCGGACGAAGTGATGCGTCTCCTACAGAGCCACGGGGTGCCGGCCGCGGTCGTCGCGCACCCGGTGCACCAGCTCAACGACCCGCACCTGACGGAGCGCGGCTTCTTCCAGCGCATCGATCAAACCGGCCTCGGCCCGCTGATTTTGGAGGGCGCCGGGTTCCGGGCCAGCGACATGCCGCCGGCGCGCGTCGAGCCGGCGCCGCTGCTCGGCCAACACACGCGAATGATCTGTCGGTCGTGGTTGGCGATGAGTGAGCCGGAGATCGACACGCTACTCGCCGCCGAGGTTCTGGAAGAATCGCCGGTGCCGTAGCCCGCACGCTTCGATCACTGCTTCGTACGCGCGTGGCGTAGCAACTCGATGCCGTCGAGCCAGACGTGCGTGATGCGTTGTGTCGCCGCGATGTCCGCCGTCGGGTCACCGTCGACCAGGACGAGATCGGCGCGCCGCCCTGGGGCCACATCGCCGAAGTCAGCGGGCGCTCCCGCGAGGAAGTGGGCGTTGTCGTAGGTCGCGGCGCGCAACGCCTCGCCCGCTGTCATTCCCGCCTCGACGAGCTTGGCCAGCTCGTCATGCAGGCCGGCGCCCGGAAACTGGCCGGTGTTGACCGCATCGCTGCCCGCCAGGATCGTCACGCCCGCGGCGCGCAGCTTGGCGACGTTGGCGCGCCGTGCGGCGTGTCCGTCGCGGATGGGCTTGCTCAAGGCCGTCAGTCGCTGGCGTTCCTCATCGTTCGGGAACGCCGCGAGGGCGGCGAGCACAGCCGGCTTGGCGATTTCGCGTGTGATCGGCGAGCGGCCGTCGGCGGGCACTGTTCCAAGCTGCTCGACGACGTCCCAGATATCGATCGTTACAACAACCGGGACGTGCGCCGCGGCGATCTTCGCGACGGCGTCGTCGGTGATCGTGTCGGTATAGACATCGTGCATCAGCGCATCGACGCCGGCGCCGACCGTATCGATGACGTCGCGCGATTGGCCGATGTGGGCGACCACCCTCACGTGATCCTCGTGCGCGCGGGCGACGATGGCGGCGATGACGTCGGTGCCGATGCGCGGCTCGCCGGGCACCAGGTCGTCGGCGGCGATCTTGATCACGTCCGGATGTTCGGGGAGGAGATCGGCGACGGCTTGGCGCGCGGCCTCGGGCGTCGCGACCTCACGAGCGATGCGCGGCAGCACGTACCAGCCGATCCAGAACGGCAAGTTGCCGCGCATGAGCCCGACGGGATGCCCGTTGGGCGCGGTGAACATCGGCCCGGCCGCGTACAGGTGCGGGCTCAGCACCGCGCCCGTGCGCACACGGTCGCGGAGCTCGAAGATCGCCGGGGTGAGGGCACCGGCGTCAAGCACGGTGGTCACGCCCGCATACAAGAACGCGCGTAGGTTCTCCTCCTGCGCCGGCAGCTCGACATGCCACGACGGGCTGGCGCTGCCGCCGGTGTGCGTGTGGACGTCGACCAGACCCGGCAGCAGCGTCCCGCCGTGCCCATCGACCTCGGCAAGCCCCGCGGCGGCGACACCCGGCGATGCCACCGCAACGATGCGGCCCTCACGCACGACGACGTCGCGCAACCCGTCGAGGAGCGCGGCGTGTGGCGCATCGAAAACGCGGACGTTACGAATCACCCCCGACGGGCGGGCGTTCGGAGCCCGCGTCACGAAGTCGTGCCCGCCGCAGCCGGCGAGGAGCACTGCGAGTAGGAGAAGTGCCAACTCGTGCATCAACGTGTCAGGCTTCGCCGTGCAAGATGGAGAGGATCTTCTCCTCGCGCTGCACTATTTCCTGTCCTTCGCGTCAGAGGGTTTTGGAGCCCAGTGATTCTCCCAGCCAGCCTTCTTCAAATCGCAATCTTGAGCGCGATCTCACCGAACAGCGCTTCCGGTACTTTCGTGCGGCGCTTGCCAGTGCCTCGTCCACGCGTGATGCGGATGAGCCCGTACTCCTGCAGCAGGCGCAGGTCCTGTTGCACGTTCTTCAAGTCCCGATGGACTCGCTTCGCCAACTCGTAGGTCGAACCGGGACGCTTGGTCCGAATGGCGCGTAGCAATGCCAGGCGATTGGGTGTGAGCAGATTGCGCGCGGCCTCGATACTGGTGAAGTACACACCCTCGCGGCGGCTGATGCGGCGTCCAGCCGCCAGCGCCTTGAAGGTCCGCCGGAAGCCCTCCAGCGCCTCATCTGCGGGCTTAATCTTGATCGTTAGCGTCTTGGCCATGCGGCATCTCCAGTGATCTTTCGGACGTGCTCGACAAAGTCTTGGAGCAGCCCGTCTACATCCACGAAGGCGTACGGCTCCTCGACCCCCTCAATGTGTCGATGGTGCCCCTTGGGGTGATGGTTGTCGTAGAGCACCGCCGGCGCCGATTCGCCGCGCCGGACGAACGCCAACCGATAACGAACCCCAGCCGGGTTCTGCTTGCTGGTTGGTACCTTCCAGATCGTGAGTTCCATGAGGTTTCCGCCTTCGTCAATGACCTTCTCGCGAAGAATCAATTCGGCGCGCGGCACTAGAATCTTATATGGTTCCTGACACCGTACATCAAGATGAGCGCCCGCGAGAGCCCCGGGAGCACGCACTTGATTCGAGAGCGAGACTCAGCCAAGACCACCGTCAGCGTCGATGGACGTCTCGAACATTCGCCGCCCGCCTTCCGCATGGGCGTACCTCGTCGTCGCCGCGGCGATCATCGCCGTCGCCGCGTCGATCCTGCTTGCCATGGGACGAACGCCATGGTGCCGCTGCGGCTCGATCAAGTTGTGGACCGGCGATGCGTGGGGCTCGGAGAACTCCCAGCAGTTCACCGACCCGTACACCTTCACGCACATTACCCACGGTGTCCTCCTCTACCTGCTGCTCCGCCTCGTGGCCGGCGCGCAACTGCTGCGGACTCGCGCCGTGTCGGCGGTCGCGTTGGAGTCCGCCTGGGAGGTGTTCGAGAACACCGATATGGTCATCAACCGCTATCGCGCCGCGACCATGGCGCTGGGCTACTACGGCGACAGCGTGCTCAACTCGGTGGGCGACATCTTGGCGTGCACGGTCGGCTTCGCGCTGGCCGCGCGCTTACCAACGCGGGCGACGGTGGCCCTGGTGCTCGGCCTCGAATTGGTGCTGACCGTCACGATCAGGGACAGCCTGCTGTTGAACATCGTGATGCTCGTGCACCCGCTCGACGCGGTGCGGGCCTGGCAACTGGGTGGGTAACGCCGATCATCCAAGCGTGGCTGAGACGGCCGCGAGATCCGGAAAGCGCGCCCGCACACGGTGCGCCACCTCGCGCAGCTCCTGCGTCGCCGCTGGTGCGTCGGCGCGGGAGATGAAGCCGACGTAGTTGCACAGGGCGAAGTGGCGCACGCCGGCGTCGACCTCGGCGATCAGGCGCGGCGCGATGTCGTCGGCCGTGCCCCAGTAGAGCGCCGCCTTCACCATGTCACGCGGCACCTGGCGGCAGAGCTCGAGGGCGCGCTCGAGCGGCAGCGTGGCCATGTTGCCTTCGAGGGTAACCGAGTAGCGATCGCCGAGCGGATGCTCGTAGCCGTAGTCGCGCCACGCCGCGCCGAAGGGAAAGCCGGTGAGCGCGTGCCATTGCATGAACGGATGATCGAGCCAGCCCTCGACCTTGTCGCGGTCGGGGTGACACAGCAGCAGCGGCAGCGTGGCGCAGGTGAGCCGGCGCGGGTCGCGTCCCCCACGCTCGGCGTGCACGCGGGCGGCCGCCAACTTCTCCGCGATGCGTTCGGGGCGGCCATGCACCGCACCCGGCGTGTACACGACCCAACCGTCCGCATAGCGGCCGACGGCTTCGAGCACCTTCGGTCCCCCGCCCGCCACCCACAGCGGCGGCGGCACACCGTCGTACGGCGGCAGCTCCACGACGGCGCCGTCGAGTGTCCAGAAACGGCCGTCGAAGCTGATCGGCTCCTGCGTCTCCAGGAAGGCGCGCACCAGTTGCACGGTCTCGACCAGGCGCGAGTCGCGGTGCTGATGGCTGTAGCCGTACGGCCCGATGTTCTTCCACTCGCCTGCCGCCAGCGCAAAGATGGCACGCCCCTGCGTGAAGTGCTGCGTGGTGAGAAACTCCTGCGCCAAGATCGCCGGACCACGGCGGATCGCGTCGAGCACCCCCTGACCGATGCACACGCGGCGCGTGTGCTGACCGAGAACGCTCATCAGCGGCTGCAACGCGAACTTGGCGGCGAGCTTCGGATTGGTGCGCGCGCCGTCGCAGAGCTCGGGCCGCCATAGCTGATGTGGATGCTGGAACTGCAGCTGATCGCCCGACCAGATGTGATCGAAGCCCATCGCCTCGAGTCCTTGCGCCGACTGGATCACCTGCGCGACCGGCGGGTAGCTCGACGTGAAGGTTCCAAAGGTCAACGCATCAGGGTTCAGGCGTGGCATCGACAACTCCGACGCGAGACAGCCCTTCGAGACACCGCCAAGAGAGGGCGGCTCCGCAGGGCGAACGGAAATGTGTTTGTCGTTCTGAATCTCATGAGTCCCAGACCGTTCGCGCTGCGGCTTTCGAAGCGCGCCCTTCGCATGACGACACTTTCATCAGCCGGCGCGGCGGCCGAACTGCTGCAGCGACCAGATGTAGCCCTGGTCGTTGATCGCCCGTAGCCCCACCACGCTGTACGCGGCGAGCGGCGTCTCGAAGCGAATCCACTCCCACGGCACCGGCGGAATGCCGAGGAGATGCGTGAGAATGACGCCGTTGGTGCCGCCGTGACCGACGATGCCGATCCGCAAGGTCTGGGCGCGCGCGGGCGCCGACCAAGCGGCGAAGTCGTCGATGCTTTGCGCGTGCACGCCGTAATGCTCGAACACCCCGCCAACAGCCGCGGTCACGCGAGCGTGGAACGCCCGGAACCGTTCGCCACCCGGGTAGCCGTCCCAGTGCTCGCGGAAGGGGCGCTTAGCGGCCGCCAGAAAATACGCATCGACCTCGGTCTGCGATACATTGCCCAGGCGCGGCACGCCGATCTCGGCCAGATCCGGGACGACGTTCACTGACAGTTGCTGCACTGCGGCGATAGCCGCCGCCGTTTCCCGTGCCCGCATCAAGGGACTGCAGTAGAGCGCGGCCAGCGGATAGCGGCGCAGATGCTCCGCCAGGTCGGCGGCCTGCCGCCGCCCCAGGACCGTCAATCCCGGGTCTTGGCCGCTCTGCCGCGCCGTCTCCCAGTCGGGTTCCGCATGCCGCACGAGAATGAGTTCGAGGGGCAGACCGCTGCGGCCGCGCCGTTCGCGCTCCTCGAGAGTCAACGTCAGCTCGTTCGGGCCGGACATCGGGGCGCGATCCTACGCAATCGCGCCGATGATGCAACCCGCGCGACCGGTAGTGTCCCAATGTGACGCCGATCGCACGCGAACCTGACCTCCTTACCCCATTCCCTGCAAGGGAAAGGGGTAACAAGGGCCTTCCCTCCCCGTGTGAGAGTGTCGATAAACGGAAAACTGCGCACCGCTGCGGACGCCGGGGAATGGAATTCCCCGGCTGAGTCGCCCAAAGTCGGCTGAAGCCGACTGCCACCGAGTCACTGGAGTCCCCTTGAGGGGACTTTTCGAC